>Ga0265338_10004246_pt1 | contig 19479 bp, 19 predicted proteins | sample 42126metaG_FD_193579 | JGI IMG/M metagenome (GOLD analysis project Ga0265338, IMG submission 193579) | Rhizosphere microbial communities from Carex aquatilis grown in University of Washington, Seatle, WA, United States - 4-21-26 metaG | ecosystem: Host-associated > Plants > Roots > Rhizosphere...
GCCCACCGCGCCGTCCGACCTGATATCGATCCGCCAGCCGGTCAGCCTGGCGGCCAGCCGCGCGTTCTGCCCTTCCTTGCCGATCGCGAGCGACAGCTGGTAGTCAGGCACCGTCACCCGGGCCTCCATCGCCTCCGCGTCGACCACCTCGACGTGGGTCACCCGGGCCGGGGACAGCGCGTTGGCCACGAAATCGGCCGGCTCGTCCGAGTAGTCGACGATGTCGATCTTCTCGCCGTGCAGCTCGGCCATGACGTTGCGCACCCGCGAGCCGACCGGCCCGATGCAGGCGCCCTTGGCGTTGACGCCCTGCTGGTGCGACTGGACGGCGATCTTGGTCCGGTGGCCGGCCTCACGGGCGATCTTGACGATCTCCACCGCGCCGCTGGCGATCTCCGGTACCTCGAGCGCGAACAGCTTGCGGACCAGGTCCGGATGCGTCCGGGACAGCGTCACGGACGGGCCGCGGTGCCCCTTGCGCACCCGCCATACGTAGCAGCGGATCCGCTCGCCGTGCACGTACCGCTCACCGGGCACCTGCTCGGCCAGCGGCAGCACCGCCTCGATCTTGCCCAGGTCGACCAGCACCGTGCGCGGGTCCTTGCCCTGCTGGATGATGCCCGCCACGATGTCGCCCTCGTGCCCCGCGTACTCGCCGAACGTTATCTCGTCCTCGACGTCGCGCAGCCGCTGGAGGATCACCTGCCGGGCGGTGGTGGCGGCGATCCGGCCGAAGCCGGCCGGCGTGTCGTCGTACTCGCGGCCCGGGGTGCCGTCCGAGTCGGCCTCCTTGGCCCAGACCGTCACGTGCCCGGTCGCCCGGTTGACCTCGACCCGCGCGGCCGGGTTGGCGCCCTCCGTCTTGTGGTACGCCATCAGCAGGGCGTCTTCGATCGCCTTGATCGCCGTTTCGGACGAGATGTCTTTCTCGTTCTCGAGACTGCGCAGCACGCTCAGGTCAATGTCCATCGCTGCCAGCTCCAAGTTCCCCGGTGTTTTCTGCAGACACTGTGTCTTCGGCAAACACCGCTTCGTCACGCTCCGGATCACTGAATTCTTCGAGGTCGGCGTCCGGAATCCGGCCGAACTCGACCTGGACGCTGCCCGCGCCCAGGTCGGCGTAGCTGAACCGGCTCTCGCCGGCGGCGCCCTGAGCGCCGGCCAGGCTGAGCGTAATGCCGTCGGCGTCCGCCGCCAGCACCCGGCCCTCGACCGGGCCGGCACCCGCCGCCTTCACCCGGACGAGCCGGCCGCGGGCCCGCCGCCAGTGCCGCGGCTCGGTCAGCGGCCGGTCCACCCCGGGCGACGAGACCTCAAGGGTGTAGGGGGTGTCGCCGAGGACGCTGGCCGCGTCGAGCACCGCTGAGACATCACGGCTGACATCAGCCGCGTCGTCCAGGCTCACCCCGTGATCGCTGTCCACCACGACGCGCAGCACCCGCCGCCGCCCGGCCACGGTCACCCGCACCGATTCCAGGTCCATCCCCGCGGCGGCGACGACAGGCTCGATCAGGCCGGCCAGCTTCCTTTCCTCCACCGTTCCAGCGATGGAGCGAAGGCCACCGGGCATTTCGACCTCCTCGTCCGCGTCCACTCGGCCGCTATCATCAGGGTAATATTTTCGCAGGTCCAGCCTATAGGCCAGGGGTGCTGCGCGCCTCTATAGCAATGAGTCCGCCGCGTGGCGGCGGTACCCGGGCGGCGGGCCGCCGACGGTGGCCCGCTCAGCCAGCACCACGTGGCATGCTTAGAGCCTATGCTGTCCAGGCGCCAGTTGCTTGCCGCGTCGCCCACCACGTTGCCCCTGTTTCTGGCGCTGAGCGCCTGCAAGGGCCCGGCCGTGCTGAGCGCGCCGCCCACCGTGTCACCGCAGACGCAGATGCTGCTGCACGCGGTCACCGCCGAGCTGAACCTCATCTGGGTATACAAGCAGGCAGGCGCCGCTTATTCCGGCCTCGCGGCGACGCTGCAGCCGCTGCTGGCCGAGCACCAGGCACACCTGGCCGCGCTGCGCTCCCGGGTCATCGAGCCGCCGGGCAAGCGCCTGCCAGCCACGGTGACCGTCAGGCCCGCGCTGGCCGCCACCCAGGCGGGCGTGCTCACCCAGCTCCGCGCGGCCGAGCAGGCCGCGGTGCACACCCTGATGAGCCGCCTCGGCGGGGCGTCACCGTCTCTCGCCCAGCTCTACGCGTCGATCGCCGCATCCGAGTCGGTGCACGTGACCGTGCTCAGCACCAGGATCGGCCGCTGATGGGCACCCCCTCCCCCACTGCCCTCGCCGCACTGCAGGGCGCGCTGGCGGCCGAGCACGCGGCGGTCTACGGTTACGGCGTCGCCGGGGCCATGCTGACCGGCCGCCAGCAGGCGGCCGCGCGGGCCGGCTGGCTCGCCCACCAACTGGCCAGGGACACCCTGGAGGCGCTGCTGACCAGGCTCGGCGCGACCCCGGTGGCCGCCAGCGCGGCCTACCGGCTGCCGTTCGCGGTCACCGGCAGGACATCCGCCGCCCGGCTCGCGGCCGCCCTCGAAGACGGGGTTACCCGGGCCTACCTGGGGGTGGTGGCGGTGAACGACGCGTCACTGCGCTCGTTCGGCGCTCAGGCGATGCAGGCCGCGGCCGGCCGGGCGCACGCCTGGGGCGGGAAGACAGAAGCGTTCCCCGGGATGCCGGCCACGCAGGGCTGACGGCCGGCGAGGTGCCCGCGGGCGGCTAGAGCTGGAGTACGCGGGCGATCGCGGCGGCGGAGGCGTCAAGGTCATCGGCCATCGAGATACGCTCCGCCCACGACCACCAGAACCACCACAGCCCGTCCTTGCCCCGGTCGACGTAGACGTTCTCCTCGAGTGCGCGGGCGCCCGGGTTCGTGATGTACACGCTCGGCACCCGCCCCGGCGGGGCCATCAGCCACGCCTCAAGGCCTCGGTTGGTCAACTCTTCGGCCAGCTTGTCGAGGTAAACAGTTGCCGCTGCGGGGTTTCCCTTGGCTTCCACAGAACACCACCGTGTGACTGATCGTAGGTTCCCGGTACCCGCGCAATGGGGTCCACCCGGACAGGGGCGAGAGGAAAATGTGGCCCGGGTCTCATCGTACGTAACGAGAGCTCGGCGGGCAGCGGTTCAGCGTGAAACACGGTGAGCCGGGACACCGCCCGGGTGAGGGCCACGTAGAGCCGCCGCAGCCCGTAGGCCTCGCCGGCCGCGATCCGGGCCGGCTCCACCAGGACCACGTGGTCGAACTCGAGGCCCTTGGCCAGGGTGACCGGGACCAGCGTGAGCCGGCCCGCGCCGGCCGAATCGGTACCGGCCGAATCGGTACCGGCCGAATCGGCCGCGCCGGAGTCCGGGTCGGCGTCGCCGAGCAGGCGGAAGCCGAGTCCCGCCGCCCGCAGCGCCGCGGCGGCCTCGGCAACCTGCTGGTCGGCAGCGATCACGGCGACCGAGCCCGGCTGCCGCAGGGCCGCCGCGCACTCGGCGGCGACCCGGGCGCCCAGCTCACCGGGTGCGGCCGGCACCACCAGGAGCGCGTCCGGGTCGGCCCGCAGCGACCGGGCCGGGGCCAGGCTGGGTGCGATCGCGGGCAGCAGCCGGGAGGCGAAGTCGAGGATCTGCCGCGGCACCCGGTAGCCGACGTCAAGCTCGCGGACCGCGGCGTCCGGCTTGCCCAGGTGCTCGAGCAGCGCGGGCCACGAGGTGGCCGCCCACGGCGTGGTGCCCTGGGCGATGTCGCCGAGCACGGTGGCCGCGCCGGTGGCGCAGCGCCGCCCGATTGCCCGCATCTCCATCGGCGACAGGTCCTGCGCCTCGTCCACCACGATGTGCGCGATCGACGGCATGCGCTCGATCAGGCCGGCCGCCTCATCGATCAGCACCTGGTCGGCCCGGCTCCACGGGGCCGAGCCGGGACCACGCGGCGGCTTCGGCCAGGCGAGCGCGGCCATCTCGTCGTCGGAGAGCAAGCCGAACCCGTTCCGCTTAATCTGTTCGCAATCGCTGAGCAGGTCGAAGACCAGCCTCTTGGGGTCGACCCGGGGCCACGCCGCCTCGACGCAGCGGCGCACCGGCGCGGCCCGGCGGACCGCGTCGTGGGTGCGGTCGTCGCAGGTCTCGCCCGCCGCTTCCAGCTGGGTCAGCAGCACGTGGGCGATGCGGTGGGCCAGCAGGTCGCGGCCGGTGCCGTAGCGGACGCCGCGGCTGCGCAACTCGGCCGCCAGCGCCTCCACCTCATGCGCGGGCAGGCGCAGCCGGCGGGCGCCGCGGCTGACCATCAGCGCGTCGGCGGGCGCCCTGACGTTGGCCCACAGCGCCCGCCGGAGCAGCTCCGCCATCCGGGCGTCACCCTTCACCGCCGCCGCCTGGTCGGTGTCCGTGCCACGGACCGGGACCGACGCGACCAGGCCGGCCACGGTGGTCTGGGTGACGTCGAGTTCGCCCAGGGCGGGCAGCACGTTCCTGATGTAGGAGAGAAAGGCCAGGTTGGGGCCGACGACGAGCACGCCCCGCCTGGTCACCTGCTCCTTGTGCGCGTACAGCAGGTACGCGACCCGGTGCAGGCCGACCGCGGTCTTGCCGGTGCCCGGCGCGCCCTGCACGCACACGGTGGCGCCCGCCGCCGCCCGCACGATGTCGTCCTGCTCGGGCTGGATGGTGGCCACGATGTCGCGCATCGCGCCGGACCGGGGCCGTTCGATCTCGGAGACAAGCAGCCTGCTCGGGCCCTGCTCGTCAGTCTTTTCGGCCGAACGGTTGCCGCTGGCTCCGGCCGCCGAGAACCGCTCGTCTTCGTAGGCGGTGAGCGTCCCGCCGGAGAAACCGAACCGGCGGCGCAGCGTCAGGCCCATCGGGTCGGACTGGCTGGCCCGGTAGAACGGCCGCGATACCGGGGCCCGCCAGTCGAGCACGACCGGGGTGCCGTCCTCGTCGTGCACGTGCCTGCGGCCGATGTGCAGTGCCTCCCCAGCCTCGGCCCCGCCCCCAGCCTCGGCCCCGCCCCCAGCCTCGGCCCCGCCCCCGGCCCCGGCCAGTTCGCGGTGGTCGAGGCGGCCGAAGAACAGCGGCGCGTCGGGCAGGTCCCGCAGCGCCTCGGCCCGCCGGTACAGGTCGGCCTTGAGGTACTCCAGGCTGACCGGGTCCCCGGCCATCGGGTTCTCCGCCAGGATGAGCACGTTCTCCCGCATCAGGTGCAGGAACTCCCGGGAGCGCGCGAGGTGGGCGCGCTCGTCGGCGATTACCCCGTCTCCGGCGGCACGGTCCTCGGCGTCGGCGGGCATGGCTGAACCCCCTTGATCAGTGCGGGCGGGTGCGGGCGCGTCCGAGTGAGCGCGAAGCCCAAGACCCTAGCACCGGCTACCGTCAGCTGGCATCTGGTTTTCCAGCGTGATCAGATGTGGTCATGGGATCGTCGCCACTCACCCGCACGGGGACGTTCACGCTCACGGCCTGAGCGGCGAGCGCTGGCGGCTGGCTCAGTTCGCCGTCAGGTAGCGCACCCGGGCGTGCAGCAGGGCGCGGTGCGCGGTCAGGTCGTCGGCCTCGTCCGACTTGACCGGGCACTCGCCAGCGGCGACCGCCTGCGCCAGGCGGCCGGCCGCGTCCCCGGGCTCGATCGGCTCGAAGACGACCAGCGGGTCGTTGTCGGCCGCCAGCCAGGTCTTGTCGAGCAGGCCCGCGGCGTCGTCGACCCAGGCGTCCTTGATCTTGCCGCCCCGGCCGTGGTCGATCAGCACCGACAGGGCATGTTCGGCGGCGCCGTAGCCGAAGCTCACCGTGATCGACTCCTGCTGGCCGCCGACGTCGCCGTAGTGCCAGCAGCGGCCGATCTCCGGCCGGCCGACCACCGCCGCCCAGCCCGGGTCGGGCACGCCGGCCGCGGTGACCCGCTCGGCCGCCGCCGTCGCCGCCGCCGCCAGCTCCGGAAGGCCGATCGCGGCAAGCACCCGCAGCAGCGCCAGCGCCTCCGGGGTGGCCTCCCGCTCGGCCGCGGGGACCAGCGACTCGGCCAGCTCCGCCATCACGCCGGCGTCGCTGCCCGCAGCCGCCCCGCCGCCAGCTGCCTGGGCGGCCGGGCGGCCAAGCGCGCCGATCATGTCCGACCCCCACAGCTCGGCGTCAATCGGCCGGCTGACGTGCGGCAGCACCTCCCGCGCCTCGCTCAGCACGACATCGGCGGCGTGCGCCGGGCGCAGCGGTGCGAAGAGCTCGGCGATGTCAGGTTCGGAATCAGCCATGCCGCGTATTGTTACATGATCGCTACCCGGTTGCCCGGCGATGTGCGCAGCCGGGCGCAAATTGCGGCGGCGCGCGGCAGTCAGCCGCGGCCGGCCGGCGTCCGCGCGAAGCACTGCTCCAGGTGGTCGTTGACCAGCCCGCAGGCCTGCATGGCGGCGTACATGGTGACCGGCCCGGTGAACACGAAGCCGCGCCTGCGCAGTTCCTTGGCCAGCGCGGTCGAGGCGGGCGTCTTGGCCGGCAGGTCGGCGAGGGTGCGCGGGGCCGGGCGGGCCGCCTCGGCGTAGCCCCAGACCAGGTCGCTCAGCCCGGCCGGCAGCTCCAGGGCGGCGCGGGCGTTGGCGATGGCAGCGCTGATCTTGGCCCGGTTGCGCACGATGCCTGCGTCCGCCAGCAGCCGGGCCTCGTCGGCCTCGGTGAACGCGGCGACGGCCGGGATGTCGAATCCGGCGAACGCCTTCCTGAAGTTCTCCCGCTTGCGCAAGATGATCAGCCAGGACAAGCCGGACTGGAACGCCTCCAGGCAGATCCGCTCGAAGATCGCCTGGTCACCGCGCACCGGGCGGCCCCACTCGGCGTCGTGGTAGGCCAGGTAGTCGGGGGCGCTCACCCCCCACGGGCAGCGCAGCCGGCCGTCCGGCCCGGCCACCGCTCCCCGCCCGGTTTCAGCCGGGCGGGCATCAGTCAGCTGGAGGTCAGCCAGCTGGGGATCAGTCATGGGACCGCTCGGGCGGCGGGCTTGACGCCGGCCTGGCCGCGTCGAACGGCGGCTGGTCCTGCTCGGGCCCTGGCTCGACCGGGGCGAGCCCGTCCGGCCTGGTGTCGGCCGGCTCCGGCTCGGCGTACCCGGGCTGGGCGGTTGCGAACCCGGGGGCGGCGGTGCCGGCCTCCGGCTGGGCCGGGCTGAAGCCGGGCCGGGCCGGGTAGACCGCGGCGGCCCCGGCGGCCCCGGTTACCTCCGCGGCCCCGGTCAGCTTCGCTGCCTCGGCGGTCTCCCGGCGGTGCCGTGCCCCGACGTACGGGCTGCCGAGCGGCATGGCCGGCGCGTGGTCCCGGCTCAGGTCGGTGACCAGCTGCTCGAGGGCCACGATGCGCACGTCGCGCTCCCTGATCGACGCGGCGATCTGATCCATCGCATCGTCGGTCGCGTGCACGTTGTAGCCCCACAGGTTGGTCGGCGGGCGCAGCAGCACGACGTCGGTGGCGGACACCGGCCCCAGGTCAAGCGGCACGTAATCGCCGCGCTCGGCCGACATCCGGGCACCGCGGCCGCTGGCCGCGGCCACCGCGACGATGAAAACCACGACGATGGCGATCACCATGACAACAGGCACACGGCCATCGTGCCATGAACGGCCGGCTGCACGGTACGCCGACGGCCCGGTTACCCCGACCGGTCGCCGCGACCGCGGGCCGGGACGTCGACCGGGCCGCGCGGCCGGCCGGCGGCAGGAGGCCCGGCCGCGCCGGGTCCGGTGCCGAGCGCGCCCGCCCGGTCGAGCAGCACCACCGCGTCATGGTCGGGGGTGCCCGGTTCGGCCAGGTAAACCACCAGCCGCTGCCCGCCGGCCCGGTTCAGCTCGAGGATCTCGTGGGTCAGCCGGAACGTGCCGACAACCGGGTGCCGCAGCACCCGGTCACCTGGGCCGGACCGCCGCACCTCGTAACGGCTCCACAGGCGGCCGAAGTCAGGGCTCTTCACCAGCAGCTCCCCCACCAGGGCGGCCAGGTCGGGCGCGTCCGGGTCGCTGCCCGCGATGGCCCGCAGCGCCGCGACGCAGCCGCGGGCCTTCTGCTCCCAGTCCGGCCACAGCTCCCGGGCGGCCGGGTGCAGGAAGGTGTACATAATCGTGTTCCGCTGCCGCGACGGCCAGTCGAGCAGGCCCGGGTGCAGCTGCGCGCCGCCGGGATTGGCGGCCAGGATGTCGTAGGTGCGGCTGAGCACGTAGGCCGGGCGGCCGTACCCCCTCCCGCCGGGCACGCAGGAAACGGCCAAGCTCGGTCGGCGCCCGATCCGTCATGCACCCATTCTGCCTGGCCGGGACGTTGCCAGGGAGGCCGCCCGGCACCCCCGCTGGCCGGGCCGCCCCGCCCGGGCGCCCCCGCTGGCGGCTCGCTGGCCCCGTGCGTAACGGCACTCGGGTTAGCGGTTGACGGAGAGGCCCTTGTGGGCCTCCTTGATGATCTTGACCACCTCGTCCGCCTCGTCGGCGATGTGCAGCAGGGCCAGCTCCTCGGCGTGGATCTTGCCCTCGGCGAGCATGGTCGACTTGATCCAGTCGAGCAGGCCGGCCCAGTAGGCGCTGCCGACGAGGACGATCGGGAACTTGGTGATCTTGCCGGTGGCCACCAGCGTGAGCGCCTCGAACAGCTCGTCGAGGGTGCCGAAGCCGCCCGGGAGGACCACGAAGGCCTGCGAGTACTTGATGAAGACGGTCTTCCTGACGAAGAAGTAGCGGAATTCCACGCCCACGTTCACGTAGTCGTTGAGCCCGGACTCCATCGGCAGCTCGATGCCGAGGCCGACCGAGACGCCGCCCGCCTGGGCGGCGCCCTTGTTGGCGGCCTCCATGATGCCGGGACCGCCGCCGGTGATGATCGCGTAGCCGGCCTCGACCAGGCCCGCGGCGATGTCACCGGCCAGCTCGTAGCCGGCCGTGCCGGGCTTGGTCCGGGCCGAGCCGAACACCGAGACCGCCACGCCGAGCTCGGCCAGCAGCCCGAATCCCTCCACGAACTCGGCCTGGATGCGCATTACCCGCCAGGGGTCGGCGTGCACCCAGTCGGACGGGCCGCGGCGGTCGAGCAGCCGCTGGTCGGTCGTGGTCGCCGGAATTTGCCTGTCGCGCAGCGTCACGGGTCCCTGGCGACGGACCCGGCGCGAATTTGCTCCACCCATAGTCCGTCCACGGTAGCCATCCGCGGCCAGTGCTCTGCGTGAAACACGCGGCCCGAAGGAGAACGCAACGCGAATTAACACCGCATTACGCTCGGGAAACCCCAGGCAGCTCAGCCGTCAACACCGTGATCGCGGAGGATCGCGTTGAGCGCGGACTTGTCGTGTCGCTCCCCGGCGCTGAGCCGCTTGAGTATCAGCACCGCGGGCAGGCCGAACTGGCCGCCGGCGAACGTGCGGAACCGGGTGCCGCTGACCGCGACCGACCACGCGGGCACCTCGCCCCGCGGCAGCTCCTCGCCCGTCTCGACGTCGATCACGTGGGTCGTCCTGGTGATGTTGGTGCCGGAGCCGAGCACTGCCCCGGTGCGGACCCGCGCTCCCTCGGCCACGATCGAGCGGGAGCCGATGAAGCACTCGTCCTCGATGACGACCGGGACGGCGTTGGCCGGCTCGAGCACGCCGCCGATGCCGACGCCGCCCGACAGGTGCACGTTCTTGCCGATCTGGGCGCACGAGCCGACCGTGGCCCAGGTGTCCACCATCGTCCCGGTGTCCACGTACGCGCCGACGTTGGTGAACGACGGCATCAGCACCGTGCCCGGCGCGATGTAGGCGCCCCAGCGGGCAATCGCGCCCGGCACCACCCGCACCCCGTCGAGGCGGGTCTTCAGCGGCACCCGGTCGTGGTAGCGGAACTCCCCCGCCTGCGACTCGGCCATCGGCAGGACCTTGAACGCGAGCAGGATCGCCCGCTTGGCCCGCTCGTCCACCACTACCTCGTCGGTCTCCGCGTCGACGAACGCGACCCGGGCGCTGCCCGCGTCGATCTGGTCCACCGCGGCCACGATCTGGTCGCGGGCGGCGGAGTCGTCCGGGGTCAGCCCGGCTCGTCGCTCCCATAGCTCGTCGACGGCGGCGGGCAGCGGAGACTTCAGCTCACTCATGAGCGTCGAGCCTACCGAAAGGCATCTCAGCGGGTAGCTTCGACGTGTGCGGACGACGTACCAAGGGCCCAGCGAGTACTACCGATACCGGCGACCCCGGTGGCGGCGGCCGCTGATCGCGCTGGTCGTGATCGCCCTAGTGCTCGGCGTCGGGGCATACGCCGCCTACGAGGCGTACCAGAAGTACATCGTCAAGCTGCTGACCGTGCCCGGCTGCCAGGCCGGAACCGGCGCCAACGCGGTCGCGCTGGACTTCGGCCAGGCGGCCGACGCCGCCGACATCGCCGGCGTCGCCGCCCGCATGGACCTGCCGACCCGGGCGCTGACCATCGCTTACGCGACCGGTTTCCAGGAGTCCAAGCTGGAGAACCTGACCTACGGCGACCGGGACTCGGTGGGCATCTTCCAGCAGCGGCCGTCGCAGGGCTGGGGCACCCGGGCCCAGCTGCTCGATCCCGCCTACGCGGCCCGGGCGTTCTTCGGCGCGCTGGTCAAGGTGCCGCATTACACCACGGTCCCGGTCTACCAGGCGGCCCAGGCGGTGCAGGCGAGCGCCTACGGCTACGCCTACCAGCAGTACGCGCCGTCCGGGGCGGAGATGGCCGCCGCCTACACCACCGCCCCGCACGCGTTCACCTGCTGGTACACCCCGGGCACGCAGTCGGCCCTGGCGAACGAGACCACTAAGCTGAACCTGCCGGGGACGACCAAGGCGATGGCGGGCACCTTCGGCTCGGCCGGCCGCGACAGGGTAGTGACAAGAATCACCACCTCCGCGGCAGGCAAGTCGATGACGGTCCACCCGGCCGGCGGCGCGGGCTGGACGGTCGCGAACTGGCTGGTGGCGCACGCCAGTTCCTACGGCATCACGCGGGTTAGCTACGCGGGGTACCAGTGGACCGCCCGGCTCACCGAGTCGAGCTGGCAGTCCGCCCCGTCCGCACCAGCGGGAAGTATTGTCGCCAGCTAGCAGGGCGAACCGCCATACTGTGTCGTACCTGAATGGGTTAAGACGTTAAAGAGGAGCTCACGTGACCTACGTCATCGCGCAGTCATGCGTCGACGTACTCGACAAGGCCTGCATCGAAGAGTGCCCGGTGGACTGCATCTACGAGGGCGAGCGCATGCTCTACATCCACCCGGACGAGTGCGTGGACTGCGGCGCATGCGAGCCCGTCTGCCCGGTTGAGGCCATCTACTACGAGGACGACGTCCCCGAGCAGTGGAAGGACTTCACGAAGATCAACGCCGACTTCTTCGAGGAGCTCGGCTCGCCCGGCGGCGCCTCCAAGAGCGGCAAGATCGGCAAGGACCACCCGACCGTGGCGGCGCTCCCGCCCCAGGCTCACGAAGAGTGACCCTCGCCGAAAGGCTGCCTGAATACCCCTGGGACGAGCTCGCGCCGATCGCCGAGAAGGCACGCGCGTTCCCCGGGGGCGTAGTTGACCTGTCCGTGGGCACCCCGGTCGACCCGGTGCCCGCGGTTATCCAGGACGCCCTGGCGGCGGCCGCCAACGCACCCGGCTACCCGCTCACCGCGGGCACGCCGGAGCTGCGGGCAGCGGCCGCCGGCTGGCTTTCCCGTGCCCTCGACGTGCAGGTAGACCCGGTGACGGTGCTGCCGGTGATCGGCACCAAGGAGTTCATCGCCTGGCTGCCGACCGTGCTCGGGCTCGGGCCGGCCGACACCGTGCTCTACCCGTCGCTGGCCTACCCGACCTACGAGATCGGGGCCAGGCTGTGCGGCGCCGCCTCGGCCGCGGTGGCCGAGGTCAGCCGCACGGCCCTGTCCGGCGCGCCCGGCAGCACCCGGCTGCTGTGGGTCAACTCGCCGTCCAACCCGACCGGGCGGGTCCTGCCGCCCGGCGCGCTGCGGGACGCCGTCGGCTGGGCGCGGTCGCGGGGGGCGGTGCTCGCCTCGGACGAGTGCTACATCGAGCTCGGCTGGGACACCCGGCCGGTCTCGGCGCTGCACGCGTCGGTCCGCGGCGACTCGCTGGACGGCCTGCTCTCGGTGTTCTCGCTGTCCAAGCGGTCCAACCTGGCCGGCTACCGGGCCGGCTTCGTCACCGGCGACCCCGCCCTGATGAAGGAGCTGCTGCTGGTCGGCCGGCAGGCGGGCATGATCGTGCCCGCCCCGGTGCAGGCCGCGATGATCGCGGCGCTGTCCGACGACGCCCACGCGGCCGAGCAGAAGGCCAGGTACGCGGCCCGCCGGGACATCCTGGCGGACGGCCTGCGGGCGGCCGGGTTCCGCATCGAGCACTCCGAGGCGGGGCTCTACCTGTGGGCCGCCCGACCCGGACTGGACTGCTGGGCCGCCTGCGAGCTGCTGGCGGCCGAGTGCGGCATCCTGGTCGGCCCGGGGTCCATGTACGGGCCGGCCGGGAACGACCACATCCGGGTGGCGCTGACCGCCACCGACGAGCGGGTCGCGGCGGGCAGCGCCCGGCTGCGCGCCCTCTCAGCCCGCTGAGCAGCGGGCCGGCCAGGCGCAGGCGCGCACCCGTTCGGGATACCGGTGAGCGGCGGCGCTGACCGTTGGCCGGGCAGCGAGCCCGGCCGTCGCAACGAATCGCCGCTTCTCGCGGCTAAGAAGCAACGAATCGCCGGACGAACGCATGCTTACGCTCTGTTAGTTCCGTCGCTCCGCTCCGTACTCTGCTGCCATGAGCAGCGACGTGACGCACCGGGTGGCTTCGCCCCGGACTTACCTGATGTGCCCGCCTGACTACTTCACCGTCAGCTACGCGATCAACCCGTGGATGCGGCCCGACTCCCCGGTTGACCCCGGCCTGGCGATGCGGCAGTGGTCCGCGCTGCGGGCCGCCTACCAGTCGCTCGGCCACGCGGTGGCGACCATCGAGCCGCAGCCCGGGCTGCCGGACATGGTGTTCGCCGCCAACGGCGCCACCGTCATCGACGGGGCGGTGCTCGGCGCGCGGTTCCGCTACCCGCAGCGGGCGGCCGAGGCCGCCGCCTACCTGGCCTGGTTCCGCTCCCGCGGTTACCCTGCGGTGCATGAGGCGGTGCAGGTGAACGAGGGCGAGGGGGACATCCTGGTGGCCGGCCAGACCATCCTGGCGGGGCACGGGTTCCGGTCCGACCAGGCGGCGGCGGAGGAGCTAGCCGCCGTGTTCGGCCGCCCGGTGGTCTCGCTGCGGCTGGTCGACCCGCGGTTCTACCACCTCGACACCGCGCTGTGCGTACTCGACGCGTCCACCGCCATGTACTACCCGGCGGCGTTCGACGACGCCGGGCGGGCCGCCCTGGAGGGCGTGTTCGACGAGCTGATCGAGGCCAAGGACGAGGACGCCGAGGTGCTGGGGCTGAACGCGGTGTCCGACGGGCGGCACGTGGTGCTCGCCCGGCAGGCGGTGAACCTGGCCCGGTCGCTGTCCGCGCACGGCTTCACCCCGGTCCCGGTCGACATGTCCGAGCTGCTGAAGGCGGGAGGCGGGGCGAAATGCTGCACGCTCGAACTGAGGGAAGGGCCGCGATGACCGACACGCTGCCGGAGGCCGCCGTGAGCGAGCGCCTGGCCGGGCTGACCGAACGGTACAGCGCGCACAACTACCACCCGCTGCCGGTGATCGTGAGCTCGGCCGAGGGCTGCTGGGTCACCGGCACGGACGGGCGGCGCTACCTGGACATGCTGGCCGGCTACTCGGCGCTGAACTTCGGCCACCGGCACCCGCGCCTGGTGGACGCGGCGACCCGCCAGCTCGGCCGGGTCACGCTGGTGTCGCGGGCGTTCGACCACGACCAGTTCGGACCGTTCTGCGCCGAGCTGGCCGAACTGTGCGGCATGGAGATGGTGCTGCCGATGAACACCGGGGCGGAGGCGGTGGAGACCGCGATCAAGGTCGCCCGCGCGTGGGGCTACCGGTCCCGCCGGGTCCCGGCCGACCAGGCGGTCATCATCGTGTTCGACGGCAACTTCCACGGCCGGACCACCACCATCGTGTCGTTCTCGTCCGACCCGGACGCGCGGGCCGACTTCGGCCCCTACACGCCGGGCTTCGTCTCGGTCCCGTACGGCGACCTGGCCGCCGTCACCGCCGCCGTCCGCGCCTACGGCGAGCGGGTGGTCGGGGTGCTGGTCGAGCCGGTTCAGGGCGAGGCCGGGGTCGTAGTGCCGCCGCCCGGCTTCCTGACCGGGCTGCGGGAGCTGTGCACCGAGGCCGGGGCGCTGCTGATCGCCGACGAGATCCAGTCCGGCCTCGGCCGGGTGGGCACCACCTTCGCCTGCGCGGCCGAGAACGTGGTGCCCGACGCGTACCTGCTCGGCAAGGCGCTCGGCGGCGGCATCGTGCCGGTATCCGCGATGGTGTCATCCCGGGCGGTGCTGGGCGTGCTCAAGCCCGGGCAGCACGGGTCCACCTTCGGCGGCAACCCGCTGGCCTGCGCGGTCGGCCGCGAGGTGATCGCGCTGCTGCGGACCGGGGAGTACCAGGCGCGCTCGGCCGCGCTCGGCGGCGTGCTGCACGCCGCGCTGCGGTCGCTGCCGCCCGCGGCGGTGACGTCGGTGACCGGGCGGGGACTGTGGGCCGGGGTCACCTTCGGCTCCCTCGACGGGCGGGCCGTGTGCGAGCGGCTGGCCTCGCTCGGGGTGCTGGCCAAGGAGACCCACGGCAGCACCATCCGGCTGGCCCCGCCGCTGGTCATCACGGAGGAGGAACTGGCCTGGGGGCTTGACCGCTTCCGGGCGGCGGTGCTGGCCTGACGCCACTCGCGGCGCGCCGGGCGCGGGTGAAGACGGTCGCCACTGCCCCGACCGCGCAGCCGAGCGCGCCGCCGTACAGGTACCACTCGCCCGCCGGCGTGGCCGTGATGATCACGCTGCCGTTCGGGCGCGACATCGCGAGGAAGAACGAGGTGAGGAACCAGCCGACGGCCGGCAGCAGCCCGGCCGTGAAGGTGCCCAGCCCCCAGCCGCAGCCCACGCAGGTGGCAAAGATGAGCACCGCCAGGATGACCGCGACCCAGTGGGCCGGCGACCGCCCGTACTGAAAGCTGCCGATGAGACCCTGCAGCGCGCCGAGCAGGAACAGCACCACGTAGCCGACCGCCGTGAGCGCCCGCTGCGCGCCGCCTCCTGGTGGCCGGCCAGCCGGAGCCGGGCCTTGCGATGTCCCCATAACGCAGCAGGCTACCGACTTCAGGGGGTGAAGAGGTCGCGCTGGTACCGCTGCCCGGCCGCCGGATCGGCCCGCGGCCCGGCTAGCTGGGTGTAGTACTCGGTCGCGAGGATGCGCTGGCCGACCTCATCCGACAGCGCGAAGAAGTCGCCGTCCACGGTGACCTGGGTCTCGTGGGCGCGCAGGGCGGCCCGCTTGGCGTCCAGGTAGCCGGCCGCGTCGACCTCCGTCGTCACCTGGTCGTCGGGCACGCTCACGGTGAGGTCGTCCTTGCGGACGAACCAGGAGTCGGCCGGCAGCTCGACCGCCGCGGCCAGCACCGAGCGCGGCATCGCGGTCGCGTAGAGCCGGGCGGCGCTGCCCGCCAGCTCGCGTGCCCGCACGGTCACCCGGTGCGCCTGGACGTGGTCGGGGTGGCCGTAGAACCCGTGCGCGTCGTAGGTCACGATGGCGGACGGCGCCACCTCGCCGATGACCACCGCGAGCTGGGCCGCCACCTCGTCCACGCTGGCCTGCCAGAAGCAGCGCGGGTCGTCGTTGTCGGGCAGCCCCATCATCCCCGAGTCGCGGTACCGGCCCTCCCCGCCGAGGAAGCGGTGGTCGGTGACTCCGAGCGCCGCGCACGCGCGGCCGAGCTCGGCGATCCGGTGCTGGCCGAGCTCGTCCGGGAGCAGGTGGCGCAGGTCCGGCGGGATAATCTCCCCTAGCTCACCGAGCGTGCAGGTGACCAGCGTGACGCGGGCGCCCTCGGCGGCGTACCTGGCCATCGTGGCGCCGGTGCCGATCGACTCATCATCAGGGTGCGCGTGCACCAGCAGCAAGCTGCGTTCCACCCCATGTCCCTCCGTGCGGGGGCCGTGGGCAAGACGCTACCGGACGGCCGGGCCGCGGGCGGTAGGGTCGAGTGCCATGACGGAAAGCTTTCCCAGGCAACAGGCGCGGACGCGCGGTTTCCGGCTCGGGGCGCCCCGGGCGTTCGAGGTATCGCCGGACGGTGCCCGGGTCACCTTCCTGCGGTCACGGGCGGGCGACGACCCGGTGACCTGCTTGTGGGAAACCGACGTCGCGACCGGGACGGAACGGCTGGTGGCCGACCCGCGGACGCTGGGCGCGGACGACGAGAACCTGCCGCCCGAGGAGCGGGCGCGGCGCGAGCGGGTACGGGAAACCGCCGCCGGGATCGTCGCCTACGCCACCGACCGGGCCATGACGCTGGCCGTCTTCGCGCTGTCGGGCCAGGTGTACGCGGTCGCACTTAGTGGCGGCGCCGATGCCGCGCCCCGGCTGGTCCCCACGCGGGTCCCGGCCCTCGACCCGCGGCCCGACCCGGCCGGGACCGCGGTCGCCTACGTGCACGACGGCGCGCTGCGCGTCATCGACCTGGCAGGCGGCCAGGACACAGTGGCCGCGGCCGAGGACGGGGTGACGCTCGGCCTGGCTGAGTTCGTCGCGGCCGAGGAGATGGGCCGGTCCCGCGGCTACTGGTGGTCACCCGACGGCCGCCAGCTGCTGGTCGCCCGGGTCGATGAGTCCCCGGTGGCCCGCTGGCACATCGCCGACCCCGCCAACCCGGGCAAGGCACCGGCCGAGGTGAGCTACCCGGCCGCCGGCACCGCCAACGCGGACGTGTCCCTGCTTGTCGCCAGCGTGCCCGTCGGCGTGCCCTACGGTGAGCAGCCAGGCGAGCGGCGCGGCGACCTGACCGAGGTGGCCGGCTGGGACCGGGCGGCGTTCCCCTACCTGGTCAGCGCCGCCTGGGGAACTGACCCGCTGATCGTGGTGCAATCCCGCGACCAGCGGGTCATGCGGGTCGTCAACGCCGCCACCGGCCAGCTCCTGCGCGAGGACACCGACCCGCACTGGACCGACGTCATCGCCGGGGTGCCCGCCCAGCTCGACAGCGGCGACATCGTGTGGACCGGGCTCGCCGACGACACCCGCGGGCTCATCGTGGCGCCCGCCGGCGAGCTGGCCGGCGCCGTGCCCGTTACCCCGCCCGGCCTGCAGGTGCGGGCGGTGCTCGGCACCGACGGCGGCGACGTGCTGTTCGCCGGCGGAAGAGGGTCGACCGGGCTCCAGGTCTGGCGCTACGGGCCCGACGGGCTGTACGCGGTCGCGACCAAGCCGGGTGTGCACACCGCCGCCAAGTCCGGCGGCACCACTGTCATTGCCAGCCGGACCCTGGACAGCAGCCAGGTCATCGTCCGGCTGACCCGCCCCGGCGGCCCGGCCGACACCGGCACGGTCGTCGGCGGCATCGCCTCGCTGGCGGAGGAGCCGAACCTGCCCGCTCCGGAGCCCCGGTTCCTGCACGCCGGGCCGGCCGGCATCCGCACCGCGGTGCTGCTTCCCTCCTGGCACCGGCCCGGGGACAAGCTGCCGGTGCTGATGGACCCGTACGGCGGACCTGGCGCGCAGCGGGTACTGCGGTCGGCCGGCATTTACCTCGCCTCGCAGTGGTTCGCCGAGCAGGGCTTCGCGGTGGTCGTGGCGGACGGCCGGGGCACGCCCGGGCGCTCCCCGTCCTGGGAGCGGATGATCGCGGGTGACTTCGCCAGCGGGATCCTCGAGGACCAGGTCACCGCGCTGGGCGCCGCCGCCGAGGCGGTGCCCGAGCTGGACACCAGCCGGGTCGCCATCCGCGGCTGGTCGTTCGGCGGTTACCTGTCGGCGCTGGCGGTGCTGCGCCGCCCGGACGTGTTCCACGCCGGGGTGGCCGGGGCGCCGGTGACCGACTGGGCGCTCTACGACACCCATTACACCGAGCGGTACCTGGGTGACCCGGCCCGCAACCCCGACGCCTACCAGGCTAGTTCGCTCATGGGCGACCCCGCGCGAGCGGTAAAGTCGGTCATCCGCCCGCTGCTGATCATCCACGGGCTGGCGGACGACAACGTGTTCGTGGCGCACTCACTGCGGCTGTCAAGCGCGCTGCTCGCGGCCGGCTACCCGCACTCGGTGCTGCCGCTGTCCGGGATCACGCACATGACGTCGCAGGAGACGGTGGCGGAGAACATGCTGCTGTTCCAGGTCGCGTTCCTCAAGCAGGCACTCGGGATCGAGGCCGCGGCCCGGGATTGAGGCCGGCCCGGTAGCAGCGGCCGGGTAGCGGGGCCCGGCCGGGTCCAGCGGGGGCAGGGTCCACAGGGAGACGGCGTAACGGGGGTTGCGGCGTGGCGGGGGTTTCTACCAGGGCTGCCCGGAAGCGGGCGCCCGCTAGGCACGCGCGGGCCAGGCGGCCGCACGCGCTCATCGGCGCGGCGGTACTGGCTGGGCTTAGCGCCGGGCTGCTGTTCGTGGCCTACCTGCGGGTGTCGTGGACGGTGCCGGTCACCGCCGACGGCGCCGCCCAGGCACTGCAGGCCCGCGACATGCTGGCCGGGAACTGGCTGCTGCACGGCTGGACGGTCAGCGACGTGTCGTTCTACACCACCGAGCTGCCCGAGTACGTGCTGGTCGAGCTGGCCCGCCCGTTCGGACCGGGCGTCATCCACCTGGCGGCGGCGGCCAGCTACACGCTCCTGCTGCTCGCGGCCTGGGCGCTGGCCCGGGGAACCGTCCGCGGCACCGAGGGGCTGGTCCGCGGCACGCTGGCGGCCGGGATCATGCTGGCGCCGCAGCTCGGGTACGGCGCCTTCGTGCTGCTGCTGTCGCCGGATCACACCGCGACCCAGCTTCCGCTGCTGCTCGGCTGGCTGCTGGTCGACTGGTGGACATCGGCACCGGCAGCGGCGACCTCGCGGACCCGCCCGGACCGGCGGGGGTGGCGGTGGTGGCGGGGCCGGCGGGACCGGCGGGGGTGGCAGGACCGGCGGGGGTGGCGGTGGTGGCGGGGGTGGCGGGGCCGACCGCATCGGCGGGGCCGGTGGGTGCCGGTTGCGCTGTGCCTGCTGCTCGCCTGGGTGCAGTTGGCGGACCGGGTGGCGCTGGTGACGGCGGTGCTGCCGCTAGTCCTGGTGTGCGGGGTGCGGCTGATTCGTTCCGCGCCGCGACGGCGGCCGCCACTTCCCATCAGTTTTGGCGTCCCAGCACCACTTCCCATCAGTTTTGACTACCCAAATCGTGACAAAGCGGGTGGCGAACTGGCTAAAACTGATGGGAAGTCGTCGGCGGCGGCCAAAACTGATGGGGAGCGGGGTCGGCGGCGGGGGTGGTCTATCGGCTTGCGGGGTCAGCCGGCACAAAGGGGCTCGCGGGACAAGGAGGGCCCGCAGGGCTGGCGGGACGGGAAGAGCCGGCGGGGCGCCGAGGGTGGGTGGTGGACGGTAC
>Ga0265338_10004247_pt1 | contig 19478 bp, 14 predicted proteins | sample 42126metaG_FD_193579 | JGI IMG/M metagenome (GOLD analysis project Ga0265338, IMG submission 193579) | Rhizosphere microbial communities from Carex aquatilis grown in University of Washington, Seatle, WA, United States - 4-21-26 metaG | ecosystem: Host-associated > Plants > Roots > Rhizosphere...
TGCCCACGCGCGGGTCAGGGTCTCCACCGCGCCCTTGGTGGAAGCGTAGAGGGCACCGGCCGGGAGGCCGAGCCGGGCCACCCAGGAGCCGAGGTTGATGATGACGCCGCCGCCGCTGGCGATCATCCCCGGCGCGACCGCCTGGGTGAGGAAGAACGGTGCCTTCACGTTGACCGCGTACACCCGGTCGAACATCGCGGGATCGGCCGTGAGCGTGTCCGCGGGCGGGAAGATCCCCGCGTTGTTGACCAGGATGTCGATGCGGCCGCCGAGCCGGCTGGCCGCCGCGGCGGCCAGCTCGCGGCTGGCCTCGGCGGTGCCGTCCAGGTCCGCGTAGACGTAATCGGCGGCGCCGCCGGCCGCCCGGATCTCCCCCAGGACGGCGGCCGCCCGCGTGTCGTCCCGTCCCGAGACGACCACGCGGGCACCCTCGGCGGCGAAGCGGACGGCCGCGGCGCGGCCGATGTTACTGGTGGAGCCGGTAATGAGGGCGGTCTTACCGTTCAGTCGCGGTGTCATGCCAGCGACAGTACGAAGCGAAAAATGGACTGGCAAGTCCAGAACTAGGCGCGGGCCGGCCGCGTCAGGTGGCGGCGGCGACCAGCTCGCTGACGTGCTTGGCGATATCGTCGAGGGGGACGGCGATCGTCTCGCCGGTCGCCCGGGTGGTCAGCTCGACGGTGCCGGAAGCGAGGCCGCGCTTGCCGATGGTGACCCGCAGCGGGATGCCGACCAGCTCGGCGTCGCTGAACTTGACGCCCGCCCGGTCCGGGCGGTCATCAATGATCACGTCCACTCCCGCCTCGAGCAGCGCCGCGTAGGCCTGCTCCCCCGCCTCGGCCACGGCCGCGTCGTTCTGCTGCGCGACCACCACCACCGCCTCGAACGGGGCCACCGACAACGGCCAGACGATGCCCTTGTCGTCGTGGTGCACCTCGATGCAGGCGGCGATCGCGCGCTCCACCCCGATGCCGTAGCAGCCCATGATCGGCCTGACCGGCTTGCCGTCGGGGCCGGAGACGGTGATGTCGAACGCGTCGGTGTACTTGTAGCCGAGCTTGAAGATGTGCCCGACCTCGATGCCCTTGATGACCGAGAGCGGGCCACCGCAGACCGTGCACGGCTCGCCTTCCTCGGCCGCCCGCAGGTCGGCCCACTGCCCGGCCTCGATGTCGCGCTCGACGTCGACCCCCCGCAGGTGCACGTCGTCGGTGTTCGCCCCGGTCGTCATGCCCGTCCGGCCGCGCAGCGCCGAGTCGGCGATGACCGGCAGCCGGGTGACCCCGACCGCGCCGAGCGAGCCCGGGTGGGCGCCGAGCGCGGTGAAGATCTCCTCCGCCTCGGCCGGGCGCACCACCACCGAGCCGGTGGCGTCGATGAGCTTCTGCTCCTCAAGCGCGTGGTCGCCCCGCAGCAGCACCAGCGTGAGCTTGCCGTCGAGCACGTAGACGAGCGTCTTGACCTGCTGCGTGGCGGGCGCCTGGTAGCCGGTCGCGAGGTCCTCGATGGTCCGCACGCCCGGGGTGTCAAAGCGCTCCGGGGCCGGCCGCGACTTGGCCTGGTCAACCGTCGCGTCCAGCGGCGCCAGCGCGGACACCGCCGCCTCGATGTTGGCCGCGTAGCCGCACTGCGGGCAGTGGATGATGGTGTCCTCGCCGGTCTCCGACGGGCAGACGAACTCGGTCGAGCCGGAGCCGCCCATAGCGCCGTTGGACGCCGCGACCGGGATCGCCGGGATGCCCATCCGCTCGAAGGAGCGGACGTAGGCGTCGCGGTGCGCGTCGAACGACCGGTCGAGCCCGTCGCTGTCCAGGTCGAAGCTGTAGGAGTCCTTCATGGTGAACTCGCGGGTCCGCATCAGGCCCGCCTTCGGCCGCGGCTCGTCGCGCATCTTGGTCTGGAACTGGTACCACATCTGCGGAAGCTCACGGTAGGAGTTCAGCTCGCCCGCGAGCGAGGTGATGACCTCTTCGTGGGTCATGCCCAGCACCAGCTCCGCGCCCTTGCGGTCACGCAGCTTGAACAGCTCGTCACCCATGATCGCGAACCGCCCGCTGCGCTGCCAGATCTCGGCCGGGTGCATCACCGGCATCAGGAACTCCTGGGCCCCGATCCGGTTCATCTCCTCGCGGATGATGCCGATGACCTTCAGCCGGACCCGGACCGCGAGCGGCAGCAGCGAGTAGTGACCCGCCATCAGCTGGCGGATGTACCCGGCCCGCAGCAGCAGCCGGTGGCTGGGCGCGCCCGCCTCCGCGGGGTCGTCCCGCAGCGTCGGGATGTGCATGGTTGACCAGCGCACGTCGTCACTCCGTCTTTTCGCGTGTGCCCGCTCTTACCCGGATGCGCGAGAAACGCCCGGACAGGGCGGCCAGAAAGTCCTCAGCGGACTGATTACCTCAAGCCCGGAGTCTATCGCCGTGCCGGGGCCGCGCCTGCCAATCGGTTTCAGCACTGGGTGCCGTCTGCGGCCGCGCCGCCCGGGCCGCGCGGGAGCACCGCCCGGACCGCACTGCCCAGCCAGCCGCCGGCCAGCACCGCAGCGCCGCCAGCAGCAAGGTCACCGCGACGGTGACGGGGCATACGGCGGAAGCCCGGCCAGCGCCGCGATGGCGCGCGCGGTCGCCCCGACCGGGAGCGACTCCCGTGCCAGCAGCCACAGCGAGACTCCCCAGCCCGCCACCGCGGCGACGGCCGCGGTCAGCACCGCGCCGCGGCGCGGCGGCAGCACGCCGAACCATGCCCCGGCCACGAACGGTACGAACCACAGCCCGAGGCGCGACGTGCCCCAGCACAGCAGCGCGGTCAGCAGGAACTCGGCCAGCCGCCTAGCCATCGAGGCTCCAGGTGACCGGCCCGGCCGCCGCGCCCGGCACCGGCACCGGCACCGGCACCGGGAGGTACTTGCCGTCCCACCACAGCGGCACCAGGTTCGTGTACCAGGGGGACGCCGGGTTCTCCGACTGGCCGCCCGGGTAGACGCCCTGGGCGGACACCCCGCCGGGCGACAGCGCCGCGATCATCCGCCAGCTCGGCCCGACCGAGGCGTTGAGGCCGCCGTCCGGACGCCAGCCCGCCGCAGGGCGATAATCGAAATTTTTCATGATCACGGAAACTTTTTAGTGTGATCACCCAAAAAAGTTTCCGTGATCATGCTCTTGGCCAGTGATGGACGTCTTTCGCCAGCCTGTCTGTGCGGCGACCTGACCTGCCCCGGCTTATGGTGGTGGTGTGATGCCAGAGTTCCCGGCCAGCCAGCGGCGGCGATAGACGACGCCGCGTAGGCGACGCAGCGTAATAGGTTATTCGCGGCTATTTATGTTAACGATCTTGACTTAAGGTCATCATTCAGGCACCAGCGGTGCTTGGCGGCCTGCGTGAGAAGACCCGACTAGCGGAACGGACGGGCTAATTTACGGCCCCATTAGGAGCGGAAGTCTGCTTTTAAAGCCTCATATTGAGGGCACATTGATTACGGAGCGCCGCCTCATGGCGGCGAATCGGTACGCTGAGATGGTGAGATGGATGGCTTGGCGCCCAGACAAGAATTCCAGGTCATCAGCGCAGCCCGGTACGCAGCCGCACGACGGCGTGCAGGCAACCGTAACGCCGGCGCCCGACGCTGAGCCGCCCCCTGGCAGCGGGCAGAACACAGGGATCAGCGGCACCAGGCACGCGGTCGCGCGCAACCCGCAGGACTACGGCAGTCCTGCCCCCGCCGCCGCGCGCACCGTGCGACGGCTGCGGCCGATCAAGTACGCGCACCAGGAGCCGGACGACGCGGCCGCGCCGGCCGCACCGGGGGTGACCGCCCCGGCTGCCACCACACCGGCCGCGACCGCGCCGGCCGCGCCGCCGGAAGAGCGGCCGGCCGATCCCGCGCTGCCCGATCCCGCGCTGGCCGATCCCGCGCTGGCCGATCCCGCGCTGGCCGATCCCGCGCTGGCCGATCCCGCGCTGGCCGATCCCGCGCTGGCCGTCTCGCCGCGCTCGCCGATACCGCCACGGACCACCGTGCGCCCGGACATCATGCCGGCCGACGACGCCGGGTCCAGCCCGGTCCTGTCGGGCACGGTGCTGCCCCGGGTCACCGCCGCGGGCAGGTCGTCGGCTGCCGTCCCCGCGTCGCCGGCGGGAACCGCGCCGGCTGACGACTCAGCGGAAGCACCGGTGGCGAACGAGGGACTAGGAATCTTCGGCGGGGTGACCACCACCGAGGCCACCGACGACCCGCCGCCGCGCAGCCATGACCGGATGCCGTGGCACCGGCCGCTGGCCACCGCGCCCCAGGGCGGCGGCTCAGCGGGCGCGGGCGAGCCGGCCGGGAGCACGCCGCCGGGCCGGGCACCGGGCGGCCGCCCGCCCGCGGGCAGCCCGCCGGCCGACGAGCCGGAGCCGGGACCGGTCATCACGATCGGCGCGAGCTGGAACCAGGCCGCGGCCGCACCGCCCGCGGCGAGCCAGCCGGAGGCGGAGAGCAAGCCGAAATCGTTCGGGATACTGCGGGGGATGCTCAGCGGCGGGGAAGCCGACGACGACGGGCGCCCGCGAGTGACCATGCGTGACCTGCCGCCGGACGTGCAGCTCCGCTTCTGGCGGCTGCGCCTCACCATCATGGTGATCGTCGGCGCGGTGTTCGCCGCGATCACCAGGAGCTGGGAGATCGCGCTCACGCTGGCGATCCTGGCCGGGATCCTGGACACCGTCTACCGGTCCCGCAACGCCGCCAACTACGTGGTCAGCGGCCCCCACCCGGGCGCCCGCAAGGCCACCAGGTCGCAGCTGGCCAAGATGGGGCGCGAAGGGTTCTTCTCGCTGCAGGACCGGCCTATCCCCAACAGCCACGAGATCATCGACCACCTGGTCATCGGGCCGAGCGGGGTGTACGCGATCGACTCGGAGAAGTGGGACGCCAAGCTGCCGATCAGGACGCTGAACGGCAAGCGGCTCTACCTCGGGCCCGAGTCGCAGAAGGAGCGGCTCGACCATGCTTCCTGGGAGGCGACGCGGGCCAGCGAGCTGCTGTCGGAGGCACTCGGCCGCGAAATCCTGGTCAGGCCGGCCCTCGCCATCTACGGGCCGAAGATCCCCTGGGACATCGCCAGCATCAGGAACGTCGACGTGTTCACCGGCCAGGCGCTGCGCAAGTACCTCAAGCGGCGCGGCAAGTCGAAGGACGGCGTGGTCACGCTCACCCGCGAGGAAGTCCGCACGATCTACGAGACGGCCGAGCGCGTACTGCCCGCCGCGGCGCAGGCCAGCGCGACCGCGCCGGTAGGCTGAATCTCCTACACACCTTTGTCACGGTGAGGGGAGTTCGGCGATGCCGCCGTTGAGGTCACGTACGGTCACGCACGGTCGGAACATGGCGGGAGCGCGCGCGCTGCTGCGCGCGACCGGCGTAGCCAACGAGGACTTCGGCAAGCCGATCATCGCCGTCGCCAACAGCTTCACCGAGTTCGTGCCCGGGCACGTCCACCTGGCCGACGTCGGCCGGGTGATCGCCGACGCGGTGCGGGCGGCGGGCGCGATCCCCCGCGAGTTCAACACGATCGCGGTCGACGACGGCATCGCGATGGGCCACGGGGGGATGCTGTACTCCCTGCCGTCCCGCGAGCTGATCGCGGACTCGGTCGAGTACATGGTCAACGCGCACTGCGCGGACGCGATGATCTGCGTGTCCAACTGCGACAAGATCACCCCGGGGATGCTGATCGCCGCGATGCGGCTGAACATCCCGACCGTATTCGTCTCCGGCGGCCCGATGGAGGCCGGCAAGGTCAAGGTGATCGGGGGCGTGGCCGGCACGCCGTCGGCGGTGCGCAAGCTCGACCTCATCGACTCGATGGTCGCCTCGGCCGACCCGTCGGTGTCGGACAGCGAGCTGTCCGACATCGAGGAGAACGCCTGCCCCACCTGCGGCTCATGCTCCGGGATGTTCACCGCCAACTCGATGAACTGCCTGACCGAGGCGATCGGGCTGGCGCTGCCGGGCAACGGCACCACGCTGGCCACCCACGTCGCCCGGCGCGAGCTGTTCGAGCGGGCCGCCGCGCTCGCGGTGACAGCGGCGCGGCGGTACTACGAGCAGGACGACGAGTCGGTGCTGCCCCGGTCGATCGCCACCCGGGAAGCGTTCGAGAACGCGATGGCGCTGGACATCGCGATGGGCGGGTCGACCAACACGATCCTGCACCTGCTGGCAGCCGCGCACGAGGCCGGCGTTGACTTCGGACTCAAGGAGATCGACGAGCTGTCCCGGCGGGTGCCGTGCCTGTGCAAGGTCGCGCCGAACGGGTCGGCCCATGTCGAGGACGTGCACCGGGCGGGCGGCATCTACACCATCCTGGGCGAGCTTGACCGGGCCGGGCTGCTCAACCGGGCGGTGCACACCGTGCACGGCGACCCGCTGTCCGCCTGGGACCTGCGCTCAGACTCGGTGCGGCCGGAGGCGGTGGAGCTGTACCACGCGGCGCCGGGCGGGGTGCGGACCATCAAGGGGTACTCCCAGTCGGCCCGGTGGGAGTCGCTCGACCGCGACGCCGCGGGCGGCTGCATCCGCGACGTCGCCCACGCCTACACGGTGGACGGCGGGCTGTGCATGCTGTACGGCAACCTCGCGCCGGACGGCGCGGTGGTGAAGACGGCGGGCGTCCCCGAAGAGCTGTGGACGTTCTCCGGTCCCGCCCGGGTCTTCGAGTCCCAGGAAGACGCGGTGGACGGGATCCTGGGCGGGCGGGTGGGGCCCGGCGACGTGGTCGTCATCCGCTACGAGGGGCCGAAGGGCGGGCCCGGCATGCAGGAAATGCTGTACCCGACCTCGTTCCTCAAGGGCAAGGGCCTGGGCCGGGCGTGCGCGCTGATCACCGACGGGCGGTTCTCCGGCGGTACCTCGGGGCTGTCCATCGGGCACATCTCCCCCGAGGCGGCCGGCGGCGGCATGCTGGCGCTGGTCAACTCCGGCGACACCATCGTCATCGACATCCCCCGCCGGGAGCTGCGGCTCGACGTGCCCGACCAGGAGCTGGCCGAGCGCAGGCAGGCGCTGCTGGCCGCGCTCGGGTCCTACCGCCCGGCCAGCCGGCAGCGGCCGGTGAGCGCCGCCCTGCAGGTGTACGCGGCCCTGGCCACCTCGGCCGCGACCGGCGCCGCGCGGGACATCTCCGCCCTGGCCAAGATCGCGCCCGAGGCGCACTAGGCAAGTCCCAGGCCTGGCGTCTCGCCCGCGGCGAACCGCCCAGGTGAGCACGCTCGATCAGCGAGGAGAGCCACAGTGGCGGGCGGTTTTGTGCGGGCGGCACGGGCAGCCGACGCGGCCGGGCTCGCCCGCGTCCAGGTTGCCAGCTGGCAGGCTGCCTTCGCCGGGCTGGTGCCGCCGGACGTGCTCGGTGAGCTGGCCGGCCAGGAAGCGGTCGGGCAGTTCACCGAGCGGTGGCAGGCCGCCATCAGCGCGCCGCCCACCTCGAGGCACCGGGTCCACGTGGCAGTGGCCAAGCCGGGCGAGCCGGAGGTGCTCGGCTTCGCGGCGGCCGGGCCGGCTACCGACGATGACCGCTGGCCCGCCACCGACGGCGAGCTTTACGAGCTCCACGTGCTGCCGGGGCTGGCCGCCGAGGGCCATGACGAGCGGCTGCTCAACGCGGTGGCCGACACCTTCGCCGAGGACGGGTTCAGCACCGGGTACACCTGGGCGCTGGCCGGGGACTCGGGACGGATCGGGTTCCTTGAGGCGGCCGGCTGGGCACCTGACGGCAGCCGGGCCAGCCTCGACATGGGCGTGAAGGTGCCGGTGGTGCGGCTGCACACCCGGCTGTCGCCGACAAGCTGACGAATTCCCCTTAACAAAGGGCAAAGTTTTTGCATCTATCGAAAACTGAATCGGTTTTTCCGATGAGGATGCGGGATGAACGCGGGCGCGGTATTGGGCGCCGGTTATATTGCGACCGGCAGGCTACCTGCTTAGACTGTTCATACCTTTACGTGGATGCATTCAAAGTCGTTATACACTGAGCATCGGAAGGCGAGCCCATGACACGCCACTTCCCACTTACCATGTCGCAGGAATTTCTATACCGAGTGGTGACGGAAGTTAGGGCGACCGGGCCGTTCTTGCATCTCATATCTTCGGTCCATATCGAGGGGCCGCTCGACGCAGATCGATTCGAACGGGCAGCCGCACAGCTTAGCGAACTACACCCGGTACTGTCGGCGACCGTTGGCGTGGTTAACGGGATTCCATTTCAGCATGAAAATGGAAAAAAAGCTTCATTTGAGAGTGTGAACGCTGTCAATGGCCCGCAGGAAGCCGATGCCATCCTTTCACATAAAGCGGACCAGCCGATTGACATCTTCAACGAAGGGCCGCTCCGCATCGTCTTGGCGGTAGCCGGGCCCGACGACTTTTACCTGCTGATGATAGGACATCATGTCTTCCTCGACATGACTGGAATGAGAATCATCATGCAGGACTACCTCGATCTGTGCCTTGCACCGCAGGCAGCGGATGCAGGCCTGCTGCCCGCACCCGATCCGAAGCAGAGTTTCTTCTCTTACGCACAGCAAGAGGACAACATGCTCCGCAACGGAACTTATGAAAAGAGAGTGGAATACTGGCTCAGGCAGCTAAGCACGGCGGACCCAGACCTGCATATCACGACCAAACAGGGCAACCGGCCTGAGCACGCACCCAAGTCAATACCGTTCAGCTTGGACGAAGAAGCCTATGAGCGGTTCTCGGCACGGGCGCACCGCTTGCAGGTGACACCTTTCGCGCTCGTGAGTTCCGCGCTGTTCCACGCGCTCCGGCAATATACGGGCCAAAGTGAATTGCTACTCGGCGTAGCGTCAGACGCTCGCAGAAGGCCCTTCGAGCGGACGGCAGGAATGTTCTCAGGAATGTTCCTGCTGCGGCAGTCAGAACAAGCGATCGGTATGAGCGACGCAGCCGTACGGGCCAATTTTAAGAATGTGATGCAAGCAGTCAGGAACTACCTGAACTATTTCTGCTTCATGGATCAGATTCCCTGGCTGAAGCAGCGGTCGGCGCTCGGGCCGGCGACATCCGACGTTTTTATTGACTTTTGGCCGAAAAATGCCCCGTCTCAGTCTAGCGTGGGACGCAGGAGCGATGTCACGGTAACGGCTTTCCCGCTGCTTTCGCGCAGTATTCCATTTGAGCAGCCGCTCACCAACTGGACTTTCGGGCTGATCGGTGACACTCAAGAGTACGGCCTGTCCGGGATGATCGAATATGACTCCTCGGTCATCCCTGAGAGCGCGGCACGGGAAATCCTAGATTCTTGGAAAGCCGCCCTCACTCAGAATCCGGCGTTGTGAGCGAGCCCCCGCCCTTGACCGGTCAGTCAGCGCCCAGGTACCGCGCGTTACGGGCAGCCGACTCGAGCATGGCAAGTGCCCACTCGTGCAACTCCATGTTGTGCGTTCCCGCCGTGCGCTCAAAGAGTGTGACCTGGTCGCCGGTGAGCACCAGGCTCAGCGTCCTCTTGGCGGCCGCGCTGAGTTCCGTCGACGAGCTGCCCAGGGGGGCCGACTTGTCCTCGTCGGCGCCCGACGGCTCGACCTGAAGTCGATCGCGCTCCCGCAGGCTAGCTCGCACCTGCCTCCTCAGCTCATTTCTTGACCAGCTAAACTCCTCGGCTTTCCGCAACCAGTAGTCTTGTTCAGGAACCCCGAGGGAGGCGACTTCCGAGTGGTGACCGAAGCTGAGCTTCTCCCGCCTCCTCGAGTGAGTGAAGCGGCGGGCGACCCACGCGTAGTTACGCAAAGTCTGGTAGTTCAGGCTCGTTTTTTCGATCGCTTCCACATAACGATCCTTGAACGCATCCTCACCGTACACCAGCCAGTCGGCGATCCACCAGGTGGAGGAATCAGCGACTGATATTATTCGCTTTCCAATATCCTCCCAGGAACTAAGGGACGGAGCTCTGGCAAAGAGCAGGCCTGATTTTGTAATCCGGACCGATTGGTGCAGCGCCTTCAGAGGCTCGGCGTCCAACTGCGCTACATTCTCGTTCGCCAGTTCTCTTGCTGCCATAACCATCCTAGAAGTAGGTTGCTCGGTATCCACTTAAGCACCAGTAGCGCAGGTGCGGTGGGCTAGGCGCTCCTCCATGACAGTGCGGCCCCGGTCAACAGCCCATCCGAGTCACTATTCAAAGGCAGGCGATCAGGGTGGTCGTCGAAGCGGCCCGCTGAGCGAGGCACCCGCTGAGCGCAGCAAACATCGATCGCGGCACGCACGGAAATCGGGCTGACCTTCCGCGGAATGGTTATCCAACTCGACTTCCACTCGATAACAAAAATTTATCCGCCCAGGGCTCACCGCGTCAACATATAGTTAACGAATTGTGTTATTAGCGGCGGCGCTGAATAGCGGGGCGCCTGATTGCCGCTGGCCGGACGGGCTGGCGGCGTGCGGCAACCCGTGGCCGGACGCGGACGGGGCCGCGAGCAGGAATACGCTCATGCGCGGGCAACCCCGCACACTGCGACGGGAAGCGGCCGCGCGGCAGGCTTGCGGCAGGCGGTAGGGGGGCCGGGTGAGTCTTCGAATATTAAACGCGGTGGGCGCAGCCGACCGCTGCCTGCGCCCTTCTGCAGCGTCGCAACCAAGGGCTCGCAAGGCCTAGACATAATCAAGCATGTTGCCATGCATAACATCTATCGTCAAACACGTAGCTGCAGCCTGAATCAGGCTTGAACGGCACTTCGGGGCGCCGAGCTGCTGGCCGGACGGCACGGTAAGCCGCGATAGCCCTGCTACCGGCATTTTCTCCAGTACCTGAGGTCACTGTCGACCATCTCCGCGACAAGGTCGCCGAACGAGGATTCTGGATGCCAGCCAAGGGTTGCGGCAGCCTTGCTCGAGTCTCCGACCAGCAGGTCCACCTCGGCCGGGCGGAAGAGGCGCGGGTCGACCCGGATGTAGTCGTCCGCATCCAGGCCGACGTGGGAGAACGCCGCCTGGCAGAACTCCCGTACCGAACGCGACCGGCCGGTGGATATGACATAGTCGTCGGGCTCCTCACGCTGAAGCATCTGCCACATCGCGCGCACGTAGTCAGCCGCGTGACCCCAGTCACGGCAGGCATCAAGATTGCCGAGCGTAAGTTCGGAGGACAGGCCCAGGCTTATGCGAGCCACCTCGGAGGTAATCTTTCTGGTCACAAACTCAAATCCACGCCTCGGGCTCTCATGGTTGAACAAGATTCCGCTCGAGCAGTGCATACCGTAGGCCTCGCGAAAGTTGCAGGCAAGGTAGAACCCGGCTACCTTACTGATTCCGTAAGGAGAGCGAGGGTGAAATGATGTCGCCTCGTTCTGGGGCACCAGGGCCGCTTTACCGAACATCTCGCTTGAGCCAGCGAAATAGATACGGCAATGAGGCTGGAGTTCGCGGCAGGCCGCGAGTACGTGCTGCGTTCCCCGTACGTTAGTCTCCATCGTCGTGAACTCATCAGAGTAGCTGTCCGCTACGTAGCTTTGAGCGGCAAGATGATAGCACTCGTCAAACTTGTATTCAGCCATCACGCGAAACACGCTCGCGTAGTTCTCAATGGCCGCCGAATGCAGGTGCAACTGCGCGATGATATGCGATATCCGGCTCAGCCTCGCCTCACTGGTATCGGCCGCGGTTCTGCGAACTATTCCGTGGACCTCATACCCTTTATCGAGCAGGTACTCGGCCAGATAGCTACCGTCCTGGCCAGTTATCCCAGTAATGATAGCCCGCTTAGGATGGGCTGTCACGTACACCTCCTGGACTACCCTATCCGCGGCACGCAATGAGACAGTGAACTAACTGTGCAGTAGTTCTACTTGAGGGTCAAGGCAAGGCGGTACCTCGCGGCCGGCCGGCCGCGCCCCTCAGGCTCAGTTATCACGCACCCTGGAAACTCACCATTGACCTTGTCCCGCCGGCGGGACAAGCTCAATGGGCATTGCCCGACCGGAACCTTCGTTATCTTGCAGATAGCTTGCGGCTCGACGGCTCGCAAATTTTACAAAGGCGCGGTGCAATGGAAAGAATTCTCATTACTGGCGACTGCGGCCTCATAGGAAAGGGATTGGCGCAGCGCCTGAGAGCGATCGGGCATGACGTCATCGGCTACGACATCGCGCGGGCCGTGCCACGTGACATCCTCCACGCAGCCACCCTCGACAAAGCGGCGGCGGCCTGTACAGGGATTGTCCACCTGGCAGCGGTCTCACGTGTCTTGCATGGGCAGCGAAATCCCGGTTTGTGCCGCGAAGTCAACGTGCAGGGTACGAGAAACGTGCTGAGCGCGGCCGCGCGAGCCGGCCGCAAGCCGCCCTGGGTTCTCTACGCGAGCAGCCGCGAGGTTTACGGCCAGCCGACGACCCTGCCCGTCAGGGAGTCGGCTCCCCTGCGCCCGGTTAATGCCTATGCCCGATCGAAAGTCAGTGCGGAGAGACTCGTCCTGGCGGCTCGATCTGAGTTGGCCGTCAAGACGGCGGTCGTGCGTTTTTCTGGTGTATACGGTTCAGTCTCCGATCACCGTGATCGAGTGATTCCGGCTTTTGCCAGGCTGGCGGCGAGCGGTGGCACCCTCTTCGTCGAGGGTGATCAGACACTTCTTGATTTCACCTATGTCGACGACGTGGTCACTGCCCTGGTGAGGATCGTCGACCTTATGTCGGGAGGCGAGGCCGTCCCGACGATGCACCTCGTGTCCGGGCAGGCGATAACGCTGCTTGAACTCGCGACGCTGGCGACTAAGGTGACCGGGAAGGGGCGTGTCGTCGTCACTGAGCCGCGCCGATTTGACGTCACGGCCTTCGTCGGTGACCCGACACTGGCTCACCGCGTTCTCGGCTGGACCGCGCAGACCTCCCTCGCCGACGGGATGCGCATGCTGATCACGCTCTTCCAGCAGGAGCAGCAGGCCAGTTCGCCCCTCTCCGGCGAGCTGCCACGCGCGGTCGGCTGATCTCCCGCGCGCTCCCGACCTAGTCCGGGGCGGCTGCGGATGCCGGCTGCCCGAACCTTGCCTGGATGGCCGCCCGGTCCACCTTGCCGTTAATTGTCAGCGGCAGCTCGGCGATGACGTGCAGTGACCGCGGGACCATGACGCCGGGCAGCTCGCGGCGGACCGCGTCCAGCAGGACACCCGCGTCAAGCCCGTTCCCGGTGACCACCGCGGCCAGGTCACTGGTGTCGCTGACGCGCCCGGGAACGGTGAATGCCACCGCCTGGACGACGCCTTCCTGCGCTTCCAGCGCCGCCTGCACCTCACCGAGTTCGATCCGGTGACCGCGAACCTTGACCTGGAAATCGCGCCTGCCGATGAACGCGTACTCCCCGCTGCCGAGGCGCTGAGCGAGGTCCCCGGTCCGGTACCACGTGGCCGACCTGCCCGAGCTGTCTGGCGCGGGAAACAGCGCCCCAGCCGATCGCAGCGGGTCGCGCCAGTAGCCGCCGAACACCTGAGGCCCGGTGACGCACAACTCGCCGACACCGCCGTTATCCACGGGCGCGCCGTCTTCGCCGAATAGCCGTGCCTCAGTGCCAGGAAAGGGACGCCCGATGGGGACGATGCCGTTGACCGACAGGCCCGGCGACCGGTCCGGATCCCAGCGATGGGCCAGGCAGGCGATCGTCGCCTCAGTCGGCCCGTACAAGTTGTCCAGTTCTGACCGTGGTGCCGCCCGCTGCCAGGCCTGAGCCGAGGCCGTCGGCAACGGCTCGCCGCAGAACAGGCTCCACCGCAGCGACGGGAGACAGCCGGGCGGCAGCCGGCCTCGGTGGCGCAGGATCGCGACGACCGCCGGCGCCGAGAACCAGACCGTGATCGCTTGCTCTCGCACCACCTGGAGCGGCGACAGCAACTGGCCGGCGCCGGCTGGCGCCAGGCAGCCGCCACTCCCCCACGCCATGAACACATCGAATAGCGCCAGGTCGAAGTTCGGCTCGAAATTCTGCGAAAAGCGGTCGTGCTCGGAGAACTGGTACCGCTCAGCGGCGACCCGGAGGAAATGGCTCACGTTCGCGTGCGTGATCGCTACTCCCTTCGGATGCCCGGTGCTGCCCGACGTGAAGAGCAGGTAAGCGTCCTGGTCCGCGTCCGGCCAGATAAGGTCGGCCAGGGGGCCGGCGGTGGCAGCCGCGCCCGCGCCGATGACCGGAATGCGGCGCGACCCGGCGAATAGCCGGTCGGCGAGACTCGCGCAGGAAGGATCGACGAGGACGGCGTCCAGGTCAGCCATCTCGATCATGACCCGGGTGCGAGCGAGGGGGAACTTCCGGTTGAGGGGAACGACCGCGGCGCCGGTGTAGAGGATCGCCACCATCCCCGCGTACGATGCCACGCTCCGGTCGGCCAGCAGCCCGATGCGCCGCGGGCTAGGCACCGCCGCCAGCAGCGACTTCGCCCAGCCGCGAGCCGTCAGCTCCAGTTCCGCATAAGACCAGGTCGTTCCGTCCAGGGTCAGTGCCGGGCGCTGGCCGTGGGCACGGACGGAAGCGACGAAGCCGGAGTGCAGCCGCCCGCTCACCGCGGTCCCCCGCCGGCGTCACCCGACTGCTCCCGAACGCTGAGCAGCGCCTGCCACAACGCCCCCGGAGTAGCCAGGACATCGGCGGTCATGAGCTCGTCGGGGAAATCAACACGGAACAGCTCTTCGCTGTCCACGATGATGTTCAGAAGACCGACCGAATCGGCTCCCAGCTGGTTGAACGAAGAATTCGGGTTCACGGCCAGTGTTGAATCAGGCAACCCGCAATGAGCGCGAATAATTCGATCGAATTCTTCACTCCAATGCATGACTGACATCCCCTGCTCCACTCCTGGTTTACCTCACCGGCGGCACTTAATTGCTACGGCGACCGACCACCGTATGCCATAGTTGCGCTTATGCCGTCTGCCGAAAAGAAGATAGCCGCTCCTGAGATGCTACGTGTGCGCGCGCTTGCCGGTCCACCGCGGCGCCGGGTGGCGGAATCGCTGGCCATTTCCCGGGAGCAGGCCCGCCTGCGGTGGGAGGCCGTGCGGCTCGCCTACCGCTCAGCCCGGGCCGCGTCGACGGCACTGCTCCTCGTTAGCTGGGTTGCTGCGGGCCTCGTCGTGACCTTCGTCTACTTCTCCGGGCTGCTCATCGGGGCCGTAGCCGCGGCCGCGCATGCTGGCTGGCGGTCATCCTCCGGGCACCAGGTCGTCGAGTACCTGGTCCTCGCGGGAACCTGCTTCCTGCTGACGCAGGTGCTGTCCCCGGTCCGGGCACGGCTGAGTGACCTCCTCACGAGGAAGGTCGACGGCGCGGTACGGGAACACCTGGCAAGCGCCTCCGCGCAAGCGCCAGGGATCGCCGCGTTCGAGGACCAGCGCCTGCTGTGGGAGCTGTCCCTGGTGAAGGAGGGGCTCGACGAGGGCAGGAGCAGTCCCGGCGAAGCGGTGGCCGGGCTGGCCACGCTGTCCGGCGCCTACCTGCAGGCGTTCCTCGCGGCGGCGCTCATCGCCGTCCTCCTCTCGCCCTTGGTTGCCCTCGGTCCCCTGGCCGGCGGCCTGCTCATCAGGCGCACCCACCGGAGCGGGCTGGCGATCGAGGCAAAGGCGAGGATCCGGGACTGGGACCTCGCCCGCGAGGCGGGCTACTACCGCCAGGTCGCACTGAACCCGGCCGCTGGCCGCGAGATCAGGGTCTTCGGCCTCGCCAGCTGGCTCCGCCAGCGGTACCGACAAAGCTCCGTCCGCTCGCTCGAGACGTCCATGGCGACCCGTCGCAAGGTCCACGGAGTCCGGTTCGCCCTGCCCGTGCTGGCCGCGACCGTGCTCGGGATCGGGTCGCTGCTCTGGGTGGCCGACCAGGCGGGCACGGCATCCGTCCCGCTCCGGAACCTCGTCGTCTGCCTGCAGGCGGCCTACCTGTGCCTGCAGGTGGGCAACTCCTTCCCCGAGGACCACAAGACCCAGTGGGGCCTCCAGGCGCAACGCGCCCTGGAGATGTTCGAAACGGGCACGGCCGAACTCGCCAGCAGCGCCCTCAGCCAGTGGCGGGGTTGCCAGGATACGCGCGGACTGCCACGTGAGAGCCTCAGCTTCGACGCGGTGTCGTTCTGCTACCCCGGCAGCGATCGGCTTGTCCTTGACAACCTCAGCCTGAACCTGCCGGCCGGCCAGTCACTGGCCGTCGTCGGACTCAACGGCGCGGGCAAGTCAACGCTGGTGAAGCTGCTGGCTGGCCTTTACGAGCCGTCGGGCGGGGCGATCCGCGTCGACGGCGCGGAACTCAGGGAGATGCGGCTGGCGCACTGGCAGCGGAACGTCGCCGCCGTCTACCAGGACTTCCAGCGCTATGAGATCACCGCGGCGGAGAACATCGCGTTCGGCGACGCGGCCCGCGCCGACAAGCGCGGCGACATCCGCTGGGCCGCCGCCCGGGCGGGAATCTTGCCGGTGCTCGAAAGCCTGCCCCGCGGGCTGGACACCCCCCTGGCGGCCGGCTACCGAGACGGTACCGACCTGTCCGGCGGCCAGTGGCAGCGGGTCGCACTGGCCCGGGCCTACTACCAGATGCGCCAGGGCGCCGGGGTCCTCATCCTCGACGAGCCCACCGCCAGCCTGGACATTCGGTCGGAAGCTGCCTTCCTGAGCCAGTTCTTCGAGCTGACCAAGGGCGTTACCACGATCGTGATCTCGCACCGTTTCGCTACGGTCAGGCAGGCCGACCGCATCGCCGTCCTCGCGGGCGGGCGGATCACCGAGCTGGGCACCCACGACGACCTGCTGAGCAGCGGGGGGCGGTACGCGGAGCTGTTCAAGATCCAGGGCGAGCGGTTCACCGCCGATGTCGGGGGGGCGAGGAGCGCTGCCCGCGAGGACCAGCGGCAGCGGGCGACCGCAGAAGACGGGGAGTGACATGCGGGACTTCCTGGAACTGGTCCGGCTGGTGTTCCGGCTCTCGCTGGCCAACAGCCGGGCCAAGACCTGGACCGCGCTGGCGCTGGTAATCGCGGGCCAGGTCGCCCTGCCGTTGATCGCGGTGGCACTGCGGTTCTTCACCAACAGCATGCTGAGCGGTAACAAGACGGCGGCTGCCCTAGCCGGCGCCGGGCTGGTCGGCGCGTGGATCGCCCGCCTCACGTTCTGGCACTTCGCCTACCGGTTCTACTTCGACCTGCTCGACCTCAACACGATCTCGTTCGACGAAGAGCTCATCACGCTGGTCAATGAGCCTGCTGCCATTGCCCATCTGGAGCGCGCGGACTTCGCCGACAAGCTCGAGATGATCCGGGCCGACACTCGCGAGCTGTACTGGTCGTTCAGCGTTGTCGTCGCCGGTTTCTCCGCCGCCCTGCAGGTAACGCTAACCGCTGTCGTCCTGGCCACGCTGGCCCCGGAGTTGCTCGTCGTCCCGGTTTTCGCCGTTCCCGCGCTGCTGGCCGGGCAACGCGGCCAGCAAGTGGTGGACGCCGCGCGCGAGAGAACGGCCGAGCGACGCCGGCTGTCAAGGCACCTGCTCGGGCTGTTCTGCTCAGCCAGCGCCGCCAAGGAGATCCGGGGATTCGGCTTGCAGCGCTACCTTTCCGAGCGGGCCGCCGCGCTGTGGCGGGAGATCAGCGTGGACCAGTGGCGAGCCGAGCGGCGGGCGATGGCGCTGGGCATTGGCGGGCAGGCGATTTTCGGCCTGGCCTACATCGGGGCGCTGCTGTTCCTGGTAGCCCGGGCTGTCAGCGGCCACGCCAGTGTCGGCGACGTCCTGCTGGTCGTCGCCCTGACCGGGCAGATCAATCAGCAACTGTCGTCCGCCACGCACGAGGTACTGGCGCTGCACAGGCTGACCCGCGCGATCGGCCGCTACCGGTGGGTACGTGAGCAGGCCGCCATCCGGCCGTCACCGCGCTCTGACCAGCCGGCCAGCACCGTCCGGGCACAGCCGCCGGACAGGCTGAAAACGGGAATCGAATTCCAGGATGTCTGCTTCAGCTACCCCGGCGGGACATCGCCGGCGCTGTCGGGAGTGAACCTGCTGCTGCCGGCCGGATCGATCATCGGGCTGGTCGGGGACAACGGGTCCGGCAAGTCCACCCTCCTCAAGCTGCTAGCCGGCTTCTATGAACCGACCACGGGGACGATCACGGTAGACGGCGCCAGCCTCGCGGACATGAGCCCGGCCGCCTGGCGGGCACGGACATCGGCGGCCTGGCAGGACTTCCAGCGCTTCGAGCTGCTTACCCGGGAATCGGTGGGCGTAGGTGACCTCGCTCGTATCCGCGAGGAGCCGGTAGTCGCGGCGGCGCTCGGGCGAGCCAGCACCGTCAGCCTCGCCGACTCGCTCCCCGACGGGCTGTCCACGCAGCTCGGCAAGACCTATGCCGACGGCCACGAACTATCTGGAGGCCAGTGGCAGACGGTGGCGCTGGCCCGGTCAATGATGCGGGAAACGCCGCTCGTCCTCATCCTCGACGAGCCCACCGCCAGCCTCGACGCGAGTGCCGAGTACTTCCTGTTCGAGCGTTACGCGCAGCGCGCGCGGGAGGTGGCTCACCGCAACGGCGGCTTGTGCGTCCTGGTCTCCCACCGCTTCTCTACCGTCCGCATGGCGGACCTGATCGTGGTGATTGACAACGGCCAGGTCAGGGAGATCGGCACCCACGAGGCCCTGATGCGGCGCGATGACCTGTACGCCACTCTTTACCGGGTGCAGGCTGGCGGCTACGACTGACACGGGCGACCGGAGGAAAGGTTGCCCGGCAAATAACGATGGCTACCATGGGAATGTGGATTTCTCGGAGGATAGAGCCAGATCGAGCATCAGTAAAATTCTCCTGGTTCCCGATAAATACCGGTCCTTCTACTGCGATGCCGCTACCGCGCAGCGTTTCTACGCCGTAGACGGTCCGACGCTCACCGCTCTGCTTGACCTGGGAATGCCCCATAATCTTGTCCGCGGTGAGCCCTTCCTTGACAGCAACGACCTCTCCAACATAAGCACTGATTTGCGCTTGCCGACCGCCCATCTTCTGTCAATGCGCAGGTGGTCAAGCTCCCTGCGCCGTGAGGCGGCCGATAGACTCCCTCTCTACGAATTCACGGTCGCGAGTAAATGCCCCAGCCCGGGGCACGCGGGATCGTGTAGGTTCTCGGCCAATCCGGAGATGACGAGCACTGTCACGGTCAACGCGGCAGGCGAGGGTATCTTCGTGCTCCGCGGCCGTCCGGCCGCCGATGGTTACGATTTCACTGACTCGATCGCGGCGGTGGTGTCAGCGGCCGAACGGCTGCGGTTTCACTTCATCCCGGCCGATCTCTACTCTGACCTGAGGTTCCTTCAGTCCACCGGGCTGGCCAACTGCCAGTCCGCCGCCCTTCACTTGTGTCAGGTGGCCGCGGAGCACGGGCTCGCCGCCCGCCCGGCCATGGGCCTGTTTGTCTCCGTGCCGTTCTCTGTGCGCCATGTGTGGCTGGAGATCGCGGCCGACGGGGCCTGGCGGCCGGCTG
>Ga0265338_10004248_pt1 | contig 19476 bp, 20 predicted proteins | sample 42126metaG_FD_193579 | JGI IMG/M metagenome (GOLD analysis project Ga0265338, IMG submission 193579) | Rhizosphere microbial communities from Carex aquatilis grown in University of Washington, Seatle, WA, United States - 4-21-26 metaG | ecosystem: Host-associated > Plants > Roots > Rhizosphere...
CGCGACGAGGGAGCCGGCATCTATAGGCCCCCGTCGCGGCCGCTAAGGAGGAGCAGCTCGTACGACATAGCGATAGCAACAATAGCAGCCCGAACGGGGGCGGGGCTTCGCCACCCCCGTCGAGGTAACAGCTCAGACGTTCTGCTCGGTCAGCGCGATGACGCCGATCGCCTGCGCCTGGGTCATGCCCAGGGCGCCCGCCAGGTGCTCGGCGGCGGCGCGCTCGGTCCCGGACAGCGGGCCGTCCGCCATCCCGATCCTGATCGCCTCGGCCAGGCACCACTCGCGCGCCTCGACCTGCAGCTGGCTGCCGAGGGCGGCGATCTGCGGGCGGCCGGCCTCGGCCGACTCGGCCAGGTCGGCGTCCAGCGCGGCCTCGTCGTAGCCGCGGTCCCCGGTGCCGGCCACCGCGTCAAGCGCGCGGCGGCGGGCCAGCGGGCTGGCCGGGTCGCCCGCCCGCAGCATGACGGCCACCATCGCGCGCATCCCGGCCGTGAGCGCCAGCTCCATCTGGACCGTGGTGGGCAGCTTCAGCACCTCCGTCACGTACCTGGTCTTGCAGGTCAGGCACTGGACGTGGGAGCCGGTCGGCATCAGCGGGACCAGCGGGATGAAGAAGATGGTGATGAACCGCCGGCCCGACCGCTGCCGGTACTCCCGGTCCCCGCCGCACCGGCGGCAGAAGAACACGCCTCGCCCGAGCGTCCGGTAGACGACGCGCAGGCCCCAGATGATGAGCATGACCGTCCCTTCGCTGGTAGGCCGTCCGGCGGCTCAGCGTACCGCGACCGCGGCCGCGGCCACGGGCGGAGGAGATTAGATCGTTATGGATCCGCCGCCTTCGTCCCGAACCTCGCCGGGGGCGAAAATGACTCGCGCGACAGCGGCCGGTGAGGTTGGCTAGGAGGATGCGCATCCAACGCTGGGACCCCGCTGACGAGGTGACCGGGCGGGCCTGTCACGAGGTCATGGCCGCCGCGGCACGGGTAGACGAGCCGGTCGAGCCGCCGATGTCGCCCGGGGTGTTCGAGCTCTACCTCCGCACCGGCTGGGAGCACGTACCGGGCGAGGTCTGGGTGGCCACCGCCGGCGACGGCAGCGTCGTCGGCTACTACCGGATCGGCCTGCCTGACCTGGAGAACCTGGACAAGGCGGCCGGCCCGCCCACCGTGCACCCGGCCGCGCGGCGCCGCGGCATCGGCCGCGAGCTGCTGCGGCACGCGGCCGCGCGGGCGAAGGCGCACGGGCGGACCCTGTTCGAGGGGCACGCGGCGGCGGGCTCCGCCGGCGACGCGTTCGCCCAGGCAATGGGCGCGCGGCTGGACCTGGAAGAGATGCGCCGGATCCAGTACCTGGCGGAAATCACCCCCGGCACGATCGCCACGCTGCGCGCGTCGGCCGAGCGGGCGGCGGGCGGCTACTCGCTCATCTCCTGGGCCGGCGCCATCCCCGACCAGTACGTCGAGGCCATGGCCGAGGTGTTCAACGCATTCAACGACGCACCGCACGGCGAGCACGAGGAACCAGAGCGGTGGGACGCGGACCGGGTCCGCCAGCGGACCGACGCGGCGCTGAAGGCCGGGGTGATGCGCGGCTACAGCGTGGCCGCGCTGCGCGACAGCGACGGCGAGATGGCCGCCTACAGTCAGGTGCTGGTCGACCCGGAGCACCACGGCTGGGGGTACCAGCAGCTCACCGCGGTCACCCGGCCGCACCGGGGGCACCGGCTGGGGCTGCTGGTGAAGACGGCGATGCTGGAACTGCTGGCTAAGGCCGAGCCGGGGCTGGACAAGATCTCGACCGGCAACGCCGCCAGCAACGAGCACATGATCGCGGTCAACGAGCAGCTCGGCTACCGGGTAGTCGAGCCCGGCTGGCGGTTCTACGAGATGCCGGTCGACGCGATCAGCTGACCGCGGCCGCCGTCAGTCGTAGAAGCCGAGGCGGCGCAGGTACTTCGGGTTGCGCTGCCAGTCCTTGGCGATCCGCACGTGCAGGTCCAGGTAGACCCGGCTGCCGAGCAGCGCCTCGATCTGCTGCCTGGCCTGGGTGCCGACTTCCTTCAGCCGGGCGCCCCGGCTGCCGATGACGATCGCCTTCTGGCTCGGCCGCTCCACGTACAGCTCGGCGTGCACGTCGATCAGGTCCGGCTGCCCCTCGCGCGGGCCCATCTCCTCGACCAGCACCGCGATCGAGTGCGGTAGCTCGTCGCGGACGCCCTCCAGGGCCGCCTCGCGGATCAGCTCCGCCACCATCACCTGCTCGGGCTCGTCTGTCAGCTCGCCGTCCGGGTACAGCGCCGGGCCCTCAGGAAGGTGGCTGACCAGGACGTCGGCCAGCACGTCGAGCTGGAACCCGGCCACCGCCGACACCGGCACCACGTCGGCCCACTCGCCCAGCTGGCTGACCGCCAGCAACTGGGCGGCGACCTGCTCCTGCGTCACCTCGTCGGTCTTGGTCACCACCGCCACCACCGGCGTGCCCTTGACCGCCGCCAGCTCCTTGGCCAGGTACTTGTCACCGGGGCCGATCGCGTCCGGCGCGGGCACGCAGAAGCCGATCACGTCGACCTCGGTCAGGGTCGACCGGACCAGGCTGTCCAGTCGCTCGCCGAGCAGCGTCCGCGGCCGGTGCAGGCCCGGCGTGTCCACGATCACCAGCTGCGCGTCCGGCCGGTGCACCACCCCCCGGATCACCCGGCGGGTGGTCTGCGGGCGGTTGCTGGTGATCGCAACCTTCGCCCCCACCAGCGCGTTGGTCAGGGTTGACTTGCCGACGTTGGGCCGGCCGACCAGGCAGGCGAACCCGGACCTGAAGCCCGGCGGCGGCGGCGCCGGAACAGCGGCCGCACCGCGCCCCCGGGCCCGGCCTGCCTTCTTCTCGGTCACTCGCGGCTGGCTCACCTGTCAATTGTCGTGCATCCGGGCACCTGGTTGGTCGGCCGGACCGATAACGTCGGCTTTGTGACTGCGACCCCCGTCTGGCGGCCGACCGCGCGGATCTTGCTGGCCGACCCCGACGAGCGGGTGCTGCTGTTCAGCGCGCGCGAACGGGACGGCGAGCGCTGGTGGTTCACCCCCGGCGGCGGCCTGCACCGCGGCGAGACCGTCGTCGCCGGCGCCGCGCGCGAGCTGCTGGAAGAAACCGGCATCCGCGCCACCGAAGCCGAGCTGGGGCCGGTGGTAGCGACGTCGTTCAGCCGCTGGTACGCGGCTGAGTCCGGGAAGCTGTTCTTCAGCGCCCACTCGTTCTTCTTCCTGCGGGTCACCAGCTCGCGGATCGACACCGACGGGCAGGAGGAGCTGGAGCGCGCGATGATCACCGGGCACCGCTGGTGGAGCACCGCCGAGCTGCGCGCCGCGACCGAGCGGATCTCGCCCCGCGGGCTGGCCGATCTGATGGAGCGGCTGCTGCGGGACGGCGCGCCGGGCCGGCCGGTCCGGCTGCCCGGCCGGAGCTGAGGGCGGGAGCAGGCTCAGGGAACCAGCGTCGACCGCAGCACGCCGTCCGGGCCGGCGTGGAAGACCGGGGCGTCCGGGCCGAGGTCGCGCACCGCGGCCAGGTCCCCCGGGTCCGGCTCCGACTCGCTGACCAGGGCGGCTGCCTCCAGGCTGGCCGCGCCGCTGGACACCGCCATTGCCACCGCGAGCCGCAGGGCGGACAGCCGCAGCGAGGGCAGCGCCACCGCGGCGGCGGTATAGGTGCGGCCGGTCTCGTCCCGTACCGCCGCGCCCTCGGACGCGGCGACCCGCGCCCGGGTGGACCGGGCGAGGGTGATGATCTTCTGATCCTCCGGGTCGAGGCTCGCCCCGGCAGTCACGTCACTCACGCCTAGCAGTCTAGTGAGGCTGGCGCGGGCCCGATCAGGTGATGCGCGGGTGGCGCTCACCCACTTCCCCCGCCTGCTGCCGGGCGCAAACGAGCGAGCGGAGAATCACGGCCCGCCCAGCCCTACCATCTGGACTAAAGCCGCAGCAGGCAACCCGCCCTGATGGCCGGGCCTGGAAGTGCAGGGATTACGCGAAGTTGTCCGCCCGGACGGCTCTTGTCCATCGGCTCGGCCCCGCTGTGATGATTCAAATAATTTATGAGCCACCTGGGCGCGGGCATGACCGGGCCTTGCAGGTGTCCCTTTCTTAGATCATGGGCGGGTTTTGTCACGGCCTGGATGCTGCGGAATGCTCACCAGCTTCGCACCGCCTGGGCCCGCCATGACGCTAGTTACCCGATGTAATCACATGACTACCGTATGCTGTGAATGACCGAAGGATTCGGCCGAACGCAGACACTCAGGAAGAAGCCCCATGATTACCACAATCATAACGGGCACTATCCGCAGAATCACCTCATCATTCCGGCTAGCCGCGGTTGCGGTCCTTGCCGTCGCGACGGCTTCCCTGATCGCCGCAGCCGCGCCGGCAGGCGCGGCCACGGCCACGGCCACGGTGCCGGTCCCGCTGGGCACCGCCGCCAACTTCGCGGTTCTCGGCGCGGCGACGGTCACGAACACTGGTGCCACCACGATCACGGGCGACCTCGGGCTGAGCCCGGGCACCTCGGTGACAGGGTTCCCCCCTGGGCACGTGACCGGGACCGTGTACACGGCTGACAGCGTCGCGCTGCAAGCCCAGGCCGACCTGACCACCGCGTACAACGACGCCGCCGCGCTCGCGGCCACGGCCACCATCCCGGTGGAACTCGGCGGGACCACCGAGACCCCTGGGGTGTACGTCTCCCCGGCGGGCACGTTCGGGATCACCGGAACGGTGACCCTCAACGCCCAGGGCAACCCGGCCGCCGTCTTCGTCTTCAAGGCCGCGTCCACACTCATCACGGCGTCCGCAAGCAACGTGAAGCTCGTCAACGGCGCGAAGGCAGCCAATGTCTTCTGGCTGGTCGGCAGCTCCGCGACGCTCGGAACCTACTCAACCCTCAAGGGGAACGTCATGGCCCTCGCCTCGATCACCGTCACGACAGGAGTAACCATCCACGGCAGGGCACTGGCCCGCACCGCCGCAGTCACGCTGGACACTGACACCATCACCAAGTAGCCCTCCAGCGCCACGGCCGGCCTGCCCCCCGGAAATCCGGGGGGCAGGCCGGCTTCGGTCACCGAGGTTGCCCGGTTCCTCGGGCACCGGAACATCAATGTCACGTACGCGATTTACGGTCACCTGCTGCCGGACGCGAACGAGCCCGCCATCGCGGGTCCGCGCTGTCCAGGATCACCTGTCGTTCAAGCCGTGCCGCGACCAGCCCGTCCCGCCCGCCCGTATAAGTCAGACCAAAACATGTCTGATGGGAAGTCGCGGAAACCGGCCGAACTGAGGCGGATGGGGCCGGAGGGCGGAGCGGGCAACCGTTCGGGGGCTGGCGGTTAGTCTTTTTGCCTGGTTTCGGCCGGGATCCGCTCGATGAGGACGGTGCCGAGCTTGTTGCGGCGGCCGGCCATGTTCTCCGCCGTCAGGCGCAGGCCGGCCACGGTGGCGGTCGAGCCGGCGATCGGCACCCGGCCCAGCTCGTGCGCCAGCAGCCCGCCGACCGTCTCCACGTCTTCGGCGTCGGTCGTGATGCCGAACAGCTCCTCGAGGTCAGCCACCGGCAGCCGCGCGGTGACCCGGGCGGTGCCCGGCGCCAGCCAGGTCACCGGGTCCATCTCGGTGTCGTACTCGTCGGCGATCTCCCCGACGATCTCCTCCAGGATGTCCTCGATGGTGACCAGGCCCGCCGTGCCGCCGTACTCGTCGATGACGACCGCCGCGTGAATCCGCCGCTGCTGCATCTGCCGGAGCAGCTCGTCAACCGGCTTGGAGTCGGGCACGTAGGTGGCCGGGCGCATCACCCGATCCACCTGCTCGGCCTGGTCCTCCTCCGGCCGGGAGTGGCTCCAGGCCACGATGTCCTTCAGGTAGGCGATCCCCACCACGTCGTCGGTCGACTCCCCGGTCACCGGGATGCGGGAGAAGCCGCTGCGCAGCGCCAGGGACAGCGCCTGGTCCAGCGTCTTGTCCCGCTCGATGAACACCATGTCGGTGCGCGGCACCATGACCTCGCGGACGATCGTGTCACCCAGCTCCACCACCGAGCGGACCATCTCCCGCTCGCCCGGGTCGATCTCGTCCTGCGACTCGATGTAGTCGACCAGGTCCTCCACCCCGGGGCGTCCGTTCAGGTCCGGGTCAGCCCCCTGGCCGCCGAACGGCATCGCCCGGGTCACCGTGTCCAGCGCCCGGGCCACCGGGCCGAGGGCGGCGTGCAGCGGTCGGAGCAGGCCGCGGGCGGCGGCGGACACCCGCTCGGCGCGCCGCCTGCCCATCCCCCGCGGGCCCACCCCGATCAGCACGTAACGGGCCACCAGCAGCACCCCGGCCGACGGCAGGAACACCTGCCAGCCGCCGCTCAGCCAGTGCGCGAAGGCAAGCGTCACGCACACCGCGCCGGACACCTCGAAGCACACCCTGATCAGCGTCAGCAGGCTGCCGTAGCGGTCCAGGCCGTCGGAGTCGGTCCGGGCCAGGGCGGTCTGCGCGCCCGCGCACCAGCCTGCCGCGAGGATCAGCAGGACGGCCGCGAGCAGCAGCCAGCCGGCGGGCGACATCAGCTGAGTCCTTCCCGCCCTTCGGCCGCGGCCGGCGGCCCGCTGGCGGGCTCTTGCCGCCAGTCGCGGAGCAGCTCGCCCTGCAGGCCGAACATCTCGGCCTCTTCCTCCGGGTCAGCGTGGTCGTAGCCGAGCAGGTGGAGCACGCCGTGCACGGTCAGCAGCTCAAGCTCCGCCTGAGTGGACTGGCCGTGCTGCTTCGCCTGGGCGGCCGCCACCTGCGGGCAGAGCACCACGTCGCCCAGCAGCACCGGCTCGCTGTCGTCCTCGTCCCGGCCCCGGGTGCGGTTCGGGCCCGCGATGACGTGCGGCCGCAGCTCGTCCATCGGGAACGACAGCACGTCGGTCGGGCCCGGCTCGTCCATCCACTTCTCGTGCAGGCTGGTCATGTGCGCCTCGTCGACCAGCAGCATCGACAGGTCCGCCAGCGGGTGCACCTCCATCTGGCCGATCACGTACTGCGCGAGCTCGCGAAGCGCGTCCTCCCCGACCGCGACTCCCGACTCGTTGTTGATATCGACGCTCACCTGCGTGTTACCCCGTCTTACTGGTGTGATCTGGTTATTCCGGCCGGGCCGGGCGGCCGTCGCGGTTGCCGTTGCGGCCGTGGGTGCGCTCGCGGCCCGGCTGGCGGGCGTTGGCGTCGAAACGTTCGTAGGCGTCGACGATCTTCCCGACCAGCTTGTGCCGGACTACGTCGGTGCTGGTCAGCCGGGCGAAGTGGATGTCCGGGATGCCCTCGAGGATGTCCTGCACCACCCGCAGCCCGCTGGTCTGCCCGCTCGGCAGGTCGACCTGGGTGACGTCGCCGGTCACCACGATCCGCGAGCCGAACCCGAGGCGGGTCAGGAACATCTTCATCTGCTCGGCGGTGGTGTTCTGCGCCTCGTCCAGGATGATGAACGAGTCGTTCAGGGTCCGGCCCCTCATGTACGCCAGGGGGGCGATCTCGATCGTCCCGGCCGCCATCAGCTTGGTGATGGAGTCGGGGTCGACCATGTCGTGCAGGGCGTCATAGAGCGGGCGGAGGTAGGGGTCGATCTTCTCGTAGAGGGTGCCGGGCAGGAAGCCGAGCCGCTCGCCGGCCTCGACCGCCGGGCGGGTCAGGATGATCCGGTTGACCTCCTTGGCCTGCAGCGCCTTGACCGCCTTGGCCATCGCCAGGTAGGTCTTGCCGGTGCCCGCCGGGCCGATCGCGAACACGATCGTGTGCTTGTCGATGGCGTCGGCGTAGTGCTTCTGGTTCAGCGTCTTGGGGCGGATGGTGCGGCCACGGGAGGACAGGATGCCCTGGGTGAGCACGTCGGCCGGGCGCAGGCCGGGCTCGCCGTGGTCGCCGCGGAGCATGCCCAGGGTGCGCTCGATGGTGTCCGGTGACAGCTCCGCGCCCTTGCGCTGCAATTCGAGCAGCTCGCTGAAGAGCCGGCCAACCAGGTCGGTTTCCGCCAAGGGGCCGGACACGGTGATCTCGTTGCCGCGGACGTGGATATCAGCGGAGAACTCCCGCTCGATGACATGGAGCAGTTCGTCCCCGGTTCCGAGCAGGCCGACCATGGAATGGCCGTCCGGGATAACGATCCGGATCGTGGAACCTGGACTGTCACTGCGCGTATCTGTCAATTCACTGCCTTCGAAAAGGGTCAGCCGGGAGGCCAGGCCATCGGGCGGCCGCCGAGTACGTGCGCGTGCACGTGGGCGACGGACTGCCCGGCGTCGCGGCCGGTGTTGAAGACGATTCGGTAGCCGTCCGCCTCGATGCCGTCGGCCGCCGCTACCTCGCGGGCCACCGTGACCAGCTCGTCGAGCAGGCCGCCGCCGGCCGCCGCCAGCGCCGCCACGTCCGGGTAGTGCTCCCTGGGCACCACCAGGACATGCGTGGGCGCCTGAGGGCTGAGGTCACGGAAGGCGACGGTCCGCTTTCCGTCCACCACGACCGTGGCCGGTATCTCTCCGGCCGCGATCCGGCAGAACAAGCAGTCTGGCACGGTTCGATCATAGTGGGCGCTGGTGACATCGCGTGCGGGCCGCGCCCGGGGGGCCCGCGCCCGGGCCCGCGCCCCCGCGAGGCACTTCGGGTGACACCCGGCGGCGCGAAGTCCCGCCCATATCCGGCGAATTAGCGGAAATACCTACGGCAGAAGGCCTATTTACCGGTCGGTAGCAAACGCGCGCTCCAGTCTCGGCAGGCAGTCCGCCCAAGTGGCCAGCATTGCGAGCCAACGCGGCTTATTCTGTTGCTTTCCGCAATCCTCCGGCGGTTACTGGGGTGGAGTTACCGAATGTGGGATGGGCAGAGCCTCGTGGCTACAAGCGCGGCCGAGAATCGATACGAGCGTGGGCGGTAACCCGGGGCGTACCGTCGCGGACAGCCATGGCGATCCGTCCGCTTCCGCCAGACATGGCGCGACAGCGGGCAGCAACGGGATTCCCGGCGCAGGAAGCAATTCCGGAAACTGGGGTCCCCGGGGTGAACCTCCGGCTAAGTCCGCGCGTCCAACTGGCGTGACGGAAACACTGGCGGCGGGAACCCTGCTGCCCGTCGCGGCGTTCGCCCCCGAGGCGTACCCCGCGCGGGCACGGCAGGCTCCGGTGGCATGGGACGCCGCTGACACCGTCACCGAGATCTACGCCAGTCACTACAACCAGCTAGTTCGCCTCGCGCTGCTGCTGCTGCATGACCTGCAGACGGCCGAGGAAGTGGTTCAGGAAGCGTTCATGGCGATGCACCTGGCCTGGCGGCGGCTGCATGACCAGGAGAAGGCCCTTGCCTACCTGCGCCAGACGGTCGTCAACCGGTCCAGGTCGGAGCTGCGGCACCGCAAGGTCGTGGACCTGCACGCGCCCAAGCCGGCCCCGGACGAGCCGAGCGCCGAGCACGCCGCCATGGTCAGCTTCGAGCGCACGGCGGTGGTGGCGGCCCTGCAGCTGCTGCCGGTCCGGCAGCGGGAGGCGGTCGTGCTGCGTTACTACGGCGACCTCTCCGAGGCGGACATCGCCCGGGCCATGGGCATCAGCAAGGGCGCGGTGAAGAGCCACACCGCCCGCGCGATGGCGGCGCTGCGGTCGATGCTCGGGCAGGACGGCGGGTGAGACGATGACCGAGTCCGACGAGTTCCTTGGCGCGACGCTGCGCCAGGCGATGGCCGACGTGGCGGGCTCGGTCCAGCCCAGCCCCGACGGGCTCGCCCGGATCCGCGACCGGATCGGGGGCCGGCCGTCGCGGCCCCCGCTGGTCGCCGCGCTGGCCTGCGCGGCCGAACGGGTCAGGTACTGGACCTGGCGCGGGCACTGGGCGGTACCGGGGGCAACCCCGCGCGATCCCCGGCCGGGCGCGCCCGGCCGGGGCCGTCGCCGGGCGCCCGCCCGGCGGGGCCCCCAGTGGGGCCTCACCGGGCTGCGGCTGGTGGCCGTGCTGGGCGGTATCACGGTCGTCGTCGGCGTGTCGTTCGCCGTGCAGCCGTTCCGGTCGGCGATTATCCAGGCCAGCTCGACCATGCTCAACGGCGGCAGCAGCGGCCAGGACCACGGTTCAGGCACCGACGGGAACGGCGCCCAGGGACCGGGCGGCGGCGGGCAGGCGCCCGGCGGCGGCTCGCCCACCGACGCGCGGGGCAGGCACGCCTCCCCCGGCGCCAGCGGCCAGGCGGCCCCGGACGCGGTGAACCCGGACGCCACCGCGAGCTGCGCGCCCGCGACGGGCAGCACGCCCACCGGCACCGGCAGCGCCACGGCAAGCGCGGCGGCGGTCAACCCGGACGCGGTGAACCCGGACGCGGTGAACCCGGACGCGGTGAACCCGGACACCGCCGCGGGCTGCGCGCCCGCGACGGTCGCCCCCGGCAGCCCCGCGCCCACCGGCGGGGCCACTAGCACCGTCCCGGTCTGGTATCCCACCGGCGGCGGCTGGTACTACACCGTCCCCGCCTCCAGCAGCGCCGCCTCGCCAGCGGCGCCGGGGCCGACGCCGACCTACTCGAACCCGCACCACTGGTGGCCGACGCAGCCGCCGGCCACCCCGACGCCGACCGGCAGCCCCGCCCCCGTCCCGACCCCGACCCCGACCCCGACGCCGACCGACAGCGGGGGCGACAGCAGTTCCCCGGACCCGTCGGGGAGCTGAGCCCCGTCGGGGAGCTGAGCCCCGTCGGACGGCTCAGCCTGACCGGCGCTAGCCTGGCCGGCATGGATTCGCTCCCGCCGGCCTGGGCCGGCCAGCCCGCCGCCGGCCTGGCCGGCCCGAACCCGGTGCCGCCGGCCGGGCCGACGCGGCCGGCCGCCGGGCCGCCGCTGTTCCTGGTCCAGCCGGGTGAGCTGGCCGGGCCGTCGGTCCGGCTGACCGGCCCCGAGGGTCATCACGCGGCCGCCGTCCGGCGGCTCCGCGCGGGCGAGCGGGCCGACGTCAGCGACGGCGCCGGAACCCTCGCCGAGTGCGTGGTCACCGAGGTCGGCAAGGACACGGTCACGCTTGACCTGCGGGCGGTGCGTACCGTGCCGCCGCCGCAGCCCGGCCTGGCGGTCGCCCAGGCGCTGCCCAAGGGCGACCGGGGCGAGCTCGCGGTCGAGCTGATGACCGAGGTCGGGGTGGATACCGTCATCCCCTGGGCCGCCGCCCGCTCGGTCACCCGCTGGCAGTCAGAACGCGGCGCCAGGGCGCTGGCGAAGTGGCGGGCCACCGCCCGCGAGGCCGCCAAGCAGTCCAGGCGCCCCTGGCTGCCCGCGGTGGCCGAGCTGGCCAGCACCACCGCCCTGGCCGGGCGGGTGCGGCAGGCGGCTCGGGCGGTCATCCTGGAAGCGGACGCACCCGTCCGGCTGCACGAGCTGTCATTGCCCGCAACCGGGGAAATCCTGCTGCTGGTGGGCCCGGAAGGGGGAATCGACCCGGCCGAGCGGTCCGCGCTGCGGGAGGCGGGCGCGGTCGAGGCGCGGCTGGGCCCGACGGTGCTGCGCACCTCCACCGCGGGCGCCGCCGCCGCGGCTATTCTCCTGGCCAGGACCGGCCGCTGGTAGTTGTCCTGGTTCAGCGCCCGTTAAAAGCGTCGCGGATCCGGGAAAAAAAACCTTGCTGACCCGGCTGGAACTTTCCCGGGGGCTGCTCTTCGCCCCGAAGCTTGGCCAGGTCCCGTAGTAGCTTTTCCTGCTCGGCGTCCAGCCGGGACGGGGTTTCTACCGCCACGTGGATCACCAGGTCGCCCCGGCCGCTGCCGTTGAGGTGCTTCACCCCTAGCCCGTACAGCGGGATGACCTGCCCGGACTGGGTGCCAGGGCGGATGTCCACGTCGTTCGGGCCGTCCAGTGACTCCACCGGCACGGTCGCGCCGAGCGCCGCCGCGACCATCGGGATCGTCAGCGTGCAGTGCAGGTCGTCACCCTGCCGCTCGAAGATCGCGTGCGGGCGCTGCACCACCTCGAGGAACAGGTCGCCCGGAGGGCCTCCGCCGGGGCCGGTCTCGCCCTCGCCCGCTAGCTGGATGTGGGTGCCGTCCTCGACCCCGGCCGGGATGCGGACCTTCATCGTGCGCCGGGTGCGCACCCGGCCGTCGCCGTCGCACTCCGGGCAGGGCCGGGGCAGCACGGTGCCGAAGCCGCCGCAGTTGGGGCAGGCCTGGGTGGTGACCACCTGGCCGAGGAACGACTTGCGGACCTGGCTGATCTCGCCCCGCCCGGCGCAGACCTGGCAGGTCTCCGGGTGGGTGCCGGGCGCGGTGCCCTCACCCGAGCAGGTCGGGCAGACCACGGCGGTGTCCACCGTCAGCTCGCGGGTGGCACCGAACGCGCACTCCGACAGGTCGAGCTCGATCCGGATGGTCGCGTTGCGGCCGCGCCGCGCCCGTGACCGCGGCCCGCGGGTCGCGCCCGCCCCGGCCGCCCCGAACATCGCGTCGACGAACTCGCTGAACGGGAAGCCCGCCCCGCCGAAGCCGCCGAAGCCGCCGGCCCCGGCGCCCGCGAACGGGTCGCCGCCCATGTCGTAGAGCTGGCGCTTCTCCGAGTCCTGCAGGACCTCGTAGGCCTGGTTGATCTCCTTGAACTTCTCCTGCGTCTCCGGGTCGGGGTTGACGTCCGGGTGCAGTTCCCTGGCCAGCCGCCGGTAAGCGCGCTTAATCTCGTCCTGCGAGGCGTCCTTGCGAACCCCGAGCAGCCCGTAATAGTCCTCAGCCACCTATGACTCCCCGAGAATCTGCCCGACGTACCGCGCCACCGCGCGCACCGCTCCCATCGTGCCCGGATAATCCATCCTGGTCGGCCCGAGCACGCCCAGCTTGGCCACCGCCTGACCGCCGGCGCCGTAGGCGGCGGACACCACCGACGTGCCCTGGAGGCCGGTTTCCGCGCCGATCATCACGGTCAGCGCGGACGGGCTGGCGGCCTCCCCGAGGAGTCGCATCAGTACCACTTGTTCCTCCAGCGCTTCGAGCACGTCACGCATTCCCTTGCCGAAATCGGGGGCGGCCAGGTTGGCGGTGCCGGCGAAGACTACCCGCTCCTCGTGCCGCTCGGCCAAACTGTCGAGCAGGACGGAGAACACCGCCCCGGCGTTCGCCCGCTCGGCGGCGGGGATGCGGTCAGCCAGGCCGGCCACGGTCGCGGCCGCCTCCGCCAGCTTGTGACCGTCCAGGCAGGCGTTAAGCACCGCCCGCAGGTGGGCGATCGACTCGGGCTCGGCGGTCTCCGGCAGGTCGACCGCCGCCTGCTCGACCCGGCCGGTGTCGGTGATTAGGACCAGCAGCACCCGCTGCGGGCTGAGCGAGACCAGCTCGATGTGCCGCACCGCGGACCGGGAAAGCGACGGGTACTGCACCACCGCCACCTGCCGGGTGAGCTGCGCCAGCAGCCGCACCGTGCGCGCCACCACCTCGTCCAGGCTGTACGCGCCGGCCAGGAACGTCTCGATCGCCCGCCGCTCGGCGGCTGACATCGGCTTGACCGACGACAGCCGGTCGACGAACAGCCGGTAGCCCTTGTCGGTCGGGATCCGCCCGGCGCTGGTGTGCGGCTGGGCGATGAAGCCCTGCTCCTCAAGCACCGCCATGTCGTTGCGGATGGTGGCGGGCGAGACGTCCAGGCCGTGCCGGTCGACCAGGGACTTCGACCCTACCGGCTCGGTAGTGGACACGTAGTCCTCGACTATCGCACGGAGTACCGCTAGCTTCCGCTCGTCAAGCACGGTGTTCACCTCCCTGGCACTCGCTGTCCCTGAGTGCCAATTCTATTAACTCCTGCGAGCATCCGGACGGCAAGAACGAAGCCTTGACGGTTACGCTTCCGTGAGCGAGCGAGAGGAGCCACGAACGGTGCGCAGCAGGCGGTACGACGACATCCTGGCGCCGCAGAACCGTAAGCCCAGGCCGGGGCAGGGACCGGTGCCCTCGGTGGAGGCCGAGCGGGACCTGGTGGTGGAGGATTTCGAGGGCCGCTTCTGCGGCGCGGTGGTCGCGGTCGAGCCCGGCTCGGTGACGCTCGAGGACCGGCACGGCAAGCGGCGGGTGTTCCCGCTGCCGGGCACGTTCCTGCTCGACGGCAAGCGGGTCACCCTGGTCAGGCCGTCGCCCAGGCCGGAGGTACTGGGCCACGTGGGACGGCGCACCGCGTCCGGGTCGGTCGCCGCGCCGCAGCAGCGGGCCAAGGTCGCCAAGGCCAGCCGGATCTACGTCGAGGGCAAGCACGACGCCGAGCTGGTGGAGCGGATCTGGGGCGATGACCTGCGCGACGTCGGGGTGGTGGTGGAGTACCTGGAGGGCGTCGACGACCTGCCCGCCATCGTCCGCGACTTCGAGCCGGAGGACGGGCGCCGGCTCGGCGTGCTGGTCGACCACCTGGTCGCCGGGTCCAAGGAGAGCCGGATCGCGGCCGCCGCCGGGAACGACCCCAACGTGCTGATCGTCGGCCACCCGTACATCGACATCTGGGCGGCGGTCAAGCCGTCGGCGGTCGGGCTGCGGGCGTGGCCGGAGGTGCCCCGCGGGCTGTCGTGGAAGGAAGGCGTGCTGGCCCGGATCGGCTGGCCGCATGAGACCCAGCGGGACGTGGCGGCCGCCTGGCGGCGCATCCTGCGCTCCGTCACCAGCTACGCCGACCTGGAGCCGGAGCTGCTCGGGCGGGTCGAGGAGCTGATCGACTTCGTGACCGCCCCGGAGGCCGGGCATCAGGCCGGGCACTAGGTCAGCTCGCGGATGACCGCGTCCGCGAGCAGGCGGCCGCGGATGGTCAGCACGAGCCTTCCGGCGGCGTGCGCGGAGCGGTCGATCAGGCGGTCATCGACCATCCGTTCGGACTGATCCCGGGCGGCAGCGGTGAGGGCGGACAGCGGCAGGCCCTCGGCCAGCCGGACGCGGAGCATGATGTCCTCCATCCGCTGCTCGGCCGTTGTCAGCCGCTCGCGGGCGGCGGCGGGCGACTGCCCGGCCGCCAGCCGCTGGGCGTAGGCGGCCGGGTGCTTCACGTTCCACCAGCGCACGCCGCCCACGTGGCTGTGCGCGCCCGGGCCGGCCCCCCACCAGTTGCCGCCGGCCCAGTAGAGCAGGTTGTGGCGGCAGTGCGCCTTGTCGCTGACCGCCCAGTTGGACAGCTCGTACCAGCTGAACCCGGCCTGGCCGAGCAGCTCGTCGGCGATCAGGTAGCGGTCGGCCATCGCGTCGTCGTCGGGCGGGCTGATCTCGCCCCGGCGCACCTGGGCCGCCAGCCGGGTGCCCTCCTCGACGATCAGCGCGTAGGCCGAGACGTGGTCCGGCTCCGCCTCGACGGCCGCGGTCAGCGACCGTCGCCAGTCGTCGTCGGTCTCCCCCGGCGTGCCGTAGATCAGGTCCAGGCTGACCTGGTCGAAGCCTGCCGCGCGGGCCCAGCGCACGCAGTCCAGCGCCCGCCCGGGCCGGTGCTCGCGGTCGAGCACCCGCAGCACGTGCGGTACCGCGCTCTGCATCCCGAACGAGAGCCGGGTGACCCCCTGGGCGCGCAGTTGCTCGAGCTCGGCCGGGCCGACCGATTCCGGGTTGGCCTCGACGGTGACCTCGGCGTCAGCGGCCAGGCCGAACGCGGCGTCGACGTCCCGCAGCATGGCGCCGATCTGCCCCGGCGCGAGCAGCGTGGGGGTGCCGCCGCCGAAGAACACCGTGGCCGCCTCCGGGGCCGGGGCTCCCGTCCCCGGCTTGCCCAGCAGCCGCGCCGCCAGCGCCAGCTCCTGCCCGACGGTGCCCGGGTAGGCGGCCTGGCTGGCTCCCGGGTTGGCGGCGCCGCCCAGCTCGGCGGCCGTGTAGGTGTTGAAGTCGCAGTACCCGCAGCGGGTGCGGCAGAACGGGACGTGTACGTACACCCCGAATGGGGTATCTGCCAGGCCTTGGGTGGAGCTGGCCGGCAAAGTTCCCCCCGCGGGAACTGGTTCACCCTCCGGCAGCGTTTTCGGCATAGAGCCGAGGATAAGCTGTAGGTGGGTACAACATGGGCGGGAGGTACTGGTGACATCAGATCCGGGGCCCGGTTCGAACGGCTTTCCGCTACCACCGTCGACGACGCCGCCCGCAGGGGGCGTGCCTAACTTGCCGGCGTACGGCCCGCCGAGCTACGGCCCGCCGGTGCCCGGCAGCGGCGGCTACGGGCACTATCCAGGCTCTGCCGCCTACCCGTACGGCCCGCAGCCACAGCCGCGGGCGGTGCAGCCGGGGATGCTGTGTGCCCAGGCCGACCGGGACCGGACGATGGACGTGCTCAAGTCCGCCTACACCGAGGGCCGGCTGACCAAGACCGAGTTCGACGAGCGGTCCGCCCGCGTACTGACCGCCCGCACCTACGGTGACCTGCACGGCCTGGTCGGCGACCTGCCGCAGGGGCCTGGCGGCCCCGCCCTGCCGGTGCCCTACGCGCCCGGCTACTACTCGCCGCAGCTCGCCGCGCGCACCAACGGGTTCGCGGTCGGGGCGCTGGTCTGCGGGATCGTCCCGTTCTTCGGCGGGATCCCGGCGGTCATCCTCGGGCACGTCGCCCGCGGGCAGATCAAGCGGACCGGCGAGCGCGGCGAGGGCCTGGCCATCTCCGGGCTGGTCCTGGGCTACCTGTGGATCGCCTTGTGGGTGCTGATCGTGCTGGTCGGCATCGCCAACAACTAGCGGGCTATTTCGGGCGGTTGTCGGGCGTGCTGGTCGACAGGGCGGCGACGAAGGCCTCCTGCGGCACCTCGACCCGGCCGATCGTCTTCATCCGCTTCTTGCCTTCCTTCTGCTTCTCCAGCAGCTTGCGCTTGCGGCTGATGTCACCGCCGTAGCACTTGGCCAGCACGTCCTTGCGCAGCGCGCGGATGTTCTCCCGGGCGATGATCCGGCTGCCGACCGCGGCCTGGATCGGCACCTCGAACTGCTGGCGCGGGATGAGCTCCTTGAGCTTGGCCGTCATCGACAGGCCGTACTCGCGGGCGTTGTCGGCGTGGACGATCTGGCTGAACGCGTCCACCGGCTGGCCCTGCAGCAGGATGTCCACCTTGACCAGGTTCGCCACCAGCTCGCCGTCCGGCTCGTAGTCGAGGCTGGCGTAACCCCGGGTCCTGCTCTTGAGCTGGTCGAAGAAGTCGAAGATGATCTCCGCCAGCGGCATCGTGTAGCGGATCTCCACCCGGTCGGTAGACAGGTAGTCCATCCCCTTGAGCACGCCCCGGCGGCCCTGGCACAGCTCCATGATCGTGCCGATGTAGTCGCTCGGCGAGATGATGGTGGCCCGGGTGATGGGCTCGTAGACTTCCTTGATCTTGCCCCCGGTGCTCTCCCTGGGGCTGGCGGTGGCGGCCGAGAAGCCGTCGATGCCGCCGGGGAAGTCACTCGGGTTGGTCACCGTGAGCTCCCGGCCGCTCTCCATGACCACGCGGTACACCACGTTCGGCGCGGTCGAGATGAGGCTCAGGTCGAACTCGCGCTCCAGCCGCTCCCGGACGATCTCCATGTGCAGCAGGCCGAGGAAGCCGCAGCGGAACCCGAAGCCGAGCGCGGTGCTCGTCTCCGGCTCGTAGACCAGCGCGGCGTCGTTGAGCTGGAGCTTGTCCAGGGCGTCGCGCAGCTCCGGGTACTGGTCGCCGTCGACCGGGTAGAGGCCGGAGAAGACCATCGGCCGGGGGTGGTCGTACCCGGCCAGGGGCGCCGCGGCCGGGCCGACGCTGGTGGTGATGGTGTCGCCGACGCGGGCCTGGCGGACGTCCTTCACCCCGGAGATGACGTAGCCGACCTCGCCCGCGCCGAGCCCGTCGGCCGGGATCGGCTCGGGCGAGATGACGCCGAGTTCCAGGGTCTCGTGGACCGACTTGGTGGACATCATCTGGATGCGCTCGCGCCGGGTGAGCCGGCCGTCGACCACCCGCACGTAGGTGACGACACCCCGGTAGGTGTCGTAGACCGAGTCGAAGATGAGCGCCCGGGCGGGGGCGTCGGGGTCGCCCCGCGGGTGCGGGACCAGGTCGACGATCGTGTCGAGGAGCTGCTGGACGCCTTCGCCGGTCTTGGCCGAGACCCGGAGCACGTCGCCCGGGTCGCAGCCGATGATCGCGGACAGCTCCTCGGCGTACCGGTCGGGCTGTGCGGCGGGCAGGTCGATCTTGTTGAGCACCGGGATGATCCGCAGGTCAGCGTTGATCGCCAGGTACAGGTTGGCCAGCGTCTGCGCCTCGATGCCCTGGGCGGCGTCGACTAGCAGCACGGCGCCCTCGCAGGCTTCCAGGCTCCGGCTCACCTCGTAGGTGAAGTCGACGTGGCCGGGGGTGTCGATCATGTTCAGGACGTAGTCCTGGTCGCCCTTCTTCCAGGGCAGGCGGACGGCCTGGCTCTTGATGGTGATGCCGCGCTCGCGCTCGATGTCCATCCGGTCCAGGTACTGGGCGCGCATCTGCCGCCCGTCCACGATCCCGGTCAGCTGCAGCATCCGGTCGGCCAGGGTGGACTTCCCGTGGTCGATGTGCGCGATGATGCAGAAGTTGCGGATCACGGCCTGGTCCGTGCTGGCCGGAGACGGCCGAGCCGGAACGCTCATGGACACCATGCTTTCTCTGCTTGCTCTGTGCTGTGCTTGCGGTGCTTGGTCCGCTTGCTGCGCGGATACCCCGGAACAGGGTATGGCACTGGCGATTGGTTTGAGGAACGGCCGTGGGTTCGGCTATCCTTCTTGGCGCGCCCTACTCTCATGCTGCCGCCCTGGCGGGCAGACCGCTGTCTGGGCCGGCCAAGAGACTTTAACCCCAACGAAGGACGTACTCGCGTGGCGAACATCAAGTCGCAGATCAAGCGCATCAAGCAGAACGAGAAGGCGCACCAGCGCAACAAGGCCGTCAAGTCCGAGCTGCGCACCCACGTGCGCAAGTTCCGCGAGGCCATCGAAGGCGGCAACGTCGAGGAGGCGACCGCGGCCCTCCGCGTCGCCACCCGCAAGCTGGACAAGGCCGCGTCCAAGGGCGTCATCCACAAGAACCAGGCCGCCAACCGCAAGTCGGCGATCGCCAAGAAGCTCGCTGACCTCCAGTCGGCCTGAGCTTCCGCGCCGCTTCGCGCTAGCCGGCCCTCCGCGCTAGCCGGTCTGACGTAGCCGCTTGTAGCCGCGCCGGGCACCCACGGGGTGTCCGGCGTTTTGGCGTTCCGGGAGGACGCTGGCGTGTGCGCGCCTTGGCCGCGCGGGGGTGCCGGGCGCGGCGCTGAGCGGCGCCGGCCTCTCGCTCCGCGGTAGCTGGCCCGGGCCGCTGGCGGCTGGCCCGGGCGGTCGGCGTTGACGGTGCCACTGGCGCCGCACTGGTCTCAGCGCTCTCAGCACTGGGCGCTCAACTGAAGCAGGTGGAAACTCTTTAGGGTTATAGCACGTAAAAGTTTCCAATTCGATAAAAATTTCCAGCTCGCTGCCGACAGGGGGCGGCGGGGGCGGGG
>Ga0265338_10004249_pt1 | contig 19473 bp, 14 predicted proteins | sample 42126metaG_FD_193579 | JGI IMG/M metagenome (GOLD analysis project Ga0265338, IMG submission 193579) | Rhizosphere microbial communities from Carex aquatilis grown in University of Washington, Seatle, WA, United States - 4-21-26 metaG | ecosystem: Host-associated > Plants > Roots > Rhizosphere...
GCAGCAGCGATTCTCATACAAGTGTCCTTTATAGTAAGTGCTTTTGTGATTGATGTGTTTAACATCTTCGGTAATGGCATTAGCGGTTTGTTTAGTGTGGTAACTGGTCATGGCTATCACATCACCGGTACTGTAGCGATCACTGGTATTGGTGGAGCAATCGCGGCTGGCGTTGCAGTCTTCAGCGCCGTCATGAGTGGCGCGGCACTTTTGATGGCTGTAGCAGCCCTGATTGCGGTCATGGGCGTCTTTCTGACGCTAGCGTTCCGTGATTTGGCAATTATTGTTCTCATAATCAGTGCGCCCTTGGCGTTCCTGGCGTGGGTGCTGCCAAATACCGAGAAGTTCTTCAAGATGTGGTGGACAAACTTCCTCAAGATACTCTTCATGTATCCGCTCATGATGCTCATCTTCGCGGTTAGCAATCTCGCGTACAACATCAATACTTCGCCTGGCGTCGGCGGCGCGGGCATTACCGCTATCGCAAACAACATCATAGATGTGTTCTTGATCATCGCGCCATTGTTTGCGATTCCGTTTGTGTTCAAAGCCGGCGGCCAATTGATGAGTTTCGGGGCTGGCGTGATCGCTGGCCGGACTGGCGCAATCAGCAGCAAGGTACAGGGCGCGCAGTGGCAGAAGGATCGGGCCAAAGACAGGCTTATTGATCGTCAACGCAAAGGCGCTGAAGCTGCTGAGAACGCAGAGAGCAGCATTCCTGGATTTGGTGCAATCAAAAAAGCTCGGGGGCGAATAAACGCAGCTGGTGTTGGAGGCTTATTAAAAACAAAGCGTGGTCAGCGATTAATGGACCAGCGTTATAGTGCAGGTACAAAAGCTGCGGCCGAAGACTTTCAAACTGCTATCGACAGATCAGGCTTAACCCAAGATGAGCTAGTCGGTGGCACGAGAGATATCAAGGATGTAAATGGTAATGTTATTGGAAAGGAGTATGTGAGTGGAGGCTTGGATCAAATCGCTGAAGCTGGAATCGGTCAAACGGTTCGACTCGGTAGTCGACAAGTTAGGGTCGACGCAGCCACCCAGAGCAGAGCTATCCAGATTCTGGCCCAACGTGGTTCAACTGAAACACTTGATCATATACGTACCAAGCTAGATGTTGACAATCCAAACAACGTTTCTGCCCGCAGTATTTGGCAACAAGGTATTCAGTCAAGCATCCCTGATCTCATACAAAAAGCCCCAGATCTTATTAAGGGAGCTGGTGGTGCATTTGGTAGCTTTAGTCCAGAACAACTTGCCGCATTTAACAAAGATACAATTGACCGAATGAATAAGCATATTAACGCTCTTCCTACAGGTACGGCGGAGCGGTTAAATGCTGAGACTAACTTGGTAAACGCACTCCGAGGTATTACAAACAACCCAACCATTGCTGCACGTGTTGGGCCTGAGACAGCGTCTCTCATTCGGGCTGGGGCGGTAAACTTACAACCAAGTAATCGCAGTTATGTTGAATCAATTATTACCGACAGAGGAGCGATTATGATGTCTCCTCCGACGAACACGCCTCCGACTACACCCACACCACCCACTGGACCCCGGGGGACTCCGCCGGTCGGCTCAGCACCTCCAACTGTCGGTTAGAGTGTTATTCCTCTCAAGCCAAAAACCTTGCGCATAAGCAGTTTCTGTGGTATGGTAGATGATTGTCTCGGCAATATCTATCATGATACGACGAATTCTGCTATTCACGATATTCATCTGTCTGATCACGCTGGGAAGCTTCGGCTTCGCGGCGCGTACCCGCGTGGCTCTGGCCGCTGACCCCGGCGACGTCACCGTCAATGTCACCCTCCAGCGCAGCACCGCCGCCGACGGTGTCGCCGACCAGCTCAACCTCGAGCTGCGCCAAGGCAGCACCGCACTCGACAGCACGCAGCTGACCCAAGCCAGCCAGACCAGCCAGACGACGACCTTCACGCCGGTGACTTTCTCGAGCATCGCGGCCGGCAATTATCAAGCTTGCATCGGCCAGACCAATGACTGTCAAATCGTCGTCAAGACCGCCGCCGCGCCCGCCACCGCCAGCCTCAAGACCGGCCTCAGCGCCGCCGACGCAGCCGCCATCTCAGGCACGAATCCAAGCACAAATCCGACCGATGCGAACGCCAAGAATCCCCAAAACTGCGAATCAGATGCCGGCCCGCTCGGCTGGTTGATGTGTCCGATTCTCGAAGGTGTCCAGAGAAGTGTTAGCTGGATTGAAACCAAAGTCATCGTGCCGTTTCTCCAGACTCAGCCGCTGGCAGTCACAAGCTCAAATGGCAAACCGAGCCCGATGTATGCTATCTGGAGCGTGATGCGCGATGCTGCTGACGCTCTGCTAGTGATTGTCTTCTTGGTAGTAATCTTCGGCCAGACTTTCGGCCTCGATGCTTACACAATCAAGAAGTCGCTCCCGCGGATTGTGGCAGCTGCTATCCTGATCCAATTGTCCTTCGTGATTGCCAGCTTCGGCGTCGATGTTGCTAATATCCTTGGTAGCGGAATCAAGGGTCTCATCGATAATACCCTCAATGCCACCGGTATCGTGTCAGTACATTTCACACTGTTCGACCAAGGCATAGGCCTGACCGCAATTCTGGTCGGCGGTCTAGCGGCCGGGGCAGCTGTTTTAAGCTTGGGCGTATTTCTGCTGGCGCTGGGTGCGTTGTTTGGTGTCTTGGCGGTGTTTCTAACACTAATTGCTCGCCAGATCATCATCACTTTGCTAATTGTGACCGCGCCACTGGCATTCTTGCTCTGGGTGCTACCAAATACTCAGAATCTGTTCAAATTCTGGCAGAAGAATTTCGTCCGCCTACTGCTGATGTATCCGCTGATTGTACTGCTGTTTGCCTCCAGCAAGATCGTGGCTGTTATTGCCACTGCCAGTAATGGCACTAATAGTATTAATTCACAGGTGTCGGCCATTGTGGCTTTGGTGGCTGCCATAGTACCTTTGTTCTTGGTACCAGCGACCTTCAAATTCTCTGGCTCGCTGCTGACCATGGCCGACGGTTGGAGCAAGAAAGCCAGTGGATTCTTCAAGGACAAATACGAGAATTCGGCCCAGTACGAGCAGTGGAAGACAACGTCCGATAATCGCCGCAAGAGCCTGACTGGTGGAGCAGGGGTGACTTTCCGACCTGGCGGTCCGATGCACTTGCGGGGCAGCAGTGGTCAACTGATCGGCGGCAATGTTCTCGCCTTCGGCAAAGCTGGTCAGACCAAAGCCTTAAAGGGCCTGAAGGATATCGAGAAAAGGGCTGGCGAAGAGTTCAAAGACCTTGGCCTTAGCCCAGACGGTAGTAAGATGGCGCTACGTGGTAAAGTCGAGGCCGGCAACATGATTACTGACCAAAAGAAAGAAGTAGAACGCTTGACCAGCATGAAGGCCAGAGGCGCAGCTGGCTTCAGCCAAAACGAGCTCGATATGGCGCTCTACAAGCTCGAAGATCTGAAAGCCCAAGAGCGACTGGCGCGGCGCTATTATGGCAACACCGCCGCTCAAATCGCTGCCTTCAACACTCTTGGCGAACAAGGTATGCTTGACGGTGATGACATCAAGATCCTCCAAAGTCGAGCCGCTGCCACTGGCACGCTGGGCGCAAGCTATGCCAACCTCGTTTGGGATCAGAACAAATTTAAGTTTCGCGACGCCGATCCAGTGTTGGCTGCCACCACCCTTAGCGGCTTAGTAAACATCAAGGACGTTACCAGTAATCTCGGTAGTCGACCGCCCGAGAAGATGAAATTGATTACCAAAGACGGCATGGAAGCCATCGCCGGAGCCGGGCTGATGGGTAAGATCAAACCAGAAACACTGATCGAAATCATGCGAGTTGACTCACCAAACCGTGTTGGTGACAAGCAAATCGAGATCATCCGGAAGTTCCAAGAAGCGGAAGGTAGTCTGACGAAATCAGCTGCTGACCAATTGACCTGGGCTCGAGATGCCATTGCTCGAGATGATCTACTCAAAGATAAGGGCTTACTCGGTGGTTTAATTGGTAGTGAATCAAGCAACACTCCCCCAGAGCGAAATCTACGCCGCATAGTTCATGTCCAGCTTGAAGGCATTAGTACTATTGATCAGTGGGCTCGCGATATCGAACGCAAGCCACTGGAGGATTTGAATAAGAAGGACTACTATGACTTCGAGAAATATCGCCAAGAATGGCTCGGTCGCGTCGATGGTCGTACTGGAGAGATGCGCGATATTTAATCACACGGTTGCGAGATTGAGAAACTAGCCCGCGGCCGGCACCGTGCTGCCTTCGCCGCCGGCATGCCGCCGCATCGCCTCGGCGAAGGCTCGCTCGTAGCCGTCGACATTATGCGCGACTGAGAAAAATTGCTCCACCCGCTGTCGTGGCCGCTGCGGATCAACCCGCTCCAACTCCGGCAAGTGCTCAATAATCCGCTCGACATAGGCATGCTGCGCCGGGCTGAAGGTCGTCTCATTCTCACTGATGCCGATATCATCGACCGGCACCAGCACACCCGCGTCGCCAACCGTCTCCGGCAAGGCGCCGAGGCGCGGGCCGACCACCGGCGTGCCGGCCGCCATCGACTCCACTGGCACCAAGCCAAACGGCTCGGGCCACAGATTCGTCATCAGCGTGGCGCGAGCCCGGGCAAACAGTTCAGCCTTCTCGGCCTGAGTGATCTCGGGCTGAAATCCGTCGCCTGGCTGCAAGTTTGGTTTGATGAACTTATCGTAATAATTGCGCTCATGCTCTTCGACCAGTTTGCCAGCCATCTTGAGCGGTGTCTTGGTGCGATGCGCAACTTCGAGGGCGATATGGGCGCCCTTCTCCATGCCGAAGCGTCCCAGCCAGACGAAATAATCTTCTTTCTTCGCCAGATCCGGCCTGTACTGACTGGTATCGACCGCATTGTAGATAGTGCCGAGATAATGCGTCGCCGGCACGTAGGGCATGAACCGTCGACCCTGATCTTGGCTGATAGTTACAAAATACTGGCCCAATTCGGCCAGTGCATGTGTGACTGCGGGTAGGTGTCCTTTGGCCGGACCGTGAACCGTCTGAATCACCGGGATGCTGCCCGGATTGACGTACTCGTTGCGATCGAAGGTAATCTCGATCTCCCAAGTGAAACCGCCGATATTGAGCTGTTGTTTCAAGCTGCAAGCGTGGATGGCCAAGGTATGATCCCAGATCACGTCCGGCTTGAGCTCGATGGCCTTCTGGTAAGCCAGGCGATTAAACTGCGCCTCGTGATCGAAAGGAATACCCTGACCGATGGCCTTGGGCGTCACCGCCACCAGCTGGGCGGAGGTATGTGAATCGCCGCTGGCCATCAGGTAGACCTCGTGACCGCGGCGGATGAGCTCCTCGGTGGCTAGAGACACCACCAGCTCGATGCCGCCATAGCGCTGATTGGCGCCAAGGATCGGAATCACCACCGGGGCAATCACACAGATTTTCATCGGGTCCCTTCTCTAAGCTGGCTATATTATAGCAGAAATGCTTGAATTTGCGATTCAGGCGCCCGGTCGGCCTGCTGTGCTGTATAATACTACTTATGGCCCAGTACAAAGTCCCGCAGAACGTCGAGGCTGAGGACAAGATCCTCGGACCGCTGTCGCTGCGGCAATTTATCTACGTCATCATCGCCATCATGTGGGCGTTTCTGATGTGGCGCATCTTCTTGGCGGTGCCGCTGATCGCCGTGGTATCGGCGCTACCAGTCAGTGGCGTCTTCTTGGCGCTCGGTTTGATCCAGCGTGAGGAGCAGAGTTTCGAGAATTATTTCGTGGCCATGATCCGCTTCATCATCGTGCCACGCCAACGCATGTGGCACAAAGACGACGTCCGTAGCGCGTTGAAAACACCGACCAACGTCGCCACACCGGTCGCCATGCCGCAGCGCGATCCCAGCGAGATCCGCGGCCAGCTCGAGAAGTTGGCCTTGGTGGTCGACACCAGAGGGAGAGTGCCGAAGCCGGCCAGCATCCAGCTGCCGGACAATACCAACCAGGCTTCGGCTCTGAGTGCGCGGGTCAACCGTCCGGCAGCGGCGATCTCAACCGCAGTGGCCGAACCAACCGATGGCAAGATTACCGCCAATGATGACATCCTCGACATGCAAGCCAGCTCGCAGGCCGCTACTGTCGGCAAGATGCTGGCCGACGCCGAGACCGAGGCGCACGAGCGAGCTCGAGCCGCAATGCAAGCAGCGGTGGCGCAGGCTCGAACTACCGCAACAGCACCTGCACCAACACCAACCTCGACCCCGGCTGCACCAGCTTCTTCGCCGCCGCCAGTAGCCAGACCGGTACCAGCCCCAGACCCCACAAACATCTCAACCGTACGGCCGATCATGGATGCGGCACAATCTTCGGGACAGGAGCAAAATCAGGGACAAAATGATATACTGGATCTAGCAATGAGCGGCAGTAGTTTGAGTGTGGCCCAAATTGGCGCCCAAGCCAAACGTACGGCCGGCCATTTGATTGAAAACCAACCGGCCTCGCTCCGCTAACAAGCAATACTATGCAAGAGGGCAACCAACCACCCACCAGTCAAACAGACGCGCCAGCCGCCAATTCGGCAGGTGTGAAGTCGCCCAAGGCGGCTCGCGATCAGCGCGCCAGCGTCCAGAATCACTTGATGTTCTCAGAGATTCGCGATGGCATCGTCATCATGCGCGACGGCTCGCTGCGGATGGTTATTCTGTGCTCGGCGGTCAATTTCGACCTCAAAAGCGCCCAGGAGCAAGATGCCATCGAGTTTGCTTATCAGGGCTTCCTCAACGGCCTGCATTTCCCGGTCCAGATCGTCATCCGCAGCCGCAAGCTCGACCTCGACGCCTACCTCGAGAAGCTCGACAAGCTCGAAGCCGAGCAAGACAACCAGTTGCTGGCCGGCTTGATGGAGGATTACATCTACAACGTCCGCAACCTCCTCCAAGAGGTCAACATCATGAACAAAGAATTCTACATGGTGGTGCCACTTTATATCGGCCAAGTCAGTCACGAGAGTATCGTCACCAAGGTGGGCAATTTGCTCAAGCCCAACCAAGACGTCACCCAGAGCAACCAGCAATACGACCAAAACAAGCGCGACCTCATCCAGCGGACAAATCTGGTCGCCCAAGGCCTGGCCCAAATGGGCGTCCGGGCGGTGGTGCTGTCGACCCAAGAGTTGGTCGAGCTGTTTTATACCGCTTACAACCTCGACGAGGCCCAAAGCCAGTCATTGATCGACACCGACGACATGACTACAGCGGCCGTGACTCGTGGCCCACGTCCACCAGAGAAGATGCCAGCCGCACCGGCTTCGGCTCTCAACCAGACCGAGGACGTGCCGCTCGATCTCTTCGAGCAAGCCCATCAAGGCGCTCCGTCGCCGACCCAACAAGCCCGCGATGAAGCCGCCGATGCCAATCAGGCCAACCCGACCGGAGGTGCGCAATAATGGCTCGCGGTAGTAAGATGCGCAAACACGACCAGGCCGCTCCAGCCACCATCCAAGCCGCCACCCAGCAAACGGTCGAGCAGCACGAAGCCGAGCGCATATATCGTGAGGGCGTCGTCAGCCTACGCGACATCATCGCGCCCAGCTCGATCGAGATCGAGAGCAACTACATCAAGATTGGTCGACGATTTGCACGCACCATGTTTGTCTTCGGCTACCCACGATCGCTCTTCACCGGCTGGCTCAGCCCGATCATCAACCTCGACGAGATCATCGACATCTCGCTCAACATCGTACCGGTCGAATCCCGCGTCGTGCTCGAGAACCTCAAGAAGAAGGTCGGCCAGCTCGAAGCCAGCTATGCAATTAACCAGGAGAAGGGTAAGGTCCGCGATCCGGGGCTCGAAGCCGCCATATCTGACGCCGAGGAGTTGCGCGACAAGCTCCAGGTGGGAGAGGAAAGATTCTTCCGCTTCGGCCTCTATCTGACGATCTACGGCAAGGATCTGGAGGAGCTCGATCTGGTCGGTCGCAAGATCGAGAGCATCCTCGGCACCAGCTTGATTTATACGAAGAACGCCACCATCCAGATGGAGCAAGGCTTCAACTCGACGCTGCCACTGGCGACAGACATGCTCCAGATCTCGCGCAACATGAACACCGGTTCACTGTCGACCAGTTTCCCATTTACCACCGCCGATCTGTCGCGCAATGAGGGTGTCCTCTATGGCCTCAACCGCCACAACAACGGCCTGGTGCTGTTCGACCGCTTCAGCTTGGAGAATGCCAACATGGTCGTCTTCGCCAAGTCGGGTGCCGGCAAGTCCTTCGCGGTCAAGCTGGAGAGCCTACGTTTGCTCATGCTCGGTGCCGAGATCATCACCATCGACCCGGAGAATGAGTATCAGACGCTGTGCGATGCGGTGGGCGGGACGTTCTTGCGGATCTCACTGGCTTCGGACACGCATATCAATCCGTTTGATCTGCCCCAGACGGTCGATCCCGACGAAGCCGACAACGCTCTGCGCGCCAACATCATCATGCTGCACGGCTTGCTCCGCCTGATGATCGGCAAGATGGCGCCGAGCGAGGAAGCTGACCTCGATGTCGCGCTGATCAATGTCTACGGCAGCAAGGGCATCACCAACGACCCAATGACCCATACGGCCGAGCCGCCAGTGATGATCGATCTGTACAAGACGCTGATCCAGCTGGGTGGGGCCGGACCGGCGCTGGCCTCACGGCTGCGGCGCTTCACCGAAGGCACCTTCTCGGGCATCTTCAGTCAGAAGTCGAACGTCGATCTCAACAGCAAATTCGTCGTCTTCAATATCCGCGACCTCGAGGATGAGCTGCGTCCGATCGGCATGTACATCGCGCTGAATTACATCTGGAACCGCGTCAAGACCGACAAGCGCCGCCGCGTGCTGGTGGTGGACGAGGCCTGGCAGCTGATGAAGTACCCCGACAGCGCGGCGTTTCTGTTCTCGATCGCCAAACGCGCCCGCAAGTATTACCTCGGCCTAACCACGATCAGTCAGGATGTCGAGGACTTCCTCAGCAATCGCTTGGGGCGCGCCGTGGTAAACAACTCCAGCCTCCAGCTGCTGCTGAAGCAGTCGCCGGCGGCGGTCGACATCGTGGCCGAGACGTTTAAGCTGACCACCGAGGAGCGCGATCGACTGAGTCAGTTCCCGGTCGGCGAGGGGCTGTTCTTCGCTGGTTTGTCACACGTGATTATTCGGATTCTGGCCAGCCCGACCGAGGAGCAGCTGATTACCACCAACCCGCAGCAAATGCTCGAGGCGACCGGCGGCGTGGCGGCGGCTGGGAGCGTGGGTAGCGACACGGCGGCTGTTCCGGCGGCTGCCACCATCATCCCGCCAGACCTGCAGACACCGGAGCAACAGATGGCGCAGACGCAAGATAGTGTTCCGGCAGCAAGTACGCCACCAGCGGGTACAGCGCCAGCACCGGCACCCTTTGTAGCACCACAAACTCAAACACAAACCACCGACAACCAAGCTCATGTAGGCTCGTAGCATGCTGCCCGACGAAAATCGGTCAGGTTCAGGCCCAAAGCGAGCACAGCGACCGGGCGGCTTTCAAACGCCGTCGCAGCCACTCGGGGACAGCCCAGCCAGCCGGCGGCAATTGGAGGATTCGCGGCCGGTCGATGGGCCGGAGGATGTCGATCCGGAAGCGAAGGCGGGGGAGAAACAAAGCGACAAACCAGAATCAGAAAATGCTGCCCAGCCACAGAGCGGCGGCAATAGCCAGGGCAACGATACTGGGTCAGCTGGAACTGAGAATTCGTCGACTCCGCCACCCGAACCAACTACCGGCCCACCCGCTCAGGCCTCGAGTAAGTCACTCAAAGGTATCGGACGTATCACCGGCTTCGCCAGACGCCACAAGAAAGGTGGCTATATTGGTGGAATTGTCGGTGCTGCTATTGTCGCCTCGGTCGTGGGATTCATCCTCATCTTGCCGTTCAAGGCACTGCATTTCCTGCAAATCATAGACGACAAGGCCTTCGCCCAGATCCAACAAACAGTCGAGGTTCGAACTGACAAGCAGCTTGATCGATATATCGAGAAGCGGCTCGAAAATCCCGCCACCGGTGCCTGGGGTCATGCCAAGAATGGTTATGGTGTCGTCGCGACCGGGGATATATCGCACGACCTCTATGCCAACTGGGTCGGGTCGAATTTCGAACAAGATTACACTGATAAATATGGCATAAGTTTCGCAAGAAACAGCAATGGTCACTACGATGTCTTACAAAACGGCACGCCAGTCAAGGGTGCTGATGGCACAGCGCTCGAGAACATCGGCAACAATGCCTTCCGTCAGGAGATTAAGGACGCTACGGCTAGTGAGACCAAGTGGTACAATGTGCTGCAACGCCACCAGATACGAACGGCGCTTTATGAGCGTTATGGGGTGCAACATTGGGTCTTCTTCGCCAAGACTCAACAAAACGTTCAAGATGCCAAAATCGCCGCCAAAAAAGCTGTTTATAATGCCCTCAATAACTACATTGTGACGCCGGTATCATCACACGCTGGCCAATATTTCGACTGCGTGATCAATGGTGGAAGCGCCTGCGCTCAACTGCCAGGCGAGACCACCGATACGACTGTCGTGGATGCGACTAACTCGGCTCCAGATACCACAAACAAGGATGAGTTGGCAAATGACCAGAACGCTTCAAGCCAAGCAGCAGCAGACGCCACAAATGCGGCCGAGAGTGGTGCGTCAAATGAAATTGGTCAAGCCGGCCAAACGGCAGCTGACTCCGCTATCGTCAGTGGCGCTACCACGGAAGTGATCGATGAAACGGCCGACAACGCATTAGCTGATGCTACGGCCGAGGCCACCACCGGGCCGATCGGACTGGGGCTCGGCTTCATCAAGGTCATCGACAAGATTGGTGCTGCTCTAGGGTCAAATGGAGCGGTTGTGAAGGTCATCACCTCGAAGAATTCCGAACAATACGCAGATTTCTTCAGCACCCACGCTACAGCCATCGATCAAATCAAGGCCGGTGACGCCGTAACGGGGCCGAAAAGTGGCGTGTTGGCGGCATTTAGTGGTTTCACCAATCAGTTTAAGGCCTTCGCCGCTGACTCGAGCACAAGCACTGCAAATAGCGGCTACACTCAAGTCGATGCATATAATGAATTGCTTGGTGATCCAACTGACAGTCGAGTTTATAAGAAGTATTATGCTGGAGACAATATCTCAAGAATCAAAGATGATAATAAATGTGGTAGTACGCCTTTGCCAGCCGGACAAGTAATCTGTGCGAGCCAAAAGATTGTGCCTGATATCGCTGCTGATGTCCAAAGTAATCCATTCTTAAATATTGTTGTCACGATTCACAAGGCTTATCATGCGGTCGGCGGAGGAATACTAAATAATGTTCTCAGCTTCGGCAATGACATTGTTAGTGGAGTATTGAAGTTTACTGGACTGCAAACCATCATGAACGACTTAGTGTCTGGGCTCTTGTCGGCGCTTCATCTCCAGAATGTCATTGGGGCCGGTGTGAATCAGTTGACGAAATACTTCTTCGGACCCATCCTGACCGGCGCAGAGTCTGGTGGCAAGTGGTTTGACGCCATGCAGGCCGGAGCCGATGTCACCGCCAACTCCACCGCCCAAAGCCAACTCGGTGGCATACCTCTGACACCAACGCAAGTACAAGCCTGGAATGCCAAGACTCAAGACGAAGAAATCGCCAAGACCCAGGGTATCCACGGCGTCTGGTACAAGATTGCCTCGCTCGACTCAGCCAACTCACTGGTCGGCCGGTTGCTGGCCTGGTCGCCAAGCAGCCTCGACCAAGTACCGACCAAATTCGCCGGGCTGGTCGGCGGTCTGTTCAGCCCCCAGACCATGTTTGGCGCCGGCAAGTATCTCGGCAGCGTTCTCATCCCTGGAAACCACCTGGCTTTCGCCGACGCACCGGCTTATCAGTCGCCATTTGGCAATGTCACCTGGGGTTATCCGGTCAATGACCCATACCTCAATATGAGCGCCGACGAGCTCGACCAGCGATGCCAACCGGGCTCCGCTTCGCGCGCGCAGATCGACAGCGATTATCAAGCCGACCTGGCGAATTACAACAAGAACCCTTACGATCCGGTCAACAACCCAGGCGGCAACATGATGACGAAGACCGACCCTTGTATGCTCGAGGACACGGCGATTAACGATATGGGGGCGCTGTTTGATAACAGCGATGACGGAGGTATCAGCGGCGCCAGCACTGGTACCGTCCCGACCACCGCGCCTATCTCGAGCGGCGTGACCAGTGCCGACACCCAGCAATTGGCTCAGCAGATCCTCACTCTCGGTGCCCAAGGCAAGATTTCCTTCGACGGCAGTTACGTCCAGCAAGACTTGCAGGCCGCCTCGCAAGGTCAAGTCGGCAGCGCCGGCGCACCACTAAGCGCTTCTTTGCTCCAAGCCATCATCGCAGCTACAAACGGCCACACCATCGGCATCAGCGCCCTCGAGAGCAACGGGGTCGGGCACTGCAATGGCAAATCGATAGCGCTGTGTCCGGCCGAGCCACATTACAACGGCGACGCGGTCGACATCAACCTGGTCGACGGTCAACACATCAACGGCCGTGACGCGGCTTCGCAGAGCATCATTACTGCCATGCTGACCGTGTTGCCAAACGGCTCGCGCTTCGGTCAGCAAGAGTGCGGTCCGAGCCCGACGTTGCCGTCTGGCATCACCCAATTCGACGACAGCTGCGACCACCTCCACACCGATGTACCGAAAGGCACGCCATGAGCAGGAGATTGCAAAGATTCGTAGTAATCGCCGGCTTGTTTGCGGTGCTGCTGCTTCCAGTACAGACCTGGGCGATCTCGGCGGCCGATAAGCAAGCGGTTGAGAATGGCACTGAGTTCTATGACCCGACTGCCACCGGCGGCACCTGCCTCGGCGGCCCAGCTGGTAGCGGGCCACTGTACGGCCCGGCCTTCCCACAGATCTCTGATACCGCGAAACTGGCGAGCAATATCCAAGACTTCATCAGAAACCAAATACCGAATTCGCCGCTGATCCCGTTTGCCTCGGATATGGTGTCACTCGGTCAACAATACAACGTCAATCCGGTACTGCTACTCGGTGTGGCCCAAAACGAGTCGAGTTTCGCCACCACCGGCAGCGGACCGCCACCACAATACAACTTTTGGGGTGACCTTGGTGGGCCAGGGCGCAGCGCCGTTACGTTTGCTAGCTATCCGGCTTCGATCGAGGAATACTACAAGAATCTGCGCTCGAATTCCGCCTATACTGCAGTCTGGGCCAAGGGCGACGCAGCTACCATCAGCGATATCATAAACATCGCCACGCCGCCAAGCGAGAATGACACCATTGGCTACATCCAGAAGGTCAACGACATCATGCAGAAGATCCTGACCGGCCTCGGTACCTCGGTCGCAGACGTCACACCGATCGCCACCACCAACACCTGTGGCCAGACCATCAATGCGGCCGGAGCCTTCGGTTGGGACCTGTCTGGTGCTCACGCCATGACCTTCTACAGCCAGGTCGATCCCCGCTGGGCCAACGATCCTTATGGTGCTGGCAAGAGCTCGATTGGCGACTCTGGCTGCGGCATCACTTCGCTAGCCATGATCGCCGCCACCCTCAAGGGCGACAACAGCATCACACCACTGACCTTGGCCAATCAATATGGCGCCCAGTATCACGGCGACGGGACTGATTGGTCGTTGATGCCGGTCTTCGCCCAAGATTATGGGCTCAAGATGGTGGATCTCGGCACCGATTTGACCTCGGTTGGCCAGATCATCCAACAAGGTGGCTTTGTGTTATTGTCAGTAAATAAGGGCTATTTCACCGCCGATGGTCACTTCATGGTAATTCGCGCCATTACTCCAGATGGTACTGGTTTCTACCTCGCCAACCCAGGTCGTCTCAGCCCGACTGATGTCACCGACACTACTGCATACAGCGCAGACTTCCTGCGCGGGCAAGGCGACTTAGCACATTTATGGGGGTATTTACCACAATGAGAAACAGGCGAACAATCGTGATAGTCGGGGTAGTGGTCTTCATATTACTCATCATCGGCGCGGCATATTTGATACAAAACAATAGCAACAAGACCACTCAAACCTACCCACAGGAGGCGGAGCGGGGCGGCCCCAAGACGGTCGTCATCACCAATACTGGCAAGTTGGCAACCATCCTGCTGGCCGAGCAATTTAGCGCCACCAAGAACCAACTGATCAGCTATATCCAAACGCAAATCAGTCCCAACATCACCTCAGCACAAGTCGTCGGCGACCCGACTATCGAGGGCGATGGCAGTATCGATATCACCGTCAGCACCAACAGCCCAGCCAAGCAATTCGTGCTCCATATCGACCGCTCGCAAGTCGACACCCTGACGTTTACCGTCGTAGGCACCGCCTATCAACAGGTCGTCCAAGTCTACGGCAGCAGTGGTTCAAATGAATAAAAATGTGGTTGGCCTAACGTGTGACGCGCGTCTGAATCGTGATCCGATTAATTTTGTGTTCAATCGTATTATTTATGTGTTCAATTAACGCCGGTCTTTGCATGTAGAGCTGGCTGGCGGCTGAAGAGCTTGTGACAGTCAGGCGGATGCTGCCGTTCTTGATTGTCTGGATCTGAGCGGTGACGCGCGTCTGATCGTAGATGATCTTCTCGACCTGACGAATCTCGACCATGATTTGGTCTGGTATGAGGTGCTCGGCCCGCTTCACGAGGTCTTGCCGAATTGGTTCCAGGCTCATAATTTCACCAGCTGGGCAATGTTTATGAGTTGAGGTTTGGTTCGATCAAACTGGAGGTGATCGACCTCGGTGGTAGTGATGACGGTCTGGGCATCACCGATCGAATCAAGCAAGAAGTGTTGCCGATGATGATCGAGCTCACTGAAGACATCATCGAGTAGGAGGGTGGGGGGGATATTGAGTTTATCCTTGATGTAGTCGAGCTCGGCCAGTTTGATCGCCAGCATGACGGTACGCATCTCACCGCGCGAGGCGGTAGCGGCAAGCGGATGATGGTTGATTCGGAAACTAATGTCGTCTCGATGTGGACCGACTGTGGTATGACCAGCGCCGAGATCGCGCGGCAAATTCTGTCGCAATACCTGTGCCAAATCTGTGTTACTATCGACGCTTGGTTGGTAAATCAATTCGATTTCGTCGTTATGCTTAGCTGTTTTGTGGGCAATTTGCTGGTATTTCTGGGTGATAAATGGGTTGAGGGTGTCGATAAGATTTTGGCGGCTCTGGATGAGATAATTGGCAGGCTTGATGATTTGCAGATCACAGACAAATAATTGATCGTCGAGTTGATTACGGTCGATAAGACCTTGTTTGTGTCGTCGCAATAAGGCATTGCGACCCTGTAGAATCTTACGGTAGAAGCGTAACTCACGAGCGTATGTCTGATGGGTCTGAGTAAGTGTGGTGTCGACGAGCTCACGGCGAGCGCTTGATGGCGCAGTCAAGATTTCAATGTCAGTAGGTGCAAACAAGACTACCGGAGTGCGCCCCAGTAGTCTGGTGATGGCTTGCTTTTTGCCATTCCAGAGTAATCTCTTCTGCTTACCAGCCTGGTTGTTTTGATAGCGAAGCTCGGCGAAAGTTTTGTTGGCTAGAGACTTCTTGGCCACATAGAAGTCTTGATCGTGATGAATGACTTGTGGATCAGGAGCACGAAATGATTTCGCCACTGCGAGCATGTAAATCGACTCGAGTATATTGGTCTTACCGATGCCGTTGGGGCCGTAGAGGATAATAAGTGGTTGCTCAAACTGCAATTCAAGGTGGGGGAAAGAACGGAAGTTGATCAACTCAAGAGACCGAATCATTGACTACGCAAGGGCATGATTATGTGGATTGGGGTAGGGTCAGATTTAGTAATTGTGATGGGCTTAATGAGACAGGGGTTGGTATCGCTAGTCAGCTCCAGCGCGACATTTGGCGCTCCGATCGTGTTTAGGGTATCAAGTAGGTATCGCGAATTGAGCTGGATACTCATCTCATCGCCTTTGATTTTGGCATCAACTGTCGAAGTGTTCTCACCGACTTCTGAAGTTGAGCTACTGATGAGAATGCTTTTCTTCGTAAACTGGAGTTTGATGATATTAGTGCTACCACGAGCGAATAGTGCACTCACACGAGTAGCATTGATGAGCTCTTGGGTATCGACTTGCGCTTGCGTGGTAGAGGTCTTCGGGAAGATTTGATCGTAATCTGGGTACTTGCCGTCTATCAATCGTGAGATGAGATTAATGGTGCCGATACTGATACTAAGTTCGTTGGTGCCGATCTCGACTTCGACATTTTCTTCACTGTCGCTGAGGAGGCGAATGAGTTCTTGGACGGTACGTACTGGAATGATTGTCGAGATGTTGACAGGAGTTTTGGTTGGTATCAGGCGGCGAGTTTCGGCTAGGCGATAACTATCGGTAGCAGCGAAGATGAGTTCTTGGTCGCTTGTCTTCAGAAGAACACCGTTGAGGACCGGTCGAGCTTCATCGCTGGCGCTTGCCACTACTACCTCCTGGAAGGCTGATAATAGCTCGTTGGCGACAATACTAATCTTTGATTTCGTCTTGACTCGCGGAATGACAGGAAATTCTTCTGGTGTGATACCGTTGATATGAGAATCGGCTGCATGAGCCTTCAGATGTAGGTTGTTGTCGGCGGCGATCAATTGTATCTTGTCGCTATGGAGGCTAGAGACAAACTCATTGAGTAGGCGCCCAGGGACAGTCACTGCGCCTTCTGTCTCGACTTTGGCACCAATCCGATAGGTGATAGCTAGTTCGAGGTTGGTGGCCGACAAGACAAGTTGTGAGGCATCGGTCTTGATGAGGATGTTATTGAGTACCGCCAAGCTTGGTCGAGCTGGTAGGATTCGACTCACAATCGCTAGTGCTTTAGCTAGATTTTCCTGGGTGACAGAAACTTTCATAAAACCCTCCTCACTTCATTACCTTAATTATAGATAATAACTTAAACAATAGTTGTAATAATAAGCACTGTGTAGAATTGGTATAACACCAACTTTTGCCTTACATAAAGCAAAAAACCCCCTTATAAGTTTGTTGATATAGTGCTTATAATTAGACACATTATCAACCTCCAGTTCCACCAACCATAAACATTTACTAAACACAAGCGCAAATAACTCCACTACTTGTGCACTAATTATCCACATCTCATACACAGCTAAATCTGAATAGTTGAGTGGTTTTCTCATTCGAGATTGGTTATTTTTTCTTTCAGAGTCTTGATGTCGTGTTGGAGTGAATTATCACTACTAATGAGATTGGTAATCTTACGAACCCCGTGCATCACTGTGGTGTGATCGCGACCACCAAGCGCATGCGCTATCTGAGGGAAGCTCATATTGAGCTCATCACGCATGATATACATAGCGACTTGGCGTGGGAGTACAATCTGACGATCTCGTTTGCTTCCGGTTAGATCATGAGGTTTGATATTGTAATATTGAGCAGTTTGCTCGACGACAACCCGTGGACTAATCTTACGGATATTGCTGCGTCGGGCGCCACCAAGCACTTGTGTGACGACATCAGGTGTCAGCTCTACATTATTGATTTGGCAGTGTGCCATTACTCTCGTCAAACCACCCTCTAGCTCACGGATGTTGGTTTCGATCATCTCCGCGATCATCAGTGCAATCTCATTACTGAGGTCGAACTTCTGTGCCAGGGCTTTGTTTTGTAGGATAGCAATCCGCGTCTCCAAATCAGGCGATTGAATGTCGGCCACCATTCCCCATTCAAATCGACTACGCAGGCGGCTCTCGAGTGTGGGGATTGCCTTTGGTGGCCGATCACTACAAAGTACGATTTGCTTGCCGGCTTGATGAAGTGCGTTGAAAGTATGGAAGAATTCCTCCTGGAACTTCTCTTTGCCCGCCAAGAATTGTAGATCATCGACGAGTAGGAGATCGAGGCGACGGTATTTGTTGGTCAACTCCTTGGTGGTACCTTCGCGGATGGCGCGCGTGAACTCATTGAGGAAGCTCTCGGTTGAGGTGTAGACGGCTTTGACATCGGTGAAGGCATTGGCAGTAGCGGCATTGATGGCCCAGAGGAGGTGGGTTTTGCCGACACCGACCGGGCCGTAGAGGAAGAGGGGATTGTACTGGGCGCCGGGTTGCTCGGAGACGAGTTTGGCGGCGGCGAAGGCGAGGCGATTACTGTCGCCGACTACAAAGGTGTCGAACGTATAAGTCTCGGATAATTGCCGACCGCGGGGGAGACGGTTCTGAGTGGGTATTGGTTTGGCAGCTTTTGACTTCAATTGGGGGGAAGTCATCGTCCCGCTGTCGTCTTCATCTTGGGCTTCTTTGCTGGCGGCGGGTGACCCAATCTGGTATTCTACCTTCTCCAGGCCATCGATCAATTTCGACAGAGCGGCGAAGATCTGCTCCTGATACTTGTCCTGGATCCATTGACGGGTGAAGATATTTGGCACCGAGACGATCGCCGTCGAGCCGTCTATCGCCACCAAACTAGTGTTTTTGACCCAAGTCTTATAGTGGCCCTCGCTCAGCGTGACTTCGAGCTCGCCGAGGACTCCGTTCCAGACCTGTGTGGTCGAATTTGGCACTTCTCACCCCTGTAAATCATTATCATTATACTAAACGGCGGCGGACTTTTCCACAAGCGTGAGCACTTTCTCGAGCCTGTGTACAAAATGGGTAAATCTTGACCCCGAAGCCGTTTTATGAGTAAATATGAGGACGTATGAAACGAACCTATCAACCCAAGAAACACAAACGATCGAAGAACCACGGCTTCATGGCACGGATGAGCACCAAAGCCGGCCGCAGCGTGCTCCAACGCCGCCGGTCAAAGGGACGCGCCCGCGTATCCGCCTAATGCTCAAGGCCGCCAATCGGCTCCGAGCACAGGGTGATTTCGCGCGCGCCTATCAGGGCGGTAAAACTCGCCATGGCGAGTTTGTCATGGTGCGGGCTCGTGCCAATCACAAGCCCGTCAACCGCTATGGCATCGTCGTATCAAAGAAGGTCTCTAAGCGTGCCGTGGCCCGCAACCGCATCAAGCGTCGCATCATGGCGATCGTACGGACAGAATTGCCGCTCAGCGCATCGTCCGGCGCCGACCTCATCATTGTCGTCCGACCAAATGCGCCGACCAGCTCCCATAACGCGCTCCAACAGGATATAATAAGAGTAGTGCAACAAAGCCTCCAGCAAATATGAAGAAATTTCTCATCAGTACAATCAAGCTCTATCAACAGACACTGTCACCAGATCATGGGCCGCGCCAAGGTCGGTATCCAGCCGGTTTCTGCAGACATTATCCGACTTGCAGCCAATACGCCATCATCGCGATCGGAGAACACGGCGCAGTTCGGGGTAGCCTGCGGGCGGCTGGGCGAGTCTTGCGCTGCAATCCATTGACGAAACCGCGAGTGGATATGTCTTGCTACAG
>Ga0265338_10004250_pt1 | contig 19464 bp, 20 predicted proteins | sample 42126metaG_FD_193579 | JGI IMG/M metagenome (GOLD analysis project Ga0265338, IMG submission 193579) | Rhizosphere microbial communities from Carex aquatilis grown in University of Washington, Seatle, WA, United States - 4-21-26 metaG | ecosystem: Host-associated > Plants > Roots > Rhizosphere...
CGACCTTGGTGCTGAAGCCATCGGCGGCCAGCGTGGAGTGCAGGGACTCATACCAGGACTCGTTGAAGCCTTTCTCGTTCCACCCGCCGAGGTAGTCGATGGTCAGGCCGTGCGACTTGGCGCAGTTCAGCCAGCTCACCAGGTAGTTGATCATGGCCTGGGAGAAGAAGGTGCCGATCCACCCGGGCGCGCCCCACGACAGCGCGTACAGCTTGATGCTGGGATTGAGCGCCTTGGCCTGCTGCATCAGCGACCACTCGTAGCCCGCATTGCAGTTGATGGAACCGGAGGTGTGCTCGATGCTGGACTCCGAGCCGTCCGTGGAGTTGGTGTCCCCGCCGATCTCCACTTTGAGGATCTGCAGGTCCGCGCCGTAACCGGGCTCAAACAAGTAGTCCAGGATCTGCTGCTGCTGGGTGGCCGGGTAATCGGACAGCAGCCGCGAGTTGCCTCCCCCGCCACTGATCGCGCCGATCCCGTCGAAGGTCCGGCCGGTGCCCGCGCCGTTCACGGTGATCGTGGTGGCGGCCGCGGCGGATGGCAATGGCATGGCCGCCACGCCCGCCGCGCCGAGCAGAATCGCCGCGGCCACGGCGGTGAGATGCCGTAAGCCAGCCCGCTGGATGACGATCACGTTCACTCTCTTTTCATCGGGTAGCGTCCGCCGGGGTGCCCCGTCAGGGAATGCTCCACTGCTGGTTGGTGCCGCCGTCACAGGTCCAGATGTCCAGCTGGGTGCCTTGGGCCGTGTTGAATCCAGGATCATCGAGGCACTTACCGGACACCGGGTTGACCAGCATGCCGTTCACCGGCAGCCATTGCTGGTTCCCGCCGCCGTTGCAGGCCCACAGTTCGGCGAGGGTGCCATTGGCCGTGCCGGCCCCGGTGATATCCAGGCACTTGCCGTTGATACCTATCGTGCCGTTGCTGGCGATGGTCCAGTTCTGCGAGGCGCCGCCATTGCAGGCCCACATCTGCACCTTCGCGCCGTTGGCGGAAGAATCAGCGTTGTCGTCCACGCAGTCGCTGGTGTTGTCGCCCGCGACGATCGGGCCGGTTGGCGTGGCCGAGCCGACCAGTGCGACGGCCAGGTTGTCGAACTGGTCGGTCTGGTAGCCGTTGACGCCGAGCCCGATCATGCCGGAGGAGTACGCCGAGTCGGTGACGGTGCCGACGGTGCTGCCGTCGATCGCCGCCGAAATCGAGTGGCCGTTGAAGGTCAGCGCGAGATGGTGCCAGCTGCCGGTGCCGAGCGCGGCCACGGTCCCGCTGGCCAGCGTGGTGAGCGTGTCGCTGGTGTTATTGCGCACGATCGACCAGGCACCGGCGTTGCTGACCTGCAGGTAGTACTCGTTGATGCCTGCCGGGCCGAAACTGTGCTGGGTGCCGACCCGGCCCATCAGCTGCACCGCGCCGGCCTGGGCGATCAGCGCGTCAGCCGAAACCGTGTAGTTGGCCCAGCTCAGGTTGCCGCCAACGGTGTAAGGGTTGGAGTTGCCATCCCATTCGATTGGCTTCACGGCGGCCTGCTGCTGGACACAGCGCCCGGACCGGCCGCCAGCGCACGGCTCGACCTCGAAGGCGCCCTGCTGCTGCGCCAGGTAACGCGGCTGCTGGTCGAGGGGGTCGCTGTCGAAGGTGTCGGAGTAGGGCAGCGCCAGGGTGCTCTGCGCCGGGCTGGCCGCGGTCCCCTTGCCCTGGCCGGCGGTGGTGGTCAGCGTGTAGACGTAGCCGGGCTGCACCGTCAGCGAGTAGGACCCGCCCGACGGCGTGATGCTGGCCTGCTGGACGAAGGTGTTAGCGGCGGTCGGGGCGTTCACGTTACTGGCCCACACGTGCACGGTGCCGGTCGACAGGCCGCCGGACACGGCCACGTTGACGGTCTGCGCCGCGGTGGCCGTCGTGGTCTCGATGATGGTCGAGTAGTCGGTGCCATTCGTGGATTTCAGCGAGACATAGCTGCCGTTGGACTCGCTGCCGCCGAGGTAGCCGGAGCCGGAGTTGAGGAACTGCCAGCCAGGCTGGGTGAACTGGGTGACCTGGGCGGTCGCCCAGGTGCTCTCCCCCACGCTGTACGCGCCCGACCATGGCTGGTTCGCCAGGACCAGGCCATCGGTGCTGTAGGGCAGGTCCGGGTAGACGGCGGCGACGACCGGCCAGTTGATGTAGGCGGTCAGGCCGGCGTCGAGATAGCCGCGGGTGATGGAGCGGATCAGCGCGGGAGCGCCGGAGTTCAGGTCCTGTGAGCCGTTCTCACTCGCCCACAGGGGCTTGCCGGTGCCCGTCGCGGTCGCGTTGCCCGGGCAGGTGTCGGCGTTGCCGCCGTCGCCGCCCTGACATGGGTAGTGCACGCCGATGATCGACACCGCGCTGGCGAAGGCGGAGTTGGCCGCGATGTCGGTGGCGATGCTCCAGTCGCTGTCCGCGCCCACGATCTGCACTGCCGAATAGCCATCGGAGTTCAGCGTGGAGCGCAGTTGCTCGTACCAGGAGATGTTGTAGCCGCGTTCGTTCCAGCCGCCGAGGTAGTTGATGGTCAGGCCGTGCGACTTGGCGCAGCCCAGCCAGCTCACCAGGTAATTGATCATGTCGGTGGTCCAGAAGCTGCCGCCGCCGATCCAGCCGGGAGCGCCCCAGGCGAGGCCGTACAGCTTGATGCCCGGGTTGATCGCCTTGGCCTGCTCCATCAGCCACCACTCATAGCCGGTGTTGCAGTCGGTGACCGAGGCGGAGTGCATGTGACTGGACTCGGAGCCGTCCGTGGAGTTGGTGTCCCCGCCGATCTCCACCTTGAGAATCTGCAGGTCAGCGCCATAGCCGGGCTCAAACAGGTAGTCCAGGATCTGCTGCTGCTGCGCGGCGGGATAGTCGGTCAGCAGCCGGGTGTTGCCGCCGCCGCCGCTGATCGCGCCGATCCCGTCGAAGGTGCGGCCGGCGCTGGTGCCATTCACCGTGATGGCGGTGGCGGCGGCGGCCGGCTGCAGGGGCACGGCGGCCACGGCGCACACGGAACCGAGCAGGCTCGCCGCGGCCAGGACGGCCAGCCGCCGTGCGGCCGCCCGCTGGATCGCGATCATGTTCGCTCTCCTTCCCGCTGGGCGCCGCCCGCCAGGTGACCAACTCCCACAAGCCATGCCGATCGGCTCTGATAGAAAGTGGTCGATAATGTTGAAGCTGCCCACATTGAGGCACGGGCCCCGGGGTTCGTCAAGACGTTTCAGACCCCGCGAATCGACCGCTGCCCACATCCTGGCGGTGAACTGCTGAAACGCAGAAAATGGCGGAGTGATCGCGGTGATCGAGAGTTCACCGGCGGTCGGCTCTTGACCCTGACAGGGTGTGCGGCCGCACGGTAGGACGTGCCATGTTCAGCATCGGAGAGTTCGCCAGCCTCGGCCGGGTATCGGTCCGCATGCTGCGCCACTATGACGCCATCGGGCTGCTCCGGCCCGCGGCCGTCGACCGGGCCAGCGGATACCGGTCCTACACGGCTGGCCAGTTGTCCCGGCTCAACCGGGTCATCGCGCTGAAGGAGCTTGGCTTCACGCTGCAGCAGGTCCAGTCGATTCTCGACGAGCAGGTGGGCGCCGCCGAGCTTCGCGGGATGTTGCGGCTGCGGCGGGCACAACTGGAAGCCCAGATGACAGCGGACGCGATCCGGCTGGCCGGGATCGAGGCGAGGCTCCGGATGATCGAGAGGGAAGGCAGCATGAACACCCAGGACGTCGTACTCAAGGAAGTCGCCCCGCTCCGCGTGGCCGAGCTGACCGCCAGCGCCGCCAGCTACGGCCCGGAGGCCATCGGGCCCGTCATCCAGCCGCTCTACCCGGAGTTGTTCCGCCGCCTCGCCGCGGCGGGCCTGCGGCCGGCCGCAGGCCCGGCCATCGCCTACTACGAGCCTGACCCCGGCGAGTCAGCGGACGCGGTCACCGTGCATGCCGCGATGCCGGTCATGGCCACACCGCAGCCGGGCTACGATTTCGCGGTCGTGGACCTGCCCGCGATCCGCTCGGCCGCGACGATCATCCACCGGGGCCCGATGGACGACGTCCTGCAGAGCCTGCAGATCCTGGCCCGCTGGATCGAGGCGCACGGGTACCGCCCGGCCGGCTATCACCGGGAGGTCTACCTGGAGTACTGCCCGGATGAAGCCGCCCGGGGCGTGACCGAACTCCAGGTCACCGTCACCAAGGACGCCGATCGCTGGGCATGACCGCACGCCCGGCCCGGCATACTCTGGGCACCTGCTTACCGCCGGGCGTCCTGCACCTGCAACTGATGCGCCACCTCATGAGGACAGGGCCGGCCGGCCGCTGAAGGGAGATATCCGATGACGGCTAACCTGTCGGCTGCTGACCTGACCCCCGGCCGGCCGGTGGTGTTCCGCGACGCGACCGTGCTCACGATGGACGACGCGCATCACCTCTACCAGGGCGCTGACCTCCTGATCGTCGGCGAGCGCATCGCCGGCGTGGGGACCGGCCTGCAGGTCCCGGCGGGCACGGCCGAAATCGATGCGTCCGGCGGCATCCTCATGCCAGGCATGATCGACACGCACCGGCACATGTGGCAGACCGCGATGCGCGGCTACGGCGCCGACTGGACCTTGACCCAGTACTTCGTCTGGTACTACCTGCAGTGGGGCAAGGTGTTCCGGCCGCAGGACGTCTATGCGGGCAACCTGCTGTCCGCCCTGGAGGCGCTCGACGCCGGAGTGACCACCACCGTGGACTGGTCGCACGGCTTGCAGACCGTGCAGCACGCGGACGCCGCCGTTGACGCCCTGGAAGAGGTGCCGGGACGGTTCGTGCTGGCCTACGGCAACATCCAGCAGGGCCCCTGGGAATGGTCGGCCACCCCGGAATTCAGGGACTTCTTCACCCGGCGTATCGACGGCCGCGGCGACATGCTCGGATTCCAGATGGCCTTCGACGTGACCGGCGATCCCGCGTTCCCGGAGCGGGCTGCCTTCGAGGTCGCCCGGGACCTCGGAGTGCCCGTGACCACGCACGCAGGTGTCTGGGGCGCCACCAACGACGACGGCATCCGTCTTATGCACGAGAACGGCTTCATGACACCGGCCACCATCTACGTCCACGCGGCCACCCTCAATCCCGACTCCTACAACCGGATCGCGGCGACCGGCGGCTCCGCGTCGGTCTCCACGGAGAGCGAGCAGAGTGCCGGCCAGGGATACCCGCCCACCTGGCGGCTCCGGGAACACGGCATCCCGGTGTCGCTGTCCATGGACACCAGCGTGTGGTGGAGCGGCGACCTGTTCTCGGCCATGCGGGCGACGCTCGGCGCCGATCGCTCCCGCGAGCACCTCGAAGCCCATGGCCGTCAGGACACCGTGACCAACTGCCACCTGCGCGCCGAGCACGTGGTCGACTGGGCCACCCGCGGCGGGGCCAGGGCGCTCGGCCTGGATTCTGTCACCGGGAGCCTGGAGACCGGGAAGAAGGCAGATGTCGTGCTCCTCAAGAACGACGCCTCCCCGGTGATGTTCCCGGTGCTCAATCCCTACGGCCACGTGGCTTTCCAGGCCCAGCGGGGCGACGTGCACACCGTCGTGGTCAACGGCCGGGTCGTGAAATACGGCCACCACCTGCTCGGCGTCAACCTGGCCCACGCCCGGGACGCCGTCGGGCAGACCGTCGATCACCTGATGCGCGAACTCGGCAAAGACGCCTGGACAGCGGGCATGCACCCGGAAATCCCGGAGACCGAGGTCCGCGACAACCCGTACACCTACACCGACTGGGACGCGGGCTCCGCCCAATGGAAGAAGTGACGGCCCGGGTCCAGTGAGATCACCAGGCCGGGCCGGCCTGACGCCGCGGGACGCGGCCGGGAATCCGGAGCCGGATGGTGGCCAGGCGGCCGGGAAACCGGCGCGCGGCCTCGCGTCGCTGCGGCCGTTCCGGCACCGTGGCTTCACGCTGCTGTGGACCGCCGGGCTGGTGTCCACCGTCGGGTCGTGGATGCAGACGGTCGCCGTTGGCGCGCTGGTGGTGTCGGACACCGGGCAGGCCACCTGGGCGGTCCTCGTCGCGGCCGGGGCATTCCTGCCCATCGGCCTGCTGTCGCCGGTCGGCGGCGCCCTGGCCGATCGCCTGCCGCGCCGCCCGCTGCTCGTCGCCGGGAACCTGGCCGCCGCGGCGACGGCCGCCGCGCTGGCCGTGCTCGTGGCCACCGGCCACGAGCGCCCGGGGGCGGTCGTCGCGCTGGTCACGGTACAGGGCTCGGCCTCCGCGGTGATCGGGCCGTTCCAGCAGGCGATCCTGCCCGACCTCGTCCCGCAGCCGGAGTTCCTGGCCGCGATCTCCCTCAACTCAGCCCAGTTCAATCTCGGGCGCATCGTGGGACCAGCCCTGGCCGGCGCGACGGTGGCCGCGTTCGGCTACCCGGTGGCGTTCGAGGCGAACGCCGTGTCGTTCCTCGCCGTCGTGGTGGCGCTGGGGTTCGTCCGGCTCGCGCCGCCCTCGGGCCACCCGGCGGGCCTGCTCGCCTCGCTGCGGTCGGGCTTCGGCGCGGCCCGGCGCGAGCCCTCGTGCCGGGCCGCCATCACCACCATTGCCGTCGTGGCCTTCCTCGCCTCGCCGTTCATCGCCCTGGTCCCGGTGATGGCCCACCACCTGACGCACGGCGGTTCCCGGGCGGTCGCGCAGGCCACCGCCCTGCTCACCATCGCGCAGGGCGCGGGCGCCGTGGCGGGCGCGCTCTGCCTGGCCCCCCTGGCGTCCCGGCTGGGCCGGGGCCGCCTGCTCTCCGGGAGCCTGGCCGTGCTGCCGGCCACGCTCGTGGCCTACAGCCTCTCCCGGACACCCTGGCAGGGTGCGGCGGCGATCTTCGTTGTCGGGCTGGTGTACATCGGCGTGCTGTCCGGGCTTTCGACCGTCGTCCAGCTCCGCGCCCCGCAGGCCTACCGGGGCCGGGTGCTGAGCTTCTTCCTGGTTGCGCTCGGGGTGGCCTACCCGGTCGGCGCGCTGGTCCAGGGCCCGGTCATCGACTGGATCGGGATGGGCTGGACGACGGCGGGGGCGGCCGTCCTGCTGTCGCTGATCATGGCGGCCGCCGCGCTGTTCCGGCCCGGCATCGCGCGAGCGATCATCGGCGGGGCGGACGCTGAGTTAGGGTCTGAGCGTGACCGCGCCCCGGGTGGCCGTCGGCCCCGCACCCCGCGATTCAGCCTGCCGCGCTATCCGCGATGGCGGCGGCGAGCCGGCCGGCGTCGACGCGGCGGCCGACGCACTCGTCTGGCTTGATTCCGCCGATGCCGACGGGTTGCGCCGCGCGCTCGCGACCGCGAGCTCGGCCCGCTGGATCCAGCTCCCGATGGCCGGCGTGGAGCGGATGGCCGCCGCGGGGATACTCGATCCCGGGCGGATCTGGACGTCGGCGAAAGGCGCCTACGCGGAGCCGGTCGCCGAGCACGCGCTGGCCCTCGCCCTGGCCGGGATGCGCTCGCTGCGCCAGCGCCTCACCGCCCGGTCGTGGGGAAAACCGGCCGGGGAGAGCCTGTACGACGAGCCGGTCACGATCCTGGGCGGCGGCGGCATCGCGGTGAGCCTGCTGGAGCTGCTGGCCCCGTTCCGGGCCGCCGCCACCGTAGTGCGCCGCAGCGCCGATCCGGTCCCCGGGGCGGCGCGCACGCTGCCCCCGGCCCGGCTGCACGAGGCACTGGCCGGGGCCCGGGTCACCTTCCTGGCCCTCGCGCTCACGCCCGGCACCGAGCAGATCATCGGGTCCGCCGAGCTCGCCGCGATGCGACCGGACTCCTGGCTGGTGAACGTGGCCCGCGGCCGCCATGTCGACACCGGCGCGCTGGTGGCCGCGCTGCGCGAGGGCACCATCGCCGGGGCCGCACTCGACGTCACCGACCCGGAGCCGCTGCCGGACGGGCACCCGCTCTGGGCGATGGAGAACTGCATCATCACCCCGCACACGGCCGACACCCCGGAGATGGTCGAGCGGCTGCTGGCCTTGCGTATCCAGGAGAACGTGGCCCGGTTCGCGGCCGGCCAGCCGCTGATCGGGCTCGTCGACCCGGCGGCCGGGTACTGACCGGGATTGCCCTACCGGGGGTCCAGGACGCAGAACTCGTTGCCCTCCGGGTCGGCGAGCACCACCCACCGCACCGCACCCTGGCCGACGTCGGCCAGGGTGGCGCCGGCCTGCCGCAGCCGGGTCACCTCAGCCTGGTGATCGTCGCCGCGGCGCGGCGCCACGTCGAGATGTATCCGGTTCTTGACCGTCTTCGCGCCGCCGCCGGGCAGCAGCTCCAGGTACGGCCCGCCGCCGGGTGACCGCAGCGCGGACAGGCCTCCATCCGGGCCTTGCGGCCGCCATCCCGCGGCGCCGGCCCAGAAGCGCGCCTGGGCCTGCGGGGCGGCGCAATCGACGACGATGGCGGCGACCGGCCCGGTGTCACGGTAGACAGGCCGCGGATCAAGCACGCATAGCTCGTTGCCCTCCGGGTCGGCGAGCACCACCCACGGCACCTCACCCTGGCCGATATCGGCCGGCGTCGCGCCCAGGTCCCGCAGCCGGCCGGCCAGCGCCGCCTGATCCTCGGCCGAGGCACTGGCCAGGTCAAGGTGCAGGCGGTTCTTCCCCGTCTTCGGCTCAGCTACCGGCACGAAAACCAGCGGCAGCACGGCCGGATCCGGATAGCCGGAGCCCGGCTGCCGCACCACCACCTCCTCCGGCTCCTCGGCGGTGACCTCCCAGCCCAGCGCCCCGGCCCAGAACCGGGCCAGGCGGGCCGGGTCGGCCGCGTCAACCACCAGGTGCACCACACGCGTCGGCATGCCGACAAGCTTCCAGACCGGCTTGGCTCTGGCAACCCCAGGGCCGCCGGGCCGGAGCCAGTCCGCTGCCGTCCTGCTACGGTCGCGGCATGGCGGTCGTCCTGGTCACCGGCGGGAGCAGCGGCATCGGCCTGGCCACGGTGCAGCGGCTCGCGGCGGCCGGCGACGAGGTGTTCTGCGGATCCCGGAACCCGTCCCGCGCGCCGCTGCCGGGCGGCGTGACCCCGGTCGTCCTTGATCTCGCCGATCCGGCGTCTGGCCGGGCCGCCATCAGCGCCATCGTCAGTGCGGCTGGCCGGCTGGACGTCCTGGTCAACAATGCCGGCACCGGGAGCCTGGGTCCCCTGGAAGAGGCGGATGACGAGGAGGCGCGCCGGATCTTCGAGGTGAACGTCTTCGGGCCGATGCGCCTCGCGCGCGCCGCGCTGCCGGTCATGCGCGGCCAGGGCGGTGGCCGGATCATCAACGTGACATCGGCGAATGACGTGGCCCCCGCACCGTTCGGTGGCTGGTACTCGGCCTCGAAGGCAGCACTCGCCAGCCTGAGCGCCGTGCTCGACGCCGAGGTACACGGGTTCGGGATCTTCGTGACGGTGCTCGCTCCGGGCCTGTTCCGGACCGCGATGTCAGAAAGCCTCACTTCCTACCGCGTGGCCGACGATTCGGGCTACGCCGCACCGTTCGGGGCGCTGCGGGACCTGACTGCCACCGTGCTGCAGACGGCCGGGGATCCAGCCGAGGTGGCCGGTGCGATCGAGGGCTGCATCCGGGCCAGCGACCCGCCGGCCCGGATGGTTGTCGGCGCCGACGCCGCCGAGATGGACGCGACGGTCCGGCGGACGAGCGCCGAAGGCCTGGCCACGCTGCTGCGGGGCTATGTCGCGGGTCTCACGCCGTAGCGGGCATGGCGGCACCGGGAGCCTGCCTCCCCGTGCCTGGCGCGCAGTTCCGGCCGCGTCACCGGCCGCCCAGCGGGCCGCCCTGCGGGCGGATAATGCCGGGTGGATCCCGCGCGGGTGGTACTTCCGCCAGGAATCGGTCATCGCGCCGGCCAGCCTGACCCGGACCGCCCAGCCGTCACGATGCCTGGCCCAGGCAATCACCCGGGCCCGCTGCCACTGGCCATCGCGGTCCAGGACATAGACCTGCCCGTGCCGGGCCGGCCGCATCGGGCCGGCCAGCTCAGCCTCCGGCACCGGCTCCAAGACCAGCTCGCTCATGAGGCCCATGATACGAATGTGATTTCGACAGTTTTCGTCGACCTGGAATTTTACTCTGGCCCCGAGAAGCGCTGGCGCACCGTTTCGCGGCTCAGCCAGCTCGGGCTGGGCCGTCCCGCCGGGGCCGGCCACCGGTCAGCGGAGTGCTGGATCACATCCGGCGACGAGTAAGCGGACGTTACAAGCCGGCCCTGCTGGGCAGATGTGGCTCATGCCTGTACTGAGAGCTATCGCACGTCCCATGGTGGCATCGATCTTCGCCATGCAGGGCTACCAGACCCTGCGCCGACCCGAGCGGGTATCCGGGCTGGCCGAGCCGGTGGTGCACCCGGTCGCCGAGCACGTGACCATCGTCCCGGATAAGACCGAGCAGGCCGTGCGCATCAACGGCGCTGTCCAGCTGTGCGCCGGCACGCTGCTGGCCCTGGGCCGGTGGCCGCGGCTGTCGGCCCTGGCGATCGCGGCGACCCTGGTGCCCACCACCATCGCCGGGCACCGGTTCTGGGAAGCTGACAACGAGCAGGACCGCGCGCAGCAGCGCATCCACTTCCTCAAGAACGTCTCCATGCTCGGTGGCCTGCTGATCACCGCGGCCGACACCGCCGGCCGCCCTTCGCTGGCCTGGCGCGGCCGCCACGCGGCCCGGTCCGCACGCCATGACGTAGCGCTGGCCGCGCGGACGGCGAAGGTGTCGGGTAAGGCTGGCGCCCGGGCGGGCCGGCTCAGCAGCCACCTGCCCGCCCGGTAGCCCTCCAGCTCAAGAAAGAGGTAATCGGACGCGGCGGCCATCAGCGCGCTGAATAAGGACGATCCACCGGGCCTGACCCGGATAAGTTCGACATGATCCCCGGCTGGGCCCTCCTGCGGCGACGGCGGTGCCGCCCATCGGAGCGCTATGGGTGCTGCCGGGCTGAGCGGGCAGCACGCCCACCACGGGAAGGGACCGGGCATGCCGGAGCAGTTCGACGAGGCGTTCTGGGACGAGCGGTACAGCTCCCAGAGCTCGCTGTGGAGCGGAAAACCCAATGGCCAGCTGATCAGCGAAACGTCGCAGCTCGCCCCCGGCGCCGCGCTGGACGTCGGGTGCGGCGAGGGAGCGGACGCCATCTGGCTGGCTCAGCGCGGCTGGCAGGTCACCGCGGTCGACCTGTCCGCCGTCGCCATCGGGCGCGCCGTCGCCCACGCGGCCGAGGCCGGCGCCGCGACCGCCGCGCGGATCGACTGGGTGCACGCGGACGTGGCCGAGTGGGATCCGGGCCTGGCCCGCTACGACCTGGTCTCCGCCCAGTACCTGCACCTGCCGGCCCAGCCGCGCGAGGCCTTGTTCCGCCGCCTGGCCGGATCAGTCACGCCCGGCGGCACGCTGCTCATCGTCGGCCACCACCCGTCAGACCTGCAGACCACGATGCCCCGCCCGCCGATGCCCGAGCTGTTCTTCACCGGCGAGGACATCATCGCCCTGCTCGACCCAGGCGTTTGGGACGTCGTCACCAACACGGCCGCGGCACGGTCCGCCACCGACCCCGACGGGCACGCCGTCATGATCCATGACACCGTGCTGCGCGCCGGGCGCCGTAGATAGCATCGGCAGGCGTTACGCCGCCCGCGCCGGCCGCTCGCCGGCCAGCTCGACGCGGGATGCTCCCAGTGGCAGCGAGAGGAACCCGGATGAGGCGTGCGGTCGTGCTGGCTGGCGGGGGCGTGGCGGGCATCGCCTGGGAACTCGGCGTCCTGCGCGGCATCCAGGACATCGACCCCGGGCTGTCCGCCAGCCTGATCGCCGCGGATGTCGTCGTGGGCACGTCGGCCGGGTCAGCCGTCGCCGCGCAGGTCACCAGCGGGACCGCACTGGAGGATCTGTACGCCGCGCAGCTGAGCGAGACATCCGGCGAGCTAGCGGTCGACCTCGACCTGGAAGACCTGCTGGCCCGGTTCGCGGCAGCGACCGCTGGCACGGCCACGGCCCAGGACATGCGACGGCGGATCGGCGCGCTCGCCCTCGGCACCGCGACGGTGACCGAATCGGCCCGGCGCGCCGCGATCGCCGCGCGACTGCCCGTCCAGTCGTGGCCTGACCGGGTACTCCTGCTGCCTGCCGTGGACGCCGAGACAGGTGAGCCGGTTATCTTCACCCGCAGCTCAGGGGTCGCGCTGGTGGACGCCGTCGCCGCGAGCTGCGCGGTCCCCGGCGTCTGGCCGCCGGTCACCATTGACGGACGTCGCTATATCGACGGCGGCATCCGTTCTGGCACCAACGCCGACCTCGCGGCTGGATGCGATCAGGTCCTGGTCATCACGCCCGCAGCCGCGGACACACCCCCGCCTTGGGGCAGCCTGGATGAGGAGATCGAGCTACTGAAACCGGCCGAGGTACAGGTGGTCTATGCCGACGCGGCCTCGCTGGCCGCTTTCGGCACGAACCCGCTGTCACCGGCGACCCGCGGGCCAGCGGCCCGCGCGGGCCGCGAGATCGGCCGGGCCCAGGCCGCCAGCCTGGCCCAGTTCTGGGGCTGACGGGCACCCCGGCCGTGGTCGAGGTCCCCGCTGTCGTCCGCAACAAGGCGCTCGCGGCCGGTGCCGCGCAGTGGCTTGACGGTCTCCCGGAACTCATCACCAGCCTCGAACGGAGTGCAGGAGAAACACGATGAGCATGGATTATGTGCACGGATATTCAGCCCGGGAAGGCACCCGGCTCGCCGATCAGGCCAGCACGCTGACCGGGCTGCTGCACGCCGGCACTCGCTACCCGGCGGGCAGCCTGGTGCTGGAGGCGGGCTGCGGGGTGGGCGCGCAGACGGTCATCCTGGCCGCTAACAGCCCGCGCGCGGCCTTCACCTCCATCGACATCTCCGGGGAGTCGCTGGCTGAGGCACGGCGGCAGGTGCGGGCGGCGGCCCGCGCCAACGTGACCTTTCAGCGGGCTGACCTTTTCGACCTGCCCTTCGCGCCGGCCTGCTTCGATCACGTCTTCGTGTGTTTCGTCCTGGAGCACCTGCCGGATCCCGCCGGGGCGCTGAGGGCACTGATCCGGGTCATCAAGCCTGGTGGCTCGATCACCGTCATCGAAGGCGATCACGGCTCGGCCTACTTCCACCCGGACAGCGGCCACGCCCGCCGGGCCATCCAGTGCCTGATCGATCTCCAGCGGCAGGGCGGCGGCGATTCCCTGATCGGGCGCCAGCTGTATCCGCTGCTGGTGCAGGCCGGCTATCGCGACGTCCAGGTCTCTCCCCGGATGGTCTACGCCGATGCCACCAGGCCGGCCCTGGCCGATGGCTTCACCCGCAAGACCTTCACGGCGATGGTCGAGGGAGTCGGTGAGCAGGCGGTCGGCCGGGGGCTGATGGATGCGGCGAGCTGGGCGGCGGGGATCAAGGACCTGCATCGGGCCGCGGAGGCCGACGGTACGTTCTGTTACACGTTCTTCAAGGCCGTCGGGCTGAGGTGAGCGCGGCTTGACCGGCCTCGGCCGCCTCGACGCCGAGGCGGCCGTTTCTTTGCGGGTAGCAGGTCGCTGAATGGGCGCGGCGGTCAGCCGTGGTGGCGCCCGGCGAGGATGCGGCGGATGTCCGCGGTCTCGTCCTCGGTGTGCCGGGCGAGGATCGCCTCGAGGTCGTTCAGGTCGCTCGGCGAGGTGTAGCTCGCCAGCTCGTGCTCCAGGGACAGGCGTGCGGCACGCGACACACGGGCACGGCGCAGCTCATCCCGGATCGAAGTCCACAGAGGACCCGGTGAGTACCTAGTTCTCTCCATCTATCTGTCCTTAACGTCGGCGGTTCTTACGTATTCGAGTCTGCACGAGCATCATCGATGCGTCCAATGACTTAAATGCATATGATCCATGATCTAGAATCATGGATATGGACACAGATGCGCTGCGCTGGTTCCAGCAGGTCGCCGATGGCACGACCGTGACCGAGGTCGGCGACCTTGAGACGGTCACCCAGTCCGGCATCTCACGTGCGCTGGGCCGCCTGGAGGCGCAGATCGGCACCCCGTTGCTGCGCCGGTCCGGGCGTACCCTCCGGCTGACTCACGCGGGCGCGGTTTTCAAGCGGCATGTCGATGCCCTGCTGCACCAGCTCGACGACGGGATCGCGGCCGTCAACCAGCTCATCGAACCGGACACCGGCACCGTGGCCCTCGCCTTCCAGCACTCGCTGGGTACCTGGCTCGTGCCCGACCTGGTCCGAAGTTTCCGCGCGGCTCATCCGCACGTCAATTTCCAGCTGACCCAGGTCCGCGACGAACTGCACTCCACCGCCCTCGACGGCGGGCGGGCCGACCTCGAGATCGGCACGCGCCGGTCGCGGCACCCGTCCCTGCACGTGCGGCCGATCGCGGTCGAGCCGCTGCGCCTGGCCATGCCGCGCGATCATCAGGATGCCGGGGGCCAGCGCATTCGCCTGGCCGACGTGGCCGCGGAGCCGTTCGTCAGCCTGCGGCCGACGTCCGCGCTGCGGAAGCTGAGCGACGACCTCTGCGAGCAGGCCGGGTTCCGCCCGGCCGTTGTCTTCGAGGGCGACGACCTGTCGACCGTCCGCGGCTTCGTGGCCGCCGGACTCGGCGTCGCCCTCGTCCCCGCGCCTCGCGCGGGATCGCCGGAGGCCGCGACCGGACCGGTCCGCTATCTCGAAATCCTGGACGTCCCCGCGGTGCGGGAGATCTGCCTGATCTGGTCCGCTGAACGGCGCCTGCTGCCGGCCGCCGAACTGTTCCGCAAGCACATCATCCGGAGCGCCACCTCGGGCCAGGTCCCGGCGCTTTCCGAATGACCCCCGCCCAGCAGCAGACTGAATCTTTGTTCTACTATGACGGACGCGCAGCATTCTCCTCCCGGCATAATTTCGACCTCTTGCTCGGATCAGGCAAGATCTAGAACGTTCGTTCTCTATACTCGGGCCATGGAAACCGTCCTCACCCCCCGCAGCCGCCTGCTGAAGACCGCGACCCGGCTCTTCTACAGCGAAGGCATCCACACGGTGCCCGTGGACAAGCTGGTCACCCAGGCCAACGTGACCCGGGCCACTTTCTACCGGCACTTCCCGGCCAAGGAAGATCTTGTGGTCGCCTACCTGCGAGCCAAAGATGCCGAGCTCCGGGAGGCCGTCGAGGCCGCGGCGGGGTCACGGGCGAAGGCGGAGGCCGTGCTGGCCGTGCTTGACCTGATCGGCGACTCCACCTGCAGCCCGGGCTTTCGCGGCTGCCATTTCATCAACGCCGCCGCCGAGTACCCGGACCCGTCGGATCCCGTGCGGGTGGTGGTCGCCGAGCACCGTAAGTGGCTCGCCGATACCCTCACCCGGCTGGCCATCCAGGCCGGGCACCCCGACCCGGCCTACGCCGCGTCAGCGCTCGTGCTGCTGCACGACGGCGCGCTGTCCGGCGGGGAACTCGACGATCCGCAGGCTGTCCGGACTACCCTGCACCGCGTGGTGCGCGACCTCTTCGGAGCCTGACCTGCGCGACATCTTCGGCGCCGGGGCGGCGGCCGGGATCAGCTGATGCGGGCGCTGCCGGGCAGGGCTTGCACCCGGGCCTGCAACGCAGGGTTGGCGATGCCATCGGCCGCGGTGCGGGCCAGCGGGACCTTGGCCCGGTCGCCGGACTCGGCTTGATACACCAGCGCCCAGGCGAGGAACTCCGGCAGGTCGCTGTGCACCGCGTGCTCATACAGCCGGGCCGCCGAAGGCCCGACCAGGTCAGGGTTCTCCCGGGCGGCCGCCTCCAGCTGGGCCAGGCCGATGTACCCGGAAACCCACACGTACCGGTCCGGCACCCGATCACAGCGGCGCCGGGCGTCGGCGAGCCAGGCGCGTGCGCCGGCCAGGTCTCCGGCCTGCAGCGCCGCCATCCCCAGCGCCCGGGCCGCCATTCCCTCCCAGCACGGATCGGCCAGCTCGCAGGCCAGCGCGAAGGCATGCTCGGCGTCCTCGGCGGCCTCATCCCACCGGCCGGCCTCCGCCGAGCACTGGGCCCGCAGCACCTGAGGCCACGGCAGGAAGGCATTCCACCGTTCGCGCTGCGCCGCGGCCATGCTCCGCTCAGCGGCCGCCCGGGCTGGCTGCACCTGCCCGGCGAGCAGCAACGAGCGGGCCAGCACCCCCTCCGACCAAGCCTCCTGGCGGGGCCGTCCGGCTTCCCGAGCCGTCTCGGCTGACTCCATGAGCAACTCCGCCGCCGCGGTATGCCGGCCGCGGTCGGCTTCGTTCATCCCCCTCATGCCGAGGATCCCGGCCATCAGACCAGGGTCAGCGGAGGCTTGCTGTGCGGCTTCCCGGAGCGCCCGGTCGGCGGAGGCGTGCCGGCCGGCCTGCACGTCCACGAAGGCAAGCTCGCGCAGCACATCCACGGCGACAGTGGGCTGGCCCCCGGCGCGCGCGGCCAGCAAGGCGCGGTGCAGCACGACGGCTCCCTCGCCATCGGATCCGCGCACCGCGTGAACCAGGGCGCTGCCCAGGGCGCTGAGCACGCTGGCCTGCGTCGCCGGGTCGGCGGCCCGGTCGGCCTCCTGCGCCGCGCGGCGCAGCGTCTCGATCCCGGCGTCGGCCGCGCCCGCGTCCAAGGCGGCCGTCCCCGCCCGCAGCAGGGAAAGGGCGACCACCCCGGCTCGCAGCCGGGGCCGCGGACGCAGCGCAGGATCGCGGGCCGCGGACCGCAGCGCGGGCGATGGCACGATCCCCTCGCGCGCGAACAGCGCCTCGCACGACGCGAGATGCGCCGATGCCAGGCCACCACGCCCAGCCGCGACGAGGACCCGCAGGAAAAGCTCCTGCGCGCCATCGTCCAGCGGGTCAAGGATGGCCGCGCGTCCTGCTGCCGCTGTCGCGGCCTCGAGATCACCGGCGGCCAGCAGGCTCAGCGCCCGCTGCCGGAGCTCTTCCCGGGCCCGGGCGGCGCAATGCAGGCGGGCCAGCAGCAGCCATGTGTCGAACCCCGGGCAATTCCGCAGCTCGATCCCCTCCAGCAGGCTGCCGCCGATGTCCGCGACCGGCAGCGAGCCGTCCTCAAGTGCCCACACGTCCAGCCACAGCTCACGAGGTGTCACCCGCAACGGGTCGGCGCGCAGCAGCGCTGGCCGGCCGAGGCTGCGCCGCAGGTCCGCCAGAGACCAGCGCAGCGCACCCAGCGGGTCATCGGCTTCGCCGAACAGCTCGGCGGCCAGCTCGCGCCGCTCGACCACGCGCTCGGCCAGCGCGACCCGGGCCAGCACCGCCCAGGATTTGAGGCCACGCGGCGGCGGGCACGGCTGCCCGTCGTCCTCGATGCGAGGGCGCCCGAGCAGCCGTATCCGCTGTGTCACCGCCGGTGGACCTCAGCCCGAGACGCGGGCCGGGGCCTGGCCTTGCAGTGCGTGCACATCCGCGGTCGTGAGACCGTTGCCCCCGATGCCCCAGTCACCGCTCTTGACCTCCTCGACGATCACCCACGTGACTGGACGGAGGTTCTCGCCCTCGATCTCCACCATAGTCTCGGTCAGTTGGTGGATCATGTCCCGCTTCTGCTCCGGGGTGAAGACCCCCTCGATAAGGCGGACATTGACAAGCGGCATGGCTTTCCCCTTCGGTCGTTGAGCCTTCGCTTAGACCGACCATCCCTGCCTGCCGTGTGACCCAGCGTGTGACGACTCCAGGCGACCGCGCGCCGCAATTCCCTGACTGACGGTGGGCCGACAGCTCAGGACTCGTCGTAACGGGTGGGCGGAAAGGCATCGCGCTGACCGCCCTGGGGCAGTTCGCCCTCAGCCACCTCGCGTTCGATCTCGGCCTGCTCCTCCTGGTACTGCTCAGAGTCGCGCACGTCGGTGGGCACCGGGGCATCCGTGGCCGCGGGGACATCGCCGAGGTCAAAGTCGCCCAGCCCGGCCGCGACACGCTCCTCCTCGGCCAGGTGGGCCAGCCGGTCGTCGTCCAGGCGTGCTGGCGCTCCTGCGTGCTGCCGGCGATCGCGGCGGAAGCCGTCTTCGCCGCTGTCGGGGGTCTGCGCCATCGATTCCTCCATCGGGTGTGCGGAAACTCAGCCGTACTCACGCTACGCCGCGGGCGTGCCGGTCCTGGCCGATCCGCCTGGCCCCCCGGACCCGGTACCAGATGGTGTCCAGGGGGCATTCAGTCCGGTCAGCCGGCCAGCACCCCGTTGAGCCAGCCCTGCCAGGCCTGCTCGGTCTTCTGCTGGTCGACGCCGTCGGCGAAGAGGTGCAGGCTCATGCCGACCGGCATCCCCCAGGCGTTCCGGCCGAAGAAGCGGAGCAGGCCATCGGCCGTGCGCAGGCCGATGAAGTGCGGGGTGCGGTAGTCCAGCACACCCTCCAGCGGGCCGACTCCCGGCAGGTCCAGCCGCACCGTGTCGCCCACGCTGGTCTCGTCGGTCAGGCCGAGTTCCCGCCCGAGGACCTCGAACGCGTCCGGCCCGGTGGAGGCCGGTGGTCCCTGGATCGAGACGTAGGTCGCGGCGGCGCCGGTGAAGTAGCGCAGGTACTGCCCGAGGGTGTGCAGGTAGAAGTCGGTGTGCCGGCTAGCGCCGTCGTACTGGTTGTCCCAGTCGTCGACGAAGATGCCGCTGTGCACGTAGCGCAGCACCGCGATGCCGCCATCGCGCGCCTCGATGAGGAACTCCAGGGCGTTGAACCAGCCGCTCTCGCCCTCGGCGCGCACCGCGAAGTGCCGCGCGGGTTCCCATGCCGTCACCCCGCCGGACTCAGCCGCGCTGCCCACGCCGGGTTCGATCTCCATCGGCCACAGCCATCCCGCGTTGCCCGGACCGGTGGCGACGGCCTCCCAGACCTGCTCGGGGGAGGCAGGCAGTTCAACCTCTCGGCGGATCTCGAATTCGCGTGCCATGGTTACAACTCCTTCGTCGTGGTGTGGTCCGCCGCGGATCCGGCGGTCCCGGTCGGCCCGGGAGGACGGGTGATGCCCGGGTGCAGGGCGACAACCATGCGGTGCATCCGGCCGCCGTTGGCGGCCTCGGTGTGGTACTTGGCGACCAGGGTGGCCACGGTGCCGGCAAGTTCCGCTGCGAAGGCGGCGCGGTCGGCGGCCGAGGCGAACCGGATTTCGCTGTCGATGGCGAAGGTGGCCAGCCGCTGCCGGGCGGCGCTCGCGCCGGTGATGAGCTCGCCAACCTCTTGCACCAGCCGCGCCGCGAGAGCCAGCAGCCACCGCGCTGACAGCTGGTCAGGAGCGCGGCCCGGGTCAGGCGCCACGGCGGCCAGCGCGGTCGGCGAGATCACATAGGACGCCGCGGTCGCCCGCAGCACCCGCTCGGTGCAGTTGCCTTTCCTGCGCTCCTCGACCAGTTCCACCAGGCCGTGCCGTTCCAGCGCCCGCAGGTGGTAGTTGGCCTTCTGCCGGGACAGGCCCACCTGGGCCGCCAGCGTGCTGGCCGAGCCCGGCTCGGCCAGCGCGGCCAGCAGCCGCGCCCGTACCGGG
>Ga0265338_10004251_pt1 | contig 19463 bp, 19 predicted proteins | sample 42126metaG_FD_193579 | JGI IMG/M metagenome (GOLD analysis project Ga0265338, IMG submission 193579) | Rhizosphere microbial communities from Carex aquatilis grown in University of Washington, Seatle, WA, United States - 4-21-26 metaG | ecosystem: Host-associated > Plants > Roots > Rhizosphere...
CCACGCTGAACTGCCCACACTGTCATCAACCGGGTGAGTACGAAGTGACCTGGGTGGTCCGCACCAAGAAGCGACAGTTGGGAGGCCGCGCCGACGAGCGCGATCGTGCCCGCTTCGCGAAATTTCGATCGTATATGGTGCGCAAAGACGACATGATGGCCTGTAAGAACCTGCGTTGCCGCAAGCGCTTCGAACTTACGGGGCAGTCGACCGTGATTACGGAGTAGGCGTGGCGAGAGGAAATGCGATCACCGGGGCTGAAGGCCGGTGCCAGTTTTGCTGATTTTACGGGGCGCTTGAAGCGCCGCTCTTCCACGGTCGTGCACGCATTTCCGGTTCTTCTCGAGACATCCCTAGGGCCCGCGTGGAAGTGCGTCCTCTTCCCAGGGTAATCCCGAATCTCCGCTAGAGCAGGCCCGGTTCGTGCGCGTACTCCGGGCGGAGAATCTCGGGCAGACCTTCGAGTCCAGCCTTCTTGCCCTCGCGTTGCGCAAAAGCGATCAATTCCTGTTCGCGCTCGGGGGCTAAGGGGTGGCGCTCGTAGGTGGAGAGCAATTCATTCACTCGCTGACAAGCACGCCCCAGGATGTCAGGCGTGGAGTCGTCCATGCTGGGAAGGCCGCGATCGATGACTGCGGATGGGAAGTGCTGCTCTTTGCGGAAGAGCGCGCGAGTTTCCTTCAATTTCAGGAAGTCGCCTTGCAGACCTGTCTGCGCGAACATGGCCACGGCCAGGGAGTCAGTGCGCACTTCGACGCCTTCGATCAGGCGCTGTGCAGAGGCGATCGCCTCGGCATCGATGACCAGCTTTTCGATGCTGTGGCAGGCGAGGAAGTCGAGCATGCCCGCGCCCGAAATCATGTTGATGCCGGCCAGTGCTCCCAGAACCGTCGATATGCCGCTTTCCATCTCGACCTGCGCGTCGACTACTCGCCCGTCGCCAGTGACCATATAGGCGTGCGTCGGCAGGCCGAGATGCTTTCCAACCTGGGCGCAGGCTACGTCGAGCATGGCAGTTTCGATCGCACCCATGGGAGTCTTTCCCGTGCGCATGTCGAAGATGGCGGGCGCCCCGCCCCAAACGATGGGCGCCCCCGGCTGCGCCAGTTGATGAATCGTAATGCCACTGATGCACTCGGCTGCATGCTGCACCACTGAACCGACCAGCGTCACCGGAGCGGTCGCGCCCGCCAGAGGCATGCTGACGATTTCTGCCGGCACTCCGGCTCGCGCCAGGTCGACCAGATTTTGAGATGCAAACTCGGACCAGTTCAGCGGCGGCGACGGGCATACATCGAAGACCGCGCGCGGATGGCGGCGAAGGGCTTCGCGTCCTCCACTTTCGATGGCGAGCAACTCGAGCAAAGTGTGCAGGCTGGACGCGGAAAACGCGCCCGTAACCACCGGCTTCTCCGAATACCAGAGCACCAGCAGAAGGCGGTACCAGTCACCGATTTCCTGCGGAACGTCGTTGCATACCATGGCCGTGGACTGCGCGGCGAACTGCGGCAACATCTCTGCGACCTGCACCAGTCGCACCAGATCAGCGGCGAGTGCCGGACGCGCCTGCTGCGTTGCAGGGTCGAGAATGTTCAGGCATGACGACCCGGGATCAAAGTGAACTTCATCTCCCCCATAACGCACGGCCGCCTTGCCGCTGCGGTCGTAGAGGCAAAAACCGCGCGGGGCAAGATCGAGCAGACGGCGAGCCAGTGCCTCAGGAATGTGCGCAACGCCATCCTTCACGGTAATTCCGGCCGAACGCAGCAGATCGACCACGTACGGCGCGACGCGCACGCCGGGGTCTTCGATGAGTTGGAAGGCTTCTTCCAGAATGCGTTCGATGAGCGCTTTGTCGAGCAATTCGAATTTCGGTCTCATGCCGGCTCCACGACCGCGCTTTGGGTTTTCTGGGCCATCAACTGCCTGGCTAGATCAACCGCGCTCATGGCGTCTTTGGCGTAGCCGTCGGCGCCGATTTCGTCTGCCCAGCGGCGGGTGACTGGAGCGCCACCCACCATGATCTTGATTTGGGAACGCAGCCCGGCATTCTCCAGGGCTTCGACGACGCTCTTCTGATTTCGCATGGTCGTCGTCAACAGGGCCGACACGCCGACGATGTCGGCGTTCAGTTCGCGTGCCTTGGCGGCAAAATTCTCGCCGGAGACGTCGACTCCAAGGTCGTGTACGCGGAATCCGTGCGCCGTGAGCAAGGTGCCAACGAGGATCTTTCCAATCTCGTGGATGTCGCCTTTGGTCGTGCCGAGAATGACCACGCCGGCCATGGGACGCTCGGCGCCGAGCTTCTTCAATTCCGGATCGAGCACGGCCATGGCCGCGCGCATGGCCTCGGCGGAGGCCATCATGTCGGGAAGGTACATCTGGCCTTTGGCAAATTGCTCGCCCACGTCGTGCATGCCGGGGACGTAGCCATTGTTGATGGCGTCGATGGGGGCGACTCCGGCCGCCACCGCCTGCTGCGCTAGATCGGAAGCCGTGTCGGGCGCTCCATCGATGATGCTCTGCCGCATGGCCGAAAAGTTGCCGTCTGGCATAAAAACCTCTCTGCCATGCTGACGTGCACGGGCGGTGGCAGTCTGTGATTGGGATCACAAAGTGAGTGACGAAGGCACATTTCCACTTGTGAGGGGTTTATACTTTATGGTTTTCCCAGGGCTCTCCGAGGCCACTGGGTAAGGAGTCCTAATCTTGAAAATCCTGGTTTGCATGAAGCAGGTGCCGCAGAAAGATGCACCGCTCAAGCTGAACGAAACCGGTGCGTGGATCCGCGAGGACGTTTCGTACGAGGTCAATGAGCCGGATGCCTACGCGTTGGAAGAGGCGTTGCGGCAGCGGGAAAAACATAAAGGCGAGGTCGTAGTCATCACCAGCGGCCCGGCCCGGGCGCAGCAGGTGCTGCGTGAGGCGTTGGCCAAAGGTGCGGACCGCGCGATTCATCTCGAGGACGACAAGTTCGTCGGGTTCGACGCCTTCAATACGGCGAAAGCCTTTGCTGCCGCGATCAAAGACGAGCAGTTTGACCTGATCTTCACGGGATTGCAATCCGACGACTATGGATACGCGCAAACCGGCGTGATCCTGGCGGAACTGCTGGGCTGGCCGCACGCGACCATCATCATGCAGATCGAGAAGACCGATAGCGGGATCCGTGTAAAGCGCGAACTTGAAGCGGGATATTTTCAGTTCGTCGACATGCCGACGCCGGCGGTGCTGACCATTCAGTCGGGAATCAACAAGCTGCGCTATGCCACGCTCATCGGCATCAAGCAGGCGAAGAACAAACCTCTGCGAAAGGTCGCTCTGGCTGAAGTGCAGTCCGCGATTGGCGAGAATCTGCAGAAGATTGAGCGCCTGTATGTTCCGCAAAAGACGAAAAAGACGGAGCACATCGAAGGGTCGGCCGGAGAGATTGCGAAGAAGTTAGTAGACAAGCTGCGCAACGAGTTGCGGGTACTGTAGGTGCTTGTGTAGGGACGGACCCCTTCGTCCGTCCGCCGAGAGAAGCTCGGCAATGTTTTGCTAGACGCTAGGAGCTAGAAGCTGACCTTATGCCCGATACCATCTTAGTAGTCGTCGAACAACGCGAAGGCAAACTGAATCGCGTTTCTTGGGAAACCATTACTGCCGGGCAGGCGATTGCTGCTGCCACGGGCTGGAGTCTGGAGGCTGCGGTTGTCGGCGGCAGCGCGGGTTCTATTGCCGCCGAGGTTGCGGCGAAGAAAATCGCGAAGGTCTATGCCGTCGAGTCGCCGAAGCTCGAGCCCTACACGCCCGATGCATTCGCGGCCGCACTGAAGCAATTCCTGACCGCGAAGCAACCCAAGCTGGTGCTGATGCCGCACACCTATCAGGTGCGCGACTTTGTGCCCAAACTGGCCACGGCCATGGGACGCACGGTCATCAGCGACTGCATCGGCTTCAAGCACGAGGCGGGCAAGCTGGTTTTCACGCGTCAGATGTTTCAGGGCAAGCTCGCGGCGGACGTTAGCTTCACTAGCGATGCCCCGTGGTTCGCGACGTTTCAGAATGGAGCGTTCCGCGGCGACAAAGCAGAAGCCGGAGCCAGCGCGGCGCCTGTCGAAACCGTGAACGTCGAAATCGCCGACGGCGTCATCCGCAATAAGCCACAAGAAGTTTTCAAAGAAGCCAAGCAGGCGGTCGATCTTACGCAGGCCGAGATCATTGTGGCGGTCGGGCGCGGGATCAAAGAGCAGAAGAATATTGAGATCGCCAAGCAACTGGCCGAAGCGCTCGGCGGTGACCTTGCCGCATCGCGCCCCATCTGCGACTCCGGATGGCTGCCGATGGACCGCCAGATCGGATCTTCGGGGCAGACGGTTGCGCCGAAACTGTATCTGGCACTCGGCATCAGCGGGGCGATTCAGCACATCGTCGGGATGAAGGGCTCGCGGACGATCATCGCGGTGAATAAAGACTCGGAAGCGCCGATCTTCGAGATTGCCGATTACGCTGTGGTTGGGAATCTGTTCGACATCGTTCCGCCGTTGATTGAGGAAGTGAAGAAAGCGAAGGCGGTGAGCTGAACTTCCTAGGCACCATCAGCTGTGATGAAGAAAGTGGGCAAGAATCTTCGGAGCCTCTGGACGGCGGTAGAAGCGGACCTCTTGAGAGCGCGAAACACGCTGCCAGCGGGCGCTGGGACCCACAGGGCCGTTTTCGAGTTCCAGCATTATCTCGAGCACAATGAACTCGAATTGGCCTGCGATATGCTCGAGACTTATGCCAAGGATTGCTCGGTAAGTCAAGACTTTTGGTTCGCACTGCGCGATGCTGCTGCAAAAATGGAACTGCCAGATCGCGCGGGACGGTATGAGGAGGGGGAACAGGGCTAAGGACTGAATGCTGATCTTTCGCAAACCTATCGAAGGCGTCGAGCGCCCGCAGATGCCCGCTGACGTGGTCATCGTTGGCGGCGGGCCTGCCGGGATGGCGTGTGCTCTGCGCTTGTCCCAACTCATCGACGCACACAACGCCGCACATCCGGACTCTCAGCTCAGCAAAGAAAATATCTACCTGCTTGAAAAGGCGCGCGAGGTCGGACAGCACTGTCTGTCGGGCGCGCTCCTCGATCCGAGGGCGATTCGTGAACTGCTTCCTGACTTCGAAAAAGAAGCGCCGCTTGACGCGGAAGTCACCAAGGAAGCGGTCTACTTCCTCACGGAGAAGGGCAAGTTCAAGCTGCCCGTTACGCCGCCGCCGTTGCGCGATCATGGCAACTATGTCATTTCGCTGAATCGTTTTGTGAAGTGGCTGGGCGGCAAGGTGGAAGAGACGGGCATCACTGTCTTCACCGGGTTCGCCGGCTCTGAATTGCTTTTCGACGGCGATCGCGTCACCGGCGTCCGCACGGACGACAAGGGAGTCGACAAAGAGGGGCATCAGAAATCGAATTTTGAGCCGGGATATGATCTGCAGGCGAAAGTAGTAATCCTCGCCGAAGGCACGCGGGGATCGCTGACCAAGCAACTCATCTCCAAGTTCGATCTCGCCAAAAATGCCAACCCGCAAACCTACGGCGTCGGCGTCAAAGAACTGTGGGAAGTCCCGTCAGGCCGCATCGCCAAGGGCGAAGTCATATACACGATGGGCTGGCCGCTCACGACGAAGGAATACGGCGGCGCGTGGATCTACGGCGGCAAGGATAACGTCGTCTCGCTTGGCTTCGTGACGGGGCTTGACTATCCCGACCCGCGGCTTGATCCGCAACGCGTACTGCAGGAATTCAAGCGGCATCCCTTCGTCGCGAAGCTGCTCGAAGGCGGCAAGATGATCCGCTACGGCGCCAAGTCGATGCCATACGGCGGCTGGTGGGCGATTCCGCCGGTTGCGGGCGATGGGTGGATGATCCTCGGCGACTCCGCCGGTTTCCTCAACTCCGCGCGGCTCAAGGGGATTCATCTCGCGATCAAGAGCGGGATGCTTGCCGCCGAGACTGCGTTTGAGGCGTTGAAGAAAAATGATTCGTCGGGCGCGACGCTCGGCGAGTTCCAGAAGAAAGTCGAATCCAGCTGGATCAAAGACGAACTCTGGAAAGTGCGTAACATGCATCAGGGCTTCGAAGGTGGGTTCTACGCGGGCATGTTCCACACCGGCCTGCAGATGATCACGGGTGGACGCGGCGTGCGCAACCGCTATCCCGCGCATGCCGGACACGAGCATATGAGGAACCTTGCGTCACTGCCGGCCGACGGAGGCGCCGAATCGCACTTGATCGGGCCCGCTAAAGGCGACGGCAAGCTCACGTTCGACAAGCTCACCGACCTCTACCACTCCGGCACGAAGCACGAAGAAGATCAGCCCGCGCACCTGGTCATCCACGACACGAATATTTGCAACACGCGGTGCGTGAAAGAATTCGGCAGCCCTTGCCAGAATTTCTGTCCCGCGAACGTCTACGAAATGGTCGATGACGCGAGCCAGCCGAACGGCAAGCGCATCAGCCTGAATCCGTCGAATTGTGTCCACTGCAAAACCTGCGACATCGCAGACCCGTACCAGATCATCACCTGGGTGCCGCCGGAAGGCGGGGGTGGGCCGAATTACGACGGGATGTGATCGCGCCGCTGGTGTGAAACATCTTGGCCACGGATTGCGCCGATTCATACGGAATCAGACGGATAGTTCAGGAAGGTAGCTGCCGCGCGAGAGAGATGGTCTTCCTAGTGGACGCCAGCCGCGCTATTCTGTCTACCCGAGGCTAAACATGCATCTGAGATCGTTCCGTTCCATCGCACAACTTCTGTTCGTCGTATTCCTTGCTTTTTCAGCCCTTGCCCAGCAAGCCCCGCCCGCCATTCCCACGACCGGCTTCGCCGGCCTCGACAACTACCGGGCATCACGCATCGCCATGTTTACTGACGACTATGGACAACTCGCACGCTATCGCGAGGCCAACGCCGCGCTCAAGCCGCCAGCCGACGGCGAGAATCGCATCGTGTTTTTCGGCGACTCAATCACCGACGGCTGGCATCTCGACGAGTCCTTTCCCGGTAAGCCTTACGTCAACCGTGGCATCGGAGGCCAGACGACACCGCAGATGCTGGTACGCTTTCGCCAGGATGTGATCAATCTCCATCCCAAGGCTGTCGTCATTCTCGCGGGCACGAACGACATCGCCGGCAATACTGGCCCCATGCGCCTCGAAGACATCGAGGCCGACTTCGCATCCCTCGCGGAACTGGCGCGAGCCAGTCAGATTCGCGTCATCTATTCGTCGGTGCTGCCTGTGCACAACTACACCGAGCGCTCGAAGGATTTCTTCGCGCAGCGCTCGCCCGAGAAAATCCTCGCACTGAATAAATGGCTGAAGTCGTATTGCGACGCCGGGGCATGTCTCTATCTCGACTATTTCTCTTCCATGGTCGACGACAAAGGGCTGCTGCAGAAAGAGCTGGCCGACGACGGCCTTCATCCCAACGCCGCGGGACACAAGATCATGGCTCCGCTGGCGGAAGCAGCGATTGCGAAAGCAATGAAATAGAGCATTCAGCCCTCAGCACTTGGCAGTCAGCCACTACAATAGATGAGTGGTCGGCATGAGGCCCACAGGGCTGAATGCTGACAGCCGAGTGCTGAGTGTTACTCACCGACAAATTCGGGCGGCGTATTTCCGACCTGCGGATCTCCATTACCGACCGGTGCAACTACAAGTGTGTCTATTGCCGCACCGGAAACGAGGGCGCCCTCTACGGCGATCTTCCGTTTGCGGACTACTTGCGCATGACGCGCGTGCTGGTCGGGATGGGGATCACGAAAGTTCGACTGACGGGCGGCGAGCCGTTGTTGCGCAACGGTGTGGTCGAATTCGTGCGTGAGCTGTCCACACTGCGCACGTCGAATGGAAACTCCGAGCCGCTCGACATTGCGCTGACCACCAACGGGCACCTCCTCGCCGATCTAGCCCAGCCTCTGAAGGATGCGGGTCTGACGCGTGTCACGGTCTCGATGGATGCGGTCGATCCCGATCGCTTCACGCGCATCACGCGGGTGCCCGGCGGATATGACCATGTACTGGCAGGCATCCGGGCGGCACGCCGCGCCGGGCTGTGGCCGCTCAAAGTGAATTGCGTGCTGATGCGCGGCTTCAATGAAGATCAGATCATTCCGTTCGGCATGTTCGCGCGCGAAGAGGGCGTCACGGTGCGGTTTATCGAGTTCATGCCGCTGGAAGAAGGACGAACCTGGGCCCCGTCGACGGTCGTCACGCTCGACGAGATTCTGGCGCGCATGGCCGAGTACCGGCCGCTGATCGAAATTCCGCATGCGCGATCGGAGACAGCGCGGCGCTATCGTTTCGACGATGGCGTCGGAGAGATCGGCATCATCGCGCCGGTGTCGCATCCCTTCTGCGGACATTGCAGCCGTATCCGCATCACCAGCGACGGCAAGATTCGCACCTGCCTGTTCTCCGTGTGGGATCACGACCTGCACGCCCAAATGCAGCGCGGCGCGAGCGACGACGAACTGGCAGAGTTTATTCGCGGCGTCGTGGCGAGAAAAGAAGAGCGGCATCACATCGGTGAGCCCGACTTCGTACCCGCTTCGCGGACCATGGTGCATATCGGCGGGTAACTTGGCGGCCGCTCCAGTGTTGACGTCACCGCAATGGTAAGATTCCGCCGACATGCAACCACGGGCAAAACAGATCATCACGTATTTGCTGCTCGTTTTCGCGTTCTCCAGCCTGCCGTACTACCTCATCGTTCACAGCGGCCATCTTGGTGTCGGGAGCGGGTTGGTCGTGCCGTTGTTGATGTGGTGTCCGGCGTTTGCAGCGCTCACCACCTGCGGGCTGTTTAGAATCGACCTGGCGACACTGGGATGGAACTGGCGGCCGGCGCGGTATGTGGCGTGGGCCTACGTGATCCCCATTCTGTATGCGTTACCGGTATATATCGTGGCGTGGATCGCGATTCCCGGATCATTGGCGTTCTCGGCATTCGCCGCGCCGTTCGGATCGGCATTCGGATTTCCCGAATGGCCGCGCGCGACCACGTTGCTGCTCGCTGTGCCCTGCTATGCGACGGTAGGCGTGATCAGCAGCACGGCTCGTGCCCTCGGAGAGGAGATTGGCTGGCGCGGGTTTCTCCTGCCCCGCCTGGTGCAGCAGGCGGGCTTTTCCTGGGGGTGTCTACTCAGCGGATGCATCTGGGCCGTGTGGCACTATCCCGGGCTGCTTTTTGCCGACTACAACGCGGGCACGAAACCGGCATTTGCTCTAACGTGTTTCACGCTGATGGTGATTGCCGATAGCTACATTCTGGGCTGGTTGCGTCTGAAATCCGGCAGCCTGTGGACGGCCGCCATCCTGCACGCCAGCCACAATCTTTTCATCCAGGCGATTTTCGATCGCATGACGGCGCCTGCTGGCCGAGTGTTGTATGTCACGACCGAATTCGGCGCTGGGCTCGCGCTGACCATTGCAGCTTTTGCGCTCTATTTCTGGACCAGGCGCGTTGAAGTTTTGAAGACGGGTGAAGCTTGATCCGCCGGGAATTGATTCCCATGAATTTTCGTTGGCTCGCCGTCGCGGTAGTTGTCTTGGGCACAATGGTGCAGGCTCAGACCACCCACCTGGGTTTCGACCGCAACGAATATCCCGGCGACGCGAATCTCAAAGCTTTGCGCCAGACATTCTCCTACACGGGATACTGGCTGAACAATCCACCCGGCGAGAAGGCGAACACGTGGGCGGGACACCGCGCGGTAGTCGAGTCTGCAGGCTTGGGCTTCCTTGTACTTTTTAACGGACGTCTCTACGCCGCTCTCAAATCCGAAGCCAACGCCGCTCGCCTCGGCAAGTCTGACGCGCAGGCCGCAGCCTCAGCCGCGCAACACGAAGGCTTTCCGCACGGGGCCTTTATCTTTCTCGATCAGGAGCAGGGCGGGCGCATGCTTCCCGAGCAGAGGGCGTACATTCATGCGTGGGTAGATGGCGTTATCTCCGCGGGATTTCACGCCGGGATCTACTGTTCCGGTATGCCCGCGCCCGATGGCAGCAACATCGTTACTGCCGAGGACATTCGGCAGAACGGTGGCGGACGCGAGATCGCATACTGGGTCACGAATGATGCATGTCAACCGTCCCCTGGGTGCGCCTTTCAGCCACATCCCCCGAGCCCTCAGAAGAGTGGAGTTGGCTTTGCAGACGTCTGGCAGTTTGCGCAGTCGCCGCAGCGGAAGGATGTGGCCGCGCATTGCACGAACTACAGCCGCGACGGAAATTGCTATCCGCCTGGAATCGCGCCCAGCATGGGTTTGCACGTGGATTTGAATTCCGCGACGTCGGCGGATCCGTCGCACGGAAGAACACGCTAACACGCTCGGCTGCGCCAGTACCCAGGGAGACAGGCTTGCACGACAGCACCCGAGACTCCGATCAATTCCGCGCTCCAGTCATCGCCGAATGGCTCCTGGTTGCGGCCTTGGTGGCGGCGTTTGCGGTCCTCGGCTTTCTTCCGGCGTGGCGCACGATGAACACCGACTTCCCTAACTACTACCTGGCGGCGTCCATCCACCGCCAGGGAATTCCACTCGATCGTGCTTACGAGTGGAGATGGTTTCAGCGGCACAAAGATCACCTCCAGATTGACCAGCCGCTGGTCGGCTTCGCACCGCATCCGCCAATGTGCGCCGTGCCGATGTTGCTGCTCGCCGGTTTGCCGTCGCTCGAAGCGAAGCGCGTGTGGCTGGTCTGCAATCTCGGATTTCTCGCACTGGCTCTTCGGATTCTCCGCAGAGTCTCGCAACTCTCCTGGCGGCGTCTTCTGCTGCTGACCTTTTTATGCATTCTGCCGCTGCGCGAGAATTTCTTGTTCGGCCAATATTATGTTCTGATCCTGCTGCTGCTCTGCGTTGCCTACTACGCCGCTTGTCGTGGATACCGGTTTACCTCGGGCGCGGTGCTGGCTGCCGCGGCATCGCTCAAGATCTTCCCCGTCTTTTTCCTGATTCTCTTTTTGCGCAAGCGGAATTGGCGTGCCGCCGCGGGCCTTGCAGGCGGGGGTGCGATCCTGGCTGGTATTTCACTTCTAACCTTTGGCTGGAGTGTCCACAAGGTCTACCTGCTCGAAGTCTTGCCGCGAGCGCTGCATGGCGACCTGGTGGGGCCGTACGTCCTGCAGTGGAACTCTTTCACCGCGCTCTGCCACCGATTTTTTCTGGCGGAGCCTGAGATGAATCCTGCTCCCGGACTGAACTCTCCCGGAGCATATGCGATCGTACAGGCGCTCATCGCGACAGTTCTGCTGTTCAGTTTTCTCTTCTTCACTGGCGAAGAGGACACACCCCAGACAAGAGCTTGGGAGTGGGCGACTTTTCTGCCACTGCTCATCCTGCTGTCTTCGATGCCGACGGCGTATCACCACTGCGTACTGATCCTCACCGTTGTGGTTGCGGACGATTTCTTCCTCAGAGCCGGGCAATGGCGCAGCGCTCTGGCAGCAGTCATATTCTTTGCGCTGGCCTGCTATCCGCTGCCGGGTTTTGCGTGGCTCAATTTGCAGGGACGCATGGCGGGCGGCTTGCTGCTCTACCTGCTTCTCTTAGTCAAGGCTCCCGCGCACCCGGACTCGCGTGTCCGCAAGCTGGGCTTCGCGCTTGCGGCGGTCTTTCTCCTGGGTCTCACGGTTTCCAACTGGCGTGCCTTGCGGAACCGTTCAGAGGATTTCTCCCGGCGGCTTCCTCCCGTATCTGCTGGCTATGGCACGTTTTCTGTGGCGCGTGCAGGAGACCGCCTGGTCGTCGACGAGATGATTCCGGATGCATTTGCCGCCGTCACGCTTCCCGACGGCCGCGTCCAACGTGGACCTGCAGCTGGCGATGTGCTGTCGGTGGCAGCGAGTCCAGAGTCTCCGTTTGTTTATTTCGAGTTGTCGAACCAACGCTCGCAGATCTTCCGTCTGCCCGCTGCGCAACTGGGACGGTCCGATGCCATTCCTGAGTATGTCGGGGAAGGCCACGATCCAGTCATTTCGCCGGATGGAAGCCGACTCGCCTATCTGCGTGAAGAACGCGGCCAGACGACCATCTGGTTTTCGAAGGAAGCATCGTCGAAAGACGCTGCGCCCGATGCGCCTGTGCCCGTATCACGCAACTTGGCCGGCATTCTGGAAATGAGTGTGACTCCCGAGGGTAATCTCATTGTGGCTGCAGGCGGCGCTGCGGATCCACATCTGTCGGCTTTGCAGACCCCTTCGGGTGAGATTCATTCGCTCACCGAGATTCGCGGTGCGGTGCGCTATCCGGCCATTTCCGCAGACGGCAAGATGCTGGCCTTCAGCCGCCGCGATGCGGGGGCGTGGCACTTGTTTGTGCGCGATCTGGCTCACGGCACCGAGCAACAACTTACGTCGGCCTCATGCAACGCAACCTCGCCCTCCTGGGAGAATTCGGAGACAATCCTCTACCTGAGCGATTGTGGCCGCGGGTTGGGACTCAGCGCTCCAGCTCGCGTCGAAGTAAAGAAGTAACCAGCATTGCTTCGGCGATCCGTGCTCAGCGGCGGAGTGGCAACTCCTGCGGAAGAAACAAAGCCGTGACAGCGCGGGCGCCGGTGCCCTGGAAGACATTTCGCAGTCGGACTCCCCGTCACCTGAACCATGACGTGGAGTAGAATGAGTTGATCCCTTATGTCTGGCCGCACTTTTACCCTCGATGAAGCCCAATCGCTGTTGTCGGTTCTCGAATCCCTATTGCGCACTGCGATTGCGGGCAAGAAGGTGATGGAAGAAGTTGAGGCGGAACAGCAGGAGCTGAACCACCGGATCTTCCTGAACGGGGGCACGTTCGTTGATGTGGTCCCGCTGGCCCGGCGTAAAGCCGAGCGGGTCAAGGCTGAGCAACGCGCCAAAGACGCGCTGGCCGAAATTGACTCGATCGGCGTGCAAGTCAAGGATATCGACATCGGCCTGCTCGACTTTCCCTGCGAAGTCGAAGGTCAGATCATTCTTCTGTGCTGGAAGCTTGGCGAGAAGGCCATCACCCACTGGCATGGCACGCAGGAAGGATTCGCGGGTCGCAAGCCGATCGACGAGCGAATTGCGAAGGCGAGACGAACGAACTGAAGTCTGTCCGCCGATCTCACACCATTCCCGGTTAGCAGCGGCCCTCGGGCGATTTTTCCGCACAACATCCTTCCGGGATCTGTGTTTACAGAGGCAGACCTCACCGAAGAGCCTGGTCGCTGGCGGAAACCTAGAAAGACCTCTTGGGAGTCAGTTGGTTCGGGACGCCGCCAGAGTCATGGGTTCTGCTGGGGTTCGCACGGGCTGAGCGAAGAGCCGCCTCGGGCTTGGGAAAAAGCTGATACCAAAGGAATTTCCGATGAACCTCCATCGTCCAGCTGTTCGGCTGCTGCTATTTACCCTCTTGCTCATCGCGTTCTCCGCGGACTCGTTCGCGCAGGTCTTTGTTTCAGTTCGCGTCGGGCCGCCTGCATTGCCGGTGTATGCACAGCCAATCTGTCCGGGGCCAGGCTATTTCTGGACGCCCGGCTACTGGGGATGGAATGATGACGGCGGCTATTACTGGGTGCCGGGCACATGGGTAGTAGCGCCGGTCGGCATGCTATGGACGCCCGGTTATTGGGGATGGGGCGGAGGATTCTACGCGTGGCACCCGGGCTACTGGGGCCCGCACATTGGATTCTACGGCGGAATTAACTACGGATTCGGGTACACAGGAGTCGGCTTCGTCGGTGGCGAATGGCGCGGGCGCGAGTTCTTCTACAACCGCTCTGTCACGAACGTGACGGTCACCAACGTGACCAACGTCTACACCCGGACGGTCGTTGTCGACCACACCAGGGTGAATAACGTCAGCTTCAACGGTGGCAGCGGAGGCGTCGAGGCACGACCCACTGCGCAGGAAGAGGCCGCTGAGCACGAGCGGCATACCGAACCTCTGGCTGAACAGGCCCAGCATGAACGGATCGCCGGTCAGAACCGGCAGAACTTCGCATCGGAAAACCACGGGCGTCCCGCGATCGCTGCGACCGCCAAGGCTGGCGATTTCAGCAGCCACTCCACCATTCCTGCGAGAGCTGCGGGAGGCGAGTACCGTGCGCCGACAATGTCGCCAAAGGAAGCGCGAGGGCCGTCGACGGTGGGCAATCGTCCGGTCACCTCGGAGATGAAAGGCGAGAGCGATAAGAATTCCAACGAAGGTTTTCGCCCTTTTACCAAGCCGAACTCCAACAATTCCAGCGACAAGGGAGCGTCGACCAGTTCGCGTACGGGGAACAACAACAGGGACAAGCCTTCGACGTCCGAGTCGAGTCCATCTAGGTCAAATGCCTCCAAGCCGGCTCAGCAATCACACAAATCGAGTCCACCTCCGAAGCGGCAAAGCCCTGCGAAGAGGGACGAGCGGAATCGAGACAAAGGACGCTAAGATTCACTTTGCGTAATTGGCATGGGGGTACAGCCGCCCCCCACATTTTCTTGCAAGCTAGGCCACGACCGGCGTTCTACCCGGGAAGGGAACTGCCCGCGGTCGATTAGCAGCGATCGTTCTGCGTTTTGGCTTCCAGGTACTCGCGTGTGAGCCAGGCCAAATCGTCTCTGCTACAATTTTTGCAGGCCGTTCGTAGTTGCCGGTTGTAGGCCAGTATCTTCGACAGAACTGAATCTCAGACCGGGCGCGTCCCTTAGGAGCCTCAACGACTATGTTATCGACGAAGCAAGAACTCCGACTGGCCGGTGCCCTTGCCGTGCTTGCAACCCTGGCGTTGGCGATGAGCTGCCGGGGATTCTTCGTTAAGCCTACGGTAACTTCCCTTGCCCTGACTCCTCCGACGCCGACGATCCAGACCGGAGTTACTAACAACACGGTGCAGATGTCGGCAGTGGCCACTTTTAACGATGGCAGCACCGGCAGTACTGGCGTCACTTGGACGCTCGACAGCTCAGCCTCCAACGCGGCGAGCATAACCACTTCAGGGCTTATTACTGCTAACGCCGTCGGTTCCGGACAGATCACCGCGACCTCTCTGCAAAATCCTGCCATCGCGGGATCAACGAGTTTGACCGTGGCTCCGGGCTGCATTACTTCCATCGCAATCTCTCCGACGAGCCCCAGCATCGCGGTTACGAATACTCAGACTTTCACTGCACTAGCTGACACCTGTGCCGGGCAACAGGATGTGACCGATGTCGCAACATGGGTATCGAGCAACACAGCGATAGCGACAATGCAAGCGAATGTGGCTACCGGTGTTGCCGCGGGCAGTACCAATATCACCGCCAAGGTGGGATTGATAACGAGCCCGGTTGACCAGTTGACGGTCACGGCCCAGTAAGAAGGCTACATCCACTCGTAACATTGATCTGACATGCTGAAGCGGTATCATCGAGACGATACCGCCATATTGGAATCCCCATGTCAGACATACGCTGTATCGGTATTGCTACCGGAGGCGGAGACGCTCCCGGTCTGAACGCAGTCATTCGCGCCGCCACCAAAGCTGCCATCCTCAAGCACAATTGGAGAGTAATCGGCATTCCGGATGGATTCGACGGGCTCATCTGGCCTGAGAAGTCCTTCGAACTGACGCTGGAGAGAGTGAGCGGCATCCTGCCTCGCGGCGGGACTATCCTCGGCACTACAAATCGCGGCAATCCCTTCCAGTACAGGAGCGAAGAAAATGGTGAGGAGATCGTGCGCGATATCTCCGACAAGGTTATCGCGAACGCCAAGAAGCTCGGCATCGACGCCATCATTACCATCGGCGGCGACGGCTCCCAGAAGATTGGCCATGAACTTTTCCAGAAGGGCATGAAGATCGTAGGTGTACCGAAGACGATCGACAACGACCTGTCGGCCACCGAAATCACCTTCGGCTTTGACACCGCACTGCATACGGTTTCGGACGCGATCGATAAGATTCACACCACCGCGTCTTCGCATCACCGTGTCATGGTCGTCGAAGTGATGGGCCGCGATTGTGGCTGGATCGCGCTGGCGGGCGGCATTTCCGGGGGCGCGCACATCATTCTGATTCCGGAAATTCCCTTCACTATACAGAGCGTCTGCGATTTCATTGCGAAGCGTGAAAAGCGCGGCAGCCGCTTCACGATCGTCGTGGTCGCGGAGGGCATCAAACTGCCGCCGGAGCTGAAGCAGATGGCTCGTGGATGGCCGGTGGGCAACACGATTGGCGACGCCATCGGACTGTTTGCCAGCAAGGAAGTCCGGGTCAGCGTTTTGGGACACATCCAGCGCGGCGGATCTCCGTCGCCCTACGACCGGGTGCTGGCGACACGCTTCGGCGTGGCCGCAGTCGAGTTGATTGCCAAGGGCGACTTCGGGAAAATGGTTGCATTACGTTCGAACTCCATCGTCGCCGTCGACGTGGCCACTGCCATCGGGAAGTTGAAGTCGGTGCACCCGGACGGCGAGTTGGTTCGCACCGCCCGCGCCATTGGGATTGGATTCGGAGACTAAGGCCGAGCGGTCGTAGAGACGTAGCTTGCTACGTCCCTGCTTGCGGCATTCCGAGCGATGGTGAGAGAGACGTCGCGAGCAGCGTCTCTACGAAGTGATTTCGATCACATTCTGCTTTATCCCTTCATGCCACGATGATCCGACTCTGAGCAAATCATGTCGGATACTATTCCCGGCTCACTGCCGAATTCGGCGGCCACGCAACACGACCAGCAGGAACTGAGTGCGGCGCGGTTTGCCATGCGTCTGTCGCTTGCGGTTGGCGTGCTGATGCTCATCGGCAAGACCACTGCCTATTTCATGACGGGGTCGGCGGCCATCCTGTCAGACTTTGCCGAATCGGTGGTGCACGTCGTCGCCGTGGCGTTCGCCGCGTTCAGCTTGCGTCTGAGTACCAAGCCCGCCGCTCCGACGTTCCTGTACGGCTACGAGCGCATCACTTTTTTCTCCGCCGGATTTGAAGGCGCCATGATTGTGGTAGCCGCCGTCTGGATTCTGGTGGAGACGATTGAAAAATGGCTGGCCGGCCTGCCGCTGGAAAATCTGGGAGCAGGCACCCTGCTGTTACTCGCAGCCGGCGTCCTCAACGCCTGGCTGGGCTGGTATCTGCTGCGGGTGGGGAAGCGCAGCCACTCGCTCATTCTCGAGGCCGACGGCAAGCACGTGCTGACCGACTGCTTCACCAGTTTTGGCGTGGTGGCGGGACTCGGCCTCGTCATGCTTACGGGATGGAAGCCGTTTGATCCGCTGGTCGCGATCGCGGTCGCGGTGAACATTCTGTGGTCAGGTGGACGCTTGGCGTGGCGGTCGGCGGTGGGACTCCTCGACTACTCAGACCCTGAAACCGGCAGACAGATTCGCGCGAAGCTCGACGCCATCTGCAATGAACTCGGCATGCACTATCACGGAGTGCGCTACCGTACGACCGGATACCGACAAATCATTGAAGTGCACTTACTGTTTCCGCATGCCACGCCGGTGGGAGAGGCGCATCGTCTCGCCACGCTGCTCGAAGAACGTTTGCCTGTGGAACTCGGCAAGCCCGCGGAAATGATCACGCATCTGGAATCGGTGGAAGACCACGAAGCCGTCCACTCGCAGGAGCACTATACCGGACGGCCTGAGTAGAGATTGCAGATTTCAGATTGAAAACCTAGTCAGGTTCTAAAATCTGCAATCTGAAATCAGGAATCTGAAGTCGCTTTTTTCTATTCCTTCATCATGGTATCGATGGTCAGGTAGAGCTGGCTGTTGTCTTTGACTTCCACGTAGGGCTTGCTCGGATTCCGGTTGCTGACAATGTAGACCGTCGGCGTGTGGTCCAGCTTGATGGCCTTGCCCAGATCGCGGTCGGCATTCACGAGCGCCGAGAGTTTGCCGCCCGGATCGATCACAAAAGGGAACTCAACTTTGTGCTCGGTGGCAAACTTCTCCGCATAGCTGCGCAGGTTCTGCGGATTTACCTCAAGTTGATTCTGGAAAATGTAGTCTCGAAAGTCGTTTCCCAGAGCCTTGGAGTGCGTATCGAAATACCGCGCCATCACGGCAGCCTGGTAGGACCAGTTGTGCATGGGCAGAGGGAAATCATGCCGCACCACGGGAATCTTGTACGTCTTCGACGCCTGTTCGACGAGCGGCGCCGTGCGCCGGCACATGGGACACTGCAAGTCCTCGAAGACCACGATGGCCACTTGCGAGCCTTTTGGCGGACGGAGTACGGAATCAACCGTGTCCTGGGCACCGAGGCTGGTAACAAGCACGAACAAAGCTGCAAGAAACAGAACGATGCGATTTTCGAATAGGTTTTTCATCGATGTCTTCAACTATCAGAGTTCCTGAGTGTTCTGACGGAATTTTTCCCACAATGCTTAGACGCAGGAAACCTCATCGTGGCAGCCTGAGCGTCTTAACTGCAACATTCCAAAGGTATGCTCTATGGTAACCGAAGCGCGGCGGCAGTGTCAGCGTGAGGCCCGAGCAAATGCGGCCCTGACGAATGGGCGTAGCAGAAAAAACAATAACGCCCCGGCGATGATCACGCCAGATCCTCCGCGCAGAAGATCGCCTCGGACGCAATTGACGATATCCCCCAGAACTTGGATGCCGATGATCGCAACCGCGAGCCTCCATCCCCAAAAGCGCCGACGGAACCAGCCAATGCCGGCGCAGGCGAGAGCCACGCTGAGCGGCAAAAACAGCGCTCCGACAATTCTGCCTTGCGGCGCAAGCTGCGCATACGCCGTCGGATTAAGTTCCCAGATGCGATCGAGCGGAGTGCCAGGCCACAGCAGAGTCGCGGATGCCACGCCCGCCATTAGAGCGCCGAAGAACAGGAAGATCCCGATCGCCGTGAATCCCGGCGGCGTCGGTCGCATACCTGCGGCTTGATCAGCCGGATCCGGAATCTGCTGACTATAAGCCCAATCTCCTTGAGTGAAGGCGGCAGTTCACCGGGGTGCACAGGGCGTAAACTTTCGTGACGCGAAACCGCCGCAGCAACGCGCTATAGTGGAGGGTTCCGGCTCATCATAATTGTGAGACTGTTTGCTCCATCGCGGGTTCGCCGCCTGTCCGTGGCGTGGGCGCTAGCGGCTATTCTGCTGCTTTCAGGTTGCAGCCGCGGACGCCACCGCGTGCTGGAAGTGGCATACGTTTCGGCACCGCAGGCGGCCCTTCGCGACCAGGTCGCTGCGATCTATAACCGGGTCGGCAACGTCAAGAACGGAGAGCGCGTCGAGGTTCTGGACCACGAAAAGCGCTTCGCCCGAATACGCACCGCAAGCGGGGTCGAAGGCTGGATCGAACAGCGCTATCTGGTCGACCAGAAGACCTACGACGGCCTGCAGAAGCTTACGCAGGATAACCAAAATGCTCCCATGCAGGCACCCGGCGTCCTGCGCAACGAGACCAACCTGCACATCACGCCCGGCCGCGAGACCGACCATCTTTTCCAGCTGGCATCGGGCGCGAAGGTAGCG
>Ga0265338_10004252_pt1 | contig 19463 bp, 12 predicted proteins | sample 42126metaG_FD_193579 | JGI IMG/M metagenome (GOLD analysis project Ga0265338, IMG submission 193579) | Rhizosphere microbial communities from Carex aquatilis grown in University of Washington, Seatle, WA, United States - 4-21-26 metaG | ecosystem: Host-associated > Plants > Roots > Rhizosphere...
TGGCCAGAAACCTCACCGGCCAGGTGCGCAACATCTCCGAGGTCACCATCGCGGTCGCGAACGGCGATCTGTCGCGCAAGATCACGGTCGACGTGCGCGGCGAGATCCTGCAGCTCAAGGAAGCCATCAATACGATGGTCGATCAGCTGCGCTCATTCGCCTCGGAAGTGACGCGCGTGGCGCGCGAGGTGGGCACCGAGGGCAAGCTCGGCGGCCAGGCCATCGTGCCCGGCGTTGCAGGCACGTGGAAGGACCTCACCGACTCGGTCAACGCCATGGCGACCAATCTCACCGGCCAGGTGCGCAATATCGCCGAGGTCACCACCGCGGTGGCCCGCGGCGATCTCTCGCGCAAGATCACGGTCGACGTGCGCGGCGAGATCCTGCAGCTGAAGGAAACCATCAACACCATGGTCGATCAGCTCAATGGCTTCGCTGCCGAAGTCACGCGCGTGGCGCGCGAAGTGGGTACCGAAGGCAAGCTCGGCGGCCAGGCCGAGGTGAAGGATGTCAGCGGCGTGTGGAAGGACCTGACGGACAACGTCAATTCCATGGCCAGCAATCTCACCGGCCAGGTGCGCAATATCTCCGAGGTCACCATCGCGGTCGTCAAGGGCGACCTGTCGCGCAAGATCACGGTCGACGTGCGCGGCGAGATCCTGCAGCTCAAGGAAGCCATCAACACGATGGTCGATCAGCTGCGCTCATTCGCTTCCGAAGTCACGCGCGTGGCGCGCGAAGTCGGCACCGAGGGCAAGCTCGGCGGCCAGGCGCTGGTGCCCGGCGCCGCCGGCACCTGGAAGGATCTCACCGACTCCGTCAACGCCATGGCGACCAACCTCACCAGCCAGGTGCGCAACATTGCCGAGGTCACCACGGCGGTCGCGAAAGGCGACCTTTCGCGCAAGATCACGGTGGACGTGAAGGGTGAAATCCTCGAACTGAAGAACACCATCAACACGATGGTCGATCAGCTCAATAGCTTTGCCGCCGAGGTCACGCGCGTGGCGCGCGAAGTCGGCACCGAGGGCAAGCTCGGCGGCCAGGCCATCGTGCCGGGCGTGGCGGGCACCTGGAAGGATCTGACCGACAACGTCAATTCCATGGCCAGCAACCTCACCGGCCAGGTGCGCAATATCGCCGAGGTATCGACCGCCATCGCGCGCGGCGATCTGTCGCGCAAGATCACGGTCGACGTGCGCGGCGAGATCCTGCAGCTCAAGGAGACCGTCAACACGATGGTCGACCAGCTGCGCTCCTTCGCCTCGGAAGTCACGCGGGTAGCGCGCGAAGTCGGCACCGACGGCAAGCTCGGCGGCCAGGCCTATGTACCCGGCGTCGGCGGCACCTGGAAGGATCTGACCGACAACGTCAATTCCATGGCCGGCAACCTCACCGGCCAGGTGCGCAACATTTCCGAAGTCGCCACCGCCATTGCGCGCGGCGATCTGTCGCGCAAAGTCACGGTCGACGTCAAGGGCGAGATCCTGCAGCTCAAGGAAGCCATCAACACGATGGTGGACCAGCTCAATGGCTTTGCGGCCGAAGTCACGCGCGTGGCGCGCGAGGTCGGCACCGAGGGCAACCTCGGCGGCCAGGCCGAGGTCAAGGGCGTCAGCGGCGTGTGGAAGGACTTGACGGACAACGTCAATTCCATGGCCAGCAATCTCACCAATCAGGTCCGCAACATCGCCGATGTGGCGACCGCCATCGCCAACGGCGACCTCTCGCGCAAGATCACGGTCGACGTCAAGGGCGAGATCCTGCAGCTCAAGGAGACCATCAACACGATGGTCGATCAGCTCAATGCGTTCGCGGCCGAAGTCACGCGCGTGGCGCGCGAGGTGGGCACCGACGGGCGCCTCGGTGGCCAGGCCATAGTGCCCGGCGTCGGCGGCACCTGGAAGGACCTGACCGACTCGGTCAACGCCATGGCGACCAATCTCACCGGCCAGGTGCGCAACATCGCGGAAGTCACCACCGCGGTCGCCAAGGGCGATCTGTCGCGCAAGATCACGGTCGACGTCCGCGGCGAGATCCTGCAGCTGAAGGAAACCATCAACACCATGGTTGATCAGCTCAACGGCTTCGCCGCCGAAGTCACGCGCGTGGCGCGCGAGGTGGGCACCGAGGGCAAGCTTGGCGGCCAGGCCATCGTGCCCGGCGTCGCCGGCACCTGGAAGGATCTGACCGACAACGTCAACTGGATGGCCAGCAACCTCACCGGCCAGGTGCGCAACATCGCCGAAGTGGCCACGGCCATCGCGCGCGGCGACCTCTCGCGCAAGATCACGGTCGACGTGCAGGGCGAGATCCTGCAGCTGAAGGAAACGATCAACACCATGGTCGATCAGCTCAATGGCTTCGCCGCCGAAGTCACGCGCGTGGCGCGCGAAGTGGGTACCGAAGGCAAGCTCGGCGGCCAGGCCGTGGTCCCCGGCGTGGCGGGCACCTGGAAGGATCTGACCGACAACGTCAACGTCATGGCCAATAACCTCACCAACCAGGTGCGCGGCATCGTCAAGGTGGTGACGGCGGTCGCCAACGGCGATGTGCGCCAACGCCTGACGGTCGAGTCCAAGGGTGAAGTCGCGGCGCTCGCCGACACGATCAACAGCATGACCGACACGCTCGCGATCTTCGCCGACCAGGTCACCACCGTGGCACGCGAAGTGGGTGTCGAAGGCCGACTCGGCGGCCAGGCGCACGTGCCGGGAGCGGCCGGCACCTGGAAAGACCTGACCGCCAACGTGAATCTGCTGGCAGCCAACCTCACGACCCAGGTGCGCGCAATCGCCGAGGTGGCCACCGCCGTTACCAAGGGCGATCTGACACGCTCGATCCAGGTGGACACGCGCGGCGAAGTGTCAGACCTCAAGGACAATATCAATGCCATGATCGGCAACCTTCGCGCCACGACTGAGCGCAATACCGAGCAGGACTGGCTCAAGACCAACCTGGCGAAGTTCAGCCGCATGATGCAGGGTCAGCGGGACCTCGTGACCGTGGGACAGATGCTGCTGTCCGAGCTGGCGCCTCTCGTGAACGCGCAGCAGGGCGTGGTCTACGTGGTGGAAAACAGCTCGAACGACAGCAGCTCGCATCTGCAGCAGCTCGCCACCTACGCCGACTTCCTCGATGAGAGCGAGCCGCGCCGTTACGCCATGGGACAGGGCATCGTCGGTCAGTGCGCGCTTGACCGGCAGCGCGTGCTGCTGGCCGACATCCCGCCCGATGCGATCCGCATTCGCTCCGGGCTGCTCGAGGCCAACCCACGCAACGTCATCGCGCTGCCGGTGCTGTACGAAGGCAACGTAAAGGCGGTCGTCGAACTCGCCTCTCTGCGGGAATTCACCGCCTCGCACGTCGCCTTCCTCGAGCAGCTCACCGGCAGCATCGGCGTGGTGCTCAATACCATCGAAGCGACGATGCGCACCGAGGGCCTGCTGACGCAGTCACAGCAGCTCGCGGCTGAATTGCAGACGCAGCAAAAGGAGCTGCAGCAGACCAACGAGGAACTGGCCACCAAGGCGCGGCTGCTGGCCGAGCAGAACGTCGAGGTCGAGCGCAAGAACCAGGAAATCGAACTCGCGCGGCGCGCGCTCGAGGAAAAGGCCACGGAGCTGGCGCTGACTTCACGCTACAAATCGGAATTCCTGGCCAACATGTCGCATGAGCTGCGCACGCCGCTCAACAGCATCCTGATCCTGGGCCAGCAGCTGGCGGAGAATCCGGATACGAATCTGTCGCCGCGGCAGGTCGAGTTCGCCAAGACCATCCATGGCGCCGGCACCGACCTGCTGAACCTGATCAGCGACATCCTCGATCTGTCGAAGATCGAGTCGGGCACGGTGACGGTGGAGACCGAAGAGCTATCCTTCACTCATCTGAAGGAGACCATCGAGCGCTCGTTCCGTCACGAAGCCGACAATCGCAAGCTCGCCTTCACCACCAACTTCGATCCGCACCTCGGGCGGGCCATCACCACCGACAGCAAGCGCCTGATGCAGGTGCTCAAGAATCTGCTGTCCAACGCACTCAAATTCACCGATCACGGCGGTGTGCGGTTGCATGTCGGCGTCGCCGCCGGCGGCTGGACGCCCGACCACCCGGTCTTGAGCCAGAGCCAGCCAGTGATCGAATTCTCGGTCAGCGATACCGGCATCGGCATCGCCCCCGAGAAACAGCGCATCATCTTCGAGGCCTTCCAGCAGGCCGACGCCGGCACTGCGCGCCGTTATGGCGGTACCGGTCTGGGTCTGGCCATCAGCCGCGAGCTTGCCCACCTGCTCGGGGGCGAGATCCGCCTCAGCAGCATTCCGGGCAGCGGCAGCACCTTCACGCTCTACCTGCCCGCCAGCTACAGCGGCCCTGCCTACAGCAAAGTCGCGCAGTCGGTCGCGGCTGCCACTGGATCAATGGCCGCATACCAACCCATCGTGCTGCCGGTGTCGCGCCAGGAGGAGATCGATGATGACCGCGCCAACCTGCAGCCCGGCGATGCGGTGCTGCTCGTGGTCGAGGATGACCCGCATTACGCGCGCGTGCTGCTCAATCTCGCGCGCGATCGCAACTTCAAGGTGCTGGTGGCCAAGAATGGCACGGACGCGCTGGACTTCGCGCGAAAATACCATCCCACCGCCATCACGCTCGACGTCTTCCTGCCGGACATGCTCGGCTGGACGGTCCTCAATCAACTCAAGCGCGATCCGCAGACGCGGCACATCCCGGTCCAGATCCTGACGATCGAGGAGGAGCGCCAGTACGGACTGGAACGCGGCGCGTTCTCCTTCATCATCAAACCGTTGACCACCGATGGCCTGTCGGAGGCCTTCGACCGCATCCGCGACTTCACCAACCCGCGCGTGCGGCAATTGCTGGTCATCGAGGATGACCCTTCCGAACAGCTGAGCATCCGCGCGCTGCTCGATCACGACGATGTCGAGATCAGTTCGGCGGAAACCGGGGCCAAGGCGCTCGAGCTGCTGCGTGAGCGCAGCTTCGATTGCATCGTGCTCGACCTGCGCCTGCCGGACATGACGGGCTTCGAGCTGCTCGATTCGATTCAGCAGGACGGGCGGGCCCGCGACATTCCCATCGTGGTATTCACGGGGCGGGAACTGAGCGAAGCCGAGGATCAGGAGCTGCGCCGGAAGGCCAAGAGCGTGGTGGTCAAGGGCGTGCATTCCCCCGAACGGCTGCTCGATGAAACCGCGTTGTTCCTGCACCGCGTGATTGCCGAACTGCCGGCGGCGCAGCAAAAGATGATCGAGAAGCTTCATGGCAGCGATGACGCGCTGCGCGGCCGCCGCGTGCTGGTGGTGGATGACGACGTGCGCAACATCTTTGCGCTCAACAGCCTGCTGGAGCGTCACAACATGCAGGTGCTGAGCGCAAGCAACGGCGAAGATGCCATCCGTCTGATAGAAAGCGAGCAGGACCTGTCGCTGGTGCTCATGGATATCATGATGCCCGAGATGGACGGCTACGAAACCATGCGCCGCATCCGCACCGACAGCCGCTTCCGCCAGCTGCCGATCATCGCCCTGACCGCCAAGGCCATGAAGGGTGATCGGGAGAAATGCCTTGAAGCGGGCGCGTCCGACTATGTCGCCAAGCCCGTGAACAGCGACCAGCTGCTATCGCTGGTGCGGATGTGGTTGCACCGATGAGCTCAGCAGCTCCCTCGATGCGCGGCATCGACGGCAGGAAGGTAAACATCCTTCTGGTCGATGATCAGCCGGCGCGGCTGCTCTCGTACGAGGCCATCCTCCAGGACCTGGGGCAGAACCTGGTCACGGCGCGCTCCGGACTCGAGGCGCTCGAGCGGCTCATGCAGCAGGAATTCGCGGTGGTGCTGCTCGATGTAAGCATGCCCGGCATGGACGGCTTCGAGACCGCCTCGCTGATCCACGATCATCCGCGCTTCGAACGCACGCCGATCATCTTCGTGACGGGCGTGCACATCACCGACCCCGACCGCATGAAGGCGTACAAGCTCGGTGCGGTCGACTATGTGCTCATACCCGTCGTGCCCGAGATCCTGCGCAGCAAGGTCGCCGTGCTGGTCGAGCTGTACCTTCAGCGCCGCGAACTGCAACAGCTCAACAGCACCCTGGCACAGGCGAACGCGCAGCTCGCCGAGGCGCACATCAACCTGCAGGCCGAGAAGACCCGCGAACTCGAGCACCTCAACGCCTCGCTGCGCAAAGCGGTGTCTGGACTCGAAGAGGCCAACCACGCCCTGCACGGCGAAATCCAGGAGCGCGCCCGCATCGAGCAACAGCTGAAGGAAGCCGACCGCCTCAAGGATGAATTTCTGGCCATGCTCGCGCACGAGCTGCGCAATCCGCTGGCCCCGATCCACAACGCCGTGCGAATCATGCGCCTGCGGCCCATGGGCGATTCGCAGCTCGAGTGGGCGCGCGATGTGATCGATCGACAGGCCGTGCACCTGACGCGCCTGGTGGACGATCTGCTGGATGTGTCGCGCATTACGCGCGGCAAGATCAACATCGACGCGCGGCCGTTCGAACTCAGCGCCGCAATCGCGCGCGCGGTCGAAACCGTGCAGCCCATGATGATGCAGCAGAAACACGACCTGCAGATCGATCTGCCGCCGACGCCGCTGCTGATCCTGGGCGATATGACGCGAGTGACGCAGGTGATCGGCAACGTGCTGGCCAATGCCGTGAAGTACACCGACGATGGCGGCCGCATCGGCGTGAGCGCGAAACTCGAAGGCGACATGGTCGAGATCCGCGTCAGCGACAACGGCATCGGCATCCCCGCTTCGATGCTGCCGACCGTATTCGACCTGTTCAGCCAGGCGGGCGCCCTGGATGGACGCTCGCGCGGCGGACTGGGTATCGGACTGGCATTGGTCAAGCGGCTGGTCGAAATGCACGGTGGCAACGTCGAGATCCGCAGTGGCGGTACCGGCCAGGGTACGGAATTTCTGATCCGGCTGCCGGCGGCGGTCCCGGCGGCGGCTACGCCTGCGGCGCCCGGTCCGCCAGTCACGGCCGCTTCCACCGACCCCAAACGGCGCATACTGATCGTCGATGACAACGAGGACGCGCTCATGAGCCTCGCCAATCTGCTGGGCCTGGACGGACACGAGGTCTGTACGGCGGCCAACGGCTTCCTGGCGCTCGATAAGGCACCCGAATTCCGACCCGAGGTTGCCGTGCTCGACATCGGCATGCCAGGAATCGATGGTTACGAACTCGCGCGACGCATACGCGCGCAGTCATGGGGCGGCTCCATGGTACTGGTGGCGCTCACGGGCTGGGGTCAGGAAGCCGACCGGCGCCGCTCGCGCGAGGCCGGCTTCGATTCACACTGGGTCAAGCCGCTGGACGTGGATAACTTCGCGCGTTACCTGGAGCGCCTGTTCGAGCAGCCAGACTCGCGTTCTGCGGCTCGCAACATCCGGATCGAGGCGCGGTAGCATCAAACCGCTCAATATCCTGATCCTGATCGTAGCGGTATTGGCGATCGCGTTCGCAATCCTCAACCGGGAGGCGTTCGGGACACCGGTGGCGGTCTCCTTCGGCTTCGCGCGGGTGAGCGTATCGCTCGGATCCCTGCTGCTGGTATTCACGCTGCTGCTCGGCGGCGCATTCGCGGCCCTGCTGGCTGGCGTGCAGTTTCGCCACCTGGGCCTGCACAGGCGCCATGCCGCGGAGCTGCGCTCACATCGCGAACTTGCGGAGAATGCCGAATCCTCGCGCTTCACCGAATTGCGGCAGTATCTGCAGCAGGAACTCGCGCAGATCAAGGAGCTGCAGCTGCAATCCGAACGGCGGCTGCGCGAAGAAATGCAGGCCGCGCAGAATTCCCTGTCCGCCAGCGTTGGCGAGATCGACGAGCGGCTCGAGCGGCACTTCCCATCGCCGCCGGAGCAGCAACCTTAGGACGCGCGCGGCACCGATGCCGGCAGTCGCTCGCTCAAGGTGTCAGTCCTGCCGGCTGTAGCTGCGGCAGCACTTCGCGCGCCGCACGCGTGACATCGTTGGGAAAATCAATCTCGATCCAGGGCGCACCGGTCACATCAGTGACCTCGAACCGATGACTGCGTTCGAGCAGCAGATCCCGTACCGCCTCCTCGTGCGGCTGATCGCCGCGCCCGGCATCCGCATACGCCGCCGTCAGCGCCGCGAGCCGGCGCGCCGCATCGAGCCCTAGCCGGAAGAAGCCAATCGACTCGCCGATGATCTCGTATTGCAGGCCCGCCGGCAGCTTCTTGCGCAGTTCGATCGGGATGCCGTCCCGCACGCAGACCTTCACCGGTTCATCGCCGGCCTCGAATTCGCGATCGATCAGCAGCCGATTCACCGGCGGGGCGCCGGTCACGAGTGCACGAGCAATGCGCGCGTCGTAGAGCACGTCGGCATCCATGAGCAATACATCGCCGCCGCGTGTCATGGCTTCGGCCACCGTATGCACTGTCAGCACACTGCCGAGTTCGAACCTGTCATTGAGCACAATTTCAGGACGCGGGCTCCAGCGCAGCCGGTCCAGCTCCGCGGCAACCAGCTCGTGACGGAAACCGAGGGCCAGCACCACCTCGTCAACTCCGACGCTCCGGAGCAACCGCAGATGGCGCTCGAGCAGGCTCATGCCGCCGAATGACAACAGGCACTTGGGCGTGTGTTGATCTTCATCCTGCTGAAGTCGCAGCCCGCGGCCCGCCGCCAGAATAATCGCTCGCATTAATATTCCAATATATATTAAGTTGTTAAGTGATAAATGAGATCTAAATTATAACTATTCGAGAGTTGCGCGCCGGCGCCGCCACGAACGTTCCCAGAGCTGCAGGTACAGCAGCCCCGGCAGCCCCAGCAGGATTTCACGCGTACGCTTTGCCAGCGATAAAGCCAATGCAGCGTTGGGTGTCAGTCCGACCAGGGGTGCGAGCAACAGGTAGCCGCCTTCCTGCACACCGAGCGAGCCCGGAATAGCGAAACCCGCGCCGCGGATCGCCTGCCCGAGACTTTCCAGCAGCAGCGCATCGCGCCAGCTCACCGGGGAATGAAATAGTACAAGGATCAGGTAGACCTCGCCGGTGCCAGCCAGCCAGCCGATCAGGCTCAGCACAAAACTCCAGGACGCACGTCCAGTGCGGCGATAAGTGCGGTCAACCGCCTCGTCGATGGCCTCGGCCTGGCTGACCAGTTCCGACCAGTCACGATCGCCAGAAAACCGCATGGCCATGCGCATCAGGCGGCTGAACAGGCCGCGCCTTTGCACGACGTAAAACGGTACCACCGTGAGCACCAGCGCGGCGCCGGCTACCCAGAGGCTGGTCCGCACCGCCGGCGCCAGCAGTCGCGTCGCATGCGCGCCGAGCAGCGCGACACCGATGAGCGCAAAGACGATCTGCGCCAGCGTCTGCAGCGTGGTGCTGACCGTGATGGCGGCGGCGGCCTCGGGAATCGACATGCCGCGTTGAGCCAGGTGTCGTGCCATGAGCACCGGGCCACCGATCTGCCCGCCCGGCGTGAGGCTGGTCGCTGACTCCCCCGCCCAGCGGGTCAGTACCGCTTCACGCGATGCATGCGGTACGGCCGACCGGATCAGCAGCACCCGGATGGCTTCGGCATCCAGCACCAGCGGTAACAGGTGGAAAGCCGCTACCAGCAGCAGTCCCCAGCCGGCGACCGCCAGCGTCGAGAGAATCCCCGGCAGCCCCTGCGAGACCAGCACGCCAACAAAGAGCAGCACGCCGGCTGCCAACAGCCAGAGCGCCGCACGCGTCATCAGCGACGGAAGACCTGGCGGAACCCAAAGTAGGCGATCGCGTCCTTCATTTTCGAAATGATGCGCCAGCCGGGGTGCATGCGCGGATCGGTGACGTATTCGAATGTCAGCGATACGCGCCGCTCCCCGTGCTCGCCGAGCGGGGTAATTCTGTGCCGCAATCGATCGCCATCGAAAAACACCAATCCGCCCGGAGGTATCTGCACGGCACCGGCCTGTGGCGTGATGCCGGCATCGCGCGTGTGTAATTCGTATTCGAGACGGCAGGAGGATTCATCGATGACACCGAGCAGCAGCGTGTAGCGGCGGCCGGCGTAATACGAGGTGTCATAGTGCCAACCGATGTGATCGCCGGGCCGCGTATAGAAATACAGCGCATACGCGTGCGCATCATCCGCCGGGGAGAGCTGCAGCCGCTCGCCGGTGATCTGCTCGAGCCAGCCGATCAGGGCCGGGCTGCGATACAGATCGGCGATGAATGGCGCGAGTTGGTCGATGGCATGCCGGCTCGCACTGCCGCCCTGTTTATGACCGGGCAGGTAATTGCGATTGATCGCAGGTGTGACGGCGGCGACGGCCGCTACCAGCCGCGCGGTTAGTTCGGATCCCAGGAACTCGGGCAGATACAGAAATGCGCCCTGCTCGACATACCTGGCGCGCAGCGTCTTTGCGTCCAGCCGAGCCAACCGGTCCACCATGGCGCTATCGGCAATCGAGCCCGGCTGCGGCGCCGGTGCGCTCGCGGCACGCATTGCCGGGGCATTCATGGGGCTGGCTGCGCGGAGCCGCGTAAAGTGCGGTAGTAGTCGATGACTACCCAGATAGCGAACAGCGGAGCACCGACGGCTGCCGCTACCAGGAAACGCGTCAGACCATTGCAGAGCGTGACCAGCGGCAGCAGATAAAGAATATCTTCGGTCTCAAAACCGCCGATTGCAGCCTGTCTGGTTCCCGCCTTTCCCAACATGTCCTCGATACGCATGCGCAGCAGGAAGATCAGCGCGATGGCGCTGCCCGCCAGGGCTCCCAGCAGTGCCGGCGAAACCGGCAGGCCTGCGCCTTCACCAAGCCCTACGCCCACCCCTATGGCAATAAACAGCAGGATGGTCACGAGCGCGTCGCTGACAAGATCGTATAAATGGCCGATGCGGCTGCTCTTGCCGCTGATGCGGGCCAATTCGCCATCCGTGTGGTCGAGAAAGTTGGACAGGATCACGAGCAGTGCGGCGAGGTTCGACCAGCCGTAAGTGCCGTAGGTAAAGGCCCACGCGGCTGCAAGACCTACGGCCAGCCGGACGGTGGTTAAATGATTCGGTGTTACCCAGCTTTGTCTGAGCGGCATCACCAGCCGCCGCGCCAGACGCGCGTCCCACGGCCGGGGAACGGCCGGGCCATTGGCGGGCATCGCGAAGGAGATTGGATGGGAATCAGGCATCTGGGTCGACGAAAATGGGCGCACTCAGGACGGTCGCGTATTGTCGCAGCTTATGGCAAGGTCGGAATTTTCATCTAGATGCGGTCAAACACAATTATGAGCGTCGGCGCAGGTGTGCGCCAGACCGCCTTCCAGACCGGGCCAGGACGGGGGTGACCTTGACTCGTGCGACCATTGCGTGGGAATGGCGTTGCGGCCTCGCGGCCGCGCTGCTGTGCGTCCGTGCCTGGTCGGACCCCGCCGCCGATCCGGCCTCATCCGCGCCGCAGGGTCAGCCCGCAGGCGTGCTCATTCCCGAGACTGGGCCACCGCCGCCCACGGGCATTGCGCGCTGGTTCGATCCCTCGACTGCGCCCTTTCTGCCCGTGCCACTCATCGGTGTCGACCCCGACAGCGGGACCACCCTCGGTTTGCTGCCCGTCAAGCTGGTGACCAATGCGAACCATGACATCACGCGCATCATCGCCCCCGATATCCTGCATAACCCGTATTTCGGCTGGGGTGCGCACGCACGCATCTACGATTACCCATCCGAGGACGAACAGTGGTCGCTCATCGGCGGCGTCAAGCAACGTGTCGAGCACAATTTCGACGGCGAGCTTCAAAGCGGCCGGCTGCGCGAGCAGTCATGGTCAATCAATGCGAGCCTGGTGTACGACCGTGAGGGCACACCGCGATTCTTCGGCATTGGCAACAACTCGCCCACGATCGCCGAGACCAACTACACCTCGCAGCAGGAACTGCTTCAGATCCAGGTCGGCTACAACGTCACGCACGCCTGGCAGCTGCAGTACACCGGGCGAGTCCAGGTCGTGGATGTATCGCCCGGAACACTGCAAGGCATCGCCTCCCTTGAGAGTCGCTTCGGCCGCATACTCGGGGTGGGTACCAGCACCCAGGTCCTCAACCGAATCTCGATTGCCTACGACACGCGCGACAATGTCACCGCTCCGACGCAGGGCATGGCATGGGTCGTCTATGGCGGGGCTGCCGCGCGCCACGGTCTGATCAACGATTCCATGTACAGCGAAACCGGCATCGACGGGCGGGATTTCTGGCGCCTCTTTCCCAACACGATCCTGGCCACCCACGTGTCGCTGCGCTACCTGCCCTCAGCTCACGAAGTGCCGTTCTGGGCGTTGAGCAACCTGGGCGGCGAATCCAGCCAGATCGGCGGCGATCAACCGCTGCGTGGCTACGGCACCGGCCGCTACTACGATCGCGACTCTTTCTCCGCCACCGCGGAAGTGCGCCAGAGAATCGCGACCATCAACGCGATCTCGAGCCACATCGAACTCGAGCTGGCCCCGTTCATCGATGTCGGACGGGTCTTCTCCCAGGCGAGCACTTTTCCACTCTCGCAGCTGCACTCGGTCGCAGGCCTCGGTATTCGCGGCCTCGCGCGGCCCTTCGTGGTGGGCTATGTCGATATCGGTTACGGCAATCAGGGCGTGGCCGTCTTTACGGGTATCAACTATCCCTTCTGAATCATGCGCGCAGCGCGGATCATCCGCGCAGGATGGCACAGCTCCAGGCGACACCGAGCTGGGCCAGTGCGGCGACACCGGCAACCCATTGCGGTAACCGTTCCAGCATCGTTTGAACCCGCGGCATCGCCGCGGCGACGCCGAGCAGACAGCCAAATGCAAAGCCCAGCACGTGCGCGACGATGTCGGTACCCTCCCCGGCGGTTCCGAACCAGCCCAGCAGCAATGCGCCCGCGACCAGTGGCGCCCAGCGCGACGCCCACCCTTGCGGCATGCGCAGCCGCAGGCGCCATGAATATGCCACCAGCAAACCCAGCGCGGTGAACACGGCGGTGGAGGCTCCCACGGAGCGGTGCCATGGCGGTCCGAAGCTGCCTTCGAACAGGTTCGCCAGCGCCGCGCCTGTGACGATCAGAAGCCAGGTACTGCCGCTGCCGATCTCGCGGGCAGCCAGGAATCCGAACCAGATGCCCGCCGCGAGGTTGGCGATCAAGTGGGGTCCATCCAGATGAAGTGTCAGCGCGGTCCAGGCACGCCACCACTGGCCGCGCTGTATCTGTTCCGCATTGAGATCTCCGACGTCGAATGCATCCAGTCGCCACCAGCCGTTTGCAATCGCAAGACCGACCAGCAGCAGCACCGCGACATAGATGGCGCAGCCAACCCAGGCGTCCGGCTTTGGCTTGCGCGGCTCGATGACAGGCGGCGCGGGTCGACTCTCCGCCGCGTACGATCGCAGGTGATCGAGGGCGAGCGCGGCAAGCGACTCATCGACGGTCAGTATGTAGGAGTCGCGATCGAATCCTATGGCGCTCGAAATCCCCACCGCCGCCAGCATGAAGGCGCGGTCATGGCATTGCGCGCGAAAGGCTGATCGGAAAACTTCAATCTCTATGTCCGACATGGTGGCCCGCCCGCATTGTATCGCGTGGCGAACTGGCGCGAATGAGCGTATTTTCCCTCCCGCATGGTGCCGCACCGGGAACACAGACTCGAAAGGCCGATGGTGCGGATGCGCCTGCAGTGATGAGCGCGCGCGCGGCTCTCGGATGGTTTGCCCTGGTGGCGATCATCGCCATCGGCTGGCTGGCGCTGCCATTCGCCACCGGGATCCTGCTCGGCACGCTCATGGCATTCACGCTCGATCCGGTCTACACCGCGATCGTGCGCTGGACCAGGCGTCCGACTGCCGCATCGGTGATTACAATCGCCGCCTCGACACTTCTGATCCTCGGTGCCCTGAGCGCTTTCGTCACACAGTTCGTGACCCGCACCGTAGCGCTTGCCAATACGGTGCGCGCGCAGCTGCATGACCACGGGCCCATAAGCGTCTGGCTCGACACCGCTACGAGCTGGCTGGGGCGGTTCGGCATCTCCGCCGCAAGCTTGACCGAGCAGATCGAAGCCGGGGCGGGGGAGATCGCTTCGCGCTCGGCCGCAATCGCAGCTTCCCTGGCCACGGGCGCATTCTCCGTGCTGCTGGGCCTGTTCTTCGCGATGCTGACCATGCACCTGGTGCTGCGGCACTGGTCGCGAATTTCCTCCACCATCATCCTGGTCTCACCGCTGGACCCCGATCACACGCACGAACTGCTGGCAGAGTTCCGCAGAGTGGGCCGAATGACGGTTTCAGGGACCTTGATCACCGCACTGGCCCAGGGCATCCTCGCCACGATCGGGTTCTGGATTACGGGTGTGCCGCGGCCGATTTTTTTCGGCATTGCCACGGCATTGGCATCGCTGATCCCTGCGGTCGGGACGCTGCTGGTCTGGGTTCCGGCAGGCCTCTATCTGTTTGCGAATGCGCATCCGGCCAGCGCCGTGGTCGAGCTGATCTGGGGCGCGCTCATCGTCGTGGGCGCCAGCGACTACCTGATCCGGCCCCGCCTGGTCGGAGACGAGGCCATGCCGGCGCTGCAGGTGTTCGTGGCCCTGTTCGGCGGCCTTGAAGTAATGGGCTTGCCGGGGTTGATCGTCGGCCCGGTCATCATGGCGCTCGCGGTGGCCACGCTGCGGCTGTATTCGGGGGAGCGTGCGGAGAAGGCCAATACCGCCAAACGCCGAAGCGGCGGCTAAGAGCCCGTCTGCAACTGTGACTCCAGCTCTGCCGCCTCCAGCAACGCACGAGGCGGGCGCCGTATCGTGACGCTGCCATTGAGCCAATCGGGCAGTGCCTCGGCCGGCATGGGCGGACTGATGTAATAGCCCTGCGCGAAATCACATCCCAGACCGCGCAGCAGTGCATAGGCCCGGGAATCCTCGATCCCTTCGGCCACGACCTTGAGTCCGAGATTGTGGCCCAGTTCGATGGTCGAGCGCACGATGGTCATCATATCGGCGTCTTCCGACATGTTGGAGACGAACGCACGGTCGATCTTCAGCTCATTCACGGGCAATTTCATGATGTAGCTGAGCGAGGAATAGCCCGTCCCATAGTCATCGATGGACAGGCGCAATCCAATGGCCGACAGCCGGTCCAGAACGCGCTGCGCGTGTGCGGGATCCTCCATGAAGCCGCTTTCGGTGATTTCAAGACAGATCATTTCGGCCGGCACCTGGTGCTCGGCCAGCAATCCCGTGATGAGCTCGGGCAGGTCGCGAGTCATCAGGTCGCGGGCCGAGAGATTCACCGAGATTTCGATTCGCGTCTGCTGGCGCAGCCACGCGCCGCACTGGCGGATGGCCTCGGACAACACCCACCGGGTCAGCATCTTGATGTAGCCGGTGTGCTCGGCAAAGGGAATGAACAGTCCCGGCGGCACCAGGCCGCGCACCGGATGCACCCAGCGTATCAGTGCCTCGGCGGCATGGATGCCGGCGGAGTTGAGCGTCACCTTCGGCTGGTAGTAGAGGCGCAGCTCATTCTGCTCCACCGCACGGCGCAATTCCCCGAGCAGCGAAAGGTGCTCCTGCTGCGAGGTGTCGTAGTGCGGATCGTAGATGGTGTAGCCGGCACGATTGCGCTTGGCCACGTACATCGCAATGTCGGCATTGCGCAGCAGGGTCTGCGGATCCGAAGCATGCGCCGGATACAGCGCGATACCGATGCTGGCGCCGACATCGAGCGGCTGGCCCGCAAAGTCGATGGGCTGCTCGAGCGCAGTGATGATCCTCTTGGCCAGGTCCACGATGCGCTCCTGCTCACCGCTTGGCATCAGCACCGCGAATTCATCGCCGCCGAGGCGCGCCACGCAATCCCCTTCGCGCATCAGGTTGCGCAACCGGGCGGCCACTTCGCTGAGCACATGATCGCCGACGCTGTGTCCCAGCGTGTCATTGACGAATTTGAAGCGATCCAGGTCCATGACGAAAATCGAGAGCGTGCGTTGCTCGGCCGCGGCAAGCAGGATCTCGCGCTGCAGTCGCTCGCCGAACTGGGATCGGTTGGGTAATTGCGTCAGCGAGTCCTCATAGGCAAGTTTAAGAATCTGCTGCTCGCGCTCGGCGATGCCGGCGCGCATGTGGTCGAGGCCCTGCGCCAGAATGCCGATCTCATCACCGCGGTGCATGTCGATCGGAATGGAATAGTCGCCGCGCCGGATGCGTCGCACCGCCTGCAGCAGCGCATCGATCGGCCGCGTGATTCCGACGGCGATGAGGATGCTGCCGCCGATCAGAAGCACCAGGCTCAACAGGCCCAGGGCCACGAGCTTGGCGCTGAGCGCGCGGAAACTGCCCATGGCGTCATTGAGCGGCCGTTGCAACACCGCCACGAAATGCTGCTCACTGCTTTCCCCGATCGGCACTACGCGCAGCTGGTGCTGTTCGGGCATGTCCAGAATCCGGGTCTTGAGGGCTTCGCCGTACGGAGGTAACCGCGCGGCCAGTGCCCGCGACAGCTCCTGATCGAGCGTGGATGCCTGGATGTTCCAGTCTCCCCTGTCTTCGGTGACGAACGAGACCTGCAGTCCCGTGAGGTTGCGCAATTCCTCAGCCAGCAGGCGGTCGACAGGAAACCCGATCACGATCCAGCCGATGGTGAGCGGTGCCTGCACAGGCACGGCAACCAGCTGCAGCACCTGGTCGTCGAGAAACTCGATCGCGGTAGCCCGGCCAATGGTCTTGGCCCGCTCGATGAGGCTCGGAAACTCGAACGGCCGCGATTCCGCGCCGCGACGCAGGGTGTCGTCGATCACAACGCCCTGCAGATTCACGAACAGCACCGCCGCGGCCTTGACGCGCGCGCCGTGATTCTCGAGCGCCGAATCCATGGTGCCGCGATCCCCCGTGGCGATCGCTTCGCGGAACGCAAAGTCGGAGGCCAGCACGGTGGCGGCCTGCGCCAATCGCTCGGCATTCTGATTGAGCTCGCTCGCGAACACCCGTTGGCCGACCGTGAGTTCGTCATCGATCTTGGTACGGGCGGCCCGGGTGGTAGCCGAATTCACCAGGGAGAAGACGCCAATCTGGATGATTCCCAGCAGCACCACCAGAAATACGACCATCTTGGAACGCAGCGTGTTCAGTCGCATCAGGCCTGGCGTTCCAGCACGAAGGTGCGACAACGGGTCACTGCCAGAGTGATGTCCATTTGACAAATAATAGGAGCGGGACGCCATTGGCGGCGTTAAGTGGATCACAGCTCATCCAGTCCCGAACTGTGACGCGGCCCGCGCGCGGCACGGGGCGACATAACCCCGGTGAAATTGACCTGCCGGGCGAGTGGCCGGCGGCCGCTCAGTCGCGTACGGCGGCCATGACCGCGGCGAAGCCTACGAACACACCGCCCGTCAGCCGGTTGAATAATCTGAGCACCGATGCGCGCCGCAGGTACTGCGCCAGATGCCGGCCGCTGCCGGCATAGACGATGTACCAGCTTATCTCTATGACTGCGAAGGTCAGCAGCAGGACGGTGAACTGCGGCAATTTCGGCAGCTCGGGGCGGATGAACTGCGGCAGAAACGCGGCAGCGAACAGAATGGCCTTGGGGTTGCTGGCCGCCACCAGCAAGCCCTGGCGAAACAACTGGCCGCCCTTACGCGAGGGCGCGATGGCGCCGCTCGCCTCGGCAGCTTCCTGCGGCAACGGTGCACGCCAGGTCCTGATACCGAGGTACACCAGGTAGGCGGCGCCGATCCAGCGCAATGCGTCGAACACCGCCGGGAAGGCCTGCAGCAATGCACCCAGGCCCGCGGCTGAAATGCTCAGCATGGCCAGCAGCGCCGTCAGGCATCCAGCCATGGTGGCAAGCGCTGCACGAAAGCCAAAACGGGCACTGCTGCTCATCACCAGCAGCATGTTCGGGCCCGGGGTGGCCGATACGACAAAGGTCACCGTGACAAACAGCCAGAAGGTCTGCCAGCTCATGTGTCTGCCACCTGCACAGTTTCGGCGCAGTCGGACAGGCGACGCAGTTCCGCCACGAGGTTCTGCCACTGGGCAGCACCGAAGCGTTCGATCAAGGCTCGCTGAGTGCTCGCCCAACCCAGATCCGCCAGGGTCAGCACGTTCTCACCAGTGCGCGTGAGCACGGCTGTCCGAGTCCGCCCGTCAGGCCCATCGCGCATTGTCACCCAGTGCCGTTTTTCCATGGCCGCCAACGCACGATACAGCGAGGTGCGATCCATCGCGAGATCTTCGGCGACTCGTGACAAGGGCTCATGGGGATGGCGCAGCACGGCACGCAGAACGGCCAGTTGCGTAATGTTCAGCCCCGAGTCGGTCAGCGCTGAGTCGAAGGTACGCGCCAGCACACGCGCCGCCTTGCGCACGCTCGCGCACGCGCACGGCACGGGGGCTATCGATCTGGTGTTCGAGTGATTTGATGTGTACACATCAATGATGTTAGCATGCCCTGGTCGGGATTTGCACCCTGTGGAAACGCGCCCATGAGCACCGCCCTGCGCCCTGCCCGCCTGCACTACGCCTGGGTCATCGCCGGCGTCACCTTCATGGTGCTGTTGGTCACGGCCGGCATTCGCGCCACTCCAGGCGTCCTCATGGTGCCGCTTGAATCCGAATTCGGCTGGACCAGCGCGGCGATCTCGCTTGCCATCGCGGTGAACCTCGCACTGTTCGGACTGATCGGTCCGTTTGCGGCCTCGCTGATGGAGCGCTGGGGACTGCGGCGGATCGTACTGAGCGCGCTGGCGCTGCTCGCGCTCTCCGTGGCCCTGACGGCTTTCATGAGCACTCAATGGCAGATGATGCTGCTTTGGGGCGTGTGTGTGGGGTCGGGCACGGGTGTCACGGCCATCGTGCTGGCCGCGGTCATCGCCAATCGATGGTTCGAGCGCCAGCGCGGCCTGGTATTGGGTTTTCTGACCGCTGCAAATGCCACCGGGCAGCTGCTGTTTCTGCCGTTGCTGGCGCGGTTGCTGGAAATCTCCGGCTGGCGCAGCGTGGCTCTGCTGGTGGCTGCCTGCGCGGCGGCTGTCTTCATTCTGGTCTTCGTCTTCATGCGCGACCGGCCCGCAGACCTCGGACTCGCGCGCTATGGCGAGACTCCCAGCGTGGGAGCTGCGCCCCCGACCGCCCCGCTTCGGCCGCTGGAGGCCCTGAGCCTCGCCCGTCGCTCCCCGGCGTTCTGGGTTCTGGCGGGAAGCTTCTTCGTCTGCGGCGCCAGCACCAACGGCCTCATCGGTACGCATCTGATCCCGGCCTGCCACGACTTTGGAATCCCCGAGGTGCGCGCCGCGGGACTGCTGGCAATGATGGGCGTATTCGACATCGTGGGGACGACGATCTCGGGTTGGCTCAGCGACCGCTTCTCGAGCCGATACCTGCTATTCATCTACTACGCGCTGCGCGGCCTGTCGCTGCTGTGCCTGCCCTAC
>Ga0265338_10004254_pt1 | contig 19457 bp, 21 predicted proteins | sample 42126metaG_FD_193579 | JGI IMG/M metagenome (GOLD analysis project Ga0265338, IMG submission 193579) | Rhizosphere microbial communities from Carex aquatilis grown in University of Washington, Seatle, WA, United States - 4-21-26 metaG | ecosystem: Host-associated > Plants > Roots > Rhizosphere...
GGAGATCTGTTCGGCGATCATAAGGGCCAGCGCGTGCTGGGCATGCGCGTTACCTGGAGCAAGCGTTACATCACCCTCGCCCCCGTCGCGACGATCCTCGGTCTCGCGTTTCGCCTTTACGATCCCAACCATCTGATCGGGGAGAAGGACGACATCGGCATCACGCTTGCGCTGATCCCGACGACCACGCCGGGCGTCGAGATCGGACGCCGCCATTTCCCCGCCGATCAGTCGTTCCAGAACGGTCCGACCCAAGGCAAGGACGTCTTCATCCCGATGGACTACATCATCGGCGGACAAGCCCGAATCGGCCAGGGCTGGCGCATGCTGATGGACTGCCTGGCTGCGGGCCGCGCGATTTCGTTGCCTGCGCTCGGCACGGGTGCCGCCATGTTTTCGGCCCGGCTTGCCGGTGCTTATGCGCGCATACGCCGCCAATTCGGTCTTCCCATCGGCCGTTTCGAAGGTGTCGAGGCGCCGCTCGCGCGCATCGCGGGTTACGCCTATGTGCTGGACGCGGCCCGGCGTCTGACGGCCGCATCCCTCGACCACGGCGAACAGCCTTCGGTGCTGTCCGCGATCCTGAAATATCACGCGACCGAGCGAATGCGCACCGCGCTCAACGATGCCATGGATATCCATGGCGGGCGCGCCATCATGGACGGCCCGCGCAATTATCTCTTCGGCACCTATATGAGCGTGCCCGTCGCGATCACGGTCGAGGGTGCGAACATTCTCACGCGCAATCTGATGATCTTCGGCCAGGGCGCCATACGCTGCCATCCGCATCTGCTGAAAGAAATGGAAGCGGCCAATCTTGCCGACAAGGACGAATCCCTCGCCGCCTTCGACCGGGCGCTGTGGGCGCATGTCGGAAGTGCTACCTCGAACGTGGCCCGCGCATTGCTGCACAATCTCACGTCAGGGGCGTTCGCAAAAACTCCCGACGTGCCCGGCATCGCGCGGATGTATCGCGGGTTGCATGTGGCAGCCGTCACCTTTGCCGCGGTCGCCGATCTCGTCATGGGTACGCTCGGCGGGGCCATGAAGCGGCGCGAAAGCCTGTCGGCGCGATTGGGCGATATTTTGAGCGAACTCTATCTGATGAGCTGCGTGCTCAAGCGCTACGAAGACGAAGGCGCGCAAACCGCGGACCTGCCGCTTGTCGAATGGAATTATTTGAGCGCGCTCTACACCATTCAGATGCGGCTTGACGAAGTGCTCGCCAATCTTCCCAATCGCCCGGTTGCCTGGTTCCTGCGGCTGGTCGCGTTTCCCCTGGGCCGCCACCGCCGCCCGCCGTCAGACCGGCTGACGCATGCCTGCGCCGCTCTGATCCTGTCGCAGACCGCAACGCGCGAACGCCTGACCGATGGAATCTATGTCGGGCGCGGGGCCAACGACGCGACCGGCCGCATGGAGGCCGCTTTCACCGCGGCCATCGGGCGCGATGCGATCGAGGACAAGATCCGCGCCGCTGGGCTTGCCGGACGCAAGGCTCTTGCCGATGTGCCGGCGCTTGTGCGCGACAAGATCATTACACAAGCCGAAGCCGATGCGCTCGAACGCGCCAACGCGCTCGTGCGCGATGCCATCGACGTAGACGATTTCGTGCCGTCGGAACTGACAGGGCGCGCCTCCTCGGCCATCCGCGCCGCCGAAGCGGCGGAGTGACAACGGATGTCACCGCTAAGCCTAAGGGAACAATTCCTTTTCTCGGCAGTTCTCAGTAACAACGAGAAACGGGAGTATTCCCATGCTTGGTACAGTCCTGCTCATTGTGTTGATTTTGCTTCTGGTCGGCGCGCTTCCCACATGGGGCTACAGCAGCGGCTGGGGTTATGGCCCGAGCGGGGTGCTCGGTACGGTGCTGGTCGTGCTACTCATCCTGGTGCTCATCGGACGGGTCTAGCGAAAACGGAATTGCGATGGCCGGCCTAGAAACATACCGCGCCAAACGCAATTTCAACGTCACCGCGGAACCGCGCGGGCAGGTGGTGCGTGGAAAGACGAAAGCCCTTGGCTTCGTCATCCAGCGCCACGCGGCCACGCGGCTGCATTACGATTTCCGGCTCGAGCTCGATGGCGTCTACAAATCATGGGCGGTGACCAAGGTCCCCTCCTACGATCCTGCCACCAAGCGGCTGGCGGTCGAAGTCGAAGATCATCCGCTCGACTACGGCACCTTCGAAGGCACCATTCCCAAAGGCCAATATGGCGGCGGCACGGTGCAGCTTTGGGACCGCGGCACTTGGACGCCTCAAAGCGAGGATCCCGAAGGCGATCTCGAAAAGGGCCATCTTAAATTCGAGCTCGACGGCGAACGTCTCACCGGAGGATGGGCGCTCATCCGCATGCGCGACGATCCGAAACGGCCGGGGCGCTCGGCGCGGCACAATTGGCTGCTGGTCAAGGAAAACGACGATGCCGCCAGGCGCGGCGATCCCGACGCGCTGCTCGCGGCCGATACGTCGGTCACCACTGGGCGTACGCTCGATGAAATTGCCGCAAGTAAAAAATCCCGCGTCTGGCACTCCAACCGGAAGGATGGCCCAGCGCCTGACGGCAACGGTGCGGACGACAAGCCCGCGAGCGTACGCGTAAAAAAAAAGCTTCCCCTGCGCTCCCGCGTGAAGACATAAAGCACGTCACCATGCCCGAATTCGTGGCGCCCCAGCTTTGCCGGCTGGTGGATGCCCCGCCCACCGGCGCGACCTGGGTGCACGAAGTCAAATTCGACGGCTATCGCATGCAGCTTCGGGCCGAAAAGAAGCGTGGGGTCTTGCGCACCCGCAAGGCGCTCGACTGGTCCGGCCGCTTCCCCGAAATCGCCAAGGAGGCTCGCGCGCTGCCGGACTGCATGATCGACGGCGAGGTCTGTGCGCTCGAAGATGGGCTCCCGAGCTTTGCCGGGCTGCAGCAGGCGCTGTCGGACGGCCGCACCGGCGACCTGATTTTCTTCGCCTTCGATCTGTTGTTCCTGGACGGCGCCGATCTGCGCCACGAAGCCTTGTCGGTGCGCAAGGAGCAGCTCGCGAAGCTGATCCAACGGACAAAAGGCGTCCCGCATTTCCGCTATGTCGAGCATTTCGCGACATCGGGGAAGGACTTCCTCGAATCGGCCTGCCGCGCCAAGCTGGAAGGCATCATCTCCAAGCGCATGGATGCCCCTTACCGCTCGGGCCGCGGCGATCTCTGGACCAAGGAGAAATGCCGCGGCGGCCAGGAAGTGGTGATCGGCGGCTGGTGGGGCGGCCCCTCGAAACTTCGTTCAATTCTGATCGGCGCGTACAAAGGGGATGATTTCCACTATCTCGGCCGCATCGGCACCGGTTTCAACGCAGATAATTCGGGGCCTGTGCTGCGCACGCTGAACCGGCTGAAGCGGCCGAAATCTCCCTTCACCGCTGGCCTGAAGCCGCCGCGGGCAAAGGAGATCACCTGGGTCGAGCCGAGGCTCGTGGCGGAAGTGGAATATGCCACCGTGACGCGAGACGGGTTGCTCAGGCAGGCGAGTTTCAAGGCACTGAGGGAGGACAAGCCCGCGCGCTCCGTGGTGGTGGAAGAGCCGGTGCCCGTGCAGGACGTCGAGGAGGCTTCGGACATGGAAACAAAGGCTGCGCCCGCAAAGAACAGTGTCACCCAAAACGCCCGTGCCAAACCGCACACCGCGTCCGATGCGCGCACCGCGTCGGGCGGCAATGTGGTTGCGGGGGTCACCATCAGCAATCCCGACAAGGTGCTGTGGCCGAAAACCGCGAGGACCCTGGCGGTCACCAAGCTCGATCTCGCGCACTATTATGAAATGGCAGCGCCCCTGATGCTGCCGCACATCGCCAACCGCCCCATTTCGCTGGTGCGCGCGCCTGACGGGATCGCCGGCCGGGAGCGCTTCTTCCAGCGCCATGTGCTGGCCGGCGTGGCGGCGGTCACGCCCATCAAAGTGCCCGGTGAAAAGCAGCCTTACCACGCGCTCGATTCCGTTGAGGGTCTGGTAGCGCTGGCTCAAGCCGCGGTGCTTGAAATCCATCCCTGGGGCTGCAAGCCGGGCGAACCGGAAACGCCAGAGCGGTTGATCTTCGATCTCGATCCTGCTCCCGATGTCGGATTCGATACCGTTATGGATGCCGCGAAGGACATACGCGGGCTGCTGCAGACGCTCGGGTTCGCGCCTTTCGTCAAGACGACGGGGGGCAAGGGCCTTCATGTCGTCGTTGCGATCGAAGGAACTAGAAGCAAACCGCCAACATGGGACGAGGCGAAAGCCTTCGCCCTCGATGTTGCCGAGCGTGCCGAGAAGCTTGCGCCTCAGCGCTACGTCACCAACATGTCGAAGAAGCGGCGCGACGGAAAAATCTTCGTCGATTATCTGCGCAACGCGCAGTCGGCGACCGCGGTCGGACCCTGGTCGCCGCGAGCGCGCGAAGGCGCAACGATCGCGGTGCCGCTTTCCTGGGCGGCTCTGAAGAAGGGGCTCGACCCGTCGGCGTTCACCATTGCGAGTGCGGCCCCTCTCTTGAAGCGGGCCGATCCTTGGAAGGATTTGGCGAAGTCGGCCGTGTCATTGGAAACGGCGAAGAAGAAATTGGCGAAAATGTGATCCTCATTTTCGACGGGCTCAGGATGAGGAATTAGCGTAAATCGCTAAGCTGAATAAATCCTCATGCGGTTACCGCGCGCGTTTCTTGGGCGTCTTGGTTCCGGCAGGTGCGCTCTTGGAATGGCTCTTCGGCGCAGGCGCGGCCTTGGCGCCGAGGCTCTTCTTCAGTGCGGTCATCAGATCGATGACGTTGCTCGGCTCGGCGGGAGGCGCGATCGTTGTCGGCTTCTCTCCCTGCTCTTTCCGGCGGATCAGATCGCGCAGCGCCTCTTCGTAGCGGTCGCGGAATTCGTCGGGATTGAACGGCCCTTCGAGCTGCGAAATGATCTTCTCCGCGATCTCCACCATTTGCGGTTCGGGCTTGACCACGGGCACTTCTTCCAGCGCTTTGGCCATGTTCACGACTTCGTCGCGCATCCGAAGCGTGGATGCGACGAGGCCGTGGTCGCGCGGCTCAAGCGCAATCAGCCTTTCGCGGGTGTGCATGACGACGCGGCCGAGAGCGATGGTGTTCGTTCGCGCCATGGCTTCGCGGATCACCGCATAGGCGCTTGCCGCGATATCGTCCGTAGGCAGAAGAACATACGGCACGTCCCAGAACAGCCGGTCGATGGAATCGGCATCCACAAAGCGCTCGATGTCGAGCGTATGCGTGGTTTCGAGCTTCACCGCGTCGAGTTCCTCGTCGCCGATGATGACGTAGCGGTTCTTCTCGATCTCGTAGCCGCGCACCAGTTCGGAACGGTTGACCGGGCCGGTTTCGGGATCGGTGGGCACCATGCGGATACGATTGTTGGTCGCCGGGTTCAGGAGATTGAACGAGATGTCGTTGGCCCGCGACGTTGCCTTGTAGAGCGCGACCGGACAACTCACCAGCGAAAGGCGCAAATGGCCCTGCCACACCGGCCGCGCCGACAGCCCCGGGATTTTTGGCCGCGGCTCGGCCTTCGGGGCTTCTGTCTTGGGTTCGCTCGTCTTGCGCTTTCTTGCGCCCGCCATGTCACGCCTCTCTCAAACAGCCCAGGTCCCGTCGATTCGGAACGCCGCGTTGATGCGTGCGTTCCCTTGGCCGGTAGCCCCAAAGGCTGTTCCCCAATGAAGAAGGCCAAATTCGTGCAGGACGCGAAAATCGATCCGTCCCGATATTACCGTAATCCGTCCGATGTGATTAGGGATAGACGCCTTACGAACCAGGACCGGCTGGAAATTCTCGAAGCCTGGGAGCGCGATGCGCGCGGGCGCCAGGAACACGACAGTCCGGCCGACGCCGAGGGCGAGTTGCAGCACGTCCGCCGGGTGCGCGAAGAACTGGAACGCACGAGCGAGACGGCCGGGGACGCTGGACCCGCTGGGGACGAGGAAATCTGATCGAGCCTGACGCAAGCAGGGGGGCGGAATTGGCGCAACCGCCCCCGTAACAAGGACGTTTCCTTTGTTGAGATCAAGACAATGGAGGAGGCAATGCCTCAGGCCAATCATTGGGATCGTCGAATCGAAGCCGGACAGCGGGACGTTGCTACGCATGCACCATTGCTGACGCCGGAAGAAGCCCGTCAAGGCGTGGTGTCCGGCCGAATCCGTCGGATCCTCGTCATCAGCCTGACGCTGACCATCGTGGCCTTTGCCGTGATTTATGCGGTGTATTCTTGAGGCCGGATCATTGCCGGTAGGCTAAGTTCCCGGTTCATCTTGATGAGAAGCGTGGACAGGCGCGCCGCCGCCTTATGTCTTTGCGGTCTGCTCACTTTCGAACACCGATGGAGGGAAACGAGCGGACCGCCGAAGCCGACTGTCGAGGGGGGCAATTTGACGTAGCCTGGGATCGGGGCCCGCTCGCTCAACATAATGCACGACTCTTCTTCCGGTTCCGGAGAAGTGGCGACTTCTTCATTCGGGTGCTTTTTCTCCACAGGGTACCGGCCGGCGTCTAGCCGATACCGTGCCGGGAACTTCGAAAGCCAGTGCTTGATCGCAGACGAACGGCCCACCGGCCGTATACGAAGCAGATTGCGGTGGCGCCGAATCACCATCGTTGATCCCGAATGCAAGGCTTAAGAGCAATATCGCAGCGACAATGCCCTGTGCGGAATAAGCCATTCTACACCTGTGCAGTCGAGCTATACCGGCGGTTCATCGCGGATAAGGCCCAAGAGACCGCTGCCCGCGAGAAGCATAAGAAAGACGATCAAGAGAAGTCTGACGAGTTCCGCTGCGAGGCCCCCCAAGCCGAAAAACCCGAGATAGGCGGCCACCATCGCAAGCACGAAAAATGTTACCGACCAGCCGAACATAAGAGCCCACACAGCCCCGCTGGCGAAACGTTCCAACGCTACTAAAGTTCCGCGAGCGCTTCTTTCTTTCGACGGCCGATTAGGGCTGCTGTTTGCGATTCAAGATGGTTTCGGAAGCCCCGAGGATGCCCGCGAAGAGAATCGCGAGGAGTGGCTTGTCCTCAGCCACTTTTGCCAGCAGCTTGAGCGTCTGGTCCTCAGTCTTTGCTGGCAGAATCCGCGCCTCGGCGACATAGGATTGGGGGTAAGGCCGGCGCAGGGCCCTGAGTTCCATGATAGCGGCCCAGCCGACGGGGCCAATGACCAGAATCGCGGCGGCGAAAGCCGCAGCCCAGGGTTCGCCAGCCCGGGGCACAAACGCGAGGTAGAGCGCGTAACCCGCGAAACCCGTCCCCACCCAGATCAGCGCCGATACAACGATCATCAGCACCGCGACTGCGATTGCGTGCGCGCCCAAACGCTGCCCCAGTCTCTGCATCATAAAGGGAGTAGCCTTAGCGTAGTAGGAACGCTCCAATGATGGCGCCGGCGCTCATCGAAAGCATACAGGCCGCCAGCGGCTGGGTGCGAACCGCTTGGCGCACGCCGCCGATATTTTCGCTGCTCCACTCACTGACGCGCGCCGCTGCCCCGCTCGCCGTATCGATCGCGCCGTTCACGGCCCCCGTGACCTGTCCGCTCGCCGCTTCGCCTACGTCGCTCATCAGGCCCCGCACGTCCTTCTGCAGAAGGTCGAGGTCTTCCTTGAGAGAACTCAGGCGCGCCTGCACGTCGGCGCCACTGTGTCCATTCTTGCGTGTGTTTGCGCTCATCCTGGCTGGCATCGTTCTCTCCGCATCGGGTATCGACGCGGAGGGAACGTGCCATCTTACACAGCGGTTCCGTTCAGGCTGTCAGAGCGCCTGAAGTGGCTTCGCGCCGAAGCGAATGGAAAAACAGCGCCTGGCCGATGGTGGCCTGCACCGTTTCGGGTAGGAACGGTTTGGTGATGAGATAAGTGGGCTCGGGCCGTTCGCCGGTAAGCAGCCGTTCCGGGTAGGCCGTGACGAAGATGACCGGAATATCGAAGACTCTCAGGATCTCCGTGACGGCGTCGATTCCCGATCCGCCTTCGCCGAGGTTGATGTCGGCGAGAATGAGGCCGGGATGCTGCACCCTCGCCCGGGATACCGCTTCGTCCTTGGACGCGGCCGTGCCGACCACCTTATGGCCAAGCTCGGAGACGAGATTTTCAAGATCGAGCGCGATGATGGATTCATCCTCGATGATCAACACCCGCGAGGCCAGCTGGCGCTCGATGGCGTGCTGGGCTTGCACGATCGAGTGCTCGACTTCCTCAGGCGATTCGCCAAGAATTTTTCCTGCCTCGCTCAGGGAAAAGCCCTCCACGGCCGTCAAAAGCAGGGCCGCCCGGTCGGAGGAGGAGAGCGAACGTAGCCTCTCCTCCGGCGTGAGTTGGCGAACGTCTACCGAGACGTCGTGGTCGAGTTGGCCCACGCTCGTGGACCAGATCGCATGGAACAGCCGATAAAGGGCAACCCGTGGAGGCAACTCGCTGGAAAGTTCCGATTTTCCGGCAAGAAGTGCCGTCAACGCGGCCCGCACATAGGCGTCGCCGCTTTGCTGCGAACCTGTCAGCGCGCGGGCATAGCGCCGCAAATATGGAAGATGAGGAGCCAGAGACTCTGTGATGGTCATGGATCAGTTCCCTCGGAGGCTCAAACCAAACGGGCAACTGGGAAGAATGTTCCCTTGTGGATGGAACCAGATCCAAGCTTGCCCGTTTCTGCAGCTCAGGGAAAGCCTTCGCTGGGAGGGGGTCCCTTAACTAAAATGTCGAAGGGTGTAGCCATGGACGGACGATATTGGGACGGGCCGGCTGCACGACGTGAGGGCGGGAATTTGCACGTGAAAAAAGAAGAACCGGACCGAGAGATGATGATCGCCGCGCGCGCCAGGCAGCGGGCGATTGGGCGCGAGTTGCGCCGCATGTATGACGAGATCGTTCAGGAACCCATTCCTGAAGAGTTTGTCGATCTTTTGAAGAAGATCGATGAGACCCGGGGGAAGGATGGTTCGTCGTGAAATCGCACAATTTTGATGAACCCTCGATGAGCGCGAGCGGGGAAGCCGTTCCGGTCTCGGATCCAGATATCGTGTTTCGGCGGGATCTTCTGGATCTCATCCCCTTCCTGCGGGCCTTTTCGCGTTCGCTTTGCGGCGATCGGGAACTCGCGGACGATCTGGCGCAGGAGGCGCTGGCGAAAGCCTGGCAGTCGCGCGAAACCTTCCGGGCGGGTTCCAATCTAAAGGCTTGGTTGTTCACGATTTTGCGCAATCAATTTTATTCGGACCGCAGGCGGGCCTGGCGTCAGGCGCCATGGGACGAGACGGCGGCCGAACGGGTTCCGAACGCGAGGGGAGAACAGACCTGGGCTGTTCAGCTCTCCGATACGGCGCGCGCGCTTCGGGGTTTGCCCGCGGAGCAGCGCGAAGCATTGATCCTGGTCGGCGCCGGTGGTTTCTCTTATGAAGACGCGGCGAAGATCAGCAATTGCGCTGTCGGCACGGTGAAGAGCCGCGTCGCGCGTGCGCGTAAGGCGTTATCCGCCGCATTGGAAGGAAATGGTCCGCTGCCGAGCGAGCCGCGCCCGGCAGGGGGAGACGCCACCAATGAGATTATGGCGCAACTTGACCGATTGGCTCCATTCGAAACGTCCGAAGGCGTTCCGGGAACAACCGGAGAAACAGACCCTACCTGAAGTCGGCGGCAGGCCGCTTAGACTTCGTCTTCTATTTTGGATCATTATCTGGCTGTTGCCGGCCGCGCTGGTGAGCGTGGTTCAGGGTTTTGATCGCGTGCAGCGCGATATCGACGATGTACGCGAGCGCTTGATTCAGACGGCGCGCGCAACCGCCTCCAATGAAGAAAATGTGATGATCTCGGGCGGCCAGGTGCTCAGCGCGCTCGCCAATCAGCCGGAGGTGCGCGACGCCAGTCCTGATTGCGGCATGTCCCTGAAGAACGCGCTGAAAGGGGTTCATTATCTGACGAACATCGCCCGGCTCGATGCGAGCGGTAATGTGCTTTGCGCCGCCTATATGCCCCCGCCGGACCAGGCGAATGTGGCAGGCCGCCCCTGGTGGGCCGACGCCAATAGACGGATCGGCTATTTCGTGACGCCTCAGGTTTACAGCACGGTGGCCAAGCGCAACGTTCTTGGCGGCGTGCTGCCGCTGCGCAGCCCGAGCGGACAATTCGACGGCGTCCTCGCGCTGGCTTTGGATGTGTCGTGGCTCGACGTGCTGCTGCACACCAATCCGGTTCCCGCAGGCTCGGTAGTTGCCGTCTTCGATCCGGCGGGAAACATGATCGCCTCGAACGATACTGCAGTGGCGCAGCAGATCTTCACCAAACGAACGGCGGCGCCGAAGGGTGATGAATTGCAGGCGGCAAGCGCAGACGACCAATCCTGGAGCTACGCTCTGGTTCCCCTCCTGACGACGGCGACATCGCTCGGCTTCGCGATGCGCAACCGCGATCTTTTCGCCAGCACTTATCTACATGTCGGGACCGACCTTCTTCTTCCGGTGCTGATGTTGGGGCTTGCCTCCGCCGCGATCTGGATTGCAACCGACCGTCAGATCACGCGCTGGATCGTTTATCTGCGCCGCATCGCCACCGCTTATGGCCGTGGTCATTACGCGATCCGGCCTGTCGCGCTGGAAGAAGCGCCGAACGAATTCCGTCTGCTGGGCGAGACCTTTTCGTCAATGGCTGCGGCCGTACAGGACCGCGACCGGCGGCTTCGCGAGGCGCTGGCGCAGAAGACGCTACTGATCAAGGAGACCCATCACCGGGTGAAGAACAACCTGCAGATTGTCATGAGCCTGCTCTCGCTGCAGGCCGGGCAATTGCGCGATCCCAAGGCCCAGGCAGCACTCCGCCAGGCGCAGGTGCGCGTCAACGCGCTCGCGCTGGTACATCGCATCCTGCACGATGTCGAGGATCTGGGAGCGGTCGATCTGAAGCGTCTGATCGAGGACCTCGCCCACCAGATCCATGAAGGCTTCGGCGCGGAGCGGCGCGATCTGAAGCTCGAACTCGATATCGCCGCCCGCCATGTGCCGAGCGACCTTGCAGTGCCCTTGACGCTCTTCACCGTCGAAGCGATGACGAACGCCTTCAAGCACGCTTATCCCGTGGGCGCGCGCGGCGGCCTTATCCGCGTGAGTCTCATTCCGATCGACGCCGGGAATTTGCGCCTGGCGATCGAAGACGACGGCATAGGACCTTCGGGACAATGCGATCCGGGCGGCGGGGGCATCGGCTCCCGTCTGATCAATGCCTTCGCCCAACAGCTCGGGGGCACAGCCAGCGTGAGCGCGCGTGACACCGGCGGGACGGTGGTCGAACTTGTCTTCCCCGATCCCCTCTGCGAACCCCAGCCTGCCGAAGAGATAACCGTTTGAACTTCGTTCAGCGAAAGCTCGAAAGGCCGCTGAACAGATTGACCGCAAGCGCGAGCACGAACGTATTGTAAAAGAACGACAGCACCGCATGCAGCGTGACGAGCGCGCGAAATTTCCGTGTACCCGTCACGACGTCGGAAACCTGATAGGTCATCCCGATGCAGAATGCGAAATAGACAAATTCCGGATAACCCGGCTCCGCGCTCGTCTCGGGAAAGATCAGCCCTGGCCTTGGCGGCTCGCCACCTGCATGATCCACGTAATAGCGATGCGCGTAGTGGGTCGCGAACTCCATGTGCATGCAGAGCCAGGACAGCACCAGAGTCCCAATCGGAAGAACGGCGAGAACCATGGTATCGCCCGTGGCCGTGCGTGCATTTCTCATCTCGGCCAGGATCCCGAACAGGCTTGCCGCGACCAATGCGAGCATAAGGCCAAGAATGACCGGCGCCGTTTCGTCCTGCTCGGCTGCCTTGACGCGCAAATCGGGAACGGAGGTCGTGGCCATCATCCAGCACATCCCGAGCAGGAGGATGATGACGCAAATGTCCCAGCCGATGAGGCAGCGTGTAGCGACATCGGTGCCGGTAAGGGCGAGGGCTGCAGTGCCGCCCGCCGCAATGGCAAACAGCACGCGCAGATGCCCATGCCTGCGCATTCGCCTGCCTAGTCTGATTCGGTCCGCTGTCATGCCGGCATTGTGTCATCCGCGGAAAAAAGAGAGGAGCGGTTTTCGGCCGCTCCTCCTCAGTAACGCCGACCACTTCTGAGGCGGCCTGGCATACAAGCAATCCTAAACCGCCGGCGGACGTCCCCGCGCCATCGCGACGACGACGCTCACCAGGAACAGCGCCAGGAAAACCACGAAAAGAATCTGCGCGATGCTCGATGCCGTCGCAGCGATGCCGCCGAAACCGAAAACCGCCGCTATGATCGCAATAACGAGGAACGTAAGTGCCCATCCAAGCATGATCGCACCTGTTGTCAGTGTTTCGCTTCGCCGCTGTTGCGGGTCTCGTTAACGGCAACGTGGGACGGGCCGCTAAAGTTCCAGCGCGGTTCCGAGGGCGGGTGCGAGAACTGAGGCGACAAAGGGCTGAGCTTGGCATTATCGTTTGCGACCTGAGGCCCAGGCCCGGCGCTGAAACTGCGTATCGCGCGAGGCAGGGCGCGCAGTTCGAGCGGCGCCTCGATCCGCACGGGATCGCCGTCGAGCAGAACCCAAGTTGCGGCATTTCCTTCGATCGTCAGTTTTTCGCATGCGAAACGGGCCCGCCGCCCCCCACGCCAGTCGCCGCCGAAGGCGCTGCGCGCCACCGCGCGGACGAGTCCAAGCGGGCCGTAGTGAAAGGACGTACATTCAAATCCCGTGCGGCTGCCGTGCCGATCAGGTGGTGTCGTGACACCGCTCTGGCTCGTGCCGACGACAAGCGCCGATGCGCGTTGAGTATCGCTGCCATCGCGGCGAAAACGGATTGCGGGACACAGCAGCAATCGCGAAAGCTGCGCTGCTCGGGCGCATGCCTGCCAGGCTTCCCCGAAGGTCGACGCATCGCTCAAGGCCTCGCGCAATTGGGACAGGTGGGGCGGAAGGCCGATACAGGCTTCGCCGAAGAATATCTGGCTTCCAAGGCTGCCGACCGAGAGGATGACGGGCCTGAGTTCGCCCTGCTTCAGCGTGCCGATCGCCTGTTCGAGCGACAAACGTCCCCATAAGGATTTTGCCCAGTCCGGAATCATCGCTCCGGGCAGGAAGAGAATTGGCAGGCCGCGCTTCAGCACCATCTGGCCCGCGCGCCGCGCGGATTGCGCGCTGGCTGAAATGGCGAGGATGTCGGGTTTCTCCGCCACCGCCGCCGCACACGCGAAATCGAACAGCCGTGGCGCAGCCAGGCGGATAGAGTCCAGCCTCGTGCCCAGCCGGTCCAGCAGAAGGGACTGCAAAGCCAGGGCTTGCTTGAGGGTTTCGGGCCCATGCCCGACATTTATGACGACGGCCAGCTTCATTTTTTCTGTACCCGCACCCAGCCCGTGCAGGTGGCTCTGTAAACGGTTGTAAAATAGTAACGTGCCGCAAAGTCGCCAAGTTCCTGCCGCACGCGCCGTTGGGGCTGTCGAAGTTCAGAGCCCGGCGAAAAGCCACTCGAGTGCGAAGGCGCACTCGATCAGACCCAGCACGGCACAGGGCAGGATCCACCAGCCAGCGGGCCAACGAGGCTCGGCGTCGGCCTCGGCGTTCTCCCGCCAAGTTAAAACATCGAGTGCGCCAAACTCCTCCACCGGTTCGGGTCTCGTCAAGCGATAGCTCTTGTGACCGGCATCGGGACGCATGGACGCTCTCCTCGTTAATACTTTACACGGACGGTGACTCCGACCGTGCGGGGATCGCCGACAAGCCCGACGACTTCGCCGGAATTGCCGGTTTGAGGCTGGAGGTATTGAAAGTAGTGCTGGTCGAAGAGATTCTTTGCCCAGACGGACACTTCCCATCCGCTGTCGAATATGTAGCCGGCGCGCAGATTGACCAGGCCGTAGCTGCCGATCTTGAGATATTTGGAATCGGACGCGTCGGAATAGAACGAAGAGCGATAGCTCGCATCCACGCCCACATAGCCCATGCCATCGTCGATGGGCAGGCGATATTCTCCGCCTCCCGAAACCGACCACCGGGAGGCGCCCGGCAAGGGCCGGCCGCTCAAATTGCACGAAGTCGTAGAGGCGCCGATGAGTTCGAGCGGGCACGGCCCGTTGGCAAAGGAGACATATTTCGCATCGGTCCAGGCGGCCGACAGATAACCGGAAAGATTTTCAGCCACCACAAAGTTGGAATCGAGTTCGAATCCGCGCGATTGCACTTTGGGGATATTGGCGAGATAGCCGCGCAGCGCGCCGGGCCCCGAATCCACAACATTGACCTGATAATTCTTGTCTTCGGTGTCGAAGGCCGCGAGGTTGAGGGTCAGCCGCCGCGCGAAGAATTCGTTCTTCACGCCGACTTCAAAGGTCGTCACATTCTCGGGCTTGATGATCGCGGTGGAGACCACCGGGTTGTTGTTGGCGTCGAGCGGAATGCCGGCAAGATTGATCCCGCCCGATTTGAATCCTTGCGAATAGGTCGCATAGACCATCGAGTCGGGGGCGATGTCATAGGAGAGGTTGACCTGTCCCGAGACGCTGCCATCGGTGAAATGGGCGGCATAGGATTGCGGCCGGACGACCGACAGCAGCTTGGCAACATCTCCGGCGTTGTTCGCATCGGTCCTCGGGTTGCCGCCGGATACGGTCTGGCTGTAGCTGCCCGATTTGTCTTCATTGGTGTAGCGAAGGCCCGGCGTGAAGTGCAGATCGCTCGTGATGTTCCAGGTGGCCTGCGCGAAGGCGGCATAGCTCTTGGTGTCGGAATGCGCGATCGCGTTCGAGGTATAGCCGTTCAGCAGATTGGCCGGCAGCGTCAGCGGCGTCAGCAGCCACCTGGTGGCGTCCGCGCCATATTGCGCGATCGGCGTCGCATCGATCTTCTGGCGGAAGTAATAGACGCCGGCTACGTAATCGACCGTTTGCTTGCCGTTGGAGGCAACCCTGAATTCCTGGCTGTACTGGTTCTGATTGTCGGGGTTCGCCGATATGGTTTGAATGGAAAGTTTCGTGAAGTCCCGGTCGCTCGCAGGATCCCAGTTCCAGGTGCGCCAGGCGCTGACGGAGGTTAGCGTCGCGGGCCCGAAATCCCAGTCGGCAATCGCAGAAACGCCGCCAAACACCTGGTTGGCCTGGGCCGGAGAGTTGGTGTCGATCAGCCGGGCGAACGGATCGGTGCTTGGCGGGGCGTATCCCGCGGCGGCGGCAAGCGCGGGAAATTGCTGCGCGGCGGGTTTCAGGGTCGTCCCTACAGTGACGTAACCGAGCGCGCAGCAGATGCCCTTTTGAGTGTTGTAATCGCCGGTGATCCGCAGGCTGAACTCGTCGTCCGGACGATAGAGAAGCTGGCCGCGCGTGGAAAAATTGTTCTGATTGTTGACGTCCTTGCCGGTGGTGACGTTATGCACCATGCCGTCGCGTAACGTGCCCTCGACCGAGAGCCGGGCCGCGAGCACATTCCCCGCGATGGGACCCGAGATCGATGCCTTGCCCTGCAGAAAGCCGTAATTTCCGGCCGAGACCTCGGCCTCTACCCGGCGCTCGAAGGTTGGAATCTGAATTCCGATATTGATCGCGCCTGCGGTCGTGTTCTTGCCGAACAGTGTGCCTTGGGGACCGCGCAGCACTTCGACCTGATCCACGTCGACGAAATCGAAGGTCGCGGCGGCGGGCCGGCTCTGATAAACCTGATCGATGTAAAGACCGACGCCGGATTCCAGCCCGTCATTGGTCAGGCCGAAGCTGGTGCCGAGCCCCCGGATCGTTATCGCGGTGTTGCGGGGGTTCGACGAGAAGAACTGCACGCTTGGCACAAGCGAGGTGAGTTGACCGACATCGTAGGTCCCGGTTGCCTCGATCTGCTGCACATTGATGACGGAGAGCGCGACCGGAACTTCCTGCGCGTCTTCCTCGCGACGGCGCGCGGTAACGGTGACTTGCTCGACGGCCACGATGCCGATGGGAGAGACCGCGCTTTCAAGGGGGGACGCGACGACCGCATCGGCTGCGAGTTGGATCGAAGGCGAGGCAGCCGCCGGCGGAGCATCCTGTTCGGATGCGGATGAGGAGGAGATGAGAACCGCGTAAGCGGCCGATGTAAGAAGTGCTGTCTTGAAGGCAAAACCTGAACGCATCCCCGAACCCCTGTTTGTGACTCACGCGCCTCGGACCCACCTCCGTTGCGCGAGGGAATTAATCCCCCGTATCTCTACTAAGTCAATAGACATTACGCGGTAACTGGGGTTCTGTTCCGGGTCTGGTTAATTTCAGATCGAGCTCCCATAGCCGCGCGCATCGCGCGGCCAACCCTGGTAAAAGGCCCAAAGGGTGCTTTCGCCGTAAGTGCGGCGAGGGGAGGGAGAAGCGATGAAAACCAAAGCCATTCTGACGGTTGCCTCCATTGTTTCGCTTTTGAACGCGGGCGCGCCGGCGACTGCTGCCGACCTCAAAGTGTTCGTCGGCGGCGCCATGACGGAAACCGTGGAAAAGATCGGGGCCCAGTTCGCCAAGGCGAGCGGCAACAAGATGGATTACGTCTCCGACACCACGGGCGCGCTACAGAAACGGCTTCAAGCCGGCGAAAAGGCCGATGTCGTGGTGGTCACCGCGGCAGGGCTCGATGCCATGCAGAAGGAGAACCGCATCGCGGCCGGTTCGCGCACGCAGTTGGTTCGAGCGCTGATCGGCGTAGCGATGCGTCCGAACGGAACGGCGCCCGATCTTGCCTCGCCAGATGCCTTCAAGGCGTCCCTCTTGAAGGCCAAGACGGTCTCTTTTGTGAACCCGATGGCTGGCGGCACCTCAGGCACCTATTTCGAAGGCCTGATGAAAAAGATGGGCATCTACGACCAGATGAAGCCCAAGGTGGTGTATCGCAATCAGGGTTCGGAAGTGGCCGACGCGGTCGCCAAGGGAGACGCTGAAATCGGCATCAGCTTTATCGCGGAATTGGCCCCGAACAAGGGCGTGAGGATTGCCGGTCCATTGCCCGATGCAATCCAGAGCCCGACCGATTACGTCGCGGCTGTCACCACTGTGAGCGGCAGCCCTGACGCCGCGCGCGGCTTTATCGCCGCGATGACCAGCCCGTCGGGCGGCGCGATCTTCAAGGCGGCGGGCCTGTCGGTTTTGCCCGCGCATTGAGGGCGGCCATGAAGCTCTCGCTGTTCGCGCTGCTGTTTTTGGTTCCGCTTTGGGGCCGTGAGGCCGATGCGGCCGAGCTCACCGTGTTTGCCACAGGCTCGATGGCCGACCCACTCAAGGAATTGGCCGCCGATTTTACCCACGCCACAGGTAACACCATCCAATTCTCGCTCGGGACCACAGGCTCGGTACTGAACAAGCTCAAATCCGGCGAGAAGGGCGACGTCATCGTCATCGCCGACGAGGCGGCGAACGCGCTGGAGAAGGACGGAAAGATCGCACCCGGCACACGCAAGGACGTGGCGCGCGCGCTCTTCGGTGTGGTGGTGAAAAGAAGTGCGACGATGCCGGACGTCTCCTCGCCGGAGGCGCTGAAAAAGGCTGTGCTGGCAGCGCGGAGGATTTCCTATCCCGATCCGGTCACGGTCGCCGCTTCCGGCGGTTACATCGACTCAGTGTTCCAGAAAATGGGAATTGCGCATGAGGCCAGAAAGAAGGCCGCGCTGAAGCCCATGGGATATCTGGTCGGCGAAGCAGTGGAGAAAGGTGAAGCGGAACTTGGACTTTCCTTCATGAGCGAATTTGCCGCCAACCCAAATCTGAAAACCGTGCCCTTCCCGGATGCCTTGCAGAACCCGCAGCTTTACGCGGCGGGCCTTTATGCGGGTACGCCCAATGCGGAAGCCGCCCGCGCCTTTATCGCGTTCGTGACGCGCCCGGAGGCGCAAGCCAGGCTCAAAGCGGCGGGGCTCGATCCCGCCGCTCGCTGAAGAGGAGTTTCGCATGCTCAAGCAATCGCTCATCGTCGCCGCCTTGGTATTTGCCGCAAGCGAAGCCGACGCGGCGCAAATGAAGCTGCTGGTCGGCGGCTCCATGCAGGTGCCTTTCAAAGAGGTCGGGGCATCCTTTGCGAAGAAGACGGGGAATAAGCTCGATTTCGTGGTCGACACCACGGGCGCGCTGCAGAAGCGGCTCAGGTCGGGCGAGAAGGCGGACATCATCCTCATTTCCGCGCCGGGAATGGACGCGCTCGAAAAAGAGCATCTGATCGTGCCTGGCACGCGCGTCGATCTCGCGAGCGCCGCGATGGGCATTTCGGTGAAGGCCGGAGCATCCTCGCCCGATCTTTCTTCGCCCGATGCCTTCAAGGCAACGATGCTGTCGGCGCATTCGGTGGCATTGGTCGACCCCAAGGCCGGCGGTACGTCGGGCATCTATCTCGACGGGCTGTTCCAGCAAATGGGTATCGCCGAGGCGGTGAAGAAGAAAACCGTCTACGGGATGCAGGGCTCCGAGGTCGCCAAGGCCGTCGCCGACGGAAAGGTCGAGATCGGACTCACCTTCATCAGCGAGATGATGCCCAATAAGGGGGTGAAGATCGCAGGGCCGCTGCCCGCGGGAGTTCAGAACGCGACGAACTATACGGTTGCTATCCCTGTGGGGAGCCCCAATCCCGATGCCGCGCGCGCCTTTATCGAAGCCATGAAAAGCGTGGAAGGCCATGCTGCGATCGCCAAAGCCGGACTCGAACCGCTGGTGAAATAATCACTCGGCTGGAATGGCCGTACGGCGGGATTTCCTTGGCGCGGGCAGGATTTCATCGAGGCTGTCGCGCAACGTGTGCGATTCGAGAATGCCGGCCGTGGAATCCCGAACCGCGAGCAGCACCTTTCTGAGCGAGCATGTCGCCTCATCCACGCAATCGTCGCAGCGGCGATAGGCGGTGACGCTGACGCAGGGGCTGAGCGCCAAAGGCCCGTCTATGGCGCGGATCACCTCGGCGAAGGAGATGCTTTCGGGCGCCCGGCCGAGCGTATAGCCGCCGAATTTCCCGCGAACGCTATGGAGAATGCCTCGCTTTTTCAGTTCAAGCAGAATTTGCTCCAGGAATTTGCGCGGCACGCGGGCTTGCTCCGCAATCTCGGCGATCATCACCGGCTGGCCGGCGGGCCGCCTGGCCAGGAGAAACAGCGCGCGGAGCGCATAACGGGCCTTTTGGGATAGCATATGCGGTAAATTCCACAGAGTTAGTCGAGTATAATTGGCTTTCATCTGCCGTTCAAGTGAATTGCTATAAATGCATATTCCGGCAACACCGTACTGAGCGAATTCGCAGCATTTTGGTACAAATAGCTCCGTTTCCTCCCAAACCGGCGACATTGCTCAGACATGCCATCGTTGTAAATTGATTTGAGAACGGCAGGATTGTCTCCATGAATGTGCAGAGCCCTATCCGGGACATTGAAGCTTCGCCGCCTCGTCCGAGAAAGCGCAAAGGAGGTGGCGTTGGCCGCGCGCTGTTTATGGTTTTGTTG
>Ga0265338_10004255_pt1 | contig 19453 bp, 20 predicted proteins | sample 42126metaG_FD_193579 | JGI IMG/M metagenome (GOLD analysis project Ga0265338, IMG submission 193579) | Rhizosphere microbial communities from Carex aquatilis grown in University of Washington, Seatle, WA, United States - 4-21-26 metaG | ecosystem: Host-associated > Plants > Roots > Rhizosphere...
ATCCCGATCACCGACTGCAGATCGCGGACGAGGGCTGGGTACGGGTGGGGGCCGGCCGCTGAGCCGATCAGGTAGTGGGTGGTCTCGACGTTGGTGATCCAGTCGCGGATCGCCTCGTTCATGGCGTCCTTGAGCGTCCCGGCGCCGGCGCTGACCGGGATCACCTCGGCACCCAGCATCCGCATCCGCACCACGTTGGGCCGCTGCCGGCGGATGTCCTCCTCGCCCATGTAGACGTGGCACTCCAGTCCAAAGCGGGCGCAGACCGTGGCCGAGGCGACGCCGTGCTGGCCGGCCCCTGTCTCCGCGACGATCCGCTGCTTGCCCAGCCGCAGCGCCAGCAGCGCCTGGCCGAGCGCGTTGTTGATCTTGTGCGCGCCGGTGTGGTTCAGGTCCTCGCGCTTGAGGTAGATCCGGGTGCCGGGACACAGCTCCATCAGCCTCTCGGCCAGGTACAGCGGGGACGGGCGGCCGACGTAGTCGCGGCTGAGGCGATCGAGCTCCCCGGTGTACGCGGGATCCGCCTTTGCCGCGTCCCAGGCGGCCACCAGCTCGTCCAGTGCGCCCATCACCGTCTCGGGGACGAACCGGCCGCCAAAGTCGCCGAACCGGCCGCGCTCGTCAGGCATCGTGCTCATGTCGCCTCCTTGGCTGCGGTGATGAACGACGCGATCAGCTCCGCGTCCTTGATCCCCGGCGCACTCTCGACGCCGCGCGCCGTGTCGACGGCCCACGGGCGAGCCGCGCGCACCGCCTGCGCGACGTTCCGGGGGTCGAGCGCACCCGCCAGCATCACGGGCTCCCGCTGCGTCGCGGCACGGTCCCAGTGGGCCGCCAGGGCTGCCGGGTCGGGGTGGCTCCCGCGCGCCAGGTCGAACAGCAGAGGGACGCCGACCGGCAACGGCGGGGGGTGCTCCTCGCGACAGCCGACGATCGTGCGCTCGGTGAAGGCGGGCACGCCGTAGACCTGCACCAGGTCGAATCCATCGCGGCTCTCGGGCTCGGCGCCCGCATAGACGGCCACCGTCCGAGCCCGACCCGCGGCATGGGCCGCCAGCGCGCGCGCCCGGTCGAGTGGTACCCCGCGCGGGCTGTCTGGCACGACCACGAACCCCACCAGGTCGGCGCCGGAATCGATCGCTGCGTCGACGTCCTGCTCACGAGTGAGGCCGCAGATCTTGACCAGCGGTGTGTCAGCCACGGGGCACCGTCACCAGGGAGGGCAACAGCTCGGGATCGCGCATCAGGGCGGTGCCGACCAGCACCGCATCGGCGCCCGCGTCGCGTGCCTCGACAACGGCGGCTCGGTCGCCGATGCCCGACTCGGCAACGCGGACGACCGAGTCCGGGAGGCTGCGGAGCAGCTGGAGTTGGCGGTCGCGGTCGATCTGCAGCGTGGACAGGTCGCGCGCATTGACGCCGATCACGCCCGCCTCGAGCCGCAGGGCGCGCTCCACCTCGTGCTCGTCGTGGGCCTCGACCAGGACATCCATGTGGAGGAGCGCTGCGGTGTCCAGCAGGCGACGGGCCTCCATGTCGGTCAGCATTGCCAGGATCACCAGCACGGCGTCCGCCCCTGCCAGACGCTGCCTGGCGACCTGCTCGGGGAATACGGTGAAGTCCTTGGCCAGCGCCGGAATGCTGATCGCCTCGCGGCCGGCGGTGAGGTCGCCGAGCGAGCCGCCGAAGTCACGCTCGGCGCACAGCACCGACACGCAGGCGGCGCCGCCCGACTCGTAGCGAAGCGCCGTGGCGGGGACGTCTGCGTCGGGCCGGATCGCCCCTTCCGACGGCGAGATGCGCTTGAGCTCGGCGATCACGGCCACCGAGATCCCTGAGGCGAGCGCATTGGCAAAGCCGCGCGTCGGCTCCGGGGCGTCCCGGCGGATGTCGCCGGACAGGCGCTCCAGGTAGCTCACAGCGCCGGCTCCGGCGCCCGCGCCTGGGTGAACGCGCGCAGCGCGTCGAGCGTGCGCGCGGCGGCGCCTGAATCGATTGCTTCGACTGCCTGCTCGATTCCCGCCTCGAGGTCGGGAGCGAGGTCGCCCACGACCAGCGCCGCGGCGGCGTTGAGGATCACGGCATCGCGACGCGGGCCGCGCTCGCCGTCGAACACGGTGGTGATGATGGCCGCGTTCTGGGCTGGATCGCCACCCACCCGCAGGTCGTCCGGACTTCCGGGCACCGGGTGGGTGCCAAGCGGCCGGGGGTCGAGGGTCGACATCTGCACCTGCCCGTCGCGTACCTCGGCGACCACGTTCTCGCCGGTCGGGGTCAGCTCGTCCAGGCCGCCGAAGCCGTGCACGACCATCGCCCGCTCCGCGCCGAGGGCGACCAGTACCTGTGCGATCGGCTCGACCAGGTTCTCGGCGTACACGCCGAGCACCTGGCGGCGGGCTCCCGCCGGGTTGGTCAGCGGCCCCAGCAGGTTGAAGACCGTACGAACGCCCAGCTCCCGGCGAATCGGGGCGACGTGGCGCATGGCAGGGTGATGGGCCTGGGCGAACAGGAAGCCGAACCCCACCTCGTCGATGCAGTCGGCGATGTCCTGAGGCGCCAGGTCGATGCGGACGCCCAGCGCCTCGAGCACGTCGGCAGACCCGCAGCGAGAGGACATCGCCCGGTTTCCGTGCTTGGCGATCGGTGCGCCGGCCGCCGCCGCGACCAGCGCCGCAGCCGTCGAGATGTTGAAGGTGCCCGAGGCGTCGCCTCCGGTGCCGCAGGTGTCGACCAGGCCCTCCCGGGCGGGGTGGGCGGGCGTCACGTGGGCGCGCATCGCCCGCGCGCAGCCGGCGATCTCATCCGGCGTCTCGCCCTTCATCCGCAGGGCGACCGAGAAGCCGGCGATCTGCGCCGGGCTGGCGTCGCCGCCCATCACCTGCATCATCGCGGCGTGGGTCTCCTCGGCCGGAAGGTCCTGCCCCTCGACCAGCTTCCTGATCGCATCCGTGATCATGGCGCGACTCCGTTCATGGCCAGGAAGTTCTCGATCAGGCGGCGGCCGTGGGGCGTCAGCACAGACTCGGGGTGGAACTGCACGCCGTGCGTGGGCAGGTTGCGGTGGCGCACCCCCATCACCTCGCCGTCGGGCGTGGTGGCGGTCACCTCGAGGTCGGGCGGCACCTGGATCGCCGCCAGCGAGTGGTAGCGGCCGGCCTCGAACGGGCTCGGTAGGCCGGCGTAGAGCGGGGAGGAGTCGTGGCTGACCATGTCCGGCTTGCCGTGCATCAGCCGCGCCGCGCGGTTCACCGTGCCGCCGTGCATCTCGACGATCACCTGGTGGCCGAGGCACACGCCGAGCACGGGCAGTCGCGGGCCCAGCCGCTGGATCAGCGCCTCCGAGACGCCGGCCTCCGCGGGCCTGCCGGGGCCGGGGGAGACGACCAGGTGGGTCGGCTGCCAGGCGTCGGCCTCGTCGGGGGAGATGGCATCGTTGCGCTCCACCCGCACCTCGGCGCCGGCCGACGCGATGTAGTCGACCAGGTTGTAGGTGAACGAGTCGTAGTTGTCGATGACGAGGACTCTCACGGCCCGTAGGCTCCTGTCTCGGCGCGGTCGATCGCCGCTCCCAGTGCCGCCAGCTTGTTCATGCACTCCTGATGCTCCGTAGCCGGATCGGAGTCTGCCACGATCCCGGCGCCTGCCTGGAGATACGCCACGCCGTCACGCATCAGCAGCGTGCGGATCGCGATGCAGGTGTCCATGTCGCCGCCGAAGCCGAGGTAGCCGACGGCGCCGGCGTAGGCCTCGCGTCGCCGGTTCTCGAGCTCGGAGATGATCTGCATCGCCCGCACCTTGGGAGCGCCGGACAGCGTCCCGGCGGGGAAGGTCGCCCGCAGCAGGGCGGCGGCGTCGCGATCGGGGCGGATCCGGCCCTCGACCTGCGACACGATGTGCATGACGTGCGAGTAGCGTTCGACGTCCATCGAGCGGAGCACCTTGACCGAGCCTGGCTCGCAGACCCGGGAGAGGTCGTTGCGCGCCAGGTCGACCAGCATCACGTGCTCGGCGCGCTCCTTCTCGTCGGCCAGCAGCTCCTCGGCGAGGGCGTCGTCCGCGGCCCGGTCGGCTCCCCGGGGACGGGTGCCGGCGATCGGCCGCAGCTCGCACATCCTGTCGGTGCCGAGCCGCACGTGGGTCTCCGGCGAGGAGCCGACCAGCTGGTAGTCGCCGAGGTCGAGCAGGAACATGTAGGGGGAGGGGTTGACCGCGCGGAGAGCGCGGTAGACCGCGAACGGCGACACCTGCGTCTCGCGGCGGATCCGCTGCGACAGCACGATCTGGAACGCGTCGCCGGCGGCGATGTGCTCCTTGGCCTGCGAGACGGCGGCCTCGTACGCGGCCGGGTCGGTCTCGCTCGACTGCCGGCCGGGAGCCAGCTCGGGGCCGGCGGTGGCCGCCGGAGCGCGGCTCAGCATCTCCGCCAGCCGGTCGACCTGCCCGCTGGGGCCGATCAGCGACACCGTGCGCCGCACGTGGTCGAACGCGACCACGGCGTCGGCGAGCATGAACCGCATCAGCGGGATCCCGGCGTCGGCGGAGCTCGCCGCCGGGGTTGGCACCGGCTCAAGCTGGGAGATCCAGTCGTAGGCCAGATAGCCGACGGCGCCGCCGACGAAGGGTGGCTGCCCGTCAGCCGGGCCGGGGGTCCCGGACGCGAACGCCACCGCCTTGTCCAGCGAGTCGGTGGTCGGCAGGCCGGCACCCAGGAACGAGTAGCGGCCGACCTGTTCGCCGCGCTCGACCGACTCCAGCAGGAACGCCGGCGTGCCCAGCGCCTCGCGCAGGAGCAGGTAGGCGCCAACCGGCGTCAGCAGGTCGGCGGGAAGGGTTCGGAGTGTGCGTTGATCGTTCATGGGCAACAAAAAAGCCCTCCGCCGGATGGGCGAAGAGCTTGGGCGAGAAACGGATGCCGCGGCGCAGCTAGCGGGCCGGTCCTCGCCGGGTAGGCCACCACCACTGCTTGCCGTTCGGGGCGTTCACGGCATTGACTATGCTGGATTGCTGCTCAAGCGTCAAATTGGAAGGTGGAAGCGGGCATGCCCGACACAGTCATCCTGGGGTACGCACGCACCCCTCTTGGCCGCCTCGGCGGCGGCCTCGCATCGTTGTCAGGACCCCAGCTCGGCACCCATGCCGGGAAGGCCGCGCTGGAGCGCGCCGGCGTCTCGCCTGACGACGTCGGCTACGTCGTCATGGGAGAGGTGCTGCAGGCCGGCGTCGGCATGATCCCGTCGCGGCAGGTCTCGGCCGGCGTCGGCTGCCCGGTGTCGGCGGGCTCGGACACGATCAACAAGGTCTGCGCGTCCGGCATGCGGGCGGTCGCCTACGGCGATCTGCTGATCCGCGCCGGCGAGCGCGACGTGATCCTGGCGGGCGGCATGGAGAGCATGTCGAACGCGCCCTACCTGGTGCCCAAGGCGCGCTTCGGCTACACGATGGGCGACGGCGTGCTGGTCGACCACATGACCAGCGACGGCCTCACCTCGACGTTCACGCATCGCATCATGGCCGAGGAGAACTCCGTTGTCTCGGCCGAGATCGGCTGCTCGCGAGCCGACCAGGACGCCTGGGCGCTGCGCAGCCACGAGCGGGCGATCGCGGCGATCGACGCCGGGCACATGGCCGAGGAGATCACGCCGGTCACCATCAAGGGCCGCAAGGGCGACACCGTCGTCGATACCGACGAGGGGCCACGGCGCGACACGTCGGCAGAGCGGCTGGCGGGTCTGAAGCCGGTGTTCACCGCCGACGGCGCGACCACCGCCGGCAATGCCCCGGGCGTGAACGACGGCGCCGCGGCGCTGGTGCTGGCATCTGCCGACTGGGCAGCCGAGCGCGGTCACCAGCCGCTGGCGCGGATCCTCTCCCACGGCCAGGTCGCCGACGACTACCCCTACCTGGTGCGCACGCCTGCGGGCAGCGCCCGCCAGGCGCTCGACCGGGCCGGGCTGGCCGTCGCCGATGTCGACCTGTTCGAGGTCAACGAGGCGTTCTGCTCCGTGGTGCTGAACACGGTCACGCTGCTCGAGGCCGACGCCGAGAAGTTCAACGTCCAGGGCGGCGCGGTCGCGCTGGGGCACCCGATCGGGGCGTCCGGCGCGCGGCTGGTGGGAACGCTCGTCACCCAGCTGCGGCGGCGCGGCGGCGGGATCGGCGTCGGGGCGATCTGCTCCGGCGCGGCCCAGGGCGACGCGATCGTGATCGAGGTGGCCGGCTCGTGAGCGGCGAGCGGATCGTCGTCGTCGGCGCCGGGCAGATGGGCGCCGGGATCGCCCAGGTCGGCGCGGTCGCCGGCTACGAGATGACATTGGTGGACGTCGCGCCAGGCCAGCTGGAGCGGGCGCTGAAGGCGATCCAGGGCTCGCTGTCGAAGCTGGTCGAGAAGGGGAAGGTCGAGCAGTCTGACGCTGATGCGGCAGTCGGCCGGATCCGCACCGCTGCCGAGCCGGTCGACGCCGACCTGCTGATCGAGGCGGCGACGGAGAACGTCGACCTCAAGCTGAAGATCTTCAAGCAGCTCGACGAGGCGGCAACTGACGGCGCGATCCTGGCCTCCAATACCAGCTCGATCCCGATCACGAGGCTGGCGGCGGTCACGTCGCGGCCCGACCGCGTGGTCGGCATGCACTTCATGAACCCGGTGCCTCTGATGCCGCTGGTCGAGCTGATCCGCGGCGTCGAGACCAGCGACCTGACGGCGGCCAGGGTGCGCTCGGTCGCCGAGAAGATGGGCAAGACGGTCGCCGAGGCGCACGACTACCCCGGGTTCATCTCCAACCGGATCCTGGTGCCGATGATCAACGAGGCCGTCTACTGCCTGATGGAGGGCGTCGGCGACCGCGACGCGATCGACACCGTGATGAAGCTCGGCATGAACCACCCGATGGGGCCGCTGACGCTGGCCGACCTGATCGGGCTCGACACCTGCCTGGCCATCATGGAGGTGCTGCACCAGGGCCTCGGCGACGACAAGTACCGGCCCTGCCCGCTGCTCCGCAGCTACGTCGAGGCGGGGCGGCTGGGCCGCAAGAGCGGCCGCGGCTTCTACGAGTACTCCTGAATATGGAGGAGCCGGCTCTCGTACCACTTGCAGCCGCGGTCGTCGTGCTGGACCCGGAAGGGCGCGTGCTGCTGGTCAGGCACTCCTACGGCAAGGAGCGCTGGAGCCTGCCCGGCGGCGAGGTCGATCAGGGCGAGAGCCCGGCAGAGGCCGCAGTTCGCGAGGCGCGCGAGGAAGCCGGCATCGAGGTCGAGCTCGATCACCTGATCGGCGTCTACTTCCTTCGCAGCAAGAAGAACGGGCTGCGGTTCATGTTCGCCGCCCGCATCACCGCGGGCGAGCCGACCGCCGCGGACGCCGACGAGATCGCCGAGGTCGGCTGGTTCGAGCCCGAGGACCTGCCGCAGCCGACGACTCCGACCATGCCCTACGGCGTTCGGGACGCGGTCGCAGGCGAGCGCGGGCTCTACCGGGACATCGATGTGCGCGCTCAGCAGGGGTAGGTCAGCCGTGGCGGTGCGGCCGCCGTCCCAGGGGCGGGGGGTCCCGTGGAGTCACTGCCGAGCCTGAGCCACCTCGGGTCGACCGCAATCCCCTCGCCGCGGGCGTAGATGGGGCGCCCGCAGGCTGAGTCGAGCTGCAGGTAGCCGAGGTTTTCCGCCTTCGCCGGCAGGAACCGCAAGAACCTGTCGATCCGAGGTGCCAGGGCGGTGTGCCCACCCTCGACGGAGGCCACCACCACAGGCATGGAGATCGATGGGTGCACGAAGTGCAGAGAGACGATGTGGAACCGCGTCGCTCTGGCATCGGATCGGATCCGCCGTGCTACGACTGGGTTGGGCGGCGGAGTGGGGAGGTATCCGAGGTAGTCCGTCATGTGACTGCCCATGTCGTTGAGGACTCGGCCGGCCGGGCCGGCAAAGGAGTAGCTCCACCAGGCCACCGGGGGCAGTGGCTCGCGGCTGGCCAGCCACGCATAGCTGTCTGTGACCCGCGCCTCCTGCCACTCTGCCTCGGCGCGATACACCGCCCTCGATGGGGCGAGCGTCGGCACCGAGGCGATGTAGCTGACCTCGGCACCTGTCCCGCGGACCCCACCGGGAGGCCGGGTGCTGATCCGGATGCTGCGGATCGCCGTTGCGCCGAAGCCGGTCATGATCTCCCGAAAAGCGCTTCGTTGGAACGCTGTCCCACCGGTGATCCGGACCCTCGAACCTGGCTGCGGCGCCGCAGGTACGCCCCTTTCCGTCAGGGTGCCCAGGTACCCCACGACTCCGGAAGGATGCACGGAGTTCGCCGGCGCCTCTGTTCGACGAAGAGCAAACGCCCCGGTCAGTCCGACCAGGACGATGGCCACGCAGATCGTTGCCCCACGACGAATCCCCACGCTGCAAGTATGACTCCTCGCGGCCCGGCGCAGTTCCCGGGCTCAGGCCTGCGCTGCCGCGGCGACCTGCCCGGCCCGCCGCGCCCGCGGGAGCACCCGCGCGGCGACCGCGACTCCGCCGGCGGCGCTGACTGCCGCGAACAGCCACATCGCGTCGTAGCCCAGGTGCTCGGCGACCAGGCCTGCCAGCGGCGCGGCCAGCGACGTCGCCCCGAACACCACCGTCGAGGCGACGCCCACCGCGCGGGCGGCGCGGTCGGCGCCGACCAGCTCGCCGGCGGTGACGTAGAGCACGCCGTTGAACCCAAACGCTCCGAATCCGAGACCCAGCACGACGACGAGGGCGGTGACGGGGCCGAAGCTCATCGCTGCGGGCGCGAGCAGAGCTGCGACCGTCGTCAGCGATCCGCTGGTCGCCAGCACCCGCGTCCGCCGGGTGCCTCCGTGGCGGTCGGCCAGGCGCCCCCAGACCAGGCGCGACGCCGCGGCGGACAGGTTGAGCACGGTGAAGGCGATCCCCGCCAGGGCGGCGGTCTGCCCCGCGGAGCGTGCCGCAGGCACGAGGTACGTGAGCGCCGCCGACAGCGGGAAGGCGTAGAGCAGTGCGACGCACAGCAGGGGCCGCATCCCGGGCGCGGTCAGCACGCCGTCCAGGCTGAGCTTGCCGGCCGTGCCGCCCTCGCCGCGTGAGAGCACCGCAAACCAGGCCGTGGTGATGGTCGTCGCCGCCGCGGCGCAGAGGAGCGCGAGCCGTACCCCGCCGGCATGCGCCAGCAGCGGCAGCATGATTGCACCGATCGTGCCGCCCATCGGCACGGCGAGCTGCCGCCAGCCAAGGACGATGCCCCGCTTCTCGGGCGGGAAGGCCCGGATCAGGGAGCTCATGCCGGCGACCGGCACGGCCGCCGAGCCGACCCCGGCCAGGAACACGCCGCCGGCAAACGCCCAGGCGTTCGACGTGGACGCGGCGGCCAGGTAGCCCGCGGCGTTCAGCAGCGCGCCCCCGAACAGGACCGGGCGGGCGCCGAACCGGTCGACCAGGATCCCCACCGGGATCAGCACCATCGCCGAGCCCAGCCCGATCGCGGCAAACACCGCGCCGAACCCGGCCGGCCCGATCTGCAGGTGGCTGCGGATCTGGGGCTCGATGGCCGGCATCCCGAACTGCACGATCGACACCGCCGCCTGGGCGGCGACAGCGACGATCAACGTGGTTCGTGCGCGTCCCATCACCGCATCGTACGGGGCGAGGGTAGGATAGGGATCTCCTTCGGAAGCAATGATCCGATAGCCTTCAACCTATGTCTCTTTACCCCACCCACCAGCTCCGGGCGTTCGTCGAGGTTGCGGCGCAGGGCAGCTTCACCCGTGCGGCCGAGCGGCTCGGCGTCTCGCAGCCGACGGCCAGCCAGCTCGTGCGTACGCTGGAGGAGCGGATCGGCACGCCGCTGTTCGTGCGCCGTCCGCGGAAGATCGAGCTGACGCCGGCCGGCCGGGCGCTGCTGCCGCATGCCGAGCGTGCGCTGGCGCTGGACACCGAGGCGCAGGAGGCGGTCGACCGGGCGCAGATCGACGAGCGGGCACGGCTGCTGGTCTCGGCCGGCGAGGCGCTGGCGACCTACGTGCTGCCGGCGGCGGTCGCCCGCCTCCGCGAGCGTCTCCCCCGACTCCAGGCCGGATTCGTGGTCGGCACCGAGGCGCGCGTCCTGTCAGCGCTTCGCAGCGGCGAGGTGGACGCCGCGCTGCTGACCGAGCACACCGCTCCGGCCGACATCGAGAGCGTGCCGTATGCGGACGGGCGCACGGTGCTGATCGCGCCGGCGGACGAGCCCGACCCCAGGCGTCCGGTGGCGCTGAAGGATCTGGCGGAGCGGACGCTGGTGCAGCGCGACCCGGGGACGGTCAACCGCCGGGAGGTCGACCAGGCGCTGGCCGCGGCCGGAGTGGAGCCGGCGGCCCGGCTGGAGGCGTCCAGCCTGGAGGCGGTGAAGCGCTGCGTCGAGGCGGGGCTGGGGATCGCGATCGTCCCCCTGATCGCCGTCACCCGCGAGCTCGAGCTGGGCACGCTGCGGGAGCTGCCCATGACCCGGCCGGTGATGGAGTTCCAGTTCTGCCTGGCCTGGCGGCGGGGGGAGCCGCCAAACCCTGCAGTTCAGGCGCTGCTTGCCGAGTTGAGTCGCGCGCCTGCTGGTTGAACCCTCGAGCCTACGCGGCGATCCGGTCCGAGACCCGGCTGCGCAGGCCGCCGCCCAGCCACACACGGCTGGCGACGTGCACCGCACTGCGAACGCGCGAGCGGAGCTCCTCGGCGTTCACCGGCTCATGCGGGTCGATCATGACCACCGGGATCGCGTCCAGGCCGGCCGCAGCAAGCCCGTCTTCGATGGCGATCAGCTCGGTGGGATCGAGTCCCAGGTCGAGCAGGAGGGCGGTGGGGCGCAAGACGGCCACCTGTGACAGCACCTCCGCCGCGTCGCGGGCAACCGCGATGTCGCAGATGCCGTCAAGGCATCGGCGCACCAACGAGAGCATGTTGAGGTCGCGGTCGATCACCATCACGGAGCCGACGGTGAGCGGTACAACATTGGAGCTGGCAGCGACGATTGCGTCGCCGGGGGTATCCGTCCGGACGATCCGGTCGGTGAGGCCGTACATGGATTGTTCCTCCTGGAGCGAGGCTGGTGGGTGGAGCGCCCACCGGGGTCACACAGGTAATCGCCGGGGAAGGCGGCCTGAAAATCCCCAGATGAGTGATCTTGGGCACCCCCGCCGGGGCATCGTCTACGGTAGATAGATGGTCAAGCTCGACCGCATCTACACGCGCGGCGGCGACGCCGGCGAGACCTCGCTGGGCGACGGCGAGCGCGTGTCGAAGGACTCCCCCCGGATCTGGGCCTACGGCAGCGTCGACGAGCTGGGCGCTGCGATCGGCGTCGCCCGCACGTCCGGCCTGCAGCCGTGGGCGGACGACCTGCTGCGGCGGATCCAGAACGACCTGTTCGATGTCGGCGCCGACCTGTCGGTGCCGATGGATACCCAGCGCGGGCACGGCAAGAGCCGGCTGCGGATCACGTCCCAGCACGTGACCGCGCTCGAGCTGGCCTGTGACGAGCAGTCCGAGGCTCTGGCACCACTGACCAGCTTCGTCCTCTCCGGAGGCACACCGGCCGCCGCCCACCTGCACAGCGCCCGCACGGTCTGCCGGAGGGCCGAGCGGCTGACCGTGCGCCTGGCCGGCGAGGAACCGGTCAACTCGCAGGCGATCGCCTACCTCAACCGCCTTTCCGACCTTCTCTTCATCCTCGCCCGCCGCCACAACGACGACGGCCGCGGGGATGTCCTGTGGGAGCCGGGAGCATCGATCGCGCCCGATTCGGAATCACCGGTCTGACCGCGCGTCTATCCTGAGGGCAGATGGCGACCGCCCGAGTGCCTGAACCGGAGGGAGCGCCCGAGCCAGAGCGCTCGACGATCTCCGGCATCCCCTTCGCACCGTTCTACTCGCCACAGACGACCCCCGTCGACTACGTCCGCGACCTCGGCGACCCCGGTCAGTATCCATTCACCCGCGGCGTCTACGAGTCGATGTACCGCGGCAAGCTGTGGACGATGCGGCAGTTCGCGGGGTTCGGAACCGCGGACGAGACGAACCGCCGCTTCCACTACCTGCTCGAGCACGGCCAGACCGGCCTGTCGACCGCGTTCGACATGCCGACGCTGATGGGGTACGACTCCGACCACGCGCGATCGCTGGGCGAGGTCGGGCGCGAGGGCGTTGCGGTCGACACGCTGGCCGACATGGAGGACCTGTTCCGCGGCATCCCGCTCGACCAGGTGACCACGTCGATGACGGTCAACGCCCCGGCGGCGATCGTGCTGGCGCAGTACGTGGTGGTTGCCGAGCGGCAGGGCGTCCCGCCCGAGAAGCTGGGGGGCACGATCCAGGCCGACATCCTCAAGGAGTACATCGCCCAGAAGGAGTGGATCTTCCCGCCGGAGCCGTCGATGCGGCTGATGATCGACATGATCGAGTGGTGCACGAAGGTGATGCCGCGCTGGCACCCGGTCTCGATCTCCGGGTACCACATCCGCGAGGCCGGTGCGACCGCCGCCCAGGAGCTGGCGTTCACGCTGGCAGACGGCTTCGCCTACGTCGAGCGCTGCATCGAGCGCGGGATGGCCGTTGACGACTTCGCACCCAGGCTGTCGTTCTTCTTCAACGCGCACATCGACTTCTTCGAGGAGATCGCCAAGTACCGGGCCGCCCGCCGGATCTGGGCTCGCGAGCTGCGCGGGCGCTACGGCGCGACGACCGACCGGGCGCTGCTGATGCGCTTCCATACGCAGACCGCCGGGGTCTCGCTGACGGCGCAGCAGCCACAGGTGAACATCGTGCGCACCGCCATCGAGGCGATGGCCGCGGTCTTGGGCGGCACCCAGTCGCTGCACACCAACAGCTTTGACGAGGCCCTCGCCCTGCCCACCGAGGGGGCGGCGCGCTTGGCGCTGCGCACCCAGCAGGTGATCGCCGAGGAGACCGGCGTCATCCACTCGGCCGATCCGCTGGGCGGCTCCTGGCTGGTCGAGTCGATGACCGACGAGCTCGAGCGGCAGGCCTACGACTACTTCGACCGCATCGAGCGTCTGGGCGGCGTGGTGGCAGCGCTCAACGAGAACTTCTTCCAGCGCGAGATCGCCGAGGCGTCGTACCGCTTCCAGCAGGAGCTGGAGGCGGGGCAGCGGCGGATCGTGGGCGTCAACGTCTTCACCGAGGGCGATGACGAGTCGATCGAGATCCTTCGCGTCCCCTACGAGGTCGAGCAGCGCCAGGTGGCGCGCGTCCAGGCGGTGCGCGGCGACCGCAGCCAGGCAGCCGTCGACGCGGCGCTCGCCGATCTGTCCCGCGCCGCCGCCATCGACGAGAACGTGATGCCCCACCTGGTCGAGTGCGCCCGCGCCTACGCCAGCGAGGGCGAGATCTGCGATGCGCTGCGGGCCGTGTGGGGTGTGTACCGCGAGACGCCCGTCTTCTAGCGGCTGCGACGCTGGAACGGTCCCACGCTCACCGTGGAGGCGGCGCGGGGGTCGTCACACCGCGCGCGGGTGATCCACCCGTTGGCCGCCGGCCGAAGTGGCACCGAGACGCCGTGCCAGATCAGTCGGCCAGAGGTCGCCTGCCCGTGGCCGCAGTAGTTGCTCCAGGCGATGCTGGCCTGAGCTCGCTCGCCGGGCAGGAGCACGACTCGCCGCCCCGCCGCGTTCGCAGGAGCCTGGACAACGGCCAGGGCCTTTCCCGCTGCCGACAGCAGGGTCACCTGGGGGACATCCTCGACCACGCATCGGCGTGATCCGACGTTTTCCACGATGACGACGCCGACTGCAGCCCCGCCGCCTCCCTCGGAGAACGCCACGCCGCGCCCGAGGTCGGCTCGGCCGCACATCCGACGGGCCGCCGGATTCGCCAGTCGCGACGACGGCTGAACGACTACAGCCGGCGAACACGCCGAGCAGATCGCCGCGACGAAGACAACAGGTAACGAGTGACGCACCTGCGCAGTGTTGCCGCCAGGATCCCGGCCCACCCGTATCTGACGCCGAACCGTTACCGGAGAGGGCCGAACCGATGGGAGACCTCGGCACCTGATCGCGTCTGCGGCCCGGCGCACCCGCCGCCCGCCCCCCGGTAGACTCGCCTCGATGAGCCACCGGATCCGTGTCGTTGTCGCGAAGCCGGGCCTGGACGGCCACGATCGCGGCGCCAAGATCATCGCCCGCACCCTGCGTGACGCGGGCATGGAGGTGATCTACACCGGCTTGCATCAGACGCCCGAGCAGATCGTCGAGACGGCGATCCAGGAGGATGCCGACGCGGTCGGCCTCTCGATCCTGTCGGGAGCTCATATGACCCTGGTGCCGCGAATCCTCGACCTGCTCGCTGAGAACGACGCCCGGGACGTGCTGGTGGTGGTCGGCGGGACGATCCCGACCGACGACATCGCCGAGCTGAAGCGGCTGGGGGTCGCCGAGGTCTACACCCCGGGAGCCCCGACTGCTCAGATCGTGGATTTCCTTCGAGAGCGGCTGGCGTCCTGATGGGAGGCCTTCGGATCACGGCTGACGGGCGCGTCTCGACCATCACGGTCAACCGGCCCGAGGTGCTGAACGCGCTCGATACAGGCCTGCTGGACGAGTTGTTGCACACGCTGGTCGACCTCGGCGCCGATCCGTCCGTCGGCGTGATCATCGTCACCGGCGCGGGCGACCGGTCGTTCATCGCCGGCGCCGACATCAAGGAGATGGACGGCAAGACGCCGCTCGAGGCGCGGGCCTACTCCGAGCTCGGCCAGGAGATCGCCCACAAGCTGGAGACGATGCGCAAGCCGACCATCGCAGCGGTCAACGGCTACGCGCTCGGCGGCGGCTGCGAGATCGCACTGGCCTGCGACATCCGCCTGGCCTCGACCAGCGCCCAGTTCGGCCAGCCCGAGATCAACCTCGGCATCATCCCCGGCTGGGGCGGCACACAGCGGCTCGCCCGCGCCACCAACATCGGCTATGCCAAGGAGCTGATCCTGACCGGCCGGATGGTGGACTCCGCGGAGGCGCTGGAGCGAGGGCTCGTCCAGCACGTCTACGCGCCCGAGGAGCTGATGGCAAAGACGATGGAGCTTGCTCAGTCGATGGCCGTCAAGAGCCCCGTGGCCCTCTACTACGCCAAGGAGACGACGAACCGCTCGCTGCACGGCGACATCGGCGGCAACCTCGTCCACGAGGCCGACCTCTACTCACTCATGTTCTCGACCCAGGACGCCGCAGAGGGCCTGCGCGCGTTCGTCGAGAAGCGCGAGCCGACCTTCGTCGGCCGCTGAAGTTGCTTCAGGAGGCAATACAAACGTGAAGATCGCAGTCTGTGTGAAGGAAGTGCCGAGCGCGACATCGGCCAAGCGGATCGACCCGGCGACGAAGCGGCTCGACCGCTCTGGCGACAGCGAGCTGAACCCGTTCGACACCCATGGCCTCGAGGAGGCAATCCGCATCCGCGAGGGCGGCCAGCCGGTCGACGAGATCGTCGCCGTGTGCATGGGCCCGCCGAGCGCGCAGCGGCCGCTGGCCAAGGCGCTGGCGCTGGGCGCCGACCGCGCGGTACTGCTGACCGACGACAGCCTCGCCGGCTCCGACATCGTCGGCACCGCCCGCGCGCTGGCCGCCGTGCTCGAGAAGCAGGACGCCGAGCTGGTCATCCTCGGCCAGCAGGCTGCCGACGCCGACTGCTACGTGATGGCCGCTGCTGTGGCCGATCACCTGAAGCGCCCGCTGGTGACGCAGGTCGCCCACCTCGAGGTCGGCGACGGCCGGATCCGGGCGAAGCGCCAGACGGAGCACGGCTACGACGTGGTCGAGGCGCCGCTGCCCGCGGTGATCTCGGTGTCGGATGCGATCAACACCGCCCGGCTGCCCTCGATCAAGGCGATCATGGGAGCCAAGAAGAAGCCGCTCGACACGATCTCGGCCGCAGACGCCGGCATTGACGCCTCGCAGGTGGGGGAGACCGGTGCGCGGTCGGTGGTGCGCTCGGTGTCGCCGCCACCTGCCAAGGAGCCGGGTCGCCGGCTCGAGGACGCCGGCGGAGACTCGGTGCCTGCGGTCGTTGAGTTTCTGGCCGAGAGGGGCGTGGTCTAGATGCGGACGCTCGTATACGTCCACCACGACGACGGCGAGTTCGCGCCCAACAGCCTTGGCGCCCTGGTGGCCGCTGCCGGCCTGGGCGGCGAGACCGTTGCCTTCGTGGCCGGCCGGGGTCTTGACGACGGCTGGGCCGCGGGTCTCGGTGCCTACGGCGCCTCGAAGGTGCTGGTCGCCGACGACGCCGCGTTCGCAGACGGGCTTCCCCAGCCGCTGGTCGACGCGCTGGAGCCGCATGCGCGCGAGGCCGGCGCCGCGCTGTTTGGAGCAGGTGTTGTCTCGGCCGACGTCGCCGCGGGCCTGGCCGCGAGGCTGGGTGCCGGCATCGCGTGTGAGGCGACCGAGCTGCGGGTGGAGGGCGACGAGCTGATCGCCATCCGGCCGGCCCTGGGCGACACGGTGATGGTCGAGTCGACGTTCGCCGGCACGCCGGCGATCGCCTTGGCCCGCGCCAATGCATTCGCTGCCGAGGCAACAGGTAGTGGTCAGGCGGCGGTCGAGCGGGTCTCGGCGACGGTGCAGGACTGGTCGAAGGCGGCCACGCTCGCCGGCCGCGAGGAGGCCGAGACGGGTGGTGTCGACATCACCGAGGCCGACGTGCTGGTCGCGTTCGGCCGCGGGCTCGGCGGCCCGGAGAACCTGCCGGTCGTCGAGCAGCTGGCGAAGGCGCTGGGTGGCGAGGTGGCGGCGACGCGCGCGGTCGTCGACGCCGGCTGGGTGCCGTACTCGATGCAGGTCGGCCAGACCGGCAAGACGGTATCCCCGAAGCTGTACGTCGCCTGCGGCATCTCCGGCGCGATCCAGCACAAGGTCGGCATGGCCAACTCGGGCACGATCATCGCGATCAACAAGGACGCGAACGCGCCGATCTTCGAGTTTGCCGACCTGGGCGTGGTGGGCGACGCGCTCACGGTCGTCCCCAGGCTCGCAGAAGCGATCGCTGCACGAAGAAGCTAGATGCGCCCGTAGCGGCCGGTACCGGACGAATTACACGTCCATTCGTACCGAATCTTTACCGACATCACACCGGTCAAGCGCCCCAAATGGTCGGGAACACGGGATAATGGCGTTGTGACCACCGACAACCTGACCGAATTCTCGGCCGAGGTAACCATCATCGCCGCATGGATCGCCGCCGCCGCGTGGATGGTCTACCTGGTGGGGGCGATCACGGACGCCTACGCCCTCCGCGGCGGGGCGCTGCTGGCCTGGGTGGTCTCGGTCGTCGCCATGTCGACCTCGCTGCGCCGACTGCTTCGCACGCCGTTGCCGATCGCCGCGTGCGGCTGGATCGGCTCGGCAGCGATAGCGGTCTCGATCGTCCTGGGGCCGATCGCCGCGGCGCCGGCGTGGGTCATCGGAACCGGCGCAGCGCTGATCGGACTCTGGGTGATCGGTCAATCCGCCGGGCTCGACGACAGGCGGCTGCGGATTCTCGGTGTGATCGCAGGCGGCGCCTTGATATTGACCATCGTCGGTATCGCCTCGGGCTACGACAGCCTGTGGGGTGTCGGCGTGGTGATCTCGCTCTTCGCCTACCCGGCGTGGACGGTGACGCTGGCGCGGTCGCTCGACCGCCGGGCGTCGATGGTCCCAGTCGCCGAGTAGTCCGCGCGCCTGGCATTGGCGCGAGCACCAGTCCTTCACCGGATCGCGTACACTTCCCGGTAAGGATTTCTCGGTGCCGGCCGCCATGCGGTCGCAGTCGATCGTGAGCGGGCGGGGGTCGGGTAGCCTAGGAAAAGGCCGGTGCGTGTTCCCCCTCTCGATACCGGCCGCCCGTCCCCCGGCCCGCTCGCGTCGGCTACATGAGTGTGTACTCGGGGCCGCTGCCGCCCTCGGGCGGCGTCAGACGCCCGCCCTTCGCCGTGATCGCGCCGCACTGCACGCAGTTGCTGGGCGTCATCTTGACCTCGACGGTGGGGTCGCCTTCCACATCGTCGCCGATCTCGTACACGGCAGCTGGGCACATCGCCACCCATGCCTCGGCCACCTCGCGGGGGACGCGCTCGGCGATCCTGATGTGATTCGGCTGGTCGTCGCGGCTGCGGTTGCCCGACAGGAAGACGCTGGACAGCTTGTCGAATGTCAGCTTCCCGTCCGGTGCGGGGTATGTTCGCTTGCCGTCGGCGAGGTCGCCCTCGGCGTCGCGGTGGTACTTCCAGTTGCCAGGCGGGAACGCGCCGCGGGTGATGTCCATCATGCTGACGACCGGGCCGCCCACGAAGAATCCCCTGCCCAGCGCCTGACGCATGTTGCGCACCCTCCGCAGGTCGCTGGCGATGTGGCTGCTGCGGATGCGGCGGTCGTAGCCGTCGAGCGCTCCCTCCGCCTGCGGATCCACACCCGCCTTGAGCTGCTCGTACAACGTCTCGGCGGCGAGCATGCCGGAGCGCATCGCGTAGTGCACGCCCTTCAGCTTGGGCACGTTCACGAAGCCGGCGCTGTCGCCGGTCAGCATCGCCCCCGGCACAGCGAGCTGGGAGGGAATCGACAGATACCCGCCTTCAGGGATCGTCTTTGCGCCCCAGCCGATCCGCTCGCCGCCCTTCAGCAGGTCTGAGATCAGCGGATGCGTCTTGAACAGCTGCAGCATGTCGTGCATCGACAGGCTGGTATCCCGGTAGTCGAGGCCGCAGACCAGACCCAGCGAGATCATGTCGCTGCCCATCGGGTAGATCCAGCTGCCGCCGACCTCGCGCCACTTCCCAGACAGCCGGAACGGCCAGCCGAGCGTGTGCATTACCCGGCCGAGCGGCCTGGGCACCCGCCAGACCTCCTTCACTCCCAGGCTCCACACCTGCGGGTAGCGGCCCTGGAGCGCGAACCGCTCGATGGCGGCGCCGGCCAGGTGGCCCTGCGTTCCCTCGGAGAGGATGGTGGCCTGGGCGTGGATCTCGACCCCGGGCTCGTACGTGCTCAGCGGCTCGCCCTCCCGGCCGAGGCCCTTGTCGCCGGTGCGGATGCCGCGCACGACGTCGCCGGATACCAGCAGCTTCTGGGCGTCGGTCTCGGGCAGCACCATCACGCCGAGCTCCTCGGCCAACTCTGCCAGGTGGCGGCCCAGCCGACTGACCGAGAAGACCAGGTTGCCCTTGTTGTGGAAGGGCGGCGGCGTCGGGATCCGTAGCTCGTAACCGCGCCGCATGACGTACACGGCTTCCTTCTTGACCGGCCCGTAGCAGCCGGGCAGCGAGGCGGGATCGGTGTCCGGCAGCAGGTCGCGCAGCGCCGAGGGGTTGACGACCGCGCCGGACAGCAGGTGGTTGCCGACCAGCCGGCCCTTGTCGACCAGCGCGATCGGGGTCTCGCCCAGGCGCTCGGCGGTCTCCGGATCGTCGGCCAGCAGCTGGCCCAGGCGCACGGCGCAGGCCAGCCCG
>Ga0265338_10004256_pt1 | contig 19446 bp, 15 predicted proteins | sample 42126metaG_FD_193579 | JGI IMG/M metagenome (GOLD analysis project Ga0265338, IMG submission 193579) | Rhizosphere microbial communities from Carex aquatilis grown in University of Washington, Seatle, WA, United States - 4-21-26 metaG | ecosystem: Host-associated > Plants > Roots > Rhizosphere...
CTCTCACAAAGAGCTTGCCGGCGCTCGCGCACGGCTCCGTTTCTGGTATCCCCACCTTGCTGCACCGTCACCTGCACGCCTCGCGGTCCGGGCGGGTGCGTGTGGCCTTGCGCTGTGGCGCCGGGGGGGCCGTCTGCCAGGGCAAGATCGTCCTCTGGGCTAAGTTCCGGCAGCGCGTCGGCAAAGGCCGCAACGCACACCTTCGCCTCGTCGTGCTCAAGCTGATCGGCGGGAGCTTCGGTCCGGCCAAGGGCGCATTTTCAATCACGTTGAAGCTGGACGGACAAGCCATGCGCGAGCTGCGGCGTCATGGACGACGACTGTCCCTGAAGATAACGATCGCACCACGCGGTCGATCGACCCGTTCGTTTGCCGGACTGCTCACCTAGACCGCTGCCGAGGATCACCGATGCCAGACGCTTCATCGCCAAGCAGGGCAAACAACACGCGACAAAGCTTCCTCCGACGCCGGCTATGGGCTACCCAGGTGCGGCGCATCTGTCGCGAAAGGTCGGTGATTCTCGGCTATCACGGCGTCGCCCGGTCGCCGCTGCGGCAAGACCCGAGCCTGCTGCAAGTACCGCCCAAGCGCTTCCGCGCACAGCTCGAGCTGCTGCTCGACGCCGGATTTCAGTTCGTGACAGTGGCCGAGCTCGCACGCTTGGCGCACGGCGGCAGTCCCCCGCCGGGATATGCCGCCATCTCTTTCGACGATGGGATGCGCAACAACCTCACTACCGCTTTGCCGATCATGGCCGAATACGCGATCCCGGGCACCGTCTATATGACCGTCAGCTACTTCGGTGCCCGGAGCCCGTGGGTGAAGGCGCCGGCGGACAATCGGATGCTCGACCAGCGCGAGTTGCGCGAGCTGGCCGCGGCCGGCTGGGAGGTGGGTGCCCACACGATGACCCACGCGGACCTGTCTAGGCTCGACTATGAGAGCTGCAAGGCTGAGATCGAGCAGAGCAAGGAACGCTTGGAGCAAGTTGTGGGTGGGCCGGTCGAGACGTTCGCCTACCCGTTCGGCCTGCGCTCGGAGGTGGCCGAAAGGGCCGCGCGCGACAGTGGCCTGCTGGCTGCCGTGAGCACGGGTCAGGGATCGTGGGAGCCGTTTCAGATCAAGCGCGTGATGATCGGGACGCTCGATCCGCTGGCGGTTGTGGTCATGAAGTTGGCCGACCGCTACGAGCCGCTTTTGCATTCCCCGCCGATGGACCTGCTTCGCAGAGCGAGCAAGCGCTTGCGCGGAACCGGCGCCCCGGCGGATCGGGCAGAGGCCTGACGAGCGACGGCCCGAGCTGCGCGAAGATCGAACAGGCGGACGCGGGCGTGTGCTCGTCACCAACGCCGAGGAGCGCTCGATGCTCGCGGCCTGTCGAGCCTTGCATCGCGCGGGCTACGAGGTCACGGCGGCGTCCTCGACTGCGCTCGCCGCGGCGCAATGGTCCCGAGCCTGCTCGCACCGTATCCGCGTGCCTGACGCTGGCGAAAGCTCTGCGGGCTTCGTTGCGCGATTGTGCGAGGAGCTGCGGCGCCGTCCTTACGCCACATTGATCGCCGGTAGCGACAGCTCGCTGTTGGCAATCTCCGCATTGCGCGAGCACATCGAGCCGCTGACCCGATTGGGTCTCCCGTCCCGCTCAGCCGTGCAGAGCGCCATGCATCGCGAGCGCCTCGCACAGGCGGCCTCCGAGGTTGGCATGTCCACGGCCAGGACGATCCTTTGCAGCGGCCCGCAGCAGGCCATTGAGGCGGCCGAGGAGCTGGGGCTGCCGGTCGCGTTGAAGTCGGTAGACGCCGCCCATACCGGCGCGGCGGCGGTCGAGAGCGCTCCCAAGGGCGAGGTCGTGTCGACGCTCGCGGAGTTGGCCGCGGCCGCTGTCCAGTTCAGGGACGGAATGCTGTTGCAAGAGTGGGTGGCAGGCAATGTCGTCTCGGTCGGTGGTGTGTTCGCCGGCGAGCGCCTGCTGGCGGCAGCCACGTCGCGATACCTGCGGATGTGGCCCCCGCAAAGCGGCAGCGTCGCCTTCAGCGAAACCGTGCCCCCTCCACCTGGCCTGTTGGAGGCGGTCGGCAGGCTGATGCTTGCGATTGGCTGGGAGGGAATCTTCGAGCTGGAGCTGATCGAAGCCAAAGCGATGGCGTTCGTTCCGATCGACCTCAATCCCCGTCCCTACGGGTCGATGGCGTTGGCCAATGCCGCCGGTGCGCCGCTCGCGGCCATCTGGTGCGACTGGCTGCTGGGGCGCGGGGCGCCAAGTCAGCCGGGCACGGGCGAGCGACCTCCACCCGTGGTGGCTCGCCCGGGAGTGCGCTACCGCTGGGAGGATGGAGACCTCAGACATGTGGCGGCCCAGCTGAGCCGCCACCGCTATCGAGCCGCGCTGCGAGCGCTGCGTCCTCACCAGCGCGTCGCACATGCCCACTTCCAAGGCTCCGATCCCCTGCCTGCACTCGCGCGCATGCTGTATCTCGGCAAGCGTGTGATCAGCGACCGCTGAGACTCAGATAGCGACGCTCGTACGCGTCGATCATCCCAGCGGCCGAGAACTCGCTTTCGATCAAGCTCACCCCGGCGCTACCCATGAGCTTTCCTCGCGCGGGGTCGAGCAGAAGCTCGGCGAGCTTGGCTCCGAGAAGCTCGCCGTCGTCGAGATGGACGACCTCACCGGCGCCGCTTGCGAGCAGCTCGCGCATTCCGTGCACGTCGGTCGAGAGCACCGGCGTGCCTGCCGCCATTGCCTCGAGCGCGGCGATCGAAAGGCCCTCCCAGTCTGAGGAGAAGACGAGCACGTCCGCGCGGGCGATTAGCTGCGGGGCGTCGGAGCGCTCGCCCGCAAAAACGACGCGATCGGCCAGACCGGCAACCCGCACGGCGGCTTCGACCTGAGGGCGCAATGGGCCGTCGCCCACGACCAGGAACCGGGCCCCGGGGACGCGCTCGGCGGCCACCTGGGCCGCGTGGACGAAGCGAAGATGCGCCTTCTGGGGCACGATCCTGGCCACGATTGCGGCGACCGGAGCGCCATCCAACCCAAGTTCGCCGTCCAATGCCGAGCGCCGCTGCGGGCTAAGCGGCTCGGGCGGGCGCACGGCGTTGTGAATCACGCTGGCTCGCGCCTGCGGCAGACCGGCGGCCAGCATGTGCTGGCGCAGGTCATTTGACACGCACACCACGTGATCGGCCAGGCCAAGCAAGCGTGCGGCACGGGGATACTCCTCGGGCACGACACCGTGAAAGGTCGCAAGCAGGGGAGGGCGTCCGAACGGTGCGGCCACGCGGGCGGCGATCGCGGTCATTGCGGCCATCTTGGCGTTTTGGGCGTGGATCAGATCGGGTTTCAGGGCGCGTACCGCACGCGCGAGCTGGGCGCTCACCTGAACGACGCCGAAGAGGCTGCGCCGCTGGTAGGCGATATGGCGACGTACGTGCGGCACACCCGCAAGGTCGGCGTCGTGCAGCCCGGGGGGCGCCACGAGAGCGACCTCGTGACCGCGCTCGGCCAAGCCCGAGGCGAGGAGAGCGAGCACCCGCTCCGCTCCGCCGGCGCCCATCGAGGGGCTGACAAGCATGACCTTCATCGCGAAGACTGGGTGACTTCGCCGTATACGGCGACAGTGCCGTCGATCATCTCTTGCAGTGTGAAGTGTCGCTCGAAGCGGGCTCGGGCGGCCTGCCCCATTGCGCTGGCGAGTACAGCATCGTCGAGGCTCGCGATCAAGGCCGCGGCCAAGGCCGGCGCGTCCCCCGGCGAAACCAGGACTCCGCTCTCGCCGTCAACGAGCGCCTCGCCGACCCCGCCCACATCGCTTGCAACGATCGCGACGCCAACCGACATCGCCTCGAGAATCACGTACGGGAACGCCTCGGCCAGCGAGGGGTGCACGAATATCTGGGCTCCCCGCAGCACAGAAAGAGGGTCGCTGCTGGCTCCCGGGAAGTGCAGCGCCCCCGTTACTCCGGCGGCCGCGGCCCTGGCCTGTAGGGCGGAGAGCTCGGGTCCGTGGCCCCAAACGACGATCTGTAGGTCTGGGTGGGCTCGCAGCACGCTTGGTGCCGCATCGATCAGGGTCTCGATTCCCTTGCCGGGGCGCAGCTGTGTCAGGGCGCAGAGGACTGGACCGCGACGCGCCAAGTCGACCATGACAGGGTCGGTAGGGCCACCTCGATCAGGCGCGATCCCGTTGTATACGACCCTTACACGCCGCCGCGAACCTATCTTCGCCGCCAAGTTTGCCTCGGCCTCGCATACGCACACCACGCGCGTGGCTAGCGGCGCCAGGGCACGCTCGACCTCGCGATATCCGAAGCGCTCCAGTTCGCTCGAGAAATATCCGGCGAACGAATAGCCGTGGGGGGTGTAGAGGACGGGCACGCGCGGACTGCAGACCTTCGCGACACGCGCCAGTGCGCCCGCCTTGGAACTATGCGCGTGGACGATGTCCGGCCGCTCCTCGCGCAGCACTCGTCCCAGCTTGAGTAGCGCGCGCGAGTCCGCTCGAGGCGAGATTGCGCGCCCAAGGTCGAGCTTGACTTGGCGCACTCCTTCGGTGTGGGGGTCAAATCCGTGAGGCCAAGCCGGCCCACCGAGCAGAACCTCATAGCCGCGGGCGGCAAGACCGACCGCAAGGTCGCGAACATGTCTACCCACACCACCGTCGGTCGGCTGGTGGACGAGCAGCACTCGGGGCACGGGGCGATGGTATCTGCATGAACTCCGGGGCTCGGGCCGCGAGCAACACAGCCTCGCCGTCAAAAGCAAGACGCCCCCCGGCGCGAGCCCCACCGTCGCGATCAGCAAACCCCCGCGGTGACTGGGATCATGTTCGCGGGGTAACCCCGTCCCATTTATGAGTCCCGGCAAACCACCCAGTCAGTCGCGACGCGAGCTCGTGGCCGCACTGCTCACGAAACCCGCGATCAAGGGCGTCATGAGGCGGGTGCCGGGGTGGCGCGGAGTGCTCGTGCTCAACTACCACCGCATCGGCGAGCACGCCACGGAACCCTGGGATCGAACCTTGTGGAGCGCAAGCGGTGATGCACTCGACGCTCAACTCACCGTACTGGCGCGCGAAGCCGAATTGATCGGACCTGACGAAATCCAGAGCGCAATGCTTGAGGACAAGCGCGGCCGCAGGGTTCTATTGACCTTCGACGACGGCTATCGCGACAACTACGAAATCGCCTACCCACTGCTGCGCAGGCACGGGCTGAGCGCGACTTTCTTCTTGGCGACCGGATTCATCGACCGCCCCCATGTGGCCTGGTGGGACGAGCTTGCTTGGATGGTCCGCCGCGCGCGAGCCGGCACGCTGCGGGCCGACGAGTGGCTGCCCAAAGAACTCGCGCTCAGCGAAGCTGCCAGCCAGAAGACGATCGCGACTCTGGTGGCTCGCTACAAGTCGCTTCCAACCGATCGAGCCCAAACGTTTCTGGATCACGTCGCCGCGGGCACCGGCAGCGGACGCTGCAACGGCGATGAGGCCGCGAAGCTTTGGATGACATGGGACATGGCCCGTGAGATGCGCGACGGGGGCATGACCATCGGTGGCCACACGGTCACCCACCCGGTGCTCTCGCGCCTTCCCCCACATGAGCAGGAGCGGGAGATCGCACAATGCGCGAGCCGCTTGGGACGAGAGCTTGATGAGCCCATGCGCTGGTTTGCCTATCCGGTGGGCGGCCCGGGCACGTTCACCCACGAGACTCAACAAATCCTGGACGAACAAGGCGTGGAGCTCGCCTTCAGCTTCTACGGCGGCGTCGCGGGCTTCTCGCAGTGGAACCCGATGAACGTTCCGCGTGTACATGTGGGACGCGACTCGGGTCCCGAGCGGCTGCGCGCCATGGTCTGGCTGCCGCAGGTCTTTACGCGGTAAGCGCATGAGTGGGCGCACCCTGCGGGTCCATACCCTGATCGATTCGCTCACCTGGGGGGGCGCTGAGATGCTGCTGGCGGATCTCGCCGGAGCGGCGCCATCGGCGGGCATCGAGATGTCGATTGGATACCTCGACAACGTCAACGGGAGTCCGGCGCTCCCCCGTCTGCGCGAGCAAGGCATCGAGCCGGCACTCCTCAATGTGCGGCGCATGGTCGCCGTCCGATCGTGGCGAGCAGTTCGCGCTCATCTGTGCGCTGTCAAACCAGACGTCCTGCACACACACCTGTCGACGGCCGATGCGTTGGGCGGTTTGGCCGCTCGTTCGTTGGGCATACCGGCCCTCTGCACGATCCACCTGATCGGCCGGGCCGTCAACGAACCGCCGGGACGCCGAACGGAGTTCAGAGGCGCCAGCGTCGCACTCGCGCGTCGTATTGGCGACCGGCGCATTGTCGCGGTCTCCGACGCCGCGCGCAAGGCTTACATGGAGCGCTACAGAGAACGGGCCGATCGTGTGGTGACCGTCCACAACGGCATCGCCACTCCCTCCCCGAAGCGCTCTCGCGCGGAGATGAGGGCGGAGCTGGGGTTGAGCCCGGGGGCGCTGGCGGTGGCTATCGTGGCGGTGCTACGAGAGGGCAAGGGACACGATCTGGCCGTCGCGGCGGTGGCACGCCTGCAGGAGCGCTTTCCGGGGCTCACACTGCTGGTCGTAGGACAAGGGCCGTTGCACTCGGAGATCGAAAAGCGGGCCTCCGCGCTTGGAGCGCGCACGATCTTCGTGGGTCACAGAAACGATGTCGCCGAGTTGCTCGGGGCCGTGGATGTGTTGGTACACCCAACCGAGATGGACGCTTTCCCGACCGTCCTGCTGGAGGCCGGCGCGGCGAGCCTCCCCGTGCTCGCAACGCGCGTGGGTGGGATTCCCGAGATAGTCGAGGACGGGCAAACGGGCCTACTGATCGATTTGCCCGCCACAGCCGAGTCGGTGGCCGATCCCCTGAAGCGCCTACTCGAAGACACCGAGCTGCGGGCACGGATGGGTCTTGCCGCCCGGGCCCGTTTCGAGAGCGAGTTCTCGGCCGAGCAGTGGGCCGCTCGCCTGCGCGCGCTCTATGACCAGGTCCGGGCCGAACACAGGGCCGGGCGGCTGACACGATCGCGAACCCGCTGACATGACCCATGTGCCAGGAGAGGAGACACGATCGTGAGCGCAACCACTTTGACGCGCCAATCGGGTCGAGCCCTGCGGATCGCCGTAATCGAGCCGCTGCCCGTGGGCGGCCTGCTCCACTATGCAACGCAGTTGGCCGATGCGCTCGCAGAGCGTGGCAACGAGGTCGAGTTGATCGTCGCACGCGAGAACGAGCTGGCTGGGCACAGCGGGGCCGCTCGCCGGCGCGCCATCTTGCCGGCGGAAACGGCGCCACTGCCAGCCGACCCGACGCGCTTGCAAGGCAAGCTGAGGCGCGCACGCAACGCTGTGCGCCTCGTGGCGACGTGGGCCCGTATTGCCCGCGAGGTTCACTCGGATGGCCACGACGTCGTGCTGATCAACGCCAACTTCGACATGGCGCTCACGGCTGGCGCAGGGCTGCTCGTGACAGGACTCAAGGGGAGCACCCCGGTCGCGCACGTGTGCCACAACGTCCGCCCGCTGAACCGCTGGAGCGCCGGCGAGCTGTATGTGAGCTCGAGACCAACCTTGGCGTTGCTGAGCCGCCTGTACCCAAGCTTTGATTTGGTGTTCGTTCACGGCGAGAGCAACAGGACGCAGTTCGAATCTACTTGGCCCCCGACGAGGCTGCAGGTGATCCCGCATGGGGACGAGGGCCTGTTCGCGGACGATCCGCCGCCACAAGCCGAGGAGCCGCGCATCTTGTTCTTTGGCGCTTGGAGCAAGATGAAGGGTCTGCCCGTGCTGATGGAGGCATTCGATCAGCTGGCGGCGCGAATGCCCGAGGCGCGCCTGACCATCGCCGGGCCGACGGTATCCCAAGAGGGGGAGGCCGAGCTGGTGCTGGCTTGGGCTCGGAAGCGTCCCTGGCAGGTCGAAGCATTGCCAGGCTACGTTCCGATCGAGGACGTGCGGGCTCTGTTTGCGAGAGCGCGCGTGGTGGTGCTTCCCTATGTGACCTCCTCGCAGAGCGGTGTAGTGCATCTCGCGATGACGATGCGCCGCGCAGTGGTTGTGACCGATGTCGGGGCTCTGCCGGAAGCCGTGAGCGATGGGGTGTCGGGGCTGGTCGTGCCCCCCTCCGATCCGGCGGCGCTAGGGTCCGCGCTGCGGAAGCTCCTGGAAGACCCGGACCTCGCCGAGAGGTTCGGCGAGGCCGGGCGGGCGCGGGCGATGGAGGGTTCGGGATGGGCTACGGTCGCCGAACAGGTCGAGACTGGGCTGAGGTCCCTGTCCGGCGCGCGACCGTAGTGCTCAGTGGCTCGGCGGGGCGAGCACTCGCAGGTACTTTTCCCATTCCACGCCGCTTGCGATGTTGTAGACGTAGCGGCCTTCCCAGGTGGGCAGGCTGTCCGCCTTGCCGAGCGTGGTCAGCGGATCCGGCAAGCCGAGGGCGGTGAAGGACGTGCTCGATTCAAACATGAACCCGAAGCCTGGTCCACCGGTGTCGCCAGCGTAGCCACCATAGTGAGCCAAGGCCGTGAGGATCGCCTTCTTCCAGACGGGTACCGCCAAGGCCTGGATCTGGGCTTCGCTCATCGCGAGCATGAAGCGCGTTCCGAGCGGCGGAGCATTGGTTTCGCCTGCGGGGCAGGTGCTGCCGCCGCTTGTGGCTGGATAGACGTAGCTCGATGTCTGGGTGCTGGCGACGGTGCCATATCCAAAGCTCGTGTCGCTCGAGGCGCACTTGATCGTGATGAAGAGCGCGTGATTGATTTTTCCGGCGGCCAGTTCGGGGGCGCGGATCATGCCGGCCAGGTTGCCGAAGCCCGATGCGGTGCCACCGCTACCAAGCCCGCTGCCGTCGATACGCGTACGTCCGCCCCAGGCGAAGGTGAGTGTGCCACCGCCGGCCGGCGGCTTCTGGGCGCGCCAGAGATCGTACTCCCAGCCTTCGGGCGTGACGATCGTCATGTGGCCGTCTTCGCCACCAGCTGGTTTGGCGTTCTGCGGAACCTGGATGCGCATTCCGTTGAGCGAGTTGGCGCCCCACGGTTCTGTTGCGTGCAGGGTGTAGGTGGGATCGGTCGGCTGGGCGAAGAACGTCGGATGGCCCCAGTCTTCAGAGGTTTCCGCCTCGCCCGACGCCTGGTTCCCGGGCAGGCTCCAAGAGAGGACTTTGCGCACGATCGCCGCCGAGTTCGTGGCGACCGCAGCTCCTTCGGTGCTGATGTTGAACGGCGAGGTGCTCGCGTAGGGACGCCAGTTGGCACCCGGCAGGCTGGTGGCGCCGAAACCGTCCCAGCCGGCGCTTGTGCCGGGGGACGAAAGCGGGCCGACCGTCAAGTTCGGTTCGATCGTCGGCGGGGTGGCTGTCTTCGGAGGCGTCCCTTCCGTAGTGGAAGTGGTGCTTTCGGAGATCGTCGAGGTGGTGCTAGTCGTCGAGGATTCAGTCGGGGCAGACGTCGATGATTCGGTCGTCGGCGGCGTCGAGGTGGTCGGGGGAGTCGAAGTCGTGGGCGGGACCGCGGAGTGGGTCCGCCTGCGACTCCTGTCGTGGGCGGCGTGCGCGGAGCTCACGCTCACGCAGCGTCCCAGCTTCCGGTGGGAGGTCCGATGGGTTTGACAGACGTTCGAGCCGCTGCGATGGCGGTTGGCCGGTCGCTGCGCCGTGGCCGCCGAGGTGAAGATGAGCACCGCGGAGGCGAGCAGGAAAGCCAGAGCAGTGAGAAGGGTGGCGCGCCGGGCTGGGGGTGAAGCAGAAGTGTTGTCGGATCGCGGGCGCATTGGTGCGCCTCCTTTCGGTGGCCGGGCTGTCTCGGGGAGACCCCTGGCTTTGCGGCCCCGCCTCGCGGCGGGTGTGCCTTTGTCGTGAGCGCGCCTCTTGCGTGCCCTCTTGATCTCTTAGTCGTGCAATTACTGGTGCATCGGCCCCCTGCCACCACAACTAAAGACCGATTGGACACCTACCGAAGTTGGCCGGCAAACAGTGCAGATAAGCCGCGTCGCGGCCAGTATTAGGCCGAGCTCGACAGGGCGCGGGAAGCCCGTCTCTGGCGCTCGGCGATCCCCGCCAGCACCGGCCCGAACGCAACCAGGATCCACAGCTCGGCATTGACGATGTCCGACAGGAAGAAGGAGGCTGCGAGTATCCCCACCAACGCGAGCACCGACGCCCGCGCAAGCGAGGACATCTCGATGTCGCCCTGGGCGTCAAAGCTCTTCGTAGCTCGCCATCCCGCCGCAAGCGAGACGGCGACCACGCTCAGGAAAAGCAGCAGCCCGACGATCCCGCCTTCCACCCACAGCGCCAGGTAGAGGTTGTGAACCACGATCTGGTTTTCGACGATCAGACCGATGTATTGGAGGGCTCCGGGCTGCAGCACGTAGTGGACGGAAACCTCCGGGAACTGACCGAAGCCGACGCCCACATAGGGATGCGCGTGGACGATGCGCCACGCGATCGTCCAGATATCCAAACGTCCACTGCCTTGGTTGGATTCGAGGATTCGCGTCCAAGCGCTCGGCTTCAGAAGGAAGTAGGCCGCGGTGGCAGACGTCGCGAGAGCGATCAGTCCAGCGATCAAGGCCCGGCGTTCGCGCCAGATGACAAGCGCGACGACGGCGCAGACGCAGGCCGCCAACAGCCCACCGCGAGACTGCGTGGCGGCGAGCCCGATCGCGATGATGATGGTGGCGATCGCCAAGAGCACGCGCTGGATCGGCGCCTTGCGCACCGCCAGGCCGCCGGCCAGCATGATCGCCGGGACGAGCACCGCGGCCAGATAGTTGGGGTCCCCGGCCCCACCCTGGAAGCGACCGGCGGAGTCCGCGACTTCGTTTGCCACGCCGGGGGTCATCGATAGGCCACCTTTGGCCGCGCCCCACAGCACCGAGGCGGTCGCGCCGGCCACGAATGCGGCGGCGAGCCAGCGGGCGTGGCGACGCTCGACCATCGCACCTAGCAACAACAGGACGCTGAAGCCCGCATACAGGAGCTGCTTGAGAGCGGTTCCGACCGCTCCGGGCACCGGCGCCCACGCGAGACTGAGCAGCATCCAGGAGATGAACAGCACCACCAGCGCGACCAGTCTCGAGTTTTCGGAGATCGCCCCGCGGACCTTCATGCGACGGCCTGCGAGCAGGCCGATCCAGCTGATACCGACAAACAAGAGAACCCTGTTGGGATAGGCGCCGACGGTCGAGGCGCTCGAGAGGAACACCAGCACTATCCAGGCGCAGACAGCCAGCGGCAACCGCCACAACGCGAGCGGGATGAAGCACGCTCCGATCAGGATCACGGCGCCGAGCTTGGGGTCATAGGCCAGCACCCCGGCGAACACTCCGGCGAGTATCAGGGCGCCGATCGATATCGCAAGCGAGGACGATCTCGCACTCGCGCCGCCGGGCGCCGGGCGCACAAGCGTTAGCGAGCGACTCGCCACTTCGCTGCCCTTAGGATCGCTGGCCGGAACGACGTCGGCCGGAGCCGGTCAGAGGCTTGCCGTCACCATCGGGACGTTTGAGATCTTCGGCTTGGTCGAGCACGGTCTCGGCGGGGTCGCCCTCGGACCAGGCGCCGGGGTCTAAAGAAGCGTCGTAGCCGTAGCCGGCGTAGTCATCGCCGCCGCCTGAGACACCCACCAACAGCAAGCCGGTAGGGGTGTGACCCATGCGGTCGAGCAACTCTCGGGTGTGGGCGAGCTCTACCCGGTCGGTATTTCCGGGGCGCGCGACGAGCACTATGTCGTCGACCATCGTGGCGGCGCGTAGAGCGTCGCTCACCTGACCCAGTGGCGGGGTGTCGACTATCACGTAGTCCGCCAGCTCGCGGGCTTCGCGCAGGAGGTCGGGCAAGCGCCGGCTGACGGCTTCAAGGAGTGGCGTGGCGTCTCCTTGTGGGCGGGCGCTCAAGACGCGCAGGCCGGGAGTGGTGCTCGACTGCTCGAGCACCTCGTCCAAACCGGCGCTGGAGCGGAAGAAATCGAGGTAATCGGTGTGAGCCCCGAGCCGGTCGGCGATGTCCGGCTTGCGCAGGTCGAAGTCGAGCAGGATAACGCGTCGATTGGCGGTCGCGAGCACGAGCGCGAAGTCGACCGCCGAGGAGGTCTTGCCGTCGCGCGGGGAGGGACTCGTGAACATGATCGCCCGCGCACCTTCCTCGGAGGATGCCAACTGCACCTGGAGCGTGCGGAAGGCCTCGCGGATCCGCGGCGGCATAAGCTCGGGCGAGGTGACCTCGAGGGCGCCGCGGGGCAACGGCGGGACACGCGCGAGTACGGGCAACGGGTAGAGCGAGAGAACCTCGTCCTCGTCGCGCACACGCCGGTTGAGGTACTCGATCGTCATCGCGGCGGCGACACCGATCAGCAGGCCGGCAAGCAAGGCCAGCACGAGAATCAGCTTGGTCGAGGAGCCGCTTGCCGAAGTGGGCACGATCGCGACTTGGAGCAGGGAGAAGTTGGGGTCATGGCCGGCTGCCACAGCGCTGAGCGCCACGAGCCGTTCGGAGATTTGGCTTGAGCTGGCTGCTTCGGCCGCGGAAAGGGTCTTCTGGCGTTCTTGGAGCTGTTTGAGTTGGACGGCAGCCTCGCCGCTGAGCAAGGTCACGTGCGCGGCTAGCGCGTTGCGCGCGTAGAGGTTGGCGAGGCTCGCAGCCTGGGCGCCGCTGCCCGCCTTGCCGGTGATCGAGACGACGTTGGCTTCGCCGCGGGGCTGCACGCTGACGGCTTCGCCGACGCTCTTCTTGGTCCATTTGCCCCCCAGCTGGTGTGCGGTAGCCAAGGTCGCGGCCGGCGATTCGAGCACCGACGTGGCCGTCTGCATGGTGCGCGACGGATCGGCCGAGGATTCGGTCACTACGGGAAGTCCCACATAGGGGCCGGCGTTGGGAAGCGGCGTGACGAGCACCTGTGCGGTCGCTTCGTATTTTGCGGAACGGGACTTCTGCCATACCCCAGCCGCTATGACCGCGACGATCGCGACGGCCACCACCAGGATCGGGTGGGCGCGCACCGCACGTACGTATGGAACATGGGCTCCCTGCTCCGGGGCGCTGCTGGGGGAAGATGGGTAGGACAAAAGGTTCTCCGCTGTAGGTTTCCCGATCTTAGTCGTCAGCTACCCTCCAAACCTGTAGCGTGATAGTCCGCCTGCAGAGTTGGACAGCCTTCATGATCGATCTGCATTGCCACGTACTGCCAGGGATCGACGACGGCCCATCGACGACCGCCTCGTCGATCGCCTTGGCGCGGGCGGCGGCGGAAGTGGGCGTGCGGAGGATCGTGGCAACCCCGCACGTCAGCACCCGTTACCCGAACGAGGCCGACTCGATCGCCCGCCTGGTTGAGGAAGTCGCCTTCGCTCTGACGCGCGAAGGCGTCAAGGTGGGAGTCCAAGCCGGCGCGGAGATCGCGCTCGAGCACATCCCAGAGATCCCAAGCGAGGAGCTCGCCAGCCTGGGGCTGGGGGGCGGGGAGTGGTTGCTCGTGGAGCCACCTTTCGGACCTTTGGTCCCTTCGCTGGGAGACACGGTCACGGCACTGCAGCAAGCGGGGCACAAGGTGGTATTGGCCCACCCGGAGCGCTGTCCCACCTTCCATCGCGACCCGGCGATGCTCGAGAGGCTCGTGCGGAGCGGTGTGCTCACATCGGTTACGGCCGGAGCATTGGTTGGTCGCTTCGGCAAGGACGTGCGCCACTTCGCGTTGGACATGGCGGCGGCGAAGCTGATCCACAACGTGGCCTCCGATGCGCACGATGCTAAGCGTCGACGGCCGGGCCTGCGCGAGGAGATCGAGCACGCCGGACTGGGGGACTTGATGGAATGGCTGACCCAGGAAGTGCCGGCCGCGATCCTGGGCGGCGACGACATCCCACCCCGCCCCAGGAGCACACCCGGCGGCAGCGGACGCCGGCGAGTACGGTGGCGCCGCGAGGGTCAATCCAAACCGGTCTCGCGATGGCCGCAACGAATCTGACGCGATGATCGGCCGAATCCGCAGACCGCTTCTGTGGGGTGTCGTCGCTGTGGGCATGTGCTTGGTGCTCGTATCGAGTTTGCGCGAGGCGCGCGCGTCCAGCCCGACTCCCCAGCTTCCCGACCTGGTCGCCGATCCACCGGACCACATCAGCCTCGCCGAGAGCGAAGAAACGCCCACCAAAGAACACATGCCGGCGGAGCTGCTGCTGCGCTTCAACGGCTATTTGCACAACAAGGGTCCAGGCGCATTGGACTTCAGGGGAATGCGGGGCGCGCCTTCGAACGTGAACGAACCGGCGTCTCCCCCGATGGGGGTGTTCCAGAGAATCTACGAATATCCATCGACCGAAGGACCTCCGCCGACTGCCGAAACCACGCCCCACAAGGACGAGGCGAGCGGCGGAATCATGGAATACGTGACGGCGGACGGGCACGAACACTGGCATCTGCAACATGCGGCCAAGTACTCGCTGTGGAATGCCACCAAGGCCGTCGAAGTGGCGCCTTCCCAGAAGGTTGGCTTCTGCCTGGAGGACAGCGAACACGTGGAACCGGGGAAGGGCCCATCGGAAGAAATTTACAGGGATGGCGGTGAACATCCCCGCGAATTCTGCAGGTACAGACAGCCCGCGGCGACAGAAGTTTTCGAGGGCATCTCCGAGGGCTGGCGCGACGTGTACGAATCGAACCTCGCCTTCCAGTGGGTGAATGTCTCAGATGTGGCGCCGGGCGAATATTGGCTGCGCGCGGAAGCCGACCCCGAACACTTCATCCAGGAAGTACCGGGACCGAAACCGGCGGCCTATGCCGAACACGCGACGGTGCTGCCAGGCTATGACGCCTCGGCGCAATCGGACAGCGTCGAAATTGGGCGTCCGCTCACAGTCGAACTCACCTCGCAAAAGTGGGAAGGCCCCGAATATGACGAACGGCCTTCAAGCAGGCTGGTGTACGAAGTCGCCAACCCTCCGGCGCACGGCACGCTGGGTCCCGTGACGGGCAACAAAGTGCAGTATACGCCCGCGTCCGGCTATCGCGGGCCGGACAGTTTCAGCTTCGTGGCGCGCGATGCCCGCAGCCCATTTCCAGAAAGCCCGGAGGTGGCGAGCGTCGCAATTGACGTCGGCGGCGAATCGCCGAGTGTCGCCATCGAGGGAGCGCCGGCAAGTATGACGGCGGGCACGAGCGTTGCACTGTCCGCGCTCGTGAGCAACGACGCGGGCGCAGTCAAATGGGGCTCGAGCTTCCCGACGATCGCCTCGACGGGTCCGGACACGGCCACCTATACGGCGCCGACCACACCCCCGCCTGGAGGCTTCGTGACCGTGACAGCCGAAAGCGAAAAAGGGGGGCGCGATCAGCGTACGATCGAAATCCGACCGTACGACGCGACCGCCGCCAAACCTGAAGTGCCCCCCGCCACACCCCAAATACCGGTAACGACCGAGCGCGCGAGCGGGCAGCCGCTCTCCAAGCCGACGGCAATGTTGATCGGACGCAAGCTCTACATGACGGCCACGGCCGAGCAGGCGGGACGGCTGCGCTTGACCGCGACCTTGCACGGGCGCAAGCTGGGCAGCTGCGCGGCGCAGGTGAGGCGCCGCCAATCGTTTACTTGCGCGATCGCTTTGCCGAGAGGCGTCTCGACGAGGAGTCCAATCGGTGTTTGGGCCACCTTGCGCCTCGGCGACCGTCTGATCCAAACGTCGCACAAGCCGGCACGAGTGTCGAGCGAGATGAAAGCGATGGCGGCCGCCTCCTGGCGCGGCATCCAAGCCGCGTGGCGCTATCTGTGCGGGGGATAGGTAGGGACCGTCGTGCCGGTCTCGTTGGGGAGACACTTCATCGTCCCGCGGCCGGCGCGCTGTCGGCGCCCGGCAACCTCGTGCAGGTTCTCGATTTGGGGGGCGGTCGAGCTGGCGGCTAGGTCGTGCGGATGATGAGCACCGAGCAAGGTGCGTGGTGGGAGACCTTGTTGGGCACCGACCCGAGCAGGAACCGCTTGGCTCCGGTCATGCCCTTGTTGCCGACCACGATCAAATCCGCGCCCTGCTCCTCGGCGACGTCGAGGATCGCGTCGGCAGGATCCCCTTGGCGCGGATACACGTTGACGGCGACACCCGCCTCGCGGGCAATATCTGCGGCGGCCTCCAAGGTGGCGTCCACATCCTCACGCGGGTTGACTGCCCATTGCAAATCCGGAGGAATCTCACGGCGCTCCTCGCGCAGGCGCTGGGCGGGCACGGGCTCGTACGCGCTCACCAACTCGAGCGTCGCCCCGACGGACTTGGCGAGGTCCACAGCCTGGCGTACGGCCTGGCCGGCTGTGTCCGAGCCGTCGGTTCCAACCACGATCGATCTGAACATGACTCTCCTTGGCGGCGGTTCGCGCTGCACTGAAACGGATGCGAGCCGATGATATCCGCCGGGCGCCCGGCGGTGGGGACAGCGACGCTCGCATTGCCTACTCGGCGAACTGAGGAACGCGGATCGCCGCTCCCATATCGTTCAGCGCCGTGATCGACCTTCACACCCATGTGTTGCCAGGCATCGACGACGGGCCCGAGACGATCGAGGGCTCGCTTGCGCTTGCTCGTGCAGCGGTCGAACGTGGGACTCGCGTGATGGTGGCTACCCCACACGTGAACTGGCACCACCACAACGACGCGGCCACGATCGCTCGACTGGTGGGCGAGTTGAACGAGCGCTTGCGCGCCGAGGCGATCGAACTGGAGATCAAGGCGGGCGCGGAGATCGCGATGACCAAGGTCGAGCAGATCGAGGCTAGCGAGCTGGAGCGTTTGCGCCTCGGGGACGGACCTTGGATATTGCTCGAGCCGCCCTTCACGCCGATCGTGACCGGACTGGATGGAGTCGTCATGGGGTTGCAGAGCGCGGGACATCGCGTGTTGCTGGCGCACCCGGAGCGCTGCCCTGCCATGCACCGCGAACCCCAGTTGCTGGACTCGCTGGTCAAAGCGGGTGTGCTCACCTCGATCACGGCCGGCTCTCTGGTGGGGCGCTTCGGAGGGGAGGTGCGTCGCTTTTCGCGCCGCCTGATGGAGCGCAAGCTCGTCCACAATGTGGCCTCCGACACCCATGACGCGGTCAAACGGACGCCGGGCATGGCCGAGGAGCTGGCCGAGGCGGGCTATGCGGTGCTCACCGAGTGGCTCACCGAAGCGGTCCCGGCGGCGATTCTCGCCGGCGAGGAGATCCCGATGCGCCCGGACGCTCCGCTGGAGCGCGAGCGCCGGCCGCACCGCATCCGATGGCGACGGCGCTGACTTGCCCTCAGGCGAGCTTGGTGATGGCGATGATCATCCCGATCACCACGAAGATGACGATCGCGCCTTGTAGCCAGATCCAGGTGGGCGACATAGCCCGACACCCTAGCGGCAGTGACTTTCTCAGATGCTGGCGCTGGCTGTCCTCGCCGAGCCTGTCCAGTACTGGAAAACGCTTACACGCAGGCCGTTCGTACCCAACACTCCGGGCAGGGCGATCGCGAAGCGGTTGAAGCGGTCCAGCGTGAACTGCGCACGGTAGACGGCCTGCCCGCCCTTGAACGCTTCCATTTGCAGATAATCGCCGGCGGGCCCCGAGCCGCTTGCCAGTACGCGGCCGCCACGACGACTCAAATGAACGGTGACCGGACTGGCCTTGCCGAAGGGGGAGCGGAATACGCTGCGCAGCGCGCCGAAGGAGGGCTTGTGGGCACCTGTTTCGGTGAGCACACCGAAGTCTTCGCGGCGCGAGCCTTGCAACTCGTACATGATGTCCGCAGCCACCCAGGGAGTACGTGCCAGCGAGCGGAAAACGTTCTTGAGATTCGTCGCCTGCACCTGCTTGGTCACGCAGGCCTGTTCTTGCTGGACGCGCTGGCGTGGCCAGCAGCTGCTCCAGCCAAACTCGTTGAGCCAAAGCGGTGTGGCGTCACCGTTGGCCAGCTGCACTTCGTGCAGATAGCGTACGGACGCGAGCACGAGGTTGTAGAAGTGGACGGACAGTCCGTCGTAGTAGCCCTTGATCCCGGCCGCGTACAGCGCCCGCAAAAACGCCCCGTTCGATCCAACAAGCGAGCCTCCCAGAACCGTCATCGTCGGGTCGACCCGCTTGATCGCGGGGTAGGCCGCCTTCAAAATTTCCGCATAGTGCTGGACCTTGTGGGGGCCCGCGAGATAATCTTCGTTGGCTTGGTCAGGCTCATTCCACACTTCGATTGCGGCCAGCTTGGACCCGTATCGAGCAGCCAGAGAGGCCACAAACGAGGCGTAATCGTTCGGGTTTGCGGGCGGCCACGCGTTAGCCTTCGTGTTGCGGCTGGTCTGACACTGGCTCAGTAGGGCAGCCGGTGCGGACGAGGCCCAGCACGGTGTTCTCGTAGCGAGGGCGACCACCTTGATCCCGGCGGCCGAAGCGCCGTTGACGAAGCGATCGGTGAACGCAAGCGCGTGCGGCGCGAGACGGCCCTCCTGGGGTTCCAGGACCGACCAGGGGAATTCGACGCGTATGACATGGGCACCAACCGCCCTGGCCCACGAAATCTCCTGATTGATGCTCGCGGGCGACGCGCCGAAGCTGAATCCGGGAGCGTTGACACCCGCCAAGGGCGGGCCGGTCGGAGACCTCACGACGCTGCGTGCCATGGAAGGCATGAGCGCGGCGAGCGCACACACGAGAGCAAACGCCGCGACGGCTGACTTGCTGAACCGCTGGGTCATCCTCTACACCCGCCGCCGCGAGGCTACTCGGCCTTGCGGAACAGCGCGAGGATCGTGAGCAGTGCGATCTTGAAGTCGAGCGCCAAGGACCAGTGGGCGATGTAGTAGTTGTCCCACTCGACCCTTTCGGCAAGCGAGGTCCGTCCGCGCAACCCGTGAACCTGGGCCCAGCCGGTGATGCCCGACTTGACGCGGTGGCGATCGCCGTAACGGACGATGTCGCGGCCGAACATCTCGACGAACTCGGGACGCTCGGGCCGCGGGCCGACCAAGCTCATGTCTCCGCGCAGCACATTGAAAAGCTGGGGCAACTCGTCGATCGAGGTTCGGCGCAGGATGCGGCCTACGAATGTGCGTCGGTCTTCACCTCCCTCGACGCCGCCGGGAGCGGTATCAACGGGAAGCATTGCCTCGAGACCGGTCACCCCAGCCTGGGCGCCCGCCGGCTGGGCAGCTCCCACTCGGTCGGTTCGCATCGAGCGGAACTTGTAGAGGTCGAATTCGGTGCCGTCGCGACCGACTCGCCGCTGGCTGAAGAGCACCGGCCCGGCCGAGCTGAGCCGCACGGTCAGCGCCGCCAAGGCGATCACGGGCGAGAGCAAGACCAAGAGCACGATCGCCGACACGCGGTCGATCACGTGCTTGATCGCGAACTGGACGCCCTTCGGGTTGACGCCTGAGAAAGACAGCAAAGGCAAGCCACCCACGGTGTCGTAGCCGACACGGTCGTTGATCGT
>Ga0265338_10004257_pt1 | contig 19436 bp, 22 predicted proteins | sample 42126metaG_FD_193579 | JGI IMG/M metagenome (GOLD analysis project Ga0265338, IMG submission 193579) | Rhizosphere microbial communities from Carex aquatilis grown in University of Washington, Seatle, WA, United States - 4-21-26 metaG | ecosystem: Host-associated > Plants > Roots > Rhizosphere...
CGATTCGACGATTCAACGTTTATAATCTCCGGTCCAAATTATAGATGCGCTACCGGGCAGGGTGGTGTTTGATAAGGGCAACGTATGAAAGCGAAGAGTAAAACCCGGCATTCCTTTCCGACTTGCTTTACACGCCGGTTGGGTTTCTACTCGCTCGCACAACAACCCGGCGGGGCATTATGAACTTTTTTGTCTACACCATCTGCTTCGGAGTGGGGCTGGTTTTCACCCTGGCCAGCGCCGTGTTCGGCCATCTGTTTGGCGGGCATGACGCCCATGCAGACGTAGGGACCGGCGGTCACGCGGAAGCGGGTTTCGAGCAGACCGGCATGCCAGGCATTTCGCCCTTCAGCCCCACGACCATCGCTTCATTCGTCACGGCTTTGGGCGGGATGGGAATGATCTTTTCCAGCATGGATGCCACCAAGAGCGTCTGGGTCAGCGCGCCGTTGTCCGTGCTGTGCGGATTCGTCATCGCTGCCGGGGTCTTTTGGCTGTTTGAAATTATCTTCCGCAAAACGCAAAGTTCCAGCGAATCAAAAGTGGCGACATTGCTGGGCCAGTCGGCGACGATCATCACGCCCATTCCGTTGAACGGCGTGGGGGAAATCGCTTATGTTCAGGCCGGCACGCGCTACTCGGCGCCGGCGCGCGATGAAAACGGCCGAGCGGTGGCCTCCGGGCAGACCGTCAAGATTGTTCGCGTCGTCGGAACGCAGTTTTACGTCCAATCCATTTGATATCTCAAACGAAACCTTAACTAATCCTCTATGAATCACTTACCTGTACTGGCGGAAATCATCGGCAACTTCGGGGTCGTCGCAGTGGCCGTGGTCGGCATTGTCATTGTCATCATCATTTTCATGGCCGTCTGGGCCAGCCGTTATACCAAGGTGGGCCCGAACCAGGTGCTCGTCGTTTCCGGCCGCAAACATGCAGTCGTCGGGACGGACGGCACCATGCAATATCGGGGGTTCCGGGTGGTCAAAGGCGGTGGCACCTTTGTCATTCCCGTCATCGAGAAGGTAGACCTGCTTTCGCTCGAACTGCTGACCATCGATGTGCAGACCCCCGAGGTTTACACCAGCAAGGGCGTGCCCGTGAAGGTGGACGGCGTCGCGCAAATCAAGGTCAAGGGGGACGACGTTTCCATCGCCACGGCGTCGGAACAATTCCTGAGCAAGGGCGTTGACGACATCAAAAACATCGCCATGCAGACGCTCGAAGGCCATTTGCGCGCGATTCTCGGCACCATGACGGTTGAGGAAATCTACCAGAACCGCGATGCGTTCGCCCAGAAGGTCCAGGAAGTGGCCGCCGGCGACATGGGCAACATGGGCCTCGGCATCGTCAGCTTTACCATCCGCGACATCCGCGACACCCAGGGCTACCTCGACGCCCTCGGCAAACCGCGCATCGCCCAGGTCAAACGCGATGCCATCATTGCGCAGGCGGAAGCCGATCGCGATTCCGTCATCCGTTCCGCGCAGGCGAATCAGGCCGGGCAGGAGGCGAAGTTTCAGGCGGATACGAGAGTCGCCGAGGCGCAGCGGGATTACCAATCCAATGTCGCGCAATATCAGGCGACGGTGAACGTGCAAAAGGCCCAGGCTGACCTCGCGTATGATTTGCAGAAATTCAAGACCGGCCAGCTGGTGAAGGCCGAAGAGGTCCAGGTGCAGATCATCGAGAAGCAGAAGCAGATCGAATTGCAGCAGCAGGAAATCTCCCGTAGATCGCGCGAGCTCGAAGCCACCGTGCAAAAGCCCGCCGACGCCGAGCGTTACAAAGTTGAAACGCTGGCCAATGCGAGGAAATTCCAGCTCGAAACCGAGGCCGCCGGCGCGGCATCCGCGACCAAGGCAACCGGTTTTGCCGGCGCCGACGTCGTGAAAGCCACGGGTCTGGCCGAAGCCGATGCGAACAAGGCACGCGGTCTGGCCCAGGCCGAGGTCATCGAGGCGCAAGGCAAGGCGACCGCCGAGGCGATGCGCGTGAAGGCCGAGAGCTTCAAGCAATACAACGAGGCGGCGGTCATCGAAATGATCGTGCGCATCATGCCGGAGATCGCGGGCAAGATCAGCGAACCACTGAGCAAGATGGAGAAGATGGTCATCATCAACAGCGGCAACGGCCCCGGTGGCGGCGCGAGCAAGCTGACCGGCGACGTGACCACCATCATCAGCCAGTTGCCGCCCGTGCTGGAAAGCCTGACCGGCGTGAAGTTCGAGAAATTGCTGGAACAGGTCCCCGCGCTCAAGAAGGCGATGGCAAAGGGTGATGATAAAGAGAAATAGTCCCGACTGGCAGGAGCCGACGTGAGGAGGCTCTAAAATTCGAGGCTAGTTGATAGCTGAGGGTTGAGAGTTCCGAAATAATGGCGCCTCGTTACCTCGGCGGCTACGAAGTCTAAAAATATGAAAGTCTGCCGTTCGCAAAATAATCGGGTAGTGGCCGGGGTATGCGGCGGGCTGGCGGAACATCTCGGCTGGTCGCCGTTCCGAATGCGGGTGATCTGGGTGCTGGCGACCATTTTCACGGCGTTTGCCGGGGTGATTGTGTATTTCGTGCTCTGGTTCCTGATGCCAAAGGCGCCTCCTGCTCCGCTGGCGTTTGATCCGCCGCCGTTGCAGCCGTGGAAAAGATAACCTGAATCCAAAACCGCATAGACCTATGAACCTTGCAAAATTCACCGATCAACAAAAGCAGTCCCTGCTTGATTTGCTGGTCGCGGGCATGTACGCCGACGGCAAACTCGCCTCGATTGAGGATGTAAAAATCCAGGGGTTGCTCGATACCATCAAGTTTCCATCCGGAGATGCGCGCAACCATTTCATGGACGCGAGCGTCACCCGCGCCCGACAGCATGCCGGCGCGCCGGAATCGATGCGCGCCTTTGTGGCTGAAATCGCCAAAGGTTTTCCGGCGCCGGAGCTTCGCCGCCAGGCCTGCGACGCCCTCACTGACCTGCTGGCCAGCGACAAGGAGGTGGCCGAAAAAGAGAGCCAGCTGCTGGCGGTGGTCAAAGAGGAATTCAAGCTTTGACCGGATGCCGTGGTGCGGCTGTGATGTCGCCGAGGGAAAGGCGGCTTAAATTTTATGGCCGAAAACGAACCAACCAAAATCTGCCCGCTCTGCGCAGAAACAATCAAAGCAGCGGCAAAGGTTTGTCCGCATTGCCGCAAAGTTCAAAAGCGTTGGCTCTTTGTTACCAGGTATGATTTGCTGGCACTGGCAACCGCAGCAGTTTTTATTGTGACAATTTGCCTGCTTCCCAAACTGTTTTTTGGAAGTAGAAGTTTTTCTTCAAGCAGGAACAAAATCGTAGTGTTGAATTCGAAATTGTCTTTATCCGTTCAGGAGATGGGCGGCAGCACGAATGTGGTTGCAATGGGGATTTTGACGAACAGCAGCGATTATTCCTGGCGAATGGGGGAGTTTGAACTGCGTTTTTTGAATGCTACCGGGAACGTTATTGATGCGGCCACAGGAAGGGATTCGGATGGTTTTACTGTTTTGCCCCACAGCGACCATTCTTTTCGCCTGGTCTTCTATTCGCAAAGTTCCATTCCTGAACACGCCGGCTACGCGGTGTCGGTTCGTTCGGCCTCCGACCCCCATAAGTCATTCTGGGAAGATTGAGCAAGCATTATGAATAATGAAGCGTTCAGGGTCTGCCCATACTGTGCCGAACAAATCAAGCCGGCAGCTAAAGTTTGTCCTTGGTGCCATCAGTGGTTGTCCCCGCTCTCTTTGAGAAACCCCGTCGCTTTCTTGGCGGTGTTTTGTGGGTGGGTGTTGATTTTGATTGTTGGTTTCCTGCTTATGTTAGGCCGCTTATTTACCCCCGGGATTGATTTTTCACCTTATCGAGATCAAATCTCCGTCGTTGAATCGAGAATGAATCTTAAAGATGCGGGCGAAAAATCTGCGGTTTATGTGGTGGTCGTAATCACAAATCAAACTGACGTTGCATGGAAACAAGCCCAGGTCGATGCAAGGTTTTTTAACAAAGCGGGAACATTAATTGACGCGCGTACGCAGTGGGACACCTCGACAATTCTTGGCCATGGAGAATCAGCCTTCCGAATTGGTTTAACTCCCTGTCATGCTTTGTCCGATTATGATTCCTACAAGGTGTTTGTCAGGTCTGCCAGCGACGCACGGGCTCATTTTTAACTTTTTATGCGTTTATTCGAAGCCATCATTGATGCCAACCACCGGGCGGTGGCGGGCGACACCACGGCCGGCCTGCACCCGGCGGATTATGCGGACGAACTGCCGGTCATCGCGCTGACGTGCGTTGATCCGCGGCTGAATGCGCTGTTCCCGAACGCGCTGGCGCTGCCGGCGGAGCAGTTCATCTGGCTCCGCAACGCGGGCAACACGATCACCGGGCCATTGAGCAGCACCATGCGGTCGCTGGCGCTGGCCTGCGCCGTCAAGGGCGGCAAGGAAATCGCCATCATCGGCCACACGGACTGCCAGATCTGCAAAACCACGGCGATGCAGCTGCTCGACAGATTGAAGGCCCTGGGCGTCGAGCGGCATCTGTTGCCGGAGAACCTCAATGAATTCTTCGGCATGTCCGGCAGCGAACGGCAGAATGTCATCCGGGCCTGTGACATCGCCCGGCACAGTCCGCTCGTCGGCCCCAAAATCCCGGTGCACGGTTTTTTGGTGGACGTCGAGACCGGCAAGCTCGAATGGATTGTGAATGGCTACGAAACCTGGCAAACGTTGTCGAAGCCGGGCGCAGGGATCAAGGGTACCGGACCGATGGACGAGGCGCTCGGTTCGTTCGCGGCGTTTAACCCGGGCGAAATGAAGTTTCCCGAGGGCAAAATCGGGGAAACCGTGACCAAGGCCGAGGACTGGCTGGCAAAGAAGATGGAAAAGATTGAAGCCGCCATCCCCAGGACACCGGAAACGAAGACGATGGTGGCCCAGCAGGTGGTTCAGTATGCGGAAAAGCACTGGCCGAAGCCGCCGAAAATACCGTTGCCGCCGCCGATCCGCCCCAAAATCATTCCGACCCGCGGCCGGCGGTGAAGGTTTGGAGTCCAGCGTTGACGCGGCTTTGGGCGCTGGAAAAGTGATGTGCAGAACCTTGACTTCATCCATGCGAACGACTCTTTTGACCGCGGATGGACACGGATTGCTGATGAAAGAATGGGGGTAGGGCGGCCAATCCTCTGCCCGCCGCCGAACGTCGTGTGATTTCCGCATCGCTGACATGCTTCCAACGGCGCGCACGGAGTGGCGCGCCCTACCGGTATTCGTGTGCATCCGGGTCCATCCGTGGTTAAATTGAACTCAGGCGGAACTTTGAACCTTTTCGTGATTGAATGCGGCGGTCAACCGGGTAGAATCCGTGCTTCAATGGTTCGGGGCGTAGCGTAGCTTGGCTAGCGCGCTTGCTTGGGGTGCAAGAGGTCGTGAGTTCAAATCTCACCGCCCCGACCATTTTTCAAGGGGCTTTCGCGGGGGAATTGGTTTCCGGCGCCATTTGCGGCGTCAGCGTGAGAGCCAGGCCGCCGAAATTCACCTCAAACTGCTGGTCGAGCTTGGCGACGACCTTCGTGATCTTCAATCCCTGAATTTTACCGTCGGCCATTTTGGTTTCCAGCACCATGGTGAGTTGCAGGTTCTGGCGGTCAATCAGTACCGGAGTGATCGTGCAACTTTTGCTTTCATCGAGTTGGATATGGGCTTCGCAACGGTTGGTGAATTGCAGCACTCCCAGATCCCGGGTTCGCGAAGGCGCCGTGACTTCCGGAGCATTGGTCGCCATCGAATTGGCATTTGTATCAACTGGCGAGGTATTGGTCACCGTCGTCAGGGCATTGGTATCGACCGGCGGGGCCCCGGATTTTTTTGCGCAGCCCGGTGCGCACAGTCCCGCCAGAACGACAGCACCAATGGCAATCGTTTGTGAAACATTCACGGGGTGGGAAAAGCAGCTTTCAGGCCGTTTTGATCGTGCCGGTGCCGGAATGATCGGCAAAACCCGCTGGCCGGTGGTTGAATGACGCAGTGTCTCAAGAATAAACAGATTTCCCGCAGTCAATCTTCAAGATCGAACACCAGCGTGGTTTTGTCGTCCTTGATCGTCAACCGGGTGCCGTCAATCTGGGCCGGCAAGGATTGTTTTTTGCCGCCGCTGTTGAGGGACAATTCAAAATCAGTGCCGTTGCCTTTCCATTTGCCCTGCCAGGTGGCGGTTTCGGTGGTTGGCGGCTTGCCGGGTTGCAGGGTCATATGGGGCAGGTTCTTCAGGAAAGCCTGGCCATCGCCGCCCGCAACGAATGCGGTGTTCGTGTACGACTGCGCCACCCAGACGCGCAGGGTCCGCATCTCGCGCGACGAAATGACCGGTCGCGCCTCCAGCAGCTTGGCCGTGGTTGCCCCGATGTTGAAATCCCAGCGGCCGATAATTTTTTGCGAACCGTATTTTTGCGACTGCCCGGTTTTCAGATAGGCGCACAGGTCGTCGAAATTATCCTGCACGATGCCCCAGATCAAAGCGACGGTATCCTGGTTTTGAGAGATGGATTTGAACTGTTCGTTATTGAGCAGTTGCTGGATGGGCGCCTTCTGCTTCCACGCGTTTTGAAACTCGGTGTTCTGGGCCAGCTGTTTGAAATCATCGCGCTCGGTCAGGGAAATGAACATGGGATAATCCGCCAGCCGGGGTTTCAACTGGGGATTTTGGACCAGCAGCCCGGCAAGATCGGCATACTGGAAATACGTGTCCGGCATCGGGTCGATGGCGCGCGCGATCTGGGCGAAACCGGTGGTTTCCGAATCGCGTCCCAATTGATTCAGCAGCTTGATCCATTTGGCCTCATCGTCGGACGTGGCGATTTGTGCCGACCAATAACTCAGGTCGAAGATGACGAACGAAATCAATACGAGGTAGGCGAGGGCATTGATCGGGCCCAGACAGAGGCCGAGCCGGGAGTTCAACCGGATCCAGCGGACCAGTTGCAGGCCTTCGGCCTTGTATTTGAAATAAAGTTCCATCTTGCGATGCACGAAATACCCCAGCGACTTGAACGGGATCAAAAGGACCCAAAACACAATCACCGGCGAGAGCATCCAGATGACCGTCGGGTCCGAGATCCCCACGTGGGGCAGGATCGGCTTGACATACTTGGCGAGCGGCGCGGCCAGCAAGGCGGAAATAATGATGCCGATCAGCGAGAACGCCACGCGGACCGCGCCCTGCCGGAAGCCGATGGCGGCCAGCGACACCAGTAAAACCAAAGCCAGTATCCAGATGGTCATGCCCAACAATAAAAACCATTTGGCGGAAAAAGCACGCTAAAATTTGCCCTGCCCGGGCGGCCTGGTCATTGCCCGCGTCTTTTTTGCAGTTGCATCAAGCTTTCTTCGATTACCTCAAAACATTCGAAAACCTGGAGGATCTACTCTGCGGCAATCCGGCAAGGAAATAATCGGTGATCCGGGCCGAGCCCAAGCAGACACGATGCCTAGAGACCCGTGCTTTGCTGAATTAACAAGGCATTCATAAACAGCTGGTTACAGATTGACTCAACGATCTCCACAGAAGACGGGGGGTAATGGCAAGCCCAGGAGGCACAGGCTGCTCCTGGCAGTCGGTTGCCAAACTGGCTGCTGGAAGCCGCATCACTGGCAGGCTGGGAGGCGTGCCGCCAGTAAATGCAGCATCCTGCTGCGTGATCAGCCGGTCGGCATCACAGGATTCGCGCGTTGAAACGGAGCCGGGAATGAAGCAAATTGCGCGCGGTGAAAATATCCATCGTGGTTCCAGCTTTTAACGAGGAGCGGTTGCTCGGAGAATCGCTGGCGCAAATGAAACTGGCGGCCGGCGTGTTCGCGCCGCGCGGCTGGGACCATGAATTGATCGTGTGCGACAACAATTCCACCGATCGCACGGCGGAAATCGCCCGCGCAGCCGGCGCCCGGGTGGTGTTCGAGCCGGTCAACCAAATTGCCCGCGCCCGCAATTGCGGGGCCGCGGCGGCGACCGGCGACTGGCTGGTTTTCGTGGACGCGGATTCGCGCCCCAACGGCGAACTTTTCGCCGAAGTCGCGGAGCAAATCGGTTCCGGTCGCTGTCTGGCCGGCGGCGTGACGGTTCGCCTGGATGAAAAGCATCTGGCCGCCGGATTCATCACCTGGCTTTGGAACTGCACCAGCCGGATAGGGTGCTGGCTGGCCGGTTCATTCATTTTTATCGAAACGGCTACCTTCCGAAAGATCGGCGGCTTCAGCGGCGAATTGTTTGCCGGGGAGGAGCTGGAGCTGAGCCAGCGGTTGAAAAAGCTGGCCGTGGAGACGGGCCGGCCCGTCGTCATTCTGCACCGGCATCCGCTGGTGACTTCCGCGCGCAAAATGCGGCTCTATTCATTGGGTGAACATTTGTGGTTGATGGCGCGGGCCGTCTTCAACCGCCGCACGCTGGCCGACCGCAAAGCCTGTTACCTGTGGTACGACGGCCGGCGGTGAAAATCTTACGCGGCGGCGGCGGCCTTTTTTCGGACGGCGAGGAAGCTCAGGTACTCCATCAGCCGCTCTTTCATTTCCTTGCGCGGGACGATGGCGTCAATGAGCCCGTGGTCGAGGAGAAATTCGGCGGTCTGGAACCCCGGCGGCAATTCGCTTTGGGTGGTGTCCTTGATCACGCGCGGGCCGGCGAAGCCGATCATCGCGCCCGGCTCGGCCAGGATCAGGTCGCCCAGGCTGGCGTAGCTGGCCATCACTCCCGCCGTGGTGGGATGGGTGAGCACGCTGAGGTAAGGCAGGCGCTGTCGCGCGTGGTAGGCGAGGGCGGCGGAGGTCTTGGCCATCTGCATGAGGCTGAACATGCCCTCGTACATCCGCGCGCCGCCGCTGCTGGAAATGATGATGACGGGCAGTTCCTTTTCCGTCGCCCGCTCGATGAGGCGCGTCAGCTTTTCGCCCACGACCGCGCCCATGGAACCGCCGAGGAAGGTGAAATCCATCACGCCGAGCGCGGTCCGGTGTTCGCCGATTTTGCAAAGGCCGGTGACCACCGCGTCCTTCAAGCCGGTGCGCTTTTGATGCGATTCGAGCTTGGAGGAATACGTGGCCACGCCGGTGAAGCTGAGCGCATCCACGCTCGTCATTTTGGCGTCCATTTCCTCGAACGTACAGGTTTCCACCAGCGAGTGGATCCGTTCGCGCGAGCCGATGGGAAAATGGTGGCCGCACTTCGGGCAGACCTTCAGGTTTTCATCCAGTTCCTTGTCGAAAACCATCGTGGCGCATTTGGGACATTTGGTCCAAAGCCCTTCGGGAATGTCCCGCTTCTTGGATTTGCCGGCGCCGAGCTTGGGCTTTTTCGGCAAATTCGCCGTCTTGTCGGTCGACGGGGTCAATGCTGGTTCGACCGTCTCGAGACCAAGCGATTTCTTGGTGAAAGAAGTCGTATCCATGAATGTGCAGATAATACTAAACTCCACGGGCCACTGTCCAGACGCAAACATCGCCCGCGCCGGCGGCCAAAAGCACCCGGGCGCAGGCGCTCGTCGTCGCGCCGGTCGTGAAAACGTCGTCCACCAGGACCACCCGTTCGCCGTTCAGACGCCGGCCCGGACGGACGGCAAAGGCGCCGTGCATGTTCGCGGCGCGCTGCCGGCGCGTCAGCAATGTCTGGGTCGCTGTAGGTGTGACCCGCCGGAGCAGCTTTGCGTTCAAGGGAATTTTCAAGCCGGCGGCCAGGTGGACGGCGAGGCGCCCGGCCTGGTTGAATTCGCGCTCGCGCTGTTTCAGCGAATGCAGCGGAACGGGCACGATCAGGTTCCAGTTTTGTCCGCGCAAGGCGGGCAGGGCTTCGCGCAAAAACAGGCCGGCCAGAAAATTCTCAAACCACAACTGGCGCCGGTATTTAAACCGGTGAATGGCTTCGAGCACGGCGCCCCGGGCGACGACCGCCGAGCGCGCGGAGCTGAACTGCAACTCCATCTCCCGGCAGTTGGTGCATTCAAAGGGCGCGGTGATGTCGCCCGCGAAGGGCAGTCCGCAGCGCTCGCAAAACGGCGGCTTGATGAAGCGCACCGACGACCGGCAGCACCCGCAGACGTAACCGTCCCGGAGCGTGGCGCGCTCGGATTCGCACAGCCGGCAGATCTCCGGGTAGAAGAAGCCGAGGCCGGTGTTGAGCCACTGTCGGAGGGGTTGGACGAGCGCGGTCATCGGGAGATGGCAAACGGTTCGGGCGCGGGTTTGAGGGGCAGAAACTGGAAGAGGGCGAGCGTGACGGCGAGCACCATCAACGCCGGCCAGCCGTCAATCAATTTGCTGGTGCCCCAAAACCCGGGCACGGCGCGGGGGATACCGGTGGTGAAGGCGCCGTAGGTTTTGAGGCGGAAAATCCAGCCCGCATGCAGGCCGATGGAAAAGTAAAGGTTGCTGGTGCGCCGGTAGGCGAGACCGAGCAGGATGCCGGCGAGCGTGAGGGAGAAAAAGCCGGGCACCAGCGCGTGGACATCGGCAAAGCCGGCCAGCATGCGCGGGAGCAGGGCCAGCCCGGAGTTCCAGGCGACCGGGCCGGCGACGTCCGCGCGTTCCAGAAAGTGCACGAGCGCATAAATCAGGCTGCTGGACGCCAGTGCCAGCGGCCAGCAAAACGTCCGGCACAAACCGCCAAAAATGCCGCCGCGGAACAGGATTTCCTCGATCAAGGCGACAATGACGGCCGCCGCCAGGGCGCTGAAAAGGGCGCCGACGATTTTATGGGCGGTCAGGCCCGGGACCAGGACGCGATCACTCCAGAGCATGGCCGTTCCGGCGGCGGCGGCCAGCGTGACAAAACCGAGCAGCAGGCCGCCGCCCAATTTATTCCACTGGCCGCGGGGGGGCGGCAGGCCGGTTTCGCGCAGCGAGGTCACGCCGAGGGCGCGCAGAAGCGGCCAAAGCCCGGCCAGCGCAACGATCAGCAATGCGCGATCCACGAAACGGTGAAACGGGGAGTGGGCTAGATGGGGAAACGAAGGCGCGACGGTTTGGGTGAGCCAGGAAAGCCATGGCGCCAGCAGCGCGCCGCCGAGGAACACGATGAACAGATAAATGACCAGCGCCCGGAGAGGCCGCATGGCGTGACGATAAGTTTTTTGTCGCCAATTGCAAACGGATTCCGTCCATATCCTTGGCGGGGAAAAGTTTTAGTCGCGCCGGAGGGCTCGACGTGTTAAGAAATATATAGAATGGCGCATGAATTACAGGAAACGGGGGCGGCGGAGCCGGTGACGCAGGAGCGTTTCGGCAGATTCTACACGCAGGAGCTGATCAACCGCGGCGGCATGGCCGAAATCTGGCTGGTGACCGACAGCCGCGGCAAACCCTACGCCCTGCGGAAATTGAACGATCGATTGCGGTTCAACCTGCTGGCGCGCCGGCGGTTCATGCGCGGCTGCGAGGTGCTTTCCAAAATCAATGAAAGCGAATACATCGTCGGTTATGTCGAGCATGGCCGGCAGGGCGGGACCCTTTACCTGGTCATGGATTACATCGAGGCCGCGAATTTGAAGGAGTTGTTCGCGCAACATGACCCCATCCTGACGGAAAACGTCGCTCAAATCCTGATTGATATGGCGATGGGCCTGACCCAGGTGCATGAGAGCGGCTTCATGCACCTCGATTTCAAGCCGGAAAATGTGCTCGTGACGCGGAACGGCAATGTGCGGCTGATCGATTTTGACCTTGCGCAGCCGATCCCCGAAAAACCGAAGAAAATGTCGAAGAACCCGGGAACACCCGGTTACATGGCGCCGGAGCAATTGCTGCAAAATCCCATCGACGCGCGGGCGGACATTTTTGCGTATGGCGTCGCCGCCTACGAACTGTTGACCAATAAAAAGCCGTTTCCCGGCGAAACCCCCTCCGAAATTCTGGCCGCGCAGATGGACGCCACCGGTCCGATGTCGCCGCGCGAGCACAATGCGGACATTCCCCTGGCGCTCGAAAAGTTGGTCATGAAGTGCCTCGCCCGCAATCCGGACCGGCGGTACCCCTTTATGAGTGTGCTGGTGCGCGATCTGGAAGCTGCGCTATACGTTTAAACCAGCGGAGCCCAGGAAGCGTGTCCGATTCCGATCCCCGCCTCCAAACCACACACCACTCTGCCATTACTCTGCCATTACTCGGCCAAAACTCAGTAAAAACTAGGTTACTACTCGCTTCCGCCGGTCGCGAACCGACCCTCGCCTCCTTTCATGCTTATGCCAGCCACACGATTATTCTTTTAACCAATTACGGTTCACAGGTGCAATGAATTTGTCTCGGTCACAGCGGGAACAGGCGTTTGCCTAGGCTGGTCGGCCTCAAACTGTTTAAGCAGCACGGCGACGGTCAGGCCCGCCAGCAAGGCAAGCGACAGCTTGAAACGGTCGTGGGAATGGAATTGCAGTTCCGGCAACAGGTCGCTGCTGGCAATGCAAAGGAATGTTCCGGCGCAGAAGCCCAGCGCACACCCAAGAAAGACCGCATTGGAATCGGCCAAGTGACTCACGCCCAGATAGAACAAAACCGTACCCAATGGACTCACGAGTGCGAAAAGGACGTTTAACATGTGGCGCGAGAAACGTGAACTGCCGCTCACTGTCATCAAAGTCGAAACCGCCATCGCATCGAACGGCTTGTGAAGGATCACCACCAGCGCAACGCCAAGGCCCGCTAATCGGGCGTGGTCATGTGATCCCGCAGCGACCGCAGCGGCCAACGCCAGACCATCAAGCAGGGAGTGGAGCGTCAAACCCAGTGCGGTGCCGACCCAGGAGAGTTGCTGTGCGGACTTGTCGGCCAGTGTATGAGCGTGACGGGCATGGTCATGCTCATGACTGTCGGGTGTGTCACCCTCGTGGCAGCAATCTTCGGGATCACCCTCGGGCGAGTCGTGATGATGAAAATGGAAGAACCGTTGTAAAAAGAACATGGCAAGAAAGCCTCCGAGCATCCACGTCACCGTGCGGTCAACCGAATGCAATTGCTCGGCGGCATCCGGCAAGAAATGCAACAGGGCGATGCCGAGCATAAGACCGGCCACAAGGCTGATGGCCATTTGCAGCCGTCGGTGGGTGGGGCGGATGATTAGCAGCAGCCAGCCTCCCGCCAGCGAGGCCAGCAGCACCAGAGCGCAGTAAAGGGTAAGCAGCCAGCCAGAAGAAATCATAGTTTATTCATATCTCCGCCAACGTTTGAGCACCAGTTGGCATACAAGTTACCGTCATTTGTCCGTTTGTTTTTTGCCGCCGGATTGGACTTGTTTCACCAGGTTATTGTATTTGGCAACGACGTCGTTCCGGTCTTTCACTTCGTCGTTGTATTTCTGCACGAGGTCGTTGCGCTGGGCAATGAGGTTGGTGATGGCTCCATTCTGCTTGTCAATGCCGGCATAGGCTTCCTTCAGCTTCGCTTCCAGCGCGTCCACGGCGGCTTTGTATTGCACGATTTCGTTGGTGGCAGTTTCGTTTGCGAATTGCAGTTGCACGATTTCAGCCTTTTGTGAAATGGCGAGTTGTTCATTCGTCGCGGCAACAGCCTTGATTTCGGTGATGCGCACGTCCATCTGGTTCACCTGATGATTCAGTGTGGCGATGGAATTGGTGTAGCCCTGAATGGCGGCGTCGCGGTCATAGACGATCCGGTTGAGGGTCTGGATTTCCGTGCGCTGCACGGTTTGTTCATACCATTGCCAGGCGCAAAGACCACAAAGCGCCAGAGCGAGGATGATCAAGAGATTTAGTTGGAAGTTTTTCATGGTGATTTCAAGGATGATCGGGGGCCGCACTGACGGCGATGGCCACGCGCTGGATGCCGGCACGTTTCACCAAATCGAGCACAAACACCACCGAGCCGTGCGTGGCGTCGTGCGCGCCAGTGATATAAACCGGCAGGTTCGTGTTCAGGCTGTAACGGTTCGTAAGCAGGGTGAACAATTCGGGGAAGGCGATGGGTTTGTCGTCTGCGGAAACCTGGCCGTCACGGGTCACGGTGAGATTCACGATGTCGGGCTTCTTGGTGGGAGTGGCGAGCGTGGCGGTGGGCAGGTTGGATTTGATCGTGCGGACAATCTGCATCTGCAAACAGACCATCATGAACGACGCGAGCAGGAAAAACATGATGTCAATCAGCGGAATGATTTCCAGCCGCGACTTTTTTTCCGGGATGGGTGTGCGGATTTTCATGGTGTCGTCGGGTTTTGCCGGCTGTCGGTCATGAAAGAAACCTTTTGGATGCCGACTGCGCGGACGGTTTGATACACCTTCACCATGTCGCCATGCAGCGTGTCGCGATCGCCGCTGATATAAATCGGCAAATCGGGGTTGGCGTGGAAGCGGTTGCTCAAGGTGAGGCCGAGGTCGGCCAGCGAAACCTCTTTTTTTTCCAGCCAGACAGCACCGGATTTGTCCACGGCGATGTTGACCATGTTCGGCCGGAAATCCTGCCGCGACTGCGAAGCGGACGGCAGGTTGACCTTGATGTTCTCCGTTTTGCTCATCTCCAAGGCCATCATCATGAACGACGCGAGCAGGAAAAACATGATGTCAATCAGCGGAATGATGACAATCCGCGAATGGCGTTTCGAGATAGGCGAGGAAATCTTCATCGGCAAAAAATTTAGTGGCTTGTGGCCTGTTTCGGAGATTCCGGCTTGCGCAGATGTACGGTGTCGCCTGTTTTTCCACCACCTACCAGGACTTCGACATTCGTCGCCGCCGTTTCCAGGTCGAACTGTAATTGGGTCACCTTGGCGGAGAAATAATTGAACGGGATCAATGAGAAGATGGCGATGGCCAGTCCGCAAGCGGTGGCGATCAGCGCCTCGCCAATGCCGCCGGTGACCGCTGTCACGGACAATTCCGCACTGCCGATGTTGAGAAAGGCCCGCATCAGACCGGTGACGGTGCCGAGGAGCCCCAGCAACGGTGCGAGCGTGACCAACGTGTCCATCACCATCAGGAACCGTCCGGCGCGTTTGAGTTCAATGCCGGCCGCCAGTTGCAGCGCACCGAGCAACGAGCCGTGAGCATGGCCAATGTGGTTGAGGCCGTGATGAATCACGCGGATGATGGGGTCATCCGAGCCGGTGGCGATTTTCGTTGCGGCCGGCACGTCGGAATTTTCCAGAGCGGCCAGCAATTGCTCCATCTTTTGTGGGTCGCGTTTCTGGCTTTCGCGCCACCACCAGAAGGCGCGTTCGCCGACGACAGCGACGGCGACGATGGTGCAGACGAGAATCGGCCACATAACGGGGCCGCCTTTGAGGAAGAATTGGAGAGCGATGTTTGCGAGCATAATTTTGTTTGGTTTCAGTTCAATTGCAGTTTGTAGGTGATGCTGGTCTGGAAAAGCCGATTGCCGGCGTCGGCCGGAAGCCGCCAGTGATGTTTGATATAGTCCACGGTCGCGTGGTCGAGAACGGGAAAGCCTGATGATTCCTTCACGTCCACGGAAACGACATTGCCCGCCTCATCGCCGCTTAACACAAGAACAACCGTACCTTGCTCGCCCGTTTGCAGAGCGATTGGCGGATAAGGCGGTTCAGGCCGTTCGCCGCCTGTGCCGGTGTTAGAGAGCGAACCAATGCGTAAGGGGGCCGGCTGCGGCGGGGAGGCAAGCGCGGCCGGCACGACGAGGGTGCCTACGGTTGGAACGCCGAAGTTGACGTTCGGTGGGTTTGGCATGGCGACGAGAACGCGCGGCTGATTGTTTTGTTCCGTTTGCTCCGGCTTTTGGGCGATTGCCTGCGGCGGCAACACCGTTGGCTGGACGACTACGGGAACTTCTTCCCGGATAGGCGGGACCGGTTTGATGGCGATGACGCCGCGCCGCGCCCCGAGAATCCCGATGAAGAGAAAGAGGATGCAAATCGAATTGACCCAGGCGAGTTTGAGATTGGAGTCTTGGGTTGCCGCAGGCAGGCAATACCGGGCCAACTCGTCTTTCAACTCGTAAACAGGCGTTGTTCGATTTGCATCCATGGTATTCATCAAGTGCCGCTGTTCAGAACTTGTAGCTTAGGGAACCGAAAAACCCAATTCGTGCCCCAAATTGGGCGGCATTGACGCCCACGCCAGAGCCGTCGCGCAGTTCATAACTATTGTCAGTGACGTTCACGACATCGAGCCGGGCCGTCAAAATTTGTTTATTATGAATTACGAAGCTTTGGGCCGCGCCAATGTTCACCGAGTAGTAAGCCGGAACGCTCCCGCCGTTGGGGATCGGGGCGGGAGGGACGGACCCGGGTATCGTTCCGCCATCGGTTCTTAGCCCGCTGCCGTAAAGGGCGTCCACATAAACCCGCGTGCTGGCACGGGCGGATTCCTTCCAAAGATACGATGTGCCAAAGGAGCCGGTGACCCGCTGATCATGGTCCAGATAGATATAATGATTCTGGACATACGCCCGGGAAGTCGGGTCGAACAGGAATTGGGACGAGCTCCAGTTTTCACCCTGCGCTACCGAGTAAGCAACGTTGGCGTAGGTGGAGAAACCGCCGGTCGTGTAGGTTCCGGTGAATTCCAGACCATAAACTTTGCCTCGGCTGTAGTTGAACGATGAAGGGATGAGCGTCTGGCCAAACAATCCGTCGTCGAGTTGTTCCTTGGCGTATTTATAGTAGCCGTCCACACCCACTTGCAGCCCCTTTGCCAGCTTCTGGCTGACACCGACGTCGAAATAATTTGCGCGCTCGGACCTGCCCGGACTGGCTGGCGCATTGGGGCCGGAGGGAGATTCATTCGCCGTACCGTCGAATGCTGCCACGTTTCCCACGGGCACATTTTCCAGCGGCGGTGGCGTGAAATAGCGGGAGTATCCCGCATGCAACGTTGTAGCATCCGTGGGTTGATAGATGAGGTTAGCGCGCGGGCTGACCTGGTTCTCGTGGTCAAATGAAGACGCATACAGGTCAAAGCGTGTGCCGTAGTTAAACGTGAGCTGAGGTGTGAGCTTCCATTCATCCTGCAAATAGACGCCGGCAAACAACGCGTGGGACACGGTGTTTTGAACGATGGTTGTGGTCGGGGAACCCGGCTGCGGATTGAAACTGGACGGATCGGTGCTGTCCATCAAGACGGCCGTCGTGGTTGCATCAGAAGACAGATATTCATCAAGCAACATCGCGCCGCCCCGAATCGTATGCTTGTCACCGAGTTGATAACTGGCATCGGCCTGCAACCCGCCGGAATAGAGGTTCCGGTCCACATCACTGGCCACGCCGTTGAAGAACAAATCTCCGTTCGGGTCGGGTGTGAAATGCACACTACTGTTCCTGCCATACGCCGCAACTTGCACATTCAAATCGCCGGCTGATTTTTGATACGCAATGACCCCGTAATAATTTTGCTCGTTTTGATTTTCATTCAGCACGGTCGAGTCAAACGTTCCCGGCACCCACGGATTGCCGCCAGGGGCGGAGAAGTTGGCCGGATCGTTTTGCAACCCCGGCGTATTGGGAACTTCAAAATTGCTGTAGGATGCGCTGCCCATCACGCTGACCCGGCTGCTGTCGCTCAGAATATAGGACGAATACAGGAACGATTTGTATTGCTCCGTGTTGTCATGGATGGCCGTTGAGCTGGACGTGGGATTTTCAATGCCAAGGTTGTTGTTGTCGTAGCTGCCGTCCCAGAAGTAATTCCATTTTCCCTGCGAACCGCCCAATTCGAAGCTCGGCCGGACCGTGTCATAACTGCCACCGTACATGGACACTTCACCGCCCGAATCAAATGCACCGCCTTTGGTTTTAATGTCCACGACACCTGCGGTGCGGAAACCATACTGCGCGGGCAGCGAGCCGGTGATGAGCTGCATTGAATCCACAAACCTCGGGTCGAGTTCGAGCCCGAAGCCAGTGATGCCCTCGGGCAGCAACACATCGTTTATACGGTATTGCAGGTTCGCGTGTTCGCCCCGGACGTGCAGATCTCCATTCGCCGACGAATCCTGCGCCACACCCGGTGCGCGCAGGATCACTTCATTCATCGGCGCGTTGCCGCCCTGCGATCCGGCCGTGATTTGTTCCTTGCTGATCGAGTAAGCCGTCGCGCCCAGGTCCGGCAGGATCAGGTTTCGCGCCTGGTCCAATTTCCCGACCACGGTAACATTACCCAGTTGGGTGACATTCGTTGAGCTTCCCGAAGTCACTGCATTGGTCGGGCTCTCCAAAACCACCGCATTGGTCGGACTTTCCGAAATTACGGCATTGGTTGGGCTTTCTGAAGTCACAACGTTCGTCGGGTTTTCCGTGGAGACGACGTTTGTTGGGCTTTCTGAAACCGCCGTGTTGGTCGGGTTCTCCAAAACCACTGCATTGGTCGGACCTTCCGAAGCCATCGTGTTGGTTGGGCCTCCTGAAGTCACGGCATAGGTCTGACTTTCTGAAACTACCGCGTTAGTCGGGTTCTCTAAAACTATGGCGTTGGTCGGGCTTTCTGAAACTTCTGTGTTGGTTGGGCCTCCCGAAACCACCACGTTGGTCGAGCTGCTCGGAGACACGACATCCCTCCCTCCCACATTATTCGTTTGTGCCAGCGCTGTCCCTCCACAAGACAATGCCACCGACAAAATCACCGCCAAACATACTCTATGATATTCATAATTTTTCTCTGCAAAATTTTTCATAATCCTCCCTCAATTAAATTTTTAAAACACTTCCGCGAATCTCCACGGATTCACACTTTGCGGGACGCCATGCAGCGCAATACAAAGATTTAGTTTGATGAAAAAGACCTCAGACGGAGCAAGTCGCGCCGCCTGAAATCAACGAATTAGGAAGCTATGCCGAGAACGGGAGGGGCGCGGCCAAGCGGAAGATTTTCAATGGCCGTGCTGAAAACGGAAAGTTCAATTTGCGGTGCCGCCTCAATGGAAACGGTGACGGCGATAAGGGGAACATCAATGGTTGCTGAATCCACCTTGCCATGCGCGAACATCGTAACGCCGCATTCGTGGCCGGCCTTGTCCGCGTCTTTGTGAATGAGTTCGTGCAGCGTCGGACACGCTGCCATGGCGTTCAGCAGCAATACCAAGCCAATCAGCAAGGCGGCGAACACTGAATTGCCGGACAGGACTGAATAATTTCTCTTGTATTGCAAGACGTTTGCAAGTTAGCAAAGAGCGTGCCGTCAGCAAGCTCTAAATTGTCCGAGGTGAAACAATAAATGAATGGTTAAAATATACTGCGTGATTGCTTTTTCTATTTGCTTTTCCCCAGTTTTGATTGCCAGCAAAACTGCCAGCAACGGCGTAATAAACAAGTAGTGCGGGAGTTGTTATAGAGTTTTGAAGGAGTAGTTAAAAGCTTGACGAAAGCGCCAAAACCTGCAATTTTACAGGGGTTAGCAGCGTAAGTTCTGCAACTTGCGTTCTGGCGGGGACTTGGAAAGATCAGCGTGAACGGCACGTTCGGTCCGATTCCGACC
>Ga0265338_10004258_pt1 | contig 19433 bp, 15 predicted proteins | sample 42126metaG_FD_193579 | JGI IMG/M metagenome (GOLD analysis project Ga0265338, IMG submission 193579) | Rhizosphere microbial communities from Carex aquatilis grown in University of Washington, Seatle, WA, United States - 4-21-26 metaG | ecosystem: Host-associated > Plants > Roots > Rhizosphere...
TGGCAACCCGGACGCGGCAGTGCGTCACGGTGATTGACGAATCAGCCGGCACGCACACGGAACTGGTGGAGGAGAGCCAGCCGGTCCAACCGGCCGACTTTGACAAGCTCATGGCGGTCATCCGCCGGCGGGCGTCGGAATGCCGGGCGGCGGTGATGTCGGGAACCATTGTGACCGGCGGTCCGGTGAATTTGTATTTTAATTGCACGCAATTGGTAGAAGACGCCGGAGCGCTTTCCGTGGTGGATGCGCAGGGCGCCGCCCTGGTCGAGGCGCTGAAAGCGAGGCCAGGCCTGGTCAAACCGAACCGGTCCGAATTGGCGGCGACGGTGGGGCGTGGACTCAAGGACGACGCAGACGCAATGAAAGCGATGCATGAATTGTGCGAACGCGGTGCTCAACGGGTGGTCGTGACGGCGGGAAAGGAAGCAACGCTGGCGTTTGACGGGAAAAATTTCTGGCGAATCGATGTGCCGCGAATCAAGACGGTGAACCCGATTGGTTCAGGTGACGCTTTCACTGCCGGGCTCGTGTCGCGTTTGGGGCGCGGTGATGATTTGGGCGAGGCATGTCGCTGGGGCAGTGCCGCCGGTGCGGCCAATGTACTCACGCCCCTGCCGGGTGAAGTGAACCGGGAAGATATGGAACGGCTGGTGCGTGAAGTCCAAATCCAGCGAATTTGAGAGGATGGTTCGACAAATTCCGGATTGATGGGTATGTTGCAAGCTGTGATGAATCCTGGCAGAAGAAACCCTCGTCTGCGCGCGTATACGTTCATCATTGGCCTGTTCCTGTCCGTGGTCGGCGGCCACACCCAGGTGACGGTCCAGATCGGACAGAATTTCACCGGCAGTACCTATGGAGTCAACTCCGCGGCGTTGCCGCCGGATCCTGACGGTGCGATTGGTCCGAGCCAATTTGTGGAATTCATCAATGGTGCTTTCACCGTTTACAACAAGACTACCGGTTCAAATGTGGTCAGCTTCTCGGATGCGCAATTTTGGGCCAACGCCGGAGTGGTGATATCGTCGGATGCCACCATTAGCGATCCACGCATCATTTACGATCCAACGGTGCAACGTTGGTTTGCTTCGCAAGTCGATCTTAATGCCACCGGCCTTGACCCCACGATCCATGCCAACAATTTTCTGGTTGCCGTTTCCGCCAATTCCAATCCCGCCGGCACCTGGCATGGATTTCATTTCATAGCGGATCCGGAGACGGGTGATTTCGCCGATTTTCCCACGATGGGCGTGGACAGCAATGCGGTCTATATTTCAGGAGACATGTTCCATGGTCAGGATAATCCACTTGGCTCCGTCCTGGTTTCGATTCCCAAGGCGGATTTGCTTGCCGGGACGCCGACCATAGACAACCGCACCTCGTTTGGCGTAACGAACTACAGCGTCCGCGGCCAGGTGCTCCAACCGGTGACGTGCTTTGATGGCAGCAGCAGCGGCAACATCCTCGCCACCGGCAACATTGGAATGGACAGCACCCCGTATTCAAACCTCGTAAGTTGTGCCGTGCTGAACGCCGGTGGCGCCAACGCGACCCTTACGACCCCGACCAGCATCCCCGTTGGGCCTTATCAAGTCCCCTTTGATTCCCAGCAGGGGATTCCGCTCTTTACCCCAATGCAACCGGACGGGACCACGATGTTGGCCGGCAACGACGCGCGTTTCAGCGCCCGGGTTTATGCGGTAAGAGGAGTTATCTATGCCGTCCATAATACGGAGTTAAATGGCCGCATGGCCATTCGCTGGTATCGAATCAATGCCACCAATTACACGGTGCTCGAATCCGGCACGATTGCGGATTCGAACCGGGATTTGTTCTTTCCTTCCATCGCCGCGAACAACAATGGCACGGTGGTTATTGCCTGCAATGGCTCCAGCATTAACACATTCGTCAGCTGCTACGCCATCGCCGGCCAGACCGTGAGCGGCGTTACCACGTTCGGCAATTTGCTTCTGCTCCAATCCGGCGTGACCAGTTATCACGGCGATGACGAAACAATAATAGACCCTTTCTTCGATCTTCCGCCACTCAGCCGCTGGGGTGATTACAGCACGCTTTCGGTGGATCCCAACGACCCGACACGCTTCTGGTCAATTCAGATGTATCCGTCTGATTCAGCCAACAACGACGTCTGGTCCACGCAGATCACCGAATTGGTGACCAGCCTGTCATTGCCGCAACTGTCCATCACGTTGGCAGGCACGAACGCCATGGTTTTCTGGTCAAGTTCCGCAGCCGGTTTTCACCTTCAATCAACCACCAACCTGGTCTCACCGGCAGCCTGGTCGAACGGGACGCAAACCTTGTCTACCAACGGCAGCATAATTTCCGTGCTGGTGCCGGTTTCCGGCCGCCAGCAGTTCTTCCGTTTGCAAAATTAACAATTGACTGGCGCGGAAGTGTCGACGGTGGTGTCCGCCTTCGGAATTTTCCTTCTTGGACAGCGGTACCGGTGGCGCAGGTGTTTTTCAGGGATTAATTTTTTAGGACGCAAAAAATGTTTCCACCTTTGAACCGTTGGCGCAAAACCAGGGGAATTTTCGGGCATTGCACACGGGCAGAATATTGATCATGCTTTTAAAAACCAAACCCTTTACAACCGTGAAAAAAATCCTCCTGTTTATCTGCCTGGCTTGTGCCACCGCCTACGGTCAGAAGTTTGACAACCTCGCATTGACGCCGCCCATGGGCTGGAACAGTTGGAACAAATTCGGCACCGGCGTAAACGAGGAACTGATCCGGCAGACCGCCGACGCGATGGTTTCCTCGGGCATGAAGGACGCGGGATACCAGTACATCAACATTGATGACACATGGGAAGGCGAGCGCGACAGCCAGGGTTTCATCCAGCCGGATCTCAGGAAATTTCCTTCGGGGATGAAGGCGCTGGCCGATTACGTCCATGCCAAAGGGCTGAAGCTCGGGATTTATTCGGATGCCGGGGCGAAAACCTGTGGTGGAAAGCCCGCCAGCCGGGGACACGAATTTCAGGACGCCCAGACGTATGCCCAATGGGGCATTGATTACCTGAAATATGACTGGTGCGGTTGCGAAGATTTGAATGCCAAAGGCGCCTACACGACCATGCGGGACGCGTTGCATGCGGCCGGCCGGCCGATGGTTTTCAGCATTTGCGAATGGGGCAATAACAAACCCTGGGAGTGGGGTGGAGAAGTCGGCAATTTGTGGCGCACAACCGGCGACATTTATCCCTGCTTCGATTGCAAGAAAGATCACGGCACCTGGTATCAATGGGGCATCCTGCAAATCCTGGACATGCAGAAAGGATTGCGGTCGTACGCCGGCCCCGGACACTGGAACGACCCCGACATGCTGGAAGTCGGCAACGGCATGACGGAGAACGAGGACCGGGCGCACTTTTCAATGTGGTGCATGCTCGCGGCGCCTTTGATTTCGGGAAATGATTTGCGAAACATGTCCAAGGAAACGTCGGAAATCCTGATGAATAAAGACGTTATTGCCATTGACCAGGACAAGCCGGGCATCGAAGGACTCCGGTATTCCTCGGACGGCGTCCTGGAAGTCTGGTTCAAACCACTCGCGGACGGAGACTGGGCCATGTGCGTGCTCAACCGCAGCACCCGGCCCCAGAAGGTCTTTTTCGATTGGAAAAAGGAAAAGGTGAGCGACGATCTTTCCAAAAGGGAAACCCGATTTGACACGGTTGCGTACCGTGTCCGTGACTTGTGGACGAAAAAGGATTTGGGAACCACGGAAGAGACTTTGAACGCCGAGCTGCCGGGACATGATGTCCTGATGTTGCGGCTCCACAAACAATAACGAGAAGCCGGCAGGAAATCGAAAGTTCAGTCCGAAACCGTTTTTCCGCTCGTTGTCGTGTTGACGACATTGCAGCCTCCGCACAACCATTCGCAAATCTCAAATCAAAACCAAAAAAACCGTGAATCACGCAAAACATTCAACCCCATGGGCGTGCGGGTGGTTGATATCAGCGCTCGCGGTATTTCTTCTCGTAGGTTGCCAATCCAGTAAAGAAGCATCCGGCGGCAAGGCAACGATTGCGGCCCAGCCGGCCCCGGCGCCGGCCATGGCGGCCAAATCCACGTTCCACGCTGCCGGCCATCCGCATTGATGCTGGTTCCACCAGGTCCTGCACCGATTCTGCGGGCAACGTCTGGATCGCGGATCATGGTTTTGCGGACGGGGACGTGGTGGATCGGGGTGATGACACGCCGATTGCCAACACGAAAGACCCGGCGATTTACCGCACCGAGCATTATGGAATGACTTTGTTTTCCCAGAAGGTCCCCAACGGCAAATACATTGTGAAACTGCATTTTACCGAAACTTACGGAGACATCACCGGCGCGGGACAGCGCGTTTTCTCCTTCACCGTCGGTGGACATGAGTTCAAGGATTTCGATGTCTATGCCAAAGCCGGCGGCGCGCAGCGCGCAGACGTTGAAACCGTCGATGTGGATGTTACGAATGGCGAACTGGCCATCACTTTTACGGCCAACATTCAAAGTCCTGAAATCAACGGGATTGAAATCATTCCGGGCCCATAACATTCCGCACCGGATGTTATTTGCGTGAATCCAAAGCGGTTCGTGTTTTTGACGGTTTCCGTTTTCGCCGGAATCCGGGGACTTTACGCTGGGGAACCGCAAGTCATTTTTCGATCCGGAGCCGGTGCCGGAAATTCAGCCGTTACCTTTAATCAATCATCGCGGTGGCTGTATTCCTGAATGGCCGCCCGCCACCACGCCGCGAGTGATTCACCCGAACGCATCCACAATTGCTGATGCAACCAGACCATCGCATGTGCGTCCGTCATGATCAAAAGCCGTTCCGTTGCGGTCAATGGGGCCGGACCTTCAGCCAGCAATTTTTCTCCAAGGACGCGGACTTCTTCGCGTCCGACGCCGAGCCGGGCGAGTTGTTCGGCATAAACCGGATTGAGCCGCTTCTCGCGCAACAGTGAAACATGAATCGCATTGACGTAAGGGTCCAGCACGGCTTCGGCCAAACCGGCGTGGGGACGAGGTGGGGAGGTATCATCGGTGATTTCGTGAATTCGCAATTGCGAGCGCAAAGAGACAAGTTCCACGGGTGGTTTGGTCTCCTCCGGCGTCAGAAATAATCCGAATTTTCGCGCGCGCGCGCCGAGGCTGCGCCGGCTGGTCCACACGCTCAGGGGGATGGAAAAGACCATGCCCGTGAACACGGGCGTGAACCACCAGAACAAGTATTGGTTTAACCGCCACATGAACACCCCCCAGATCAGGCCGATCAGTGTGTGTCCCCAATGCCGCCGGACGGCAAACGGCCACGTCGTACCGCCGGAACCTCGTTTTTGCTGGCTCCAACCTACGCTGCCTCCAAAAAGATTCGTGACGACGAAACGCGTGTGCCAGAGCATCAGCAACGGCGCGTGGAGTGTGGAAAAAATGGTTTCGCCCACGACCCCGACCGTGGCGCGCGCCAGGCCGCCAAAGGCGCGGCGGCGTTTCCAGTCAAATGCGAGGTCAATGAGCGCCAGCGCCTTGGGCAGCATGATGACGACCATACAAATCAAGAACACGAGCAGGGCGTGCGCCGTGCCAGTCAATTTCAGATACGGCGTGAAAGCATTCACGGTGATGTTCGACAGGCCGGTATATTTTTGATACCAGTGAATCCAGTTGAACGTCAGCAAAAACGCCAACCACAGTGGTCCGGCGAGGTAGCCGCTGATACCGAGCAGCAAATGCAACCGGTTTACGCCGCGCAGGCCCTTGGCGAACAACACGAGGCCGTGCTGCAGATTGCCCTGGCACCAGCGGCGTTCGCGTTGAGCGTTTTCAATCATCGCCTGCGGGACCTCCTCGTAGCTGCCTTCCAGATCGTAGGCGAGCCATACCTCCCAGTTGGCCCGCGACAATAACGCCGCTTCAACAAAATCGTGGCTTAAAATCTGGCCGCCAAAAGGTTTCTGGCCGGGCAATTGCGGCAGGTCGCAGTATTGCATGAAGGGTTCAGTGCGGATGATGGCGTTATGCCCCCAATAATTTCCCAAATCGAGCGCCCAATAATTCAGTCCGGCAATGAACAGCGGGGCGTAGAGACGGTTGGAAAATTGCTGGATGCGACCAAAGAGTGATTCCGCATTTACGAGTGCCGGCACGGTTTGAACCAGGCCGACGGTGGGATGCGCCTCCATCAACTTCACCAAATCCACGAGCGTTTCGCCGCGCATGATGCTGTCGGCATCGCACACCAGGAAATAACGATAGCGACGGCCCCAGGTGTTGAGGAAATCACGCACATTGCCGCTCTTGCGGCCTTCGTTGTCCGTCCGACGGCGATAATAAACCCGGCCCAGCGCGTCCAGTTCACGGATTAATTCGTACCAACGTCGTTCCTCTTCCACCCATTTGTCCGGATCGGTTGAATCACTGAGAATGAAAAAGTCGAAATGCTCAAGCTGGCCGGTTTTTTCGAGCGACTCGAAGGTTGCGCACAGGCCTTCATAAACGCGGACGATGTTTTCGTTGTAGATGGGAAAAACAATGGCCGTGCTGGTGCCGGCAATGCTTTGCGAGCGGTAATCCGTTTGGGTGATGCGTCGGCGGTCGCCGAAGACGTGCAGGATAAAACCAAAAATGCCGTGCATGCAACCCACCGCGATCAGCAGAAACAAAATGATGAACAGGGCGAGCAGCACCGTGCGCGAGGAGGACCAGCCCGTACGCCAGAGCAAATCGGCGAAAACCATCGAGACCAGTCCCGTCAACAGCATGGCGGACGAATAAAAAATGAACACGCGCCAGCCGCGGTGAACCCGGGGCAGGGGACTTACCACCAGCGGCGGCGACTGGTCCGGCGCGGGAGCGGGCTGGGAGATGACACCGGGCATGGTTTAATGCGTGAAATAGAATATCGCGATCAGCAACAATACGAGCGACATCCAGGCCAGCGTCATTTTTAAATAAGGAACCCGACCCAGGTTCGTCAAAGTCGTGATGGGGCCGAGGTCGAACGGCCGCGCCGTCATTTTGGAAAGTTGAAAATCCGGTCCGGCACGCAAATAGGTTTCACGCATGGCGCCGACGAATTCCGCCGGCCAGGGGCCGGGGCGGAGGAATTGATCCTGCCATTTGCCGGGCATGTCAGCGAGGAGCAGGGCGAGCCGCCCGCGCGTGGAAAGCATCTGATCGGCGTTGGTGGGCGGTTCCTGCAGCACCTCGGCAAACCATTCGGTCACGATGCGGTCCATTTCCTCGGCGGCGATCTGGGTGGTGGAATGGTTGGGCTCGGCGGGGGCGCGCTTCATGGCGCGTTCGAGCACGCGGAGCACCAGTTGGCCGAGCAACGCCTTGTTGCGAATCCGCAAGGCATGGAAATAATTTTCCACCTTGGCGTAAGCGGCGTTCCACTCTTCCAACGGCCGGCCGGCCAGCCTGCCGTAGATATCAGTCACCGCCCCCGTGCTGGTTATGGCGGGCTCCATTGGTAGGTCCATGTTTCACTCAAAATGTTCGTTCCCTTTTGCAACGTGCACCGGATATCCACCGGATCGGTGTTGCCCGGTTTCGGCTGCATTTTCAAAACGACGCGCCAAGTCTTGAGAAAAGTATTGCGCAACACCTGATTTTCCACAATCGCGGCGTTTGTGCTGCAATTGGCGACGGCCTGCGGTGGACTGTTCTCAGGGATGGCATCCAGTTTCGGCCCTGTAAAATCAATCATAATGAGGCGGGTGTTTGAATCAACGGAATCGAGACCCATGCGCGTGGCCACGACCCGGTTTTCGGAAAGATTCACCTCTGCCTGGCCCATTTCCCAATACAACGTATAACCAAAGCGAAAAGGTTGCATCGGCGCGGGTTTGTTTTTGGGATCCCAAAACGCGACAATGTTGTCCAGGCCTTCGTAGTTCGCGCTCAATTCGACAAAGTGCAAATCGCCATCACCCCAATCACCGTGCGGCTCGACCCACACGCTGGGTTCCTGTTGAAAAAGGTTGAACATGTCCTGGTACGCGGCAAAGGAGCGTTCACGTTGCAGCAGGCCGAAGCCGCGGATGTGCGGTGCGTGAAAAGTTTGATGACGCAAGACGGACGGATTGTCCACGGGACGCCAAAGCACCTCGCCATTGCCCATGTGGACGAGCAGGCCATCGGCGTCATGCACCTCCGGACGATAGTCATCAAACTTGCGTTCCGAGTTTTTACCGTACCAAAACATGCTGGTCAATGGCGCCAGCCCAATGGTTTTGACGGGCAGCCGCTTTTGCGGGTTCGCCTCGAGAATCTCCTTCGGTTCACGGAAAAAGAGCACCGCCTCGACGTCGACCGTGGTGGTTTTGCCGGGATGGATGACAAATTGATAGGCGCCGGTGCAACTGTAAATGTCGAGCAGGGCAAACAACGTCACCTCCTTGTCATCCGCGTTCGGTTTGCCGAGCCACCAGTCGGTGAAGATGGGGAATTCCTCCGGCCGGTCCATTTCACCGCAGTCCAACGCGAGCCCGCGCGCGGACTGGCCGTATCGCTGGTCTTGGCCCAGCAACCGGAAATAACTCGCGCCGAGGAAGGCGCCCAGTTCATCCCATTGGTTGGTCTCGTTTAGTTGATATAGAACCCGGAAACCGGCGTAACCGGTGTTGGCGGGGATTTCATTTTGAATGTTTAGAGCGCCGTAATCAAAAAAATCCTGCACGAACCGGATCGGCTGCAAATGGGTCGCCGTGAATTCATACACGTGCACCGGCTCCTGATAGAGATAGCCCGGATGAAAAAATTCAATGCGGAACGGGAGATTTTCCACCCGCCACAATGCCTGACTGCGGCGGAAACGAATTTGCCGGTATTTGTCGTAATCCAGGTTGTCCTGCCGCAGTACTTTTGGCAGGTCGGCGCGGGGCGAGTGGAATGGATGGCGCGCCCGGTCCTCAGCGCGCTTGATAACATAATCCAAGTTCACCTCGCCGGATTCCGGGCTGGCCACCACCCTCCCCGTCAAAGCCATCACCACTGCTACAATCAGGCAACTTCGTCGCCACATTTCGGCTAAGGAGAACCGAACTGGCGGAAATATGCAAGTTCAGCGCGACCCCCCTGGCAGACAAGAAATTGCGTTAATAGTGCCAAATTTAGTCTTAGTCCAAGGTCTGCCGGTAACGCTTGATGCCGATGGCCAGCATCACCACCAGAAACAGGGCAATTGGCCAAAGGTCAGGCGCAACTTCAACCAACCCGTTCCCCTTCAATAAGATACCCCGCACCACCCGCAGGAAATGCGTCAGCGGCAGCACTTCACCAACATCCTGCGCCCAGGCCGGCATCCCGCGAAACGGGAACATATACCCGGACAACAACAGCGACGGCAGGAAGAAGAAGAAAGCCATTTGTACCGCCTGAAGCTGGTTTTTGGCAATGGTCGAGAAGGTGATGCCTACGGCGAGATTCGCCACGATGAAGAGAAACGTCAGCACCAGCAACAACGGCACACTGCCCACAATCGGCACTGCAAACAGGAACTTCGCTGCCAGCAAAATCAGAAAGACCTGAATGTAACCGACGGTGATGTAAGGCACGATTTTCCCGATCATCACTTCGCCGGGCCGGGCCGGCGTGGAAAGCAGATTTTCCATTGTGCCGCGCTCACGCTCGCGCGTGATGGCCAGGGCGGTGATGATAATCATCGTCATGGTCAGCATGACGCCCATGAGGCCGGGCACGATGTTATACTGGGTGATGTTTTCCGGATTGTAATGTTGGTGCACCACCAGATTAAACGGCGGAGGCGCGCCGCGCAGTTTCGCCAGCGGTCCGGTGAGGTCGCGGTTCAAAACCGTGGTCGCCAGCAAATTCACCGCGCCCACGGCATATCCAATGGCCGACGGATCGGTCGCATCGGCTTCCAGCAGCAAATCCGGTTTTTTACCTCGCAGCAGGTTGCGGGAGAAATCCACCGGAATGTCCACGGCGAACTGGACCGTGCCTTGCGCGAGCAATCTCTGAATTTCCGCCTCGTTTTGGGGTTCGCGAACAATGTCAAAATAACTGCTGTTGCGCAGCCCCCAAACAATGGTCCTTGAAAAAACGCTGTTGTCCGCCGAATAAATTGCGGTGGGCAGATGTTTGGGATCGGAGTTGATGGCGTAACCAAAGAGAATGAGTTGAAGTATCGGGATGCCGACCATCATCCCGAATGTCAGCCGGTCGCGGCGCATCTGGATGAATTCCTTCCCCACAATCGCCCAAAACCGCCGCCAGTTGAACTCGCGCAGCGTCACGGCAGCGCCTCACTCCGTTTTGTAGCAGCCGACGTGAGGAGGCTCATTCCAACTTTCGCGAAAAAAGTCAGAGCCTCCTTACGTCGGCTGCTACGGTAATTTTTGAGGTTCACGAAAAATTGTCCTTGGCCGTTTCCATCAGGCTGATGAACACGTCCTCCAGCCCGGATTCAATCGGTTCCCAGCAACAGGCGCCGGTCATCCACGGACTCACGCTTTCACGCAACTGCCCGGCGTTGCGCCCACTCACGTGCAGCGTGGCGCCAAACGCGACCACTTGTTCCACGCCGGGTTTGCCGCGGATTTTTTCCGCGAGTGCCGGCAGATCCGGTCCGGTGACCTCCCAGGTTGTCAAGTTGGCGGCTTGCACCACTTCCGCGACGCTGCCGCGCGTCAGCAGGTTGCCATAAGCGATATAGGCCAGACGATGGCAGCGCTCGGCTTCGTCCATGTAATGCGTGGTGATGAGCACGGTCAAGCCTTCGGCGGCGAGTTGATGAATCTCCTGCCAGAAATCGCGGCGCGCCTTGGGATCCACGCCCGCCGTCGGTTCATCAAGCAGAAGCAATTGTGGCTCGTGAATCAGGCAGGCGGCGAGGGCCAGCCGCTGTTTCCAGCCGCCGGATAATTCTCCGGCAAGTTGTTTGCGACGTTCGCTCATGCCAAGACGTTCCAAACTTTTGTCAACGGCGGCCTTGCGTTGCGGCACGCCATAAATTTTAGCGATGAAATCCAGGTTTTCCTCGATGCTCAGGTCTTCGTAAAAACTGAACCGCTGTGTCATGTAACCGACGTTTTTCTTGATCTCGCGCGATTCGCGGCGGATGTCGTAACCCAGACAACGCCCGCTGCCTGCATCCGGTGTGAGCAAGCCGCACAGCATCCGCAAAAAGGTTGTCTTGCCGCTGCCGTTCGGGCCGAGGAACCCGTAAATCTCGCCGTGCTGCACCTGCATCGGAATGTTGTTCACGACCGTGCGGTTGCCGAACCGCTTCGTGATGCCCTGCACGTCAATCACGAGATCGCGCGCACTCATAACTTAAGGATTATTCCGCACGTCCACTGGCTGGCCGGGACGAAGGTCCGCCGCATCCGCCGGAGAAAATTTTGCCTCGATCATGTAAACCAGTTTGGCGCGGTTCTCTTGACTGTAAATCACCGGGGGCGTGAACTCGGCTTGCGTTGAAATATAATTCACCGTCGCTGAATACACACGTTTGCCGCCGTCGAAGGTCACGCCGACAGTTTGGCCCGGCTTGATTTTCGGCAAGGCCGCCTCCGGCACGAAAAAGCGCACCTTGAGGTTGGCCGGCGGCAAAAGCTCGACCACCGGATTGCCCGCGGCCACCCATTCGCCGACGCGATACAGCGTGTCTTGAACCAACGCGTTTGTCGGCGCAAATTGTTCCTTCTGCTCAAACGACCAGTTCGCTTTGGCGAGCGCGGCAGTTTGGGCGTCAACCTGCGCCTGGCCGGCGTCGCGTTGTGCCCGGGCCTGATCCAGTTCCTCCGCAGAAATCACCCCATGATCGTTGCGCAATTGTTCGCGGCGGGCATAGGCGGCTTCAGAAAGCGCGAGATTGGCTTTCGCCTGTGCCAGGTTATTACTGGTCTGGCGGGCGGCATCGGCCTCGGACCGGCGTTCCAAGGAGAACAGCCATTGTCCGGCCTGGACCTCGTCCCCGCGCGCCACGGCGAGATTTTGGAGGGTACCGCCCAGCGGCGAGGCCACATAAACGTATTCGCCCTCGAGGTAGCCTTGAAACTCGTTCGAAGAATGGGGGGAGCAGCCGCCAATGAAAATCGCGGCCAGCGCCCAACCGCAAAGAATTTTGGTTCGGGTCATTGGCTTTAGGAATTTTTCATTCTTTAAAAGAATCAACAAAAATGGGTTGACGTGTCAAACAAATGTTTTAATTATTCGTTTGAAACATGAATTTGAAATCAGTGACCAGGCCGGCTCCCGACCCGCATGATGAAACGCGCCGTCAGATTTTGGAAGCGGCGGGCGGGGTGTTTGCCGAGGTTGGCTTTCGCAATGCGACCATCCGGGAGATTTGCCGGCTGGCGGGCGCGAATATCGCCGCCGTCAATTACCATTTCGGTGACAAGGAGACGCTTTACGCCGAGGTTTTGCGCCATTCGCAACAAAAGGCGTTTGAAAAATATCCGCCACTCATGGGGGTAGGCGCGGATGCGCTACCGGAAGAAAAGTTTCGGGCATTCATCCAGTCTTTTTTGCTCCGTATTTTCGACGGCAGTTCCACCGCGTGGTTTGGCAAAATGATGTCCCGCGAAATGGTGGAGCCGACCGAGGCGCTGGATTTACTGATGAAAGAGCGGATGCAGCCGATGGCCAATCTGCTCCGCGGCATCGTGGCGGAAATTCTCGGTTGTTCGCCCGATGCGGAAAAGGTCCGGCTGTGTTGTTTCAGCGTCGTCAGCCAGTGCGTTTTTTATCATCATTGCCGGACCATGATTTCGCGATTGTTTCCGGAACAACGCCTGGACGCCTCGGCGGTGGAGCAACTGGCCGGGCACATCGCCCGCTTCTCGCTTGCGGCGATGAAAAACTTGCCCGACTCTAAAACTGCGAAACTCAAACCGCCATTGACCGCACGCCGGCGGCATTGAAGCATTTTGACTAACATGAATATAACCAAACTGATTATCCCGTTGTTGCTGGCGTGTTTTGTGGCCGGCTCGAATGCCCGGGCGCAAGCTGCCGTTGCCGGCACCAATGTGCCGCCTTGGATCACCCGACCGCTGTCGCTGGTGGACAGTCTGAATCTGGCGCTGAGTCAAAACGCGACGATTCTCAAGGCCAAGAGCGATTTGCAGGCGAACTATGGTGTCGTGATTCAAACCCGGGCCGTCGCGCTGCCACATGTCGTGGCCTCCGGCCAATACAAGAACACCGAACGGAGCGCGATTGAAAGCTTTCCCGTGCCGGGCATTTCGCAGTTGCCGGACCAGAATTGGAATACGGGCATTCAGGTTGTGCAATCCATTTATCAGGGCGGGAAATTGCTCGCGGCCATCCGCGCCGCCCGGCTCACGAAGGAGCAGTCCTTGCTGCAATATCAGACCGTGGTGAACGATACGCTGTTGAACACGCGGCTGGCCTACTACGACGTGTTGCTGGCGGCGCAGCAAATTACCGTGCATGAAGCGTCCGTGAATCTGCTGGCCAAGGAACTGGAAGATCAACAGCGCCGCTATAACGCCGGCACGGTGCCCCATTTCAACGTGCTGCGCGCCGAGGTCGCCGTGGCCAACGAACGTCCGGCCCTGATTCAGGCGCGGAACAATTATCGGATTGCCAAAAACAACCTGGCCAACCTGCTCGGCTATAACCTGCCGCGCGATATCTGGGAAGATATTCCGTTAAACCTGTCCGATCCGCTGGCGGCCGAGCCGTATCAAATTGATTTGCCGCAGGCCATCGAACAGGCGCTGGGGCATCGCACCGAACTCGCCGCGTTGCGCAAACAGGAGGATTTGCAGCGCGAAAACGTGGTCAGTGCCAGGTCGGGCTACAAACCGACGATCCAGGTTTTTGGCGGCTACAACTGGTACAATGCGCAATTCACCCCGCCGGTTGACCTCGATCACGACATCCGCGGCTGGAACGCCGGGGCGCAACTGAGCTGGGACATATTTGACGGGATGCTGACGCGCGGGAAAGTCATCCAAGCCAGAGCGCTTTATGAAAAATCCCGGACGGATGTTGAGGACCGGGGGCGTCAGATCGAACTGGAAGTGCGCACGGCCTATTCCCTGTTTATCGAGGCCCGCGAGGTGTTGGATTCGCAAAAAACCGTGCAGGCGGAAGCCGAGGAGGCCTTGCGAGAAGCCGAGGCGCGCTCCGCGGCCGGCACCGGCACGCAGCTTGACGTGCTTGACGCCCAAACGTCGCTCACGCAAGCGCGTACGACGGAAATTCAGGCGCTGCACGATTACGCCGCCGCGCGCGCCAGGCTTGAACGCGCGATTGGTGCAGACCTGGTTCAAACGGAAAACCCGAAATCTTGATTTGCCGATTGACGGCATCGGCGGCTTTGGGGGATTTTGTGGCGCTATGGCTAAAATTCAAAGGGCATTGCTATCAGTTTCTGATAAAACCGGTTTGGTGCCGTTTGCGCAAATTCTTGTGGCGGCGGGCGTCGAACTGATTTCCACCGGCGGCACGGCCAGGGTGCTGCGCGAGGCCGGGCTGGCGGTAAAGGACATCAGTGAATATACCGGCTTTCCCGAAATGCTCGACGGTCGCGTCAAGACGCTGCACCCGAAAGTTCACGGCGGGCTGCTTTTCATTCGCGGCAATGCGAAACATGAGGCCGCGGTGCGCGAGCACGCAATTCAGCCGATTGATCTTGTCGTGGTTAACCTTTATCCGTTCGAGCAAACCGTGGCGAAACCGGGCGTGCGGCTGCACGATGCCATTGAAAACATTGACATCGGCGGGCCATCCATGCTCCGGAGTGCGGCAAAAAATCATGAAAGCGTGACCGTGGTGGTGGATCCCCTGGATTACGCGGAAGTCGCTGACCAAATCAAGGAGAACAGCAACACGACACTCGAATTGCGCCGCCAACTGGCGGCAAAAGTTTTTGCGCGAACGGCGGCCTATGACGCCGCCATCGCCGCGCATTTGCAGAAGGAATTCAAGGCCGCGATGGACTCAAGCCTGCCGCCTTCACTTTCGATTTCCGCGCCCCTGGTCCAGTCGTTGCGTTACGGCGAAAATCAGCACCAAAAGGCGGCGCTTTATGGCAAATTCCGCGATTTTTTCCAGCAACTTCATGGCAAGGAACTTTCTTACAATAACATTCTGGATTTGACGGCGGCGGCAAATTTAATCGCCGAATTCGCCGGCGATCCGCCGACCCTGGCGATTCTCAAACACATGAATCCGTGCGGTGTCGGTCAAGGCGCAAACTTGCGCGCGGCCTGGGACAAAGCGTTGGCGACCGACCGACAAGCGCCCTTTGGCGGCATCATTGCCGTGAACCGCCTGTTGGACGGCGCGTGCGCGGACGCGATCGCGGAAATTTTCAGTGAAGTCATTATTGCGCCGGATTTTTCAGCGGAAGCGTTGGCCATTTTGCAAAAAAAGAAAAATTTAAGGCTGCTCAAATCGTTGAAATCGCCTTTAAACGCACAATCATGGGATGTCCGCGGCGTCGGCGTTGATTCGTTTTTATTACAGGAACGCGATTTAAAAATGGCAACGGTGACGGATTTAAAAATTGTCACGCGCCGCCAACCGAGCGAACCGGAATTAAACGCAATGCTCTTCGGCTGGCGTATCGTCAAGCATGTGAAGTCGAATGCGATTGTCTATGCGGCGGCTGATCGGACATTGGGCATCGGCGCGGGACAAATGAGCCGTGTGGATGCGAGCCGGATCGCGGTTTGGAAGGCGGGCGAAGCAAAACTTTCACTCAAAGGCAGTGTGGTATGCAGTGACGCCTTTTTTCCGTTTTCCGACGGTTTGATTGCCGCGGCGGAAGCGGGCGCAACGGCGGCAATCCAACCGGGCGGTTCAGTGCGGGACGCGGAAGTCATAGCGGCAGCGGATGGGCGGAACGTGGCGATGGTGTTCACCGGCACACGACATTTCCGGCATTAACGAATCAACCGGTAAATCAGGACAAATTGGCAGAGCACGACAACGAGCAGAAGCGCCCAGACAAATCTTTCACGCAAGCTCAGGCCGCGTTGTCGGGCAGCCGCAAGCCAGAATTGAAGTTTGACGGAACCGAGCGTAATGACGTCGCCGTTGCGGAGCAGCGCGGTTTGGACCGGTTGACTGTTGATCATGACCAAAGCATTCTGTGCGGCGGCGAGTGTGAAACCGTTCCGCCGGTGAAAATCCAGCGTCACATGTTGATCCCAGGTGCCATCGTCATTCAACTGCAGGTCGTTTCCACTGGCGCGACCAATATGGAAAGGAAAACGGCGGACAACCGATTGGCTGCCCGCCTTTTTTCCCGCCAGAATGTGGAGTTCAATCATCAGAAAAGACGACGTGGCACCTGAATTTGATCACCCGGATATACGGGGGGATCCAAAGACGGGTCTTGAAGGGCCTTGGTGCAGTTGACTTTGATGCGTTCTCCGTTGCTACGGATGAGCCAGACCTTGGCTCGGTTGGCAAAGTCAGTGAAGTCGCCGGCGGCCTGGATGGCCTTGGTAACCGAGGTTTCGCCGATGTAGAGTTGGCGGCCGGGCTGTTTCACTTCTCCACCGACATAGAAAACACGTTGCGGGGAACTAACCGTGACGGTCAGCCGGACGTAGTACTTGGGCACATAGAGATTGTAGATATCGTTTTGCAATTCGCCCGCCGTCCTGCCAACCGCACGCACCTCACCGAGGTAGGGGAGTGAAATGGTCCCATTTTCTTTGATCGGTTCGACATGGTCAGGGATTGGATCGGCCGTGCCGGAGAAGCCCACACTCACAGTATCTCCGATATGAAAGCGCGCAGCAGTCAAATCGCCTGATGATATGATCGTCGATGTGTTTCCTGTTCCCGTCAGCGCGGATGGCGGCTCAGGGTTGTCAGAAAAGAGGATATCGCCGGAGGACGATGAGCATCCGTTGAAAATGAGTCCCGCCAGCAAAAATCCCAAGGTCCGCCAGTTCAGGAGTGACAGTTTCCAATACAATTTCATTAGCAGTAATCGTTGTAAAATTGGCCGCACAATCAATATTTTTGTTTAATACCGATCTTATTTGGGTCGTCCGTGGTGCTTGGAGACGGGGATTCCGGTTCGTCTTCATTGCGCGAATAGTAATAATAATAACCCTCGTCCTGCGCCATGGTAATGTTATTGAGGACAATGCCGACGAGATTGCCGCCGGCTTTTTCAATCAGCTGCTTGGCACGAATGTTCATCGGTTGCGGGTAACGGCGATATTGTATGACCTGGATGGCCATGTCCACTTCGCTGGCGAGCACCGCGGCATCGCTCACGCCCAGAATGGGTGGCGAGTCGAAAAACACAAAGTCGTATCGCTGTTTTAATTCAGCGATCAAGTCTTTCATCTGCGGTGAATTGAGGATGCTCATGGAACTGCTGGGCAGTTTGCCGCTCGCCATGAAGTCGAGCATCGGCACACCGGTGGTTTGAATGACTTCTTCAAGTGTATTTTGTTTCAACAAATAGTTGGTCAGACCCAGGTTGTTGCTGACGCGCAGCAGCTTGTGAAGGGTCGGGCGGCGCAAATCCGAATCCACTATGACGACCCGCTGGCCGGCCTGGGCAAAGACCGTGGCGAGATTCAGGGCGGTGGTGGATTTGCCTTCCCCCATGCCGGCACTGATAATGACAATGCTGTTAAGCTTGTCATCCTTGCGGGAAAACAAGAAATGAGTTCGCAAGACACGGTAGGCTTCAGCGTGCTGGCTGTCCGGGCCTTCATCCAGCAAATAGCCGACGTTCTGGGGAATGACACCGAGCACGGGCGCCTGGAAGGCGCGTTCAACCTCATCAATGGTTTTGACGCTGGTGTCCAGATATTCGATGAAGAAAGCCAACCCAATACCAACGATCAACCCAACAATAACACCCAGACTGATATTCAACGTTTTGTTCGGGCGGGCGGGGTCTTTGCTCGGCTCGGCCCGGCGAGTAATTTCCACCATCCCGGTTTTGGGGATCTCCATATCGAGCTTTTCCGCTTCAATCTTGGTGCCAAGCAGCTTGTGGAAATCCAACTGGTTCTCCAGATCGCGTTTTTTCTCCCAGTAGGGCTGGCCTCTCGTGGCTTCGTCCTGGTCCCTTTCTTTGGCTCCATTAACCGCCTCGGTCAGTGCGTCAAGCGCAGCTTTCTGGGACTGTACCTGAGTGTTCAAGCCCGCCATGATGCCGCTGACCCGATCATTGATTTCATTGTTCAACTCGTCAATCAACGATTGCAGGCGGATGACATCCGGGTTGGCAAGTGAATAATCATTTGTCATGGTGACGAACTTTTGCTGGGCGCTATTCACTTTGCTCAATAAATCAGCCAGAGTCGGATCCGCAACCACCGTGGGCAGGACCTCTCTTAGTTTTTCCGGGCTTAATGGCTGTAATTCACTTACCTGTTTCTCCAACTTCATGTAGATGGCCTCGCCTTCGATCATCCGGTTGTTATAGTCCTGTAATTGCACCGAAGTCAGCGTGGGTGAGGGGCTGATGGCGTTGGGGTCATAATCGTGAATGTGCAGGTCCTTGCGTAATTGATCCACTTTCGCCTGAATGACATCAATTTTTTGTTCGTCATCCTGGTATTGGTCTTCCAACGCCTTGATGCCGCGCAACGTTTGGTCCTTACGTTGGTTAAGCCGGTAGTCGCGATAGGCTTCAACAATGGCATTGGCAAGGCTCGCCGCCATGTCTTTGTTTTCATCATAGACTGTGATTTCGATCAGCTTGGTGTTCCGAACCGGGTCAAGGGACAGCCGCCGCTTGAGCATCAGCATGGTGACGGAAGTTTGAAGTGGTTTACCGTCATTGTATCTTTTGCCCCACTCGGCATTCAAATTCAGCTTGTCGATAACCTTGCTCAGCACCACCTGGTCTTGAATAATTTCAAATGCAGTTTGAATGAAATAGGGATCATAGGGGGCATAGGTGACGTCACCGCCTCCACCGCTAACTCCTTGAATGTCTGAAATCGTGTCAGGTTCAATCTTGATTCGGGCGGTGCTGGAGTAGGATTCCGGCAGGATGAACGTCACCACCGTGGCGATGGTAAAGGTGATCAAAAAAACGGTGATAATGATGGCTTTGCGAATCCGCAATATGCGCAGATAATCCAAAAAGTGCAGTTTGGCTTCCTGCATCGAGTCGGGTTTAGATGGGTCCATAATTCAAAAAAAATAGGAGCCAGAGTAAAGACTCCCGCTCCTGATCAAACGTTCAAAAACATCTCACGCAATGCTTTCCGCTTAATAAGTGCCCGTGACACCCAGGTAGACGCGATTACGCTCATATCCTGGCGCAAGCGATCCAGCCGAGGTGAGATCATCAAAATTGTAACCAATTTCAGCCGAGATATGCGGGTTAAAGCTATAGGCCAGGTTGAGACCCACGGAATACCAGGTTTGCGACTGACCATCAAGTGAACCGCCGTTGAAAGTGGCGTATAG
>Ga0265338_10004259_pt1 | contig 19432 bp, 20 predicted proteins | sample 42126metaG_FD_193579 | JGI IMG/M metagenome (GOLD analysis project Ga0265338, IMG submission 193579) | Rhizosphere microbial communities from Carex aquatilis grown in University of Washington, Seatle, WA, United States - 4-21-26 metaG | ecosystem: Host-associated > Plants > Roots > Rhizosphere...
CTTCAACAACCTACTGACTGGCGTCCTGCTGTACTGTGATCTCCTGCTTGCCGAAGTGCGGGACCACAAATTCCGGGAACACGTCAAAGGTATCCAAACGGCGGCGGAGCAGGGTGCTGCTCTGACCCAACAATTGCTGGCCATCTCCCGAAAACAGGCCACACAAACGCGTCCTTTCTGCCTCAATGATGTGGTTTCTTCCACGGAAGATCTGCTGCGGCGCCTTGTGGGAGAGCAAGTCCAGGTACTCATCTTTCTGGATCCAACCGTCGTTACGCTCCGCGGAGATCCCGGCCAATTGCGGCAAGTACTGTTGAATCTTGTTGTCAATGCACGCGATGCTATGCCACAGGGGGGGACGATTCAGATCAGCACACGAGCCATCGCGTCCCCGCACAATCCGCAGCTTGGCCCGTTAGAACACGCAGTTTCTCTCGCCGTCGAGGACAGCGGTTGCGGCATGAGTGCGGAAACGCGCGCCCGTTTGTTCGAACCCTTCTTCACCACCAAAAAGCCGGGCGAAGGCACTGGGATGGGCCTCGCTACTGTGCAGCGCATCGTGAGCGAGTGGAGAGGATGGATTGAGATCGAGAGCGAAGTAGGGTGCGGAACACGGATCGAAGTGTGTTTTCCGGTCAACACAGTCGAGCAAGCGACGATTCCGACTTTCCCCGCTCGTACCGAAGGTCGACGTCACTCGATCGACGCGACAACTCTGAAACCCAAGGGAGCCACCCAATGTTAAGCGCAAACCTCGCCACCACTTTTAGCTATTTGCCACAGATCGAGGGAGCAAACTTTCTGAACCTCCTGATCGTGGACAACGACCGGGCAGTCCGCGAAGCATCGCGAGAGTTGGCCCAATCGCTCGGGTTCAATGCTCACGTAGCGGAGTCTGCTGAACAGGCCTATCGCATGCTCGACTCGGAAAAAATTGACGCAGTTCTGCTTGACTTGCGTCTACCGGGAGCTAATGGATTTGAAGCTCTCCATACCATCAAGCGGCAGCGGCCGGACGCTCTGGTGATTGTCCTCACCGGCTACGGTACGGTCCAGTCAGCGGTCCAGGCGATGAAAGGCGGGGCCTACGAATACATCACAAAACCTTTCGGGGCGGAAGAACTCCGGTTGCTGTTGAAGCGGGTCGTCGAAGACTTGCGGGCGAAAACCGAGAATCGCAGTTTGTTCGAGACGATGAAATCGCGGCAGGGCTTCGGCAGCATGGTGGGACGCTCTCCCGAGATGGAAAAGCTCTACCGCATTATTGCCAAAAGCGGCCAAAGCACCCATCCCGTTCTCATTCTGGGCGAAAGCGGCACTGGCAAGGAGATGGTAGCCAAAGCGATTCACTCCTCCGGGCCGTTGCGCAACAAGCCATTCATCCCGGTTGACTGCGGATCGCTCGTACCGACGCTCATCGAAAGTGAGCTGTTTGGGCATGTGCGCGGTGCGTTTACGGGCGCGACCTCTCCGAAGGACGGACTGCTCGCTATCGCCGATGGCGGCACGATCTTTCTGGACGAGATCGGCGAGCTGCCGATCGATCTGCAAGCGAAACTGCTGCGTGCGATCCAGGAGAAAGAAATCCGCCCGGTGGGGAGCGTGAAACACGTACCGATCGATGTGCGGATCCTGGGGGCCACTAATCGCGATCTTGAACGCGCGGTGATCGAGGGCTCATTCCGCCGCGATCTGTTTTTCCGCCTGAACGTGCTCACGCTCCGAATTCCGCCCCTGCGCGAGCGGCGACAGGATATCCCGTTACTCGTCGCTCACTTCCTGGAGCGCATTGGCCGCGACTCGGGCGCTGAAAAAACGGTATCGGATGAGACCTTGAAAGCGCTACTCCAGTATGACTGGCCGGGCAATGTTCGCGAACTCGAAAATTCATTGGAGCGAGCGTGCGCGCTTTCCAGTGCGCGCGAGATTCAGGTCCGCGATCTTCCCACGCATCTGGCTGGCGCCCCACTGGCAATAGTGAACAGCCAACCGGACACTGGGATTATTCCGATGGCGGAGCTTGAGAGGAGGACGATCCTAACTGCCTTGGCCCAGGTTAACGGAGACAAGATGCTGGCAGCGCGTCTGCTCGGTATCGGGAAAACTACTCTCTACCGAAAGCTGAAGGAGTATGAATCCCAAGCCTGAACTTCGGGCCCGGCGCATGTTCTGAAACAGGAAAGCTTGGCTGGATGGTGTTGCACAAGTCGTTTCGATTCATCACGGGGCGTTGGTCAAGAACTTGCTCTACGAACAAGCATGATCCTGCTCGTAACTCCGATCGAGAAACGCGCTGAACTTGCTGTGGAGTTGAAGGAGGCTATGTCTGAAGAGGTCCTCGTCGCCAACACACTGTTGGAAGCGACGACGACTTTACGCACCCAAGCCTTCAACGCTGTGGTATTTGACAAAAATCTGATCGAGGCAGAGCCGCACGAAATCGATAATGCTTACGCCCACTTGGGAACCGCCATTCCAATCTCTGTCAATCTGGCCCTCACTGGAATAAGCCGTTTGGTTAGGGAGATACGATGTGCCTTGCATCGTCGGAGCGTCGAGCTTTCTCAAGCAGATAAGGCGGCGACAGAGGCGCTTCGCGCTGACCTCAACGAGGCAATGACGGAATTATCGTTGCAGTGCGAACTTGCAGCTGCAACCGACGAGCGTTCCGCCATCCGCAAACGCATAGCCCCGATCCAGAACGCTGTTAAAAGGATCAGTGCGCGACTGGAGACCTCCAACGATTCACTGCCAAAAATACTTTAGATACCTAACAGCTTGTTTGCGATGCCCGGGCGCTGGGCTGTTTGACGCTTCCAAGTCGCACATTGAGAACTGCGCGACCATGTGCACAACCCATTTCGTCGATTTACAAATCTCTACCCACGTTGTTCGCAAGGACTCGTGAAGAATACGTTCGTTCGGAAAGGCTACGGGGGCTCTGAGGTGAGACGAGCCGCCGGGCGAACGAACGGAGGTTGTTATGGATAACCGAACAACGGTGCTGTACGTAGACGATAATCCCAAATCCAGCCGACTGTTAGCCAGTGTTCTTGAAGAATGTGGCTTCAGAGTGATCGGCAAAAACGATCCGGTGGAGGCGCTTGCGCTTTGCCGCCGGACTTATTTCGACCTCGCGCTGCTTGACTACGAGATGCCTTCGATCAATGGCGCGCAGCTGGCACGTGAAATCAAGCACATGACTCCGGATGTCCCGGTGGTGCTGATTTCCGGTCGCACCGCCATGTCCGAGTCAGAATTGGAATTCGTGGACGCCCACTTCGGATTCGGGACCGATCTTGATGACTTGCTCTGGACCATGCGAATCCTCGTTCGCCCAAAAGTCGTCACTCCCGACCAGCGCGTCCACATCGTTCAGGACCAGCATGTGAACGAATCGCGATGGGCCGATTCCACATAACGGCGAGGTGGCCCAACGGCCACCCTTTCTGATGGAAAGCCAAGAGGCAGCCCGAAGGCAGTCCGGGCCTGAGCTTCCACTGGAGCTAACTACATTGCAGTCTATCTGCAAGAAAAATGCAGCAAAAAGGGTACTCCACCTAAGAAATCTCTTCCCTATAAATGGCCGTCGCCCCTAAACTGTTGGCAAGTAAGTTAGGGGCTGTGGCCCTTGGTTTCTCCCGGAGGGTTCTGTGCGGGTTTTGGTGACGGCTGACACGTTCAGCGGCGTTTGGACTTACTCGCGCGAACTCGTGACGGGATTGGTCACGCAGGGCGCACAAGTAACCCTCGTCAGCTTTGGTGAGATTCCCCTTCCCGAGCAGACCGCATGGATGCAGAGCCTTCACGGGCTTGAATACCATCCCACCGCGTTTCGGCTCGACTGGATGCAGGAAGGTGAGCAGGATTTCCACGCTGCCGAACAATATCTCTGCGAGATCGTCCGCGACACCCGCCCCGATTTCCTACATTTGAACCAGCTCAGCTTTGGTGCTTTGCCGGTGGCGACGCCGCGGCTCGTGACCGCCCACGGCGATGTCATCACCTGGTGGTTGACCATCCACGGCCGTGAACCCGCTCGCTCAGCCTGGCTCGACTGGTATCGCAAAACGATTGTCGCCGGCCTGAAGCGAGCCGAGGCCGTCGTGACGACTTCGCATTGGATGAATGAAATGCTGCGCTTCGCATACGGCGACGATTTCGAAGGGCATGTCATCTCTCCCGGCCGTAATCCAATTTATTTCAATCCTTTCGTGACCAAGGAAGAGTCCGTCCTGGCCATTGGCCGCCTTTGGGACACCGGCAAACAGGTTGCGTTGCTCACGCAACATACGCATGGATTGCCGGTTTGTATTGTCGGGGCGGACAACCCGATTCCTGCACCGGCCTTGCCGATCCGAGCGGATGTTCGGGTTTCAACCGGCGCGCACGAGATTTCCGTGAAGGGCGCGCAGACCGAGTCGCAACTTCGCAACCTGTATAGCAAGTCAACCGTTTTTGCAGCAACTTCCCGTTACGAACCGACCGGGCTCGCCTCCATCGAAGCGGCGTTTTCGCGTTGCGCCCTGGTCGCCAATGACACTCCCGTTTACCGCGAAATGTGGGGAGACTCGGCCCTATACTTCGAACGCAACAACGGCGAGAGCCTGGCAGAAGTACTGGGCCAACTGGACCAAGACCGCGAAATGGTCCGTCTCTACGGCACCCGAGCTTACAATCGCGCCCGCGAACGTTTCACTGCCCGTCGTATGGTGGATGACTACCTCCACCTCTACCGTCGACTGCGCACTTTGAAGGTTGCGGTCGCCTGACGACAGACGCCGCATAGCTTGCGATCGAGCTTTTCCACAACTCTCCAGCTCGTCGCTCTCTGACTTTACATTCCCTTAATCATTCCTTCACACAACGACAATATCTCCTCACTAGTGTTCTCCCAGCCTCTCCGACGGGGGATTTTCGGCCTTGCGCCGGGCAATTCGAAAAACATGGAGAACACAGCATGTCTGAAACGCATCATGCCTCTGCCTACCTCAGAAAAGTGATGGCGTCGTTACTGACGCTAGCCATCACCCTGGGACCGAGCGTCACGCCCGCTTTCGCATCTTCCAAACAGATCCAATCCAAAACCGCAGCAACCGCGACGCCGATTCAACATCTGGTGGTGATATTCCAGGAGAACGTCTCTTTCGATCACTACTTCGGAACCTATCCGCACGCTCTGAATCCAGCAGGAGAGCCGAAATTTCGGGCAGCAACCAATACACCTGCTGTGAACGGTCTGAACGGGGTCTTGTTGAATGCAAACCCCAATCTCAATCCCTTGAACCTGCTCGGCGCCTCGAACCCATTCCGCCTAGATCGGTCGCAAGCAGTTACCCCCGATCAGGACCACGACTATACCGCCGAGCAACAAGCATTTGACGCTGGATTGATGGACCTGTTTCCGCTATCGACAGGTAGCGGCGGGACCGGCGGCAGCGAAGTGATGGGTTATTACGACGGCAACACCGTCACCGGCCTGTGGAACTATGCACAGTCATTCGCCATGAGCGACAACTCCTATGGCACGACGTTTGGCCCCTCGACGCCCGGAGTACTCAATCTCGTATCCGGACAGACCAACGGCGTGGTGGCAATCGCGAACGGTACTGGCGATGAAGTAAGCGGCGGCCCGGATGGCTCGCTTTCGGTGATCGGCGATCCCGATCCCCTCGGCGACATTTGTTCGAACCCCAGCCGCAACCAGGTGACTATGGGAAGCAAGAACATCGGCGATCTTTTGAACTCCGCGGGCGTCTCCTGGGGATCGTTCATGGGAGGATTCAACCTGTCGACCGTCAACCCGAACGGCACGACCGGCTGCTCGCGCAGTTCGGCTGGCCTGGCGGGAACGACCGGCGACTACATTCCGCATCACTCGTTCTTCAACTACTACGCTTCCACGGCCAATCTGGCGCATACGCGGCCGGCTTCGATCGCTGAAATCGGAAATTCTGGTCCCGCCAACCACCAGTACGACCTCCAGGACTTCTTCGTCGCTGCCGCTGCCGGCAACCTGCCGGCTGTGAGCTTTCTGAAGGCGCAGGCTTATCAGGACGGTCATGCCGGGTACTCGGATCCTCTGGACGAGCAGACTTTCCTCGCGAATACGATCAACTTCCTGGAAACGCTGCCTACCTGGAGCAGCACCGCCGTCGTAATCCTGTATGACGATTCCGACGGATGGTACGACCATCAAATGGGGCCGATCGTGAACACCTCGACGGGTCCGGCAGATGCCCTGACAGGCCCCGGTGCCTGTGGCAACGCGGCGCTGTCGTTACCCGGATTGAATGGAGGAGCCAACCCCCATGCTCTCGGACGCTGCGGCTACGGTCCGCGACTGCCGTTCCTGGTCGTCTCACCATGGGCGCGCCAGAATTTCGTCGACCACAGTGTCACCGACCAGTCCTCAATCATCCGCTTCGTCGAGGACAATTGGCTCAATGGACAACGCATCGGTCAGGGTTCTTATGACGCGATCGCAAACTCCATCGTCCAGATGTTCAACTTCTCCAAAATCAGGAATAATGGCACGCTGTTCCTGAATCCCAGCACGGGAGAGAAGGAGTAGTCGATCTTCACACTCTAAACCGACCTGACGTCGGGCATGCGGCCTCTTTGGGGGAACCGCGTGCCCGTGGTCGTTTGGGCAAGGCGCGCCCGTGGAAGCGCCATTTCATGCGCCCAAGCCGGGGCATGGCCGTCGCATGCTATACTTTTAGTTCATCTTTCCAGTGGGATTGAGTAGACGGAGGCCAGTATCGACAAGCGTTTTATCCGCATGAATGAGCGCATCCGCGCACGCGAAGTGCGTGTGATTGGTGACGAAGGGGAACAGATTGGCGTTATGCCTCCCTTCGAAGCGCTCAAAATGGCCCGCGAAAGAAATCTGGATCTGGTGGAGATTTCCCCGACCGCGCAACCGCCGGTCTGCCGCATCATGGATTACGGGAAATTCCTTTACCAGAACGAAAAGCGCGAGCGCGAAGCTAAGAAGAAGCAGAAGACCATTACGGTCAAAGAAGTGAAGTTTCGTATCAACGTGGACGATCACGACTACGAGACCAAGAAAAATCATGTGTTGCGCTTCCTCGATGAGGGAGACAAGGTCAAAGCGACCATCTTCTTCCGCGGACGCGAAATGACCCGGCAAAGTCTGGGACGGCAGATTCTGGAACGTCTGATCAAGGACGTCGAGAATAAAGGGTTGGTGGAATTTCGGCCCCGGCAGGAAGGCAACACCCTGCACCTGATCCTGGCGCCGAAGAAAGAAACGGGAGCTAAAGAGAAGGCACCCGCTGCTCCCAAGGCTGCGCCGCAAGCGCCACCCACGCCGCGAGGCGGAGCGCAAACAGCGTAGTTTCAGCAATAAGCACTTAGCGATCGGCATTCAGCCTCGCAGAGGTTGGGTGCGAAGTTTGGCTATGTGCTGACTGCAATGCAAATCGCGAAGGTTTTTTATGCCAAAACTAAAAACGCACAAAGGCGCTGCCAAGCGCTTCAAGAAAACCGGTACGGGAAAGATCAAGCGTCACAAGACGGGGTTGCGTCACATCCTGTCGTCCAAGTCGAAAAAGCGCAAGAAACATCTGGGCAAAGCGACTTTGGTGAGTGACGGTGATTACAAAAAAGCAGCACGCATGATCCCGTATATGTGATCGATCGACGGGCGTCTTTGCCCGTCCTTAACCAAGTCTGCGGATCGCACGCGAACCGCAGCGGCGCGTGAAGAGGCCCTGGCTTCAGAAATCCCGCTTCCTTCATGGGAGCGTGGTAGAAGCCTCCTTACCTCCAGCCGCCAAACGTAGTCAAAAAAGGAGAACACCATGCCTCGTGTAAAACGCGGAACCAAACGCCGCGCGAAGCGCAAAAAGATACTTGAGCGCGCAAGTGGATATTTCCTAACTAAATCCAAACTTTACCGCTCGGCCAAAGAAGCCGTCGAACGCGGACTGAAGTTTGCCTACTCTGGCCGCAAGCAGAAAAAACGCCAGTATCGCTCGCTCTGGATCGTACGTATCGGCGCTGCGGCCCGTCTGAATGGACTGAACTACAACCAGTTCATCAGCGGACTCAAAAAAGCCGGCGTCGAACTCGACCGCAAGATTCTGGCTGACCTGGCCGTGAACGACGCGGCTGGATTTGCGCATTTGGCGGAGCAGGCGAAAAAGGCGAACGCAGCAGCATAGATTCTTGCGAGTTCCTGCGTAGCCTGAGCCATCTGTTTCTCTGTTAAAACGGAACTGCGATCTCGAGTGTAGCGACCTTCGCTACGCTCAGATGGCGATGTTGGTGATTTTGCTGGCCATGCCATACACCGTTCCCAAGCTGACGGATTTCTCGCCCGCCGCTCTCGATTCCGCGGTGCGAGAACTCCTGTCTGCCTTGGATCAGGAAACTACCGCAGTCGCGTCCGAAAACGACTGGAAGATTTACCGCGATCGCTGGATGGCTCGCAAGAACGGCATCCTCACTCAACTGAACGATCTTTGGCTGAAGGCCGCTCCTGGCCCGAACAAGAAAGATGTCGGCCAACGTGTCAACGAACTCAAGGGAAAAGTTGAACAGGGTGTGGAAGCCACGCTCGCCCGCATCCAGAGCGGAGCCTCTTCCGGACGCCTCGCCGCCGAGCGGCTCGATGTGACGCTGCCGGGTATCCGGCGGTCGATGGGTGCCGAGCACCCTGTCATCAAGACGATGAAAGAGATCGTCGGCGTGTTCCGCAATCTGGGCTATTCGGTCGAAGAGGGTCCCGAGATTGAGACCGACTACTACAACTTCGAAGCGCTAAACTTTCCACCGAACCATCCAGCCCGCGACACGCAAGACACACTCTTCATCGCCGGGCAGGACAAAAAAGATCTGCGAGACCGTCTTCTCCTCCGGACGCACACGTCGCCCGTGCAGATTCGCACAATGCAGAAGATGAAGCCTCCCGTGCGCGTAGTTTGCCCGGGGAAGGTCCATCGTAACGATGCGCCTGATGCCACGCATTCCCCGATTTTTCACCAGGTCGAAGGCTTAGCGGTCGACACAAACATCACGTTCTGCGACTTGAAGGGTACGCTCGATCACGCCATGAAGGCCTTGTTCGGATCGAATGTGAAGACGCGCTTCTATCCGTCGTTCTTCCCTTTCACCGAACCGAGTGCCGACGTCCAGATCAGTTGCATCTTCTGCGACGGCAAAGGCGTGCGCGACGGCGCTCCGTGCCGTAACTGCAAGGCAAGTGGCTGGATCGAACTGCTGGGTTGCGGCATGGTGGACCCGAACGTGTATGGGTTCGTCGATTACGATCCGGCCAAGGTCTCAGGCTTCGCCTTCGGAATGGGCGTCGAGCGCATTGCGATCCTGAAATATGGCGTAGATGACATTCAATTGTTCTTCCAGGGCGACGTGCGGTTCCTGGAACAGTTTGGATAGACCCGCTAATGGCTGTTCGCTGTTCGCCGCGGGCGAATAGCGGAAAGCGATCGGCGAAAAACGTTTTTCATGAAAATTTCTCCCCATTGGCTTCGCGATTTCGTTGACATCCCGGTCGACTACCGCCGTCTTGCAGATGAACTCACGCTCGCCGGAGTCGCGGTCGAAGGCGTCTCGGGCGAGGGCGAGAAAACCGTCTTCGAAATGGAGATCACGACCAACCGCCCTGACGCCATGAATCATTACGGCGTCGCGCGCGAGGCTTCTGCACTCTACGACCTGCCGCTCCGGTCGATCGAGCCCAAACTGCCCGCTGCGCAAGGGAAGTCCGAGGTCATGATCGATATTCAGGAACCGGCACTCTGCCCCCGGTTCACTGCGCGCGAGATTCGCGGCACGCAAATCAAGCCTTCTCCCACCAAGATTTCCGAGCGCCTTGCCCTGATTGATCAGCGCCCTATCAGCAATGCGGTCGACGCCACAAATTACGTTCTTTGGGAAAGTGGCAAGCCGACACACGTCTTCGATCTCGATTTGCTGGAAGGCAGGCGCCTGATCATTCGGAAAGCGCGCTCCGGCGAAACACTGAAGACGCTCGACGGTGTCGATCGCAAACTGACAACCGACGACCTGGTAGTAGCCGACGCCGTAAAGCCTGTCGGGCTCGCCGGCGTCATGGGCGGCTTCGACACGATGATCACCGAGAAGACAAAGAACGTGCTCATCGAATCTGCCTGGTGGGATCCGGTCACAGTGCGCCGCATGTCGAAGCGACACGGCATTCACACCGACGCCTCGCACCGCTTCGAGCGCGGCGCGGATTTCGAATCGACTGTCCCTTCCACAAACCGGGTTGCCGAACTCATCCTGGCTTCTGGCGGCGGAACACTCGTCGGCGATGTTATCGACGTGATCGCCCGCAAATTGGACCTTGCTCCCGTCGAACTCAATTTACGCGAAGTTCATCGCATTCTTGGAGAGAAGCTGTCCGCACTGGAAATCAGCCGCATCCTGAAACATCTTGGCTTCACCATGATGGCCGGCAGCGAGGATACCTACACCGTTCACATCCCAAGCTGGCGGCTCGACATCGAGCGCGAGATCGACATCATCGAAGAACTCGCCCGCCTGCATGGCTACGACAAGTTTCCTAACACGCTTCCCGCCTACAGTGGCGAAGTGCGCGACCAGGCAGACGCGCATAAAGACGCCCGCCTGCGCACTTCCCTGCTCGCCCTGGGATACAGCGAGAGCATCTCGCTGACCTTTATTTCCAAAGAGGACGCGCGGCGCTTTTCGACGGCCGTCGCCCTGGATCTGGCGAATCCGCTCAGCGACGAAGCTTCGGTGATGCGCACCTCGCTCGTTCCCAGCATGCTCAACATGCTCGCCCACAATCTGAATCGCGGCAGCGAAAACGTCCGGCTGTTTGAAGCCGGGAATATTTTCGAAGCGGCCGGCGAACGCGTGGTGGAATCAAAACACATTGCGATGGGTGTAACTGGAAAGATCGACGCAGACGTCGTTCGCGGGCTGGCCCCCGGTGCCGGAGCCCGCGCCTTTTCGTTCTTCGATCTGAAGGGGGACATTGAAAACTTGTTGGCGCCGTTCAGTCAGTGGGTGCTCGCGTATGACACTCGCACCGCGGACTACTATCATCCCGGACGCTCGGCGCGCGCCCTCATGGATGGCGCTACAGTCGCCCAGTTTGGACAGATTCATCCCGATGTCGCCGCGGCGAGGAAGATCAAGCAGGACATCTTCGTTGCTGAACTCTATCTGGACCGCCTCTACCAGCACGATCTGTATCAGGTCCGCTACGAAGCTCTCCCGCGCTTCCCTGCTGTGGAGCGCGACTTCTCGTTCGTCTTTGGCGATGCCGTCGAGTTCGAGAAAGCACATCAGACGATCGTGGAACTGGGCATCAGCGAACTCCGCAGCTTTGTGCCGGTAGAGATTTTCCGTGGCGAAAAAGTCGGCGCGGGCAAGTATTCCATGCTGATGCGCGCGAAGTTCCAATCCGGGGAGCGCACTCTTCGCGACGATGAGGTGGCGCAATGGTCCGCCCAGATCACAAAAGCCCTGGAGCAACTCGGCGGCGCGCAGCGGGCGTAAGAGAATCGCTGTTTTCCACACCCGTATCTATGTGGTGAAACGATTTCCTCCTGTGCTAGTCTGACTCTCCATGGCGCTCGTTTCTCCCTATCCCAAGCACTATCTCAGCGACAAGGTTGAGCATTTCACCGAGTCCGTCATTCGAGAGATGACGCGCCAGGCCATGCAGCACGGCGCCATCAACCTGGCGCAAGGCTTCCCCGATTTTTCGGCGCCCGCGGAGGTTAAGAAAGCGGCGCAGGATGCCATCGCCGCCGACGTAAATCAGTACGCCATCACTTGGGGCGCGAAGAACCTCCGCAATGCCATCGCCCGCCAGATGAAGGAGTGGCAGGGACTCGACGTTGACCCCGAACGAGAGGTCGTGGTTTGTTGTGGCTCGACCGAAGCCATGATTGCCACCCTGTTGGCGGTTTGCAACAAGGGCGACGAGGTGGTCGTGTTCGAGCCCTTCTACGAAAATTACGGGCCCGACTCAATCCTCAGCGGGGCAAAGCCTCGCTATGTCAGCCTGCGCCCGCCGCAATCTCCCGACGCTGAATGGACCTTCGATCCGCAGGAGTTGCGCGAGGCCTTCCAGCACCACACCAAAGCGATCATCCTGAATACTCCAAACAACCCGACTGGCAAGGTGTTCACGCGGAAAGAACTCGAACTCATCCGCGATTTATGCGTTGAATACAACGTGCTCGCCATCACTGACGAAATCTACGAGCACATTCTGTACGAGGGAGTCGAACACATCTCCATCGCAAGTCTCGAAGGCATGCTCGATCGCACCATTACCATCAACGGTCTCTCGAAAAGCTACAGTGTTACCGGATGGCGGGTGGGCTGGGCCGTTGCGCCTGCAGCCATCACGAATGCCATCCGTAAAGTGCATGACTTCCTCACCGTCGGCGCGCCCGCGCCCCTTCAGGAAGCCGGAGCGGCCGCCCTGAGCCTGCCTCCCAGCTATTACAAAGAACTGGCGGATCGCTACCGGACACGTCGCGACCATCTCATTCCCGCCCTGGAAGAAGCTGGCTTCCGCTGTTTCCGTCCACGCGGCGCCTACTACGTGATGACGGACATCAGCGGCTTCGGTTTCGCCAGTGATGTCGAGTTCGCCAGCTATCTTGTGAAAGACGTCGGCATCGCCTGCGTGCCGGGGTCCAGTTTCTACAAGCACCCAAAAGACGGATCCCAACAGGTGCGCTTCGCATTCTGCAAAAAGCCTGAGACTCTGGACCAAGCCGCCCAACGGCTCGAAAAACTCCGCCCCCGCTAGTTCTCTCCCTTACGGACGCGGCCCAAACTACCGCAAAATTCCACAGCGATCTGCGCTATACTTCGCCTCAAAGCTGGAAAAGTCCACCCCGAAAGTGAGTGCCCATGTCCGTGAGAGCGGTCGAAGAGGTATCTGCGCAGGTTCCTGCCGAAGATTTTCAGGCGCTGGAAGAGAAAGTTTATCGCACCATTGAGTTGTACAAGGCAGCCAAAGACGCCCGGACGACAGCCGAGCGCGACGTAAAACGGCTGCGGGAGCAACTCGAGCAGCGCGAAGAAGAGAACGACGCGCTGCGCAAAGAACTGGTGCAACTGCGGAAAGATCGGGAGGACATACGAGGCCGGGTCGAACGCATGCTCAACCAGATGGAAAGTCTGGCTCAGGAACAAGCCGCAAGCTGAACGGCGGCAACCTTCCACCGAGCCGTGCATCGAAGGGACGGAATCCGCCAAGGAGTCACATGGCTAGTGCGACCAAACAACCGCCGACAAAAGATATCGCCAACGGAAGTGTTCGCGTCGAAATCTTCGACCAGGTCTACAACCTGCGCGGCTCTGACGCCGACTACATCCTGAAACTGGCAGAGTACGTTGACGGCAAGATGCGCGCGGTCTCCGAACAGACCTCCACCGTTGATTCCGTTCGTCTCGCTGTCTTGGCCGCTCTTAACATTGCCGACGAATATCACCTTCTGAAGCGAAGCCTGCAGGCGCCTTCGCCTGAAGTGCGCCAGCGCGCCAACAAACTTGCAAATGCTCTTGACGAAGTTTTACAAGATACCCGCCGCACTGGCTGAGTCGATAGTAACGTCTCCTTAACGAACCGTTCACGTTCGGGATCGACCGTCTAGCAAACCTTCTGCCAACTATTTTGTGCTTTCCTCTTGCGAATCTCGCCGTTGTTTCCTAGCATCCAATGTGAAAGTCGACCTGCAACGTTGGTGATGGTGGCAACCGATTTTTGAACCAATGCCGAATGAACGGGGACTCGACTCGCAAAAAGATCCGGTGTGCCATGTTCCGCCATGCGGAAAGGCCTAATGGGTCGCGGCGGGTTCCCACCGTCTGAGACGGGTTCATTCTCGGCCCACCACACGGCGACGTGGGTCGGCTTTTTTGTTTTCGCGATCAGCCCTCAACCCTGAGCAGCCGCTACCCATGCCATGGGTTTAGGTTTTACTGATGGATGACCGCTGACTGACGATCCCTTCTTTCCTGCTAGACTCTTCTGTGGCACTTAGCCTGCATCGGAGCATCTAAAATAAAGTGTTTCCTCGACTCTTCCACATTGGCAGTTTTTATCTGCCGACTTACGGCGTGCTGGTTGCAACCGGTGTTTTGCTCGGCCTTTGGATCGGCGTCCGCAATTCTGAAAAACAGGGCATCAACGGCGACGACGCCTGGAACCTCGGCATCTTCATGGTCCTCGCGGGCATTGTCGGCGCGAAGATTCTCTACATCGTCAACGATTGGAGCACCTACACCAGCAACTGGCGTGAGATCTTCAGCCTCAACACGCTGCAGGCCGGAGGCGTTTTCTCCGGGGGCTTGCTGGCCGCTCTCCTGATGGGCGCGTGGTACACGCGCAGTCACCGTATGCCGATCCTGCGCACGATGGACGCCTTTGCTCCGGGCCTCGCCTTCGGCCACGTCCTCGGGCGCTTCGGATGCTTCTCCGCCGGTTGCTGCTATGGCAAGCCGACCAACCATTTTTGGGGCGTCACCTTCACCAATCCCCTGGCCAATTCCATCAGTGGCACACCGCTGGGTGTGCGGATCGAACCCACGCAATTGATTGAAGCCGGCGCGGAGTTTTTCAACTTCGTCCTGCTCATGTGGCTCCTGAAACGCAAGAAATTCGATGGACAGATTTTCGCGATCTTTATGATGCTCTACGGTGTGGAGCGCTTCTTCATCGAGTTTCTGCGCGATGATCCCGGCCGCGGCGAAGTCTTCGGAGGCATCATGTCCGGCACGCAATTGATTTCCGTTTCTCTCGTGATCGCCGGTGGCCTCATCTGGTGGCTGAGAAGCGGCACCCCGTACTCCGCGCTCACCACGCAGAAATCGGGTTCCCAAGCATAGCCCCGCGGGAATATGCATGTTGCGCACCGACTCCCATCCCGTCCCTTTTCAGATTCCAGTTGCGCAGCCTCGCTGCATGCTGAATGCTGAGTGCTGAATGCCGGACTTCCCGCTCAATATAACCGTGTCGCCAGAAGACGCATCCCAGCGTCTGGATCAGTATCTGGCGGCGCAGATCTCCGACGTAAGCCGCGCTCGCGTGCAACAACTCATCGAGAAAGGCGAGGTCCTGGTCAATGGAGCCGCCGCAAAAGCCTCTCTCCGCTTGAAGGGCGAGGAACGGATCACAATCGCAGGTCCTCCACATCCTCCTCCGTTGCGCGCGATCTCCGAAGAAATCCCGCTCGACATCGTGTACGAAGACGACGACATCGCCATCGTCAACAAGCCAGCGGGCATGATGGTCCACGCCGGTGCCGGAGCTACCGAAGACGCCCGCAACCGCGGCACCCTCGTTAATGCCCTCTTGCACCATTTCCAGACGTTGTCTGAAGTTGGCGGTGAACTGCGTCCTGGTATCGTGCACCGTCTCGACCGTGCCACCAGCGGCCTGATGGTGGTGGCAAAAAACGATGAATCGCACCGCATCCTGGCCAAGCAATTCAGCGAACGGCGGGTGCACAAGACCTATCTGGCTCTCGTCCACACCTGGCCCCAGCAGGATCGCGGCACCATCCAAAGCGCCATCAGCCGCCACTCGCAAAAACGCACGCGCATGACTACGCGGGGATTTGGCGGCCGCGAGGCCGTCACTCATTACGTGGTGAAACAAAAAGTCGATTCGCCCTACGGCAAGTTTGCGTTGCTCGAAGTCAAAATCGAGACGGGCCGGACCCATCAGATCCGCGTGCACCTGTCGTCGATTGGACACCCGGTAGTTGGCGACGCGCTTTACGGCGCCCCCGGCGAATTGCGTTCCCAATCCAATAAACGCCGCGCTCCAGGCATGCCGGCCACGCTCTCGCTGGATCGGAATTTTCTCCATTCTGCCGCCTTGGAATTGACGCATCCTCGCACCAAGGAACCGATGAAGTTCTCCCGTCCACTGCCTCCCGAATTGCAGACATTGTTGGCAAATCTGGAAAATGTCGAACGTCCCCGAGCCACAAAAGAAGCGAGCCCGTAAGAACCAGCCGAGTCAGGTGGGATGGTCGTTCCAGCCCCGCGCTCCGGCTATAATGAGATCAATCCTGATGAAATCGCGCATTTCCCTGCTTCTGGCTCTTTTACCGGTTCTCGTGGGCGTGGCCATCATCCCGGGGACGACGGCCGCGTTCGCGCAGGCAACGTCGCCCGCGGCTACATCAGCCCCGGCACCGGACGCCAAGTCCCAAGCCCCAGCGAGTACCACCCCCGCGGGGCAAACGCCCGCTCCCGCAGCCACCACCCCGGCCGGCGCTCAAGCTCCTGCCGGACAAACTCCGCCGTCGGAGAACGCAAACCAGTCCGACGAAGAAGCCGTCACCACTCTGAAGAAGGTGGTCAACGAAGTTCGCGTCGTTTTCACCGTCACCGACCGCCACGGCCACTACATCAAGGACCTCAAGCGTGACGATTTCAAAGTCATCGACGATCAGAAGCCCGCAGAGTTGCGCAGCTTCCGTAGTGAGACCGACTTGCCCCTACAAGTTGGACTGCTCGTCGACGCCAGCAACTCCGTGCGAGATCGTTTCAAGTTTGAGCAGGAAGCGGCCATCGAATTCCTGAATGCCATCATTCGCCCGCGCTATGACGAAGCCTTTATCGTTGGCTTTGACGCCACGCCGGAAGTTACGCAGGACTTCACCGACCAGACTGAGAAACTTTCCGTGGGTGTCAGGAGCCTGCGCGCCGGCGGCGGCACCGCGATGTATGACGCGCTCTATTTCGCCTGCCGCGACAAACTCCTCAAGCATGAGCAGACAGGTCCAGTGAGACGCGCTATCATCCTGCTCAGCGACGGTGACGACAACCTGAGCCACGTGACCCGTGAAGAAGCGATCGAGATGGCGGCGCGTGCCGAAGTCATCGTCTACACCATCAGCACCAACATCAGCGGCATGAAGGGGACCGGCGACAAAACGCTTGAGCGCATTGCCGACGCAACCGGCGGGCGGGCGTTCTTCCCGTTCCAGATGCGCGACGTTTCAGACGCTTTCCTCTCCATTCAGGAAGAGTTGCGGAGCCAGTACGCCGCGTCGTACAAGCCCTCGGACTTCGTGGCAGACGGCCGCTACCGCACCATCGATATCCGCACCATGGCCAAGGGGATGAAAGTCCGCACGCGCAAGGGATACTACGCGCCCAAGCCGTAGGGCTCTGAACCAGGGACCGCGCTTGTTTCTATGGCTGGCTATTCCGGCACACCACTCGCGAAGAAGCTGGGCATCAAGAATGAATTCCGGGTTGCCCTGCTGCAGGTCCCGGGAGATGTAAAGACCGAACTTCACAGCGCCCTTGAGAACTGCCGGCTCCTCACGCCAGCCAGCGGCTCTCTCGATTTCGTTATTCTTTTTGTGAAGTCGCGCGCCGCTTTGGAGCTGGACTTGGTCCGGTCCGCTCGGTCCTTAGCACCCGCCGGAATGCTGTGGATCGCATGGCCCAAGAAGAGCTCAGGCGTCGCCACGGATCTCAACGAAAATGTCATCCGCGACAGCGGACTTGCAGCAGGTCTCGTGGACATCAAAGTCTGCGCGGTCACTGACGTCTGGGCTGGTCTGAAGTTTGTTATCCCCGTCAAGAGCCGTCCCCAAATCAGGCCTCTGAAAGCCTAGAAGTTACTTCTGATCGCCGGGTCCCTCTCCTTCGACCGCAACTTGCGTCCGCAGGCTGTGTTTCCCTACCCATACATGGTTCCCGGGCGTGCGATTCGCACCCCTTGGAATCCGAAGGAGAACACTGATGAAACGCACAATAGCAGGAGCTTTATTGCTGTTTGCACTGGGCGCCGGCACACTGTTTGCCCAGGATGGCTACCGGCGCAACGAGCGCGACATCCGCCACGATAAGGCAAAAATTGCGCACGACCGCCGGGAACTGCGCCGCGATTTGCGTAACGGCAACTACCGGGCTGCCAATCATGAGAAGCGCGAACTGCACCGCGAATATCGCGATCTGAACCAGGATCGCCGCGAACGATACTGGGATCGCCGGTAACGGGCTCACCTGGTAACGGTAACCAGCAGACATGCGCCAATTCGCGTCGTCCGTAACTTGCCGCCGCCTGTCAGGCCGGGTTCTGATCATGGAGAACAATTCTTAAGGGGAACGCCTCCATGCGCATTGGAATCCGGCTCGGACTCGTGGTCATCACTGGAATCATGTTGGTTGGATTGGCGCAGGCCCAATCCGCGGCCCGCGCTGAGAGAGACTTGCTTTCAGCAGTTAACAAGGCACGCCGGGCCCAGGGTCTCTCGACTTTGCGTTGGGATGATTCACTAGCCGCCGCAGCGCGCCGCCATGCCGTACTCATGGCGCAGCACGGGACCGCTCAACACGGATTCGAAGGCGAGCCCGGGTTATCCGCTCGTGTCAAGCTTGAGGGGGTGCATTTCAGCTGGCTCTCCGAAAACGTAACGCAGGGTCCGGACGCGGAATTCATCCACTCGCAGTTCATGAAGTCACCGAACCATCGGGCCAACATTCTGGATTCGGATATGAACTCCGTCGGTATCGGAGTCGTTGAGCAAAATGGACAACTTTTCGCGGTCGAAGATTTTTCGCAGATCCACTAAGCGGAGGGTGATCCGAAAGGCAGATTCCTAAAAAGCGCTGTAACTTCGAAGCGAGGCGGGCCGCACCAACAGCCCGCCTCTTCTCATGGAATCTAGTGGTGATCGTGATCCATATCATGATCATGGTGATCATCATGGCGATCGCCGCAACGACGCTTGGTCGCCTCGAGCTGTTCTCTTCGCTTCCGTGCGATTTTGCTCTCTTCTCCATGCCGCTGCACGGCGTCGCGCAGTCTGGCCTCTGCTTTGTGAATATCCCGGTCACACCGGTTATCAGCACGCGCGGGCAGAGATGCCCCCACCAGCCCGACAACCGTGAGCAATGCGATACAAAGAATTCTGATAATGCGAGTCATGCGATCTCCTTAAACGATTGTGTGGAATTTGAAGTCGCCCTGCTTGCCGGCTACACTGGCCCAGCCGCGATGGGGGTTGGATGCCATCCAGCGACCATCAGATGTACCTCACAAGTGCGAGGAGTCCAAGCGCCTTGGCGCGAACGAAATGCCGCGAAAATGGCCCCCGCAGAGGTTATGGGCCTTTCTACTGCCCCTTGCCGGTCAGCTTGATGACCGCAGGGCCTAGAGGCGCACTATGGCTGACTGTCACCGCGCCACTGATCGTACCCGTCACGTTAGGGGTAAAGGTAACGCTGAACGTGCAGGTCGCTCCGGCCGCGACCGTTGGTCCACAAGGCGCAGTGCCTGAGGGCGCGGCAGTAAAGTCTCCGCTGGCCACAATGCTTGAAATTGCCAGTGTGCCGCCCGAGTTGTTGGTCAGAGTAACGGACTTGGGGGGACTCGTCGTTCCGACCGTTTGTGCGG
>Ga0265338_10004260_pt1 | contig 19432 bp, 18 predicted proteins | sample 42126metaG_FD_193579 | JGI IMG/M metagenome (GOLD analysis project Ga0265338, IMG submission 193579) | Rhizosphere microbial communities from Carex aquatilis grown in University of Washington, Seatle, WA, United States - 4-21-26 metaG | ecosystem: Host-associated > Plants > Roots > Rhizosphere...
AGGCGTCGATGATGCCGGGCTCGGTGGAGGCGTGGCCGGCGTCCCAGACGATCTCGAAATTGGCCTCGGGCCAGGCGGTCTTCAGCCGCCAGGCGGCATCCAGGGGCGTCACGACGTCGAAGCGTCCTTGAACGATCCAGCCGGGGATCGAGCGGAGCTTCTTGGCCGACTTCAGTATCCAGCCGTCCTCGGGGAAGAAGCCGCCGTTGACGAAGTAGTGGCACTCGATCCGTGCGAAGGCCGTGGCGAAATCGACCTCGTTGAACTTCGCGGGCCGGGCGTCCGGACCCCGCAGCGAGATGGTGTCGCCCTCCCACTGGCTCCAGGCGGCCGCGGCCCGGGCCTGGACCGCCCGGTCGCCCTGGGTCAGGCGCTTGTGGTAGGCGGCCATCAGGTCGCCGCGCTCGGCCGCCGGGATCGGCGCCAGGAACCGCTCCCAGGCGTCGGGGAACAGCATCGAGGCGCCCTGCTGGTAGAACCAGTCGAGCTCCTTCCTGGTCAGCAGGAAGATGCCGCGCAGGATCAGTCCGTCCACGCGGTCGGGATGGGTGATGGCGTAGGCCAAGGCCAGGGTGGAACCCCAGGAGCCGCCGAACACCGTCCACTTGTCGACGCCGCACTGCTTGCGCAGGCGCTCGATGTCCTCGATCAGGTCCCAGGTGGTGTTGTTCTCGAGCGAGGCGTTGGGGCGCGAGCGGCCGCAGCCGCGCTGGTCGAACAGCACCATGCGCCAGCGGCTGGGATCAAAGAACCGCCGCATGGTCGGGTTGGTCGCCCCGCCAGGGCCGCCGTGCAGGATCACCACCGGCCGACCGGTCCGCTTGCCGCACTCCTCGTAATAGATCTCGTGCCCGCCCTGGGGGGGCAGCCAGCCGAAGGAGAAGGGCTCGTTCTCGGGATAAAGGGCCCGGCGCGCGCCAAGGGCGGACGCGGCGGAGACGGCGCTTAGTTCCATGTCTTCTGTCTAACTCGGAAGGGTCGGGCGCATCTAGCGGAGCCGTGCGGCGCCTCGCGCGATTTCTAGACCAGCGTGGTGCGGGCGCCCATCGCGGTGGCATAGGCGAGGGTCGCCCAGGCCAGAAGCATCAGTCCGCCGCCGACCGGCGTGATCGCGCCCAGCCAGCGCGGCCCACCGAAGGCCATCAGATAGAGCGAACCGCCGAAGATCAGTCCGCCAGCCAGGAACAGCCAAGCCGCGAGCTGGGCCGCGCCGCCGCCCATCCGCCAGACGGCGAAGCAGCCGAACACCGCGAGCGCATGGGTCAGCTGGTAGTGGGCGCCGGTCTGCAGCCAGGCCTTGGCCTGGGGATCGGCGACTCCGTGGGCGCCGAAGGCCCCGGCCGCCACCGCCATCAGCCCGCTCAGAGAGGCAAGGGTCATCCAGGTGCGCACTTGGACATCCATTCGGCTTTCCTCCGTCTTGCCTCGCTCAGCCCCACAGGCCTGGCGGAGGCGGCTCGATCATCGATCCCAGATAGCTGAGCCCGGGCTCGCGGTCGCGGGCCAGAAGCAGGGGCCCGTCAAGGTCCACGAAGTCGGCGCCCTGGGCCAGGATCATCGCGGGCGCCATGGACAGGGAGGTCGCCACCATTGAGCCGATCATGACGGTCAGGCCGCGCCGACGCGCATCGGCGACCAGGGCGAGGGCCTCGGTGAGGCCGCCGGCCTTGTCGAGCTTGATGTTGACGCAGGCGTAACGGCGGGCGCAGTCGCCGAGCTCGGCCCGCGTGTGCAGGCTTTCGTCGGCGCACAGCGGCACGGGGCTGTCATAGCCCTGGAGCGCCTCATCCTCGCCTGCTCTCAGTGGCTGTTCGATCAGCTTGACGTCCAGCTTCGCGAATTCCGGCGCCAGGGTCTGGAGCATCCGGAAATCCCAGGCCTCGTTGGCGTCGACGATCAGTCGCGTCAGCGGCGCCGCCTCGCGGACGGCCCAGACCCGCTCGAGGTCGCCCTCGTCGCCGAGCTTGAGCTTCAGCATCGGCCGCCGCGCGGCTTTAGCCGCCGCTTCCGCCATCTCGGCCGGCGCGCCCAGGCTGATGGTGTAGGCGGTCTTCACCGGATCGAGCCGGTGGCGGCCGGCCATCTCGAAGGCCCTGACGCCGGCCGTCTTGGCCTCCAGGTCCCAGAGGGCGCAGTCGAGCGCATTGCGCGCGGCGCCGGCGGGCAGGAGCAGTTGCAGCTCGCTTCGGCCACAGCCGCCCTCGATCTCGGTCCTGACGGCTTCGATCCCGGCCGTCACCGTCTCTGGCGTCTCGTCATAACGCTCGTAGGGAGTGCATTCACCGCGGCCGCGGATGCCGGCCTGGACGAGTTCGACCACGACCAGCCGCGCCTCGGACTTGGCGCCGCGCGAGATCACGAAGGCTTCGGCCAGGGGCCAGCGCTCCTCGGCGACCGCGAGGGCGCGTTGGGTCACCCCAGATCGCCGAGCGCCGTATCGAACAGCAGGAATGCGCGGCCCTCGTCGCTGGCGAGTAGGTTCAGCACGGCCTCGCGGCCGCCGCTCTTCCGGGCCAGATCGCGGATCTGTTCGTCGTAGTCGCCCACGAAGCGCTCCACATGGGTCCTGAGGGCCTTCTCGGCCAGGATCCGGCGCGACAGGCGGCGCACGGCGGTGGGCGCCAGGCGCCGGACAATGGCCCGCGCGCCCGCCACGTCGCCCGCCTCATAGACCGCGGCGATCTCCTCCACGCGAGCCGGCGGCAGGAAGGCCGCGGGATCGACGCCCAGGCCTTCGATCTCTCCGAGCAGTCGGTCGATCAGCTGGCGGCCGCCCGCGGGACTGTCGTCCATCGAGGACAGCAGTTCCTGCCAGGTCCAGTCCGAGCCGTCAGGCGCATTCTGGGCCGTGGGGGCCTGGCCGGCGCCCTCGAACACCTGGCTGACCTCGGTATCGGCGGTGGTCGGCGACAGCCTCAGCCGCGGACGCAGGCCCTCTGCTTCCGCCGAACGGGGCTGCGGCGCCTGGGGGACGAAACGACGCGGCTCGGGCGGCGGCAGGCGCGTCGATGCAGCCGTCGGGGTGGCGGCCGAGCGGTTGGACACCACGCCCATCAGCCTGACCGCCTCGCTCAGCATCTCGTAGTTGCGCTTCACGCGCTCCTGGAAGGCGGCGTCGATCGCCTGGGTCTCCTCGGCGGCGGCGCGGGCGGTCGCCAGCAGGTTCTGGACCCCCGCGGCGAGGGTCTCCTGCAGGGCCTGGGTCTTGGCGGCGGTGTCGGTCGGCAGCTGGGCGAGCCGGTGCTCGAACTCGGTGACTGCGTCCTCCAGGCCCGTCAGGGTCGAACGGGCCATGTCGGTGGCGCGCTCGATCCGCTCGGCGGTCTTGCCGGAAGCCTGGTCGATCAGCTCGGCGGACTTGGCGATCAGCCGGGTCGCGTCGTCCAGCCGGGCCTGGACGGCGGCGTCGGCGTGTTGACTGGCTGCGAAGGCCGTCTCGCCCAATTGCTCCAGCTTCTTGCGGGCGGACTCGTTCTGGGCCTCGGCCATGCGCGTGGCGGACTCGGCCGCCTGGCGCACCGCCTCGATGCTGCGCATCGCATCGGCCTCGAGCGCCTGGCGGGCGTCGCGGGCGGTCTGCGCGGTCTCGGCCAGGTGCTGGGCCGCCTCGTCCTCCAGGGCGTCACGCTCGCGCGCGACCCCATCGGACAGCGTCTGCAGGGTGCGCTCGACATCGGCCAGGATGCTCTCGCGCTCGAAGCGGGCGGCCTCGGACAGGGCGCCCAGGGACTGCAGGGCGCTGGCGGCCAAGAGGTCGCGCTCGGTCTTGGCGTTCTCGGCCGCTTCCTGGGCTTGGCGGACGGCGGCCTCGGTGAGGTCGGCCAGGGACGCGGCCGCGACGGCCGCGGCGTCGTTCAGATTGGCGACGCTGGTGGCCGCCTGGGCCAGGGCCTCGGTCAGCTGGACCCGCTGAGCCTCAACCAGCATGGAGAAGTCTTCCTGGTCGGCGCGGATCTCGTTGGCCACCTGCACCAGCGCGGCGCGCTGGTTGGTCAGGGCGTCTTCCATCGAGCGGACCTGGTCGCCGACCCCCTCGGTGGCGGTCTCCAGGCGTGCGGACTGGCGGGCCAGGTCGTCGCTGGCGATACGGGCCGCTTCGGTCGCGTCCTGGGCGGCGGCGGCGAGGTCGTCGGCCCGGGCGGCCAGGGTCGCCTCGGCCTCGCCGATCTGGGTCTGAGCGAGGTCGGAGGCCTCGCTGACCATCTGGGCCTGACGGGTGATGGCCTCGCCGATCTCGCGCGAGCGCGTGTCGAGCGCCTCGGCAAGCCCGCCCATGCTCTCGCGCTCGTGCGAGAGGCGGTCGCCGAGGGTCTGGGCCGAGCCGACGGCGTTTTCCGAGAGCGCCGACAGCCGCTCGGTCTCCCCCGCCAGGGTCTCGTGCAGGTCGGTCAAGTCGGCGCGCGCCCGGGCGGCGGCGGCGGCGAGGGTGCGGATCTCCTGGCGCACGCTGTCGGCGGCGGCGCTCGCCTCGGCCGCGGCCAGCACGGCGGGCTGGAAGATCTGCTCGGCCAGGGTGTTGGCGCGCGCCTGGGCGGCGGCGATCTTTAGTCCCTGGCTGAGGCCGTAGGCGGCGATCCAGATGAAGCCGATCGGGCCCAGGGTGAACATCACCAGCATGGCCAGGCGGTAGGGCTCGTAAGCGACGGTCCCGAGCGGCCACTGGTAGCCAACGGCGTAGACCGACAGGATGGCCCACAGCACCGAGGCCGCGGCGGCCAGCATGTAGATCAGGCGCGGCGACGGACCGGTCGCGACGACGGGGATGGACGAAGGGGCCGGCAGCGCCATCGGCGCGTCGGTGGTGGTTTCGGCGATCGGCGGCGTGGGGGTCAGGGGGCCGGCGGGCTCAGCCTCGACGAGCTGGATCTCAGGCAACTCGAGATCGTCGTCGGCGACCACGTCCGGAACCTCCGCCGGTTCAAGCATATCATTGACGGAGAGCTGGAGCGGCTCGCGCTTGTCTCTTTTCATCGGCGGCCAGCCCCTCCAAAGAGCAGATTGCGCCCCGAGACGCGATCTGCCCGTCCTCTCGCGCCTGGGGTGAAAACTACCCAATAAGCCCGGATGCGCAAAGACACACGCCGGCTACGGAGGGTTCAAGGCCCTTCTAGACGGGACGGAGGTCCTTGGCCAATGGCGCGGGGACGCGGCGGATGGTCCGGAGCGGGGCCTGGTGCGCGTAGGAAACGCGCTGCACCGCGGGCGTCGCCCTGGGGCAGGGGGCGTCCTTCAGGGTCACGCCGAAATGGGCGAAGGCGGCGACGGCCAGGGCCATCACCAGATGCTCCATCGATTGGATGACCGCTTGCATCCGAATCCCCCGGACGGACGCGCGCCTTATCCGCCCGAGGCCAACCTGCGGCAAGACGCCTCATCATGAAGTTTTGGTCATGATCGGGAGGCCTAGCCTCCGAACGTCACCAGCAGCGTGTAGCCGTTGACCACAAGCGCCAGGCCGGCGCAGCCTAGCAGCCCGGCCGCCCACAGCAGGGGCCGCGACAGCGACAGGATCGAGACGGAGCCCAGCACCACGGCCAGCTGCAACAGCATCTGGGCGAGGTCGAAGAACTCGTGGCGCTCGCCGGCCTTGTCGCGGGCTTCCTCGAAGGCCTTGGCCTGGGCTTGGGTCTGCTTCTTGCCGTCCTTGCCGGGCTCGTCCTCGTAGCGGGCGATGGTCTTTTCGTACTTCTTCACGTCGGCCTCGAGCGCCGCGCGCTGGGCGGCAGGCAGATCGGGCGAGGCCATCTGGCGCTTCAGCTCGTCGGCTGCCAGACGGTAGGAGGTCTGGCGCACGTTCTTGGCCTGGTACAGGGCCCAGGTGTCGCTGGCGCGGATGTTGTTGTTGATGATCCGGTTCCTGGCGTCGTCGCCGCCCAGCTCGCAGACCGCCAGGATCGCCGCCAGGATGGCGATCATCAAGGCGGCGCGGTTCCGGAACTTCTCCTTGGCCTCGTGCTCGGCCGCCCTCTGCTCGTGCTCGAGCATGGCCTCCCGATGCCGCTCCTCGGCGGTCTCGGTGATGCGGTCGGCGGCTTCGGCGGCGTCCATTCAGAGCTCCGTCCAGGCATTTGGCCGGCTAATGTGGCGAGGCCGCCGGGCATGGCAATAGCGCGACGCCCGCGGGTTGCACGAGCGCCTCAGCTTGGACTTGCCCACCGTCGCTAGGGCGTGGAGACTTGGGGCGACAAGAGGAACGCCAATGGCTCAAGCATCTTACCGCGCGCTCAGCGTCGCCGCCGCTCTCGCCGCCCTGGCCGTCGCTAGTCACACCTCGGCCCAGTACGGGCCCCATTGGGTGGTCGATCCGGCCCATTCCGCGATCAATTTCGAGAGCTCGGCCGAGGGCGCGGCCTTCGAAGGCCATTTCGAAAAATGGACCGCCGACATCCGGTTCGATCCCAAGGCCCTCTCAAGCTCCAACGTCCGGGTCGAGGTGGAGACCGGCTCGGTTCAGACCGGCGACGGCGGCCGCGACCAGTCCGCCCAGGGCGCCGACTGGTTCGCCTCGACCATGTTCCCCAAGGCGGTCTTCGTTTCGAATTCGATCAAGGACCTGGGCGGCGGCAAGTACGAAGCCGACGGGCAGCTGACCATCCGGGACAAGACCCAGCCGGTGGCCATGCCGTTCACCCTGACCATCAAGGGCGACGAGGCCCAGATGCACAGCGAGTTCGACGTCGACCGTCAGACCTGGAGCCTTGGCGCGGGCGAATACGGCGGCCCCGACATCGTGCCGTTCAAGGTGGGCCTGAAGATCGACGTGACCGCGCACCTGGCGAAGTGAGGGGAGGGCGGCGACCGTAAAACATCCGTAGTTACGGTGGTTGGCCGCCTGGGCGCCCATGCTTCGTCCCTCCGGCGACCGGACGGACCTCCCGTCCCGCTCCGGTGAGCATGAACGGCTTTCGGCCCGGATAGGGCGACGCTAAGGCGCGGCCGAACTCACAGTCATCCGCCCAGGACGTGCTAGCCCTCGAGCTCGCCGGTGGCGCTCTGCAGATAGGTCTGCTCGCCCAGCGACCGCAGCAGGTTCAGCTGGGTTTCGAGGAAGTCGATGTGCTCCTCGGTGTCCGTCAGGATATCGGTCAGCACCTCGCGGCTGACGAAGTCCTGGGCCGCCTCGCACTCGCCGATCCCGGCCAACAGGGTGGCACGTCCCCCGACCTCCAGCGCCAGGTCGGCGGTGAGGATCTCGCCGGTGGTTTCGCCGATCGCCAGCTTGTTGAGGTCCTGCAGGTTGGGCAGGCCGTCCAGGAACAGGATGCGTTTGATCAGCTTGTCGGCGTGACGCATCTCGCCGATGGACTCGTCGTAGACGATCTGGCCAAGCCGCCGGAAGCCCCAGTTCTGCAGCATCCGCGCGTGCAGGAAGTACTGGTTGACGGCGGTCAACTCGTTGGTGAGGACCTCGTTCAGTCGCCGGATGATCGCGCGATCGCCCTGCATGGCCCGCCTCCTATTCGGCGGCGAGCCTGAAAGCCTCCTGGCTGTCCTGGATCATCCGCCGCATATCGCAGACGCATTTGGCGCAGCAGGGCTGGGCCTGGCAATGGCGGAAGATCTCGGCTGGCTTGGTCGCCCCCGACTCGATCGCCGCCAGGGCGTCGCGCTCGCGAATGCCATTGCAATTGCAGACGTACACGGGGACCAGCCCTCCGACCTGATAGCCAAAGATATAGCGGCTCCTGATAGGATTGCAACTCATTCGCAACTGAGTGCGTGGGAGCTGCGTCGGCTAGGTCTCGGCCCACTGGCGCAGGAGATTGTGGTAGCAGCCGACTAGCGTCCGCCGGGCCTCCTCGTCCGCTCCGGTCTGGTTCAGCCGCTGGATGGCCAGGTCGAGGTCGTAGAGCAGGGCGCGCCGGCCGTCGTCGCGGACCAGGCTCTGGATCCAGAAGAAGGACGCCAGCCGCTCCCCGCGCGTCACCGGCGTCACCTGGTGCAGGCTGGTTGAGGGATAGAGCACGAGATCACCCGCCTTCAGCTTGACGCTGTGCGTGCCGTAGGTGTCGACGATCTCCAGCTCGCCGCCGTCGTAGTCGGCCGGATCCGAGAGGAACAGGGTCGCCGAGAGGTCGGTCCGGAGCTTGCCGCCGGTCCTGGGATCGATCCGCAGGCCGCCGTCGATGTGGGCGCCGAAGGTCATGCCCTCGCCATAGCGGTTGAACATCGGCGGGTAGACCTGGTTCGGCAGGGCGGCGCTGATGAACAGCGGATGGCGCTCCAGGGCGGCCAGGATGATCGCCTGTCCTCTCGCGGCGACGTCAGAACGTTCGTCGATCTGCAGATTGAATTTCACTGGCGCGCCCTGGTAGCCGGCCGTGGTGCGGCCATCGACCCAGGCGTCGGGGGCGCCAAGCATCAGCTTGCGCAAGGTGATCACCTGCTCGGAGTCCAGCGCCTGATCGATGGTGACGAGCATACCGGCGGGGCCTCCGTTAGCGGCGATAGACCAGGCTGAACATCGCGGTCCGCCCCGTCCCGGGAACAGCGCGCCCACCGTCCGACTGGATCAGGTTCTCGTAATAGTGCGCGGCGAACAGGTTGAAGACGTTCAGGCGCACCTCGTAGTGCATCCGGCGATAGGCGAGGGTGGCGTCCCAGCGGACGTAGCCCGGGACGCTGACCAGATCGGTGTTGTTGAGGTATCGGGACGACATGTAGACGGCCCCGCCGCCGACCTGCCAGTGGGGCGCGAATTCGTAGGTGGTCCAGGCCGTGGCTGTGTGCCTGGGCGTGTTGGCCGGGACCATGCCCAGCGTACCCGGCGCGATCGCCTTCATGATGACGGCGTCCAGATAGGTGTAGCCGCCGAACACCTGCCAGCGGCGATTGATCTGTCCGGAAAGGCCCAGGCGTGCGCCGCGGACCCGGATGTCGCCGTTGGCGGTGTAGGTGTTGTCGGGATTCTGCGAGCGGGAGTTGGACTGGGTGATCTGGAACCCGGCGGCGGTGATGTTCAGCTGGTCGCCCAGCAGATCCCACTTGGCGCCCGCCTCGAAGGATTGGTTGGTTTCGGGAGGCAGCGGCTGGGTGAGGCCAGTGGTGGAGGTGAGCTGCTCCAGCGACGGGTTGAACGAGGTCGAATACGAGAAATAGTAGGTCTGTTCCTTCGCCGGCCGCCAGATCACGCCCGCCCGCGAGCTCGTGAAGTTCACGGTCTGGCTGAGCTGTGGGAAGCTCGTGTTGCCAGGCGTGTTGTCTCTGTTGATCGCGTTGGCGATCGTTGCCGCGAAGCGGTCGTAGCGAAGCCCGCCCACCAGCTTCACCGTCGGCAGCACGGTCATGACGTCGTTGAAGTAGACCGCCTGGGTGTCGGCCTTGCCCGACGCCAGGTTGCCCGCCACCTCGTTGAGTACAGGAGAGGTGGTGTAGGCCGGATCCAGCACCGTGACGCAACCGGTGTAGCCGGTCGGCAGGGCGACGCCGTTGCATGCGCCCGTTCGGGTCAGGGCCTGGTTCGAGTAACTGTCGTGGCCGACTTCCCCGCCGACGAGCAGCTCATGCTGGACGGGACCTGTCACGAAGTCCGCGCGCGCCTCCAGCTGATCGTAGAGCGAGCGGTCGTGGATGATCCGGTCGTGGCTCTGCAACCGCGCCCAGAGCTGGTCCAGCGGCAGGGGGCTGATCCCGACCGGCGACAAGGCGACGTAGCCCTTGGAACCCACCGTGCCTATGCCCTGGGGCGCGGTCTCGATGGCGTCGGTGCGGACGCTGTTGAACTGGATCTGGTTGCGCAGGCTGAGACTGGAACTGAACTCGTGCTTGGCCTCCGCACCCAGCGCCACCACGTCCTGTCTGGTGCGGTCGGTAGAGTAGCCATAGACCGTATCCCTGTCGCTCATGACGGGGCGACCGTTCAGCGGCGGCACGCCGTAGTCCGGACGGTCGTTGTTGTGCTGAAGCAGGGCCGAGACCGTCAGCTGCGTCGGCATCCCCGTGCCGATGACATAGGAGGGCGCCACGCCGTAGTCGCCCACCGTGGTCTTGTCGCGGGTGGAAACCGCGCCCTGCTGGCCCATCACCGCCAGGCGGAGCGCCGAGCGGTCGCCCGTCGGCGCGTTGACGTCGGCGGTCCCCCGCGCGAGGCCGTTGCTGGTCCCTGACAGGTCCACTTCCATGGACGGAATCGGTCCGGGGCGTTTCGACACCTGGTTGATGGCCCCGCCCGTCGAGCCGCGCCCGAACAGCATGGAGGAGGGACCCATCAACACCTCCACCGAGTCCAAGGCGAAGGTGTCGCGGTAGTACTGGCCGCGGTCGCGGAAGCCGTCGAGGAAGATGTCGGTGCGGGCGGTGAAGCCGTTCAGGTTGATGTTGTTGCCGATCTGGCCGCCCTCGGCGCCGCCCAGGGTGATGCCCGGCACATTGCGCAGGGCGTCCGCAAGGGACGCCGCGCCTTGCGACTGCAGCAGCGGTTTGTCGAGCACGATCACCGACTGCGGGACGTCCTTCAGGTCCTTGGACAGGCGCGAGAGGGCGTTGTCGCCGTCGCCGTAGCCGCGATGCCGGCCGGTCACCTCGACGGTCTTCAGCTTCGTCGTCCCGTCGGACCCTTCCGCCGCGTGGGCGGCGATCGGCGACAGGGCCAGACCCAGGGTCACCGCTCCCATCGCCCTGACGAGGTCCGGCGCGCGTCGGCGGGAGACGATGCCAGACCGGTTGCTGGCGAGATCGATCATGAAGCCCCCGGCGCCCTAATTGCGAATGCGATTGCGAGTCGTTCTTAATAAAGGGTCTGGGGCTTGGCAATGCGAATCATTCGCAATTACATGGAATGTGCGCCCAGGCGTCGGCTCGACCTGGCGCGCACATGCGCCGGCCGGCTAGCTGGGGATCTACGGGAGGGTGGAGGCCTTGGCGTCCAAAGCCGCGGCAATGGCTCCCCGGGTAGGACTCGAACCTACGACAAGTCGGTTAACAGCCGACTGCTCTACCAGCTGAGCTACCGGGGATCAGCCTTGCAGGAGCGGCGCCTATACGCTGACCGATTGATCCGCGCAAGACGGGGCTAGGTGCGAAAAAAAGCCCGGCGCGAAGGCCGGGCTTGAATGAGTTGGTGATGGTGGGGTGTCTTCGGAGAAGACATCGTTAACTTGCGCTCACAGGGGTTAAGGTAAGGTTAACCACCCTGCGCCCGGTTGACTCAACGGCAACGATGCGAGTGCGCGCCGATCTGGTGGCCGATCACCGCGCCGCCGCCGGCGCCCAGCACCGTGCCGACGCCCCGAGATCCCCGTCCGGCCAGCTGGCTGCCGATGATCCCGCCGCCGATCGCGCCCAGCACCGTGCCGGTATTGGCCGAGGCGTGGTGCTCGGCCCAGCAGTCGTTGCGGTATGCGTAGGCGTGACGATAGCCTCGGTGGGCGTTGTAGAAGTGACGATGGCCGTACCGGTCAGTGTAGTAGGCCGCGGCCGCGGGGGCCGCCGCGGTCAACATCATGCTCGCCGTGCAGATCATGCCGACGGCGGTCCGGAGCTTCTTCATGGCTGTCCCTCCTCAAGCTGGAGCTGACCTTCGAGAATGGCTAGACCAGGGGGAGGTTCCGGCCGGGGGAGGGCGGGCGTGAGCGGAGACGGATCTAGAACCTTCGTGCTGGTGCATGGCGCCTGGCACGGAGGCTGGTGCTGGCGGCGGGTCGAGGACCTGCTGAGGGCGCGCGGACACCGCGTCTACGCCCCGACGCTGTCGGGCCTGGCGGACCGGTCGCATATGGCCGAAACCGGGATCACCCTCTCGACCCATGTGGACGACGTCGTGGGCCTGATCCGCTGGGAAGGTCTGAAGGACGTCGTCCTTTGCGGCCACTCCTACGGCGGCATGGTGGTGTCGGGCGTGGCCGAGCGTGCGCCCGAGGGCTCGATCGCCTCGATCGTGTTCCTGGACGCGTTCCTCCCCGCCGACGGGCGCAGCCTGCTCGACTACACCACCTCGGGCGGCCGCGAGGGCGGGCCGATGGTCGAGGAGGGCGAGGCGACTGGACTCGTCACCCCGATCCCCGCCGAGGTCTTCGGCGTCAACGCCCAGGACCGGGCTTTCGTCGACGCGATGTGCACCAAGCAACCCTACCGCACGCTCACCGAAGGACTGCGACTGACCGGCGCACGCGAACGCGTGCCAAAGAAGACCTATATATTGGCCACGGGCTGGGCCAACGCGGCCTTCCCGGTCTTCGCCGAGAAGGTGAAGGACGATCCGGACTGGCGCTATTACGAGGTCGAATGCGGCCACGACGTGATGCTGGACGAGCCCGAAAGGCTGGCCCAGATTCTGCAGGAGACGGCCTGAGGCGCAATCGTGTCCAAGATTGCCCCGAAATTGCGCTTTTCGTCTTTACATGTGAGTGGGCTGGACTGCGGGGCGCAGTCCTCAATGATCGGGATCCAACCGTGACATCGATGAAGAAGACCCTCATTTCCGGCTCGGTCGCCGGCGCTCTGGCGCTGCTGCTCGCGACCGGCGGCTATTTTGCGCAAGCCAGCGCCGAGACCCGCGTGGCGCCCGCCGTGGCTGGCCCCGGAGCTCCCGTGTCCTTCGCCGACATTATCCAGCGCGTGTCGCCGGCGGTGGTGTCCGTGGACGTCGAAGGCAAGTCCGACCCTAGCCACATCGCCTTCGGCGGCGGCGGCGGGGACGACGACTCCTCTCCCTTCGGCGGCGACGGCGACAGCCAGGGCGGTTCGCCTTTCGGCTTCGTCATCCCGCGCGGCCAGCAACAGCCGCGCAAGATGGAGGCGACCGGCTCGGGCTTCTTCGTCTCGGCCGACGGCTACATCGTCACCAACAATCACGTGGTCGAGGGCGCCGACAAGATCACCGTCCGCACCAACGACGACCGCTCGCTGAAGGCCACCCTGGTCGGCCGCGACCCCGACACCGACCTCGCCGTGATCAAGGTCGAAGGGGCGAACTTCCCCTATGTCGACTTCGAAGACCGCGCCAAGCCGCGCGTCGGCGACTGGGTGGTGGCCGTAGGCAACCCCTTCAATCTCGGCGGCACAGCCACGGCCGGCATCGTCTCGGCGCTGGGTCGGCCCAATGTGTCGGGCTCGAGCTACGTCGACTACATGCAGATCGACGCCCCCATCAACCGGGGCAACTCGGGCGGTCCGACCTTCGACTTGGCCGGCCGCGTGGTGGGCGTGAACACGGCGATCTTCTCGCCGTCGGGCGGTTCGGTCGGCATTGGTTTCGACATCCCCGCGGACGTCGCGGCGCAGGTCACTCATCAGCTGATGGCCGGCGGCAAGGTCGTGCGCGGCTATATCGGCGCGACCGTCCAGGACGTGACGCCGGAGATTTCCGAGAGCCTCGGCCTCGCCGGCCGCAAGGGCGCCCTGGTCGCCGACCTGACGCCGGGCGGCCCCTCCGAAAGCGCCGGGCTGAAGCCGGGCGACGTGGTGCTGGCCGTCAACGGCCATGACGTGAATTCGGCCTCCGAGCTTACCCGCCAGGTCGCGCTCGCCCACGCCGGCGACTTCGTCCACATGCAGGTCCGCCGCGACGGCAAGGTCCAACAGGTCGACGTGAAGTCGGGCACGCGTCCGTCGCAGGCCATCCTGGCCAAGAACGAGCTCCCGTCCGGCCAGCCGGGCGTGCAGCAGGAAATCCCGAGGGTTCTTGGCATGCGCCTTCAGCCCCGCGCCGAAGGCGGCCTGAAGATCCAGGGCATCGCGGGCGATTCCGATGCCTCGGACAAGGGCCTCCGCTCGGGCGATGTGATCCTGAAGGCCGGCGATCGTCGCACCAACGCCGTGGGCGACCTCGCCGCCGCGGTGACCGAAGCGCGTCAGGCCGGCCGCGAGAACGTGCTGCTCATGGTCAGCCATTCCGGGCGCAACGTCTTCGTCCCTATCAAGGTGGTCCAGACCGCCGAGAAGGATACGGGTAAGGACGCGGACAAGGCCGACGGCTGACGCCGGCCGGCCTCATCGCAAGCCAACACGGCTCCGCCGCGCCCCAGGCGCGGCGGAGTTCAGTTGTCGGCGGTTCAGCCTTGCAGGGGCGAAATGCGCTCGCCTCAATTGCGGGCTTGAAGGACGTGCCAGCCTTTTGGGACCAGCCATGTCCAAGCGCCTTGCGATCCTGCTCTTCGCCCTTGTCTTCGCCGCAGGCGGGGCCGAAGCCCAGTACGGGGGCGGCATGGGTGGAGGCATGGGCGGCGGAGGCGGCGGCCATCGCGGCGGCGGGCGTCACAAGCAGGCCCCCAATCCGCCGCCAGGCTCGTCTGCGCCCGGACAGCCCAGGCCCTCAGCCCGCGAGACGACGCCCGACAAGGCCCAGATCAACGGCGTGATCACCGCCATCGACACGGCGAGCGGCCGCGTCACCATCCGCTACGACCAGGTCGACGCCCTGAACTGGCCCGCGGGGACCACGCCTTTCGCAGTGGAGAAGCCGTCGCTGCTGACAGGTCTGAGCGTGGGCGAGAAAGTCCGCTTCCACGTCGAGAGCCAGCAGGTCTCCTCGATCGAGCCTATTGGTCCTTCTGGGTCGCCAGGAACGCGATGACGTCGTAGCGGTCCTGGGCGTTCGGCAGGCCGGCGAAGGTCATCTTGGTCTGTGGCGCCAGCGACTTCGGATTCTGGATCCACTTGTCGAGCGTCGGCGCATCCAGGGTCAGCTTGGCGGATTTGAGGTCGTCGGAGAATTCGAAGCCCGGCGTCTGCGCCGCCTTCTCGCCGAAGACGCCGTAGAGATTGGGACCGGTCAGGTTCGGCGCGCCCTTGGCGACGGCGTGGCACGAGCGGCACTGGGCGAACTTGGCCTCGCCGGCGACGGGATCGCCGGTGTTGTAGGGGGCGGGCAGGGCCGCCACGATAGCCTTCTGGGCCGGTGTCGCGCTGGCGGGCGGCGCTTCGGACGCGGCCGGCGCGGCCGACGGCATCACCGGCTCTTCGCTTCCGCCGCTCTTGCCGCAGCCGGCGAGCACAGCCGCGGACCCCAGGATCGCCACACCCGCCAACACCAGACGCATGTCTCTGCCCCTCATTCTTTCCGATCCGGCCTTGCCGGCGCGGGGCAAGCTACCGTCCAACGGCGAAGTTTCAATGCCTGCGCCGAGCTGATTCGCATCCCTAGCGAGGGCGCCTGATTTGGACTAGGTTTCAAAGGCCCGAGTGGGAACACCTTTGGGCTCAGAATTCATTCAAAGTCTCAGGAAACCCCATGACCGACTTCAAATTGCTCATCAATGGGCAGCTGGTGCCCGGCGCCTCGTCCATGGATGTGCTGAACCCGGCGACGGAAGAGGTGGTCGCCGCCTGCCCGACCGCCAGCGAGGCCCAGCTGAACGAGGCCGTCGCCGCCGCCAAGGCCGCCTTCCCGGCCTGGTCCAAGCGCCCGCTGAAGGAGCGCGCCGAGCTGCTCAACAAGCTGGCCGACGCCATGATGGCCCGCCACGAGGAGTTCGCCCGCCTGCTCACCCAGGAGCAGGGCAAGCCCCTGCCGATGGCGATGTGGGAGGTCGGCGGCACGGCCGCGGGCCTGAAGTACTTCGCCTCACTGACCCTGGACGACAAGGTCATCAAGGACGACGCCGACAGCAAGATCATCCTGCAGCACGCGCCCCTGGGCGTGGTGGCGGCGATCACACCCTGGAACTTCCCGCTGATCCTGCTGTCGATCAAGGTCGGCCCGGGCCTCGTGGCCGGCAACACCATGATCTGCAAGCCGGCGCCCACCACGCCCCTGACCACCCTGCTGTTCGGCGAGCTCTGCGCCGAGATCTTCCCGCCGGGCGTGATCAACGTCATCGCCGACAAGAACGACCTCGGCGCGGCGATCACCGCCCACCCGGACATCGCCAAAGTGGCCTTCACCGGCTCCACGGCGACCGGCAAGAAGGTGATGGCCTCGGCTGCAGGCTCGCTGAAGCGGATCACCCTGGAACTGGGCGGCAACGACGCGGCTATCGTCCTTGACGGTGTCGATCCGAAGGAAGTGGCCCCGAAGATCTTCGGCGGCGCCACCATCAACTCGGGCCAGGTCTGCCTGGCCATCAAGCGCGTCTACGCGCCTGAGAGCATGTACGACGAGCTCTGCGACGAGCTGGCCAAGCTCGCCAAGGAAGCCGTCATCGGCGATGGCCTCGAGCAGGGCACCCAACTCGGACCTATCCAGAACAAGATGCAGTTCGACAAGGTGAAGGAGTACATCGAGGTTGGCCGCAAGGACGGCAAGATCATCGCCGGCGGCGAGGCCTACGAGGGCAAAGGCTACTTTATCGCCCCGACCATCGTCCGCGACATCTCCCACGACTCCCGCCTGGTGAAGGAAGAGCAGTTCGGCCCGGTGCTGCCGGTGCTGAGCTACAGCAACCTCGACGACGCCATCGCCAAGGCCAACGACAGCGAGTACGGCCTGGGCGGCACCGTGTGGACCAACGACCTGGATCGCGGCCAGGCAGTCGCCTCCCAGATCATGAGCGGCACCATCTGGGTCAACAAGCACCTGGACCTGCCCTTCGACGTTCCGTTCGGCGGCGCCAAGCAGTCGGGCCTCGGCGTCGAATACGGCCAGGAGGGCCTGGAAGAGTTCACCCAGCAGAAGACCATCAACATGGCCAAGGCCCCGGTCTGAACCAGGGCTTCAGCCTGATGCGCTAACCAGCCGGCGGCGGGGGCGACCTCGCCGCCGGTTCTGTTTCGGGACCGCGCGATCACTGCCCGCCCGAAGGGCCATGATGCAGCTTTGAAATATCTCGGTCGCAGGGCCGGATTATCGATGGCTCTCCTTTAGGGAGGGAGCTCCAATGAAAACGATGTTGCTGGCCGCCGCGGCGGTCATGTTCACCGCTGGCGCGGCCTGCGCCCAGGAGGGCGGCCCCCCGCCCGGCGGCGGTCCTTCACCCGAGATGAGGGCGCTGTTCCAGGCGGTTCGCGACGCCTGCGCCAACGACATGAAGACCCTCTGCGGCGACAAGCAGGGCCGCGAGGGCATGATGTGTCTGCGCCAGAACTCCGACAAGGCGAGCCAGCCCTGCAAGGACGCCATGAGCAAGCTGCCGCCGCCCCGGCCGCCGCAGTAGGCCGCCATTCTGCTGTAGTTCCTGAGGGCGGCGGGCCAACACCCGCCGCCCTTGGTCTTTTCACGGCCGCCTAGGCCGGCTGGCCCTTCAGCGCGGGCATGACCTCGGCCGCGAACAGCTCCATCGAGCGCAGGGCGTCCTCGTAGGCGATCGAGCCGAAGATCATGTGGCCGAGCACGCCGTTGGCGCCGGCGGTCTCCACGTCCCTGGCCAGGGCGTCGCGCACCGTGGCCGGCGAGCCGACGATGCTGAAGCCGGCGGCCATGTGCGCCTCCAAGGTCTCGGGATAGGGGAAGGGGAAGGGCACGCCCTTCTGGTCCCAGAGCCAGGAGAAGGAGTTGCGCCACTTCAGATAGGCGGGTGCTGCGATCCTCAGGGCCTCCGCGTCCGTGTCGGCCACCACGATGTGGCGGTTGAGGCCCAGCACGGGGATGTCGGCGGGCGCCCGGCCGAGCTTGTCCCACTCCTCACGATATCGGTCGAAGGGGCGGCGGGCGACGGCGGCGCCCATCATCGAGACGGCGTTGACCTCGTTCTTGGCGCACCAGACCGCCGAATCCGGGCTTCCGATCCCATACCAGAAGGGCGGGCGGGGCTTCTGATAAGGCTTCAGCACCATGGGGAACTTGTCGACGGCGTAGTACTGGCCCTGGTAATCGACCACGTCCTGCGACAGCGCCTGGGTCAGGATCTCCAGCGCCTCACGGTAGCGCTCGGGCACGGTGCCGGGGTCGATGTCGTAGATCTTCTGCTCGATCCACACCGCGCCCCGCCCCAGCCCGACCTGCAGCCGGCCGCGGCTCAACTGGTCGAGCATGCAGATCTCTTCGGCCAGGCGCATGGGGTGATAAAGCGCCGGCAGATAGACCAGCGGCCCGAACTTCAGCCGCCGGGTGCGCTGGGCGACCGCTGAGAGGAAGACGCTGGGCGAGGGCGCGAAGCCCAGGTTCGTCCCGTGGTGCTCGGCGGTGTGGTAGGAATCGAAGCCCAGGCGGTCCAGCGCCTCGATCAGCTTCAGCCGCGTCTCGTAATGCTCGGCCTGCGGCAGGCCGGAGTCGTCCACGTGGTCAAAAACGCCGAACTTCATTGATGCTGTTCCTCCCGGCTGGCCGCATTGACCATGGCGGCCGCGGGGGAGGCAAGTATAAGGGAGCCTGATTTCGCCAGGCGGTCCTTACGGGAGGTCGAACTTAACGCCCTGGGCCAGGGGCAGGGCGCCGGAGTAGTTCACCGTGTTGGTGGCCCGGCGCATATAGGCCCTCCAGGAATCCGAGCCGGCTTCCCGGCCGCCGCCCGTCTCCTTCTCGCCGCCGAAGGCCCCCCCGATCTCCGCGCCCGAGGGGCCGATGTTGACGTTGGCGATGCCGCAGTCCGATCCCGAGGCGGAGACGAACCGCTCGGCCTCGCGGATGTCATTGGTGAAGATCGACGACGACAGGCCCGCGCCCACAGCGTTGTTCAGGCCGATGGCGTCCTCGAGCTCGCGATAGCGCATGACGTAGAGGATCGGCGCGAAGGTCTCGCGGCGCACGACTTCGGCCTGGCCGGGCATGGCCACGAGGGCCGGGCGGACATAGACGCCGCCACCGGCTTCCACGCGTTCGCCGCCGAAGACTTCGCCGCCGCCGGCGCGCGCCTCGCCCAGGGCCCGCTGCATTCCCTCGAAGGCCCCGTCGTCGATCAGAGGACCGACCAGGGTTCCATCCTGGCGGGGATCGCCCACGGTGACGGAGGCGTAGGCGGCCTTCAGCGCCTCCAGCAGCCGGTCGTGGATGCTCTCGTGCACGATCAGGCGGCGCAGAGTGGTGCAGCGCTGGCCAGCCGTGCCCATGGCGGCGAAGGCGATGCCCCTGAGCGCCAGGTCGAGATCGGCCGAGGGGCAGACGATGGCGGCGTTGTTGCCGCCGAGCTCCAGCAGGGCGCGGGCGAAGCGGGCGGCGAGCTTCGGCCCCACCGCCCGGCCCATGGCCGTCGAGCCGGTGGCCGAGACCAGGGGGACCAGCGGATGCTCCACCAGCGCCTCGCCGACGTCGCGCCCGCCGATCAGCACGGTGGAGAGGTGGTCCGGCGCATCGCCGAAACGGGCGGCCGCGCGCTCGAACAGGGCCTGGACGGCCAGGGCGGTGAGCGGGGTCTTCTCCGAGGGTTTCCAGATCACCGGATCGCCGCACACCAGGGCCAGGGCGGCGTTCCAGGACCAGACCGCCACGGGGAAGTTGAAGGCGCTGATCACGCCGATGACGCCCAGCGGATGCCAGCTCTCCATCATCCGGTGGCCCGGGCGCTCGGTGGCCAGGGTCAGGCCGAACAGCTGGCGCGACAGACCGGTGGCGTAGTCACAGATGTCGATCATCTCCTGGACCTCGCCCAGGCCCTCGGACGCGATCTTGCCGGCCTCGAGC
>Ga0265338_10004261_pt1 | contig 19430 bp, 13 predicted proteins | sample 42126metaG_FD_193579 | JGI IMG/M metagenome (GOLD analysis project Ga0265338, IMG submission 193579) | Rhizosphere microbial communities from Carex aquatilis grown in University of Washington, Seatle, WA, United States - 4-21-26 metaG | ecosystem: Host-associated > Plants > Roots > Rhizosphere...
GTAAAAGCGCCGCAGGCGCAGCGCAGGCCGCGCCCGGCCGCCCCCGCCGACCACTCCCAGCCCTAACGCGCGAACTCCGTAGCCCGCGATTCCCGGACCACAGTGACCCGGATCTGGCCTGGGTAGGTCAGCTCCTCCTCCACCTGCTTGGCCACGTCGCGGGCGATGACCTGGGCCTGGATGTCGTCCACCCGCTCAGGCTTGACCATGACCCTGATCTCGCGGCCGGCCTGCATGGCGAAGACCTTCTCCACGCCCTCTTGCGATGACGCGATCTGCTCCAGCCGCTCCAGCCGCTTCACATAGGCCTCCAGCGACTCACGCCGCGCCCCGGGCCGGCCGCCGCTGATCGCGTCGGCCGCCTGGGTCAGCACGGCTTCCACCGTCCGCACCTCAACCTCGTTGTGATGCGCCTCGATGGCGTGCACCACGTCCACCGACTCGCCGTACCGGCGCGCGATCTCGGCGCCGATCAGCGCATGGCTGCCCTCCACCTCGTGGGTGAGCGCCTTGCCGATGTCATGCAGCACGGTGCAGCGCTTGAGCAGGACGGGGTCCATGCCAAGCTCACTGGCCATCATGCCCGCGATGAAGGCGGATTCGACCAGGTGCCGCAACACGTTCTGGCCGTAGGAGGTGCGGTAGCGCAGCCGCCCGAGCAGAGTCACCAACTCGGGATGCAGATCAGTGATGGACAGTTCGACCAGGGCATCTTCGCCGGCCCGCACGCACAACTGCTCGACTTCGGCCTTGCTCTGCTCGTAGGCCTCCTCGATGCGCTGCGGATGGATCCGGCCGTCCAGGACAAGCCGCTCCAGCGCGAGCCTGCCCACCTCACGGCGGACCGGGTCGAAGCACGAGAGGAGAACCGCTTCAGGAGTGTCGTCGATGATGAGGTTGACTCCGGTGACGGACTCGAAGGCGCGGATGTTGCGGCCCTCACGGCCGATGATCCGGCCCTTCATCTCGTCGCCGGGCAGGTGCAGGACGGACACGACAGACTCGCTGGTCTGCTCGGTGGCAACCCGCTGGATGGCGAGCGTGACAATCCTGCGGGCGCGCTGCTCACCGTCCCGGCGCGCCTCGTTCTCGGTGTCCCTGACCAGTAGCGCAGCCTCGCGCTTGGCCTGGGTCTGGATGCCCGCGATCAATTCCGCCTTGGCCTGGTCGGCGGTGAGCCCGGCGGTCTGCTCAAGTACCTCGCGCCGCTGCTCGCCGAGCCGGTCCAGATCGGCGCGCTGCCGGTCCAGGTCGCCCTGGGTGCGGTCCAGCGCGCCGGACCGCTCCTCAAGCTTGCGGAACTCCCCGTCCAGCCGGCTTTCCCGCTCAGCCAGCCGTGCCTCACGCCGCTCCAGGTCGGCCCGGAGTTCCCTGGCTTCCTCCTTGACCGCCCGCAACTCCTCCTCGGCCTCGCGGCTGGCCTGGGCTGCCTTGTCCGCGGCGGCCGCGGCTTCGCGGATGATGGCCGAGGCATCGCGCTCGGCCCGGGCCCGGACCTGCTCGGCCGCCCTGCTCGCCTCCTCGGCCTGCCGCTGCGTTTCCGCGGTGATCTGCGGGCTGACCGTCCCCTGATCGGGAATATGTGCGCGCTCACGTCCCGCCGACCTGCGCAGCACGATGGCCACGACGGCCAGCGAGGACAGGGTGGCAAGGAGTCCGATCACCACGAACACGAGTGAGATTGTGCTGCTCATGGCGACCCCAATCCTGCTCGCTGGCCCCGGCACCGGGGTGCGGTGCCAGGGGTGTGCCCTGGAGCGAGGGGTCACGCCAGCCAGCGGGCCTGGCCCAGTACGCGGCCAGCCCGCAGCGTCCCGGGACGGTCCGGCGCATGTCCCGCCGAACCTACGGGGTCCCGGCCCGATCCACCTTTCCGGCCAATTTAGTCGGCCAGCCCGGCTCGGCACCGAGCCGTATTCAGCCCAGCGGGTCCTCCCCGCCGGGGCCAATCACCATCCGAAGCCAGTTACCGCCCGAAATCGGCTACTAGCCGTATTCATTCGTTTTCAATCCGCATGGCGCGGAGTAACACCTCGCTGCCGTGAGGTTAAGCGTTGATAACGGTTTGGGCAAGCAGCGGCACCCGATCGTCCCAAAAATCACGTTTCGTAACTGGAAAGCGACTCTTCGGCGACATCTGCGGCACCCACGGCCTCGCCCATGCTGTCCAGGTCCATCCCGGCGTCTGCGGCATCGATGCCCTCCTGCTCCAGGGCCTCACGGACCACCCGGTACGCCAGCGGTGCCGGGTAGCCCTTGCGGGCCAGCAGGCCGACCAGACGGCGGATCCGGACGGGCAGCGGCTTGCCCCTCGTGGCCGCCATCGCCCGGCCGACGAGCCGCCGGGCGGTGGCGATCTCCTCATCTGGATCGAGGCCGCCGACAGCGGTGTCCACGTCCTCGCCCGGCACGCCCCGCTTGGCCAGTTCGGCCGCGAGGGCCCGGCGGGCGAGGCCCTTGCCGTGATGCCGGGATTCGACCCAGGTCCGGGCGAACGCCGCATCGTCAATCAGCCCGACCTCGGCCAGCCGGCCGAGCACTGCTTCGGCCGCCTCGTCGGGTACCCCTTTGCGCCGCAGCGCGACCGCGAGCTGGGCCCTGGTCCGGGGGGCGGCGGTCAGCATGCGCAGGCAGATCTGCCGCGCACGTTCCCGTGGATCCTCGCTAGCCCCGGCAGCACCTACCCCGGCGGCGTCCGGGATCCCGGCGGCGTGGTCAGGCGTCACCGGCGATCTTGCCCGCGCTGCCAGCACCGGACTTGCCCGCGGCGGACTTGCCCAGCCCGCCGGCTCCGCCGACGCTCACACCGGCAACTCCGGCAGCTATGGCGTCAGGCGCAGGCGTCCCGCTGGCGTCCGCGTCGAGGCGCGGGCCCACGCCGAGCTTCTCCTTGATCTTCTTCTCGATCTCGTTGGCGAGGTCCGGGTTGTCGAGCAGGAACTTGCGGGCGTTCTCCTTGCCCTGCCCGAGCTGGTCACCCTCGTAGGTGTACCAGGCGCCGGACTTGCGCACGATCGACTGCTCGACACCAAGGTCGATCAGCCCGCCCTCCTTGCTAATTCCGTGACCAAAAAGAATATCGAATTCTGCGGCTTTGAATGGGGGCGCGCACTTGTTCTTTACGACTTTAATTCTGGTCCGGCTTCCGACTGGTTCCGTGCCATCTTTAAGCGTTTCTATTCTGCGCACATCGAGTCGCACCGAAGCATAGAATTTAAGCGCCCGCCCGCCGGTCGTGGTTTCTGGGCTATTGTGCACCATAACGCCATCGACGAAGTAGTTATGTGATCCTTCGACTTCGATGTCGAACCGGTTCATTGACCGTGTGGGCGGCTTCACGTGGATGTCCAGGATCCTAGCGGGCACCAGCCGGAGCTCGGTCGGCGCGAACTCCGGCTGGACGTCGAACCGGCCACGGAAACGCTCGAGGAGCTTGTACTCCATCGACGGGTGGATGTAGGGAGCGACAAGTTTCTGGAACTTCGCCGATGCCGCCGTGCTGAACTGCAGAACCGCCTGTCCCCGGGCGCCGGCCGTCCTGACCTTGACGTCGAGCCCATGGGTCTCGCGCAGGTAGGAGGTCAGCCGGTCCCGGGATCCTGGGCTCATCGCCTGCACGCAGATCTCGATCCTGCCGCTGCCGCCTTGAGTCCTGTCCTGAACGCCCTTGGACCGGATGGTGAAGCAGCCATCGTCCATGTACCAGACCGCGAGCGCGAAGGGGGTGAGCGCTTTCAGGTATTCCCAGCTGAGGTGCTTTTTGCCATCACCGAAGTAGACGGCGTCATGCAACTCCGCCAGTTCCGGGAGCGGGGTGATGTCAGCGAAAACAGCGCCCTTGGCATTAACGGACCGTGAGCACTGAATGTTGCCGAGGAGTTCCATTTTCCAGTCCAGGTACGCGGCCTGGGCGGCTCCATGGCCCATCCGGAACCGGGTGCCCGACCTGCCGCGAGTATTCGGGGACAGGCTCCCGTCGCCCATCAGCGCGCCGAGAATGAGCTGCGTCTGCTGGTCGCTGAGCTGCCGGGGCTCAGCGAGGATGACCCGGTCGCCGGAGATCAGCTCCCCTGCCTCGCGCCAGCCGCCCGGCGTACGGATCAGGTGATTCTCCGTCGCCGCGAACTGCGCTCTGCCGTTTCCGCCTGACTTCGCGACGGTGAACTGGAGGAACTGCTCAGCGGCGCCGTTGTTGAACCAGTTGACGATCCGGCGCGGGACCATGCGGCCCGACTCGGGGTCATACGAGAGGACCTCGACGTCCAGCCGCTGGTTGACGATCTTCCCGATCTTCTCCTGCGTGCCGTCCGCCAGGGTCACCCTGGTGCCATAGGACATACATCCGAACATCACACCTATTTTTTCCCGCAACTGGTTGATGAAAATTGCGGTGGTCTTGGTCTGGCTGAGCGCGCCGGTGATCTTGCGGAGCGCCTGGGACATGAGCCGGGCCTGCAGGCCGACGTGGCTGTCCCCCATCTCGCCCTCGATCTCGGCGCGGGGCACCAGCGCGGCGACCGAGTCGATCACCACGATGTCGATAGCGGCCGAGCGGATCAGCATGTCCGCGATTTCCAGGCCCTGCTCACCGGTGTCCGGCTGGGAGACGAGCAGCGCATCGGTGTCCACGCCGAGCTTCTTGGCGTAATCGGGGTCCAGCGCGTGCTCCGCGTCGATGAACGCCGCGATCCCGCCCAGCTTCTGGGCATTCGCGACCGCGTGCAGCGCCACGGTGGTTTTCCCGCTACCCTCCGGTCCGTATATTTCGACCACGCGGCCGCGGGGCAGGCCGCCGATGCCGAGCGCGACATCCAGCGCGATCGCCCCGGTGGGGATCACCTCGATCGGTGCCCGGCCCTCATCGCCGAGCCGCATGATCGAGCCCTTGCCGAACTGCCGCTCGATCTGGGCGAGCGCGGTCTCCAGGGACTTATCCCGGTCACCGGCTCTGTTGCCCGCCCTGTCGCTGCTTGCCATGTGGACTCCTGTCGGGATCAAGGGCTTGTTGCCGGTCCAGAAGCTACGCGCCACCACTGACAAATTTCGGCGCCCTGGGTGCCGTCCAGGTGACCACCTTAGACGAACAACTGTTCGATCATGGTCGAGACACGCCGAATCCAGGGAGGAATTTCTGGCGATACGGGAGTTACCCACGGAGCCGTTGGGCCATCAGAGGGGTGTCATGATGCCTTCGCGCCCACGGTCCGGCCACAACTCCCGCGCCGCCATCCGCCCAGGCCGGTGTGCCCTGCGGCGTCGCCCGCCGGCGACTCAGCGGAGGTGCTGTGGCACGTCGAACTCCTCGATGACCACCCGCCAGATCGTCTTGGCGTCGACGCCGTCGTTGAGGGCCTGATTCACTGTCCGGCTGCCCAGCTTCGCGAAGACATGATCCTTGGCCACGCTTTCGGCATACGTGTTGCCGAACTGCTCGCGCATTCGCCGCCAGAACTCGGTGAGCCGCACGGTCAGGCAGGTTACCCGACTTCCAGGCCTGGCCCTGAGACATGCCCCGGGGCAGGCCCGCGTCAGCCCTCTTTCCTGGCTCTGAGGGCAAGCACCGCCGGGGTGGGTGCCCCGTCCTCCGCGAACCGCTCGGGGGCCAGGCCGGCGTCGAGGAACGCACTCATCAGGTCGGGCAGCGGGCGGTGCGTGGCGCCGACCTTGTCGCGCAGCCCCTCGGCCGTCCAAGACGCCTTCGTCCAGTGGCCGTCGAGGTAGCCGGGGCGAATCACGACCGCGGCCGGGTCCGTACGGTCGGCGAACCCACCGCAGAAGCACGGGTGGACGCCGACGTGCACGTACACCCCTCCGGGGCGCAGCACCCGGGCCGCCTCCCGCAGCACCTCCGGGTACCTGGGCATATCGGTGTGGACCATCACCGCGATGACGGCCGGCAGGCAGCCATCCCGCACGGGTAGCCGCTCGGCATCGGCCCGCACGACGGTCAGACGGTCCCGGGCGTACCGCAGCATGCCCGCCGAAAGGTCCGCGCCGACCGGCGTCCAGCCCAGGTCGCGCACAGCGGCCGCGTGCACGCCAGTGCCGCAGCCGATCTCCAGGCACTGGCCGCGGCCGCCGCCGAGCAGATCCCGCACGATCCGGCCGAGGCCCAGCGGGTTGCCGTCCCGTTTCGCCGCCCGCTGCCCGCTGAGGAACTCAGCTTCGTACCAGTCCGCGATCTCGTCGTACGCTGCCGCCGGAGCCATCGCTCACCTCACTGCCCTCGTGGGTCAACTCTGCTACGCCCAGCCCGGCCCGGCCAGCTACCGAGGGCGGTCCAGGCTGTCGGTGGCAGGATGCAGGATGGGATGCATGGCCACCCGCCAGCCCGCACCCCCGGACACGCAGCCCGGCCCCCCGCCGGACCTGCCGTCAGGCGTGGACGCGCTGAGCGGATTCAGCCCGGCGACCCGGGACTGGTTCACCGGCGCTTTCGCCGCTCCGACGCAGGCACAGGCGCAGGCATGGGCCGCCATCGGCAAGGGTGACAACACGCTCGTGATCGCGCCGACCGGGTCGGGCAAGACGCTGGCGGCCTTTCTCTGGGCGCTGGACCGGCTTGCGGCGGCCCCGCCGCCGCCCGACCCGAAACTCCGCTGCCGGGTGCTGTACATCTCGCCGCTGAAAGCGCTGGCCGTGGACATCGAGCGCAACCTGCGCGCCCCGCTGACCGGGATCCGGCAGATGGCACAGCGGATGGGCCTCGACGAACCGGATATCAGCGTCGCGGTGCGGACCGGCGACACCGCCGCGGACGAGCGCCGCCGGCTGGCGGCGAAGCCCCCTGACATCCTCATCACCACGCCGGAGTCGCTGTTCCTGCTGCTCACCTCCAGGGCCAGGGAGGCACTGCGCGGGGTGGACACCGTCATCCTGGACGAGGTGCACGCGCTGGCCGGCAACAAGCGCGGCGCCCACCTGGCACTGTCCCTGGAACGGCTCGACGCCCTGCGGATGACTCCGGGGGGTGACGCCCCCGGAGAGACCCGGCGGGCGGCCGGCCCGGTGCAGCGCATCGGCCTGTCCGCCACGGTCCGGCCCGCCGAGGAGGTGGCCTCGTTCCTCGGCGGGGCCAGGCCGGTGACCATCGCGGCTCCGCCGAGTACCAAGCGGATCGAAGTGCGGATCGTGGTACCGGTCGAGGACATGGCCGACATCGATCCGCGGCCCGGTCAAGGTTCCGGGCCGGATGGCGGGCCGGCGGACGACGCGCCGGCCCAGCGCTCCATCTGGCCGCACGTCGAGGAACGGGTGCTCGACCTCATCGAGCAGCACCGGTCCACGATCGTCTTCGCCAACTCCCGGCGGCTGGCCGAACGGCTCTGCGGCAGGCTCAACGAGCTGGCCGGGGAGCGGGCCGAGGCCCGGGCCGAGGCGTCGGCCGCGATCCCGGCCGCCAACGGGCGCGGCACCGGGCCGCACCCTCCGGCGGAAATCATGGCCCAGGCCGGGACCTCGGCGGGTGCCCCCGCGGAGGTGGCCAGGGCGCACCACGGCTCGGTATCGCGGGTGGAGCGGGCCCAGATCGAGGAGGCGCTCAAGGAAGGCCGGCTGCCCGCGGTGGTCGCCACGTCCAGCCTGGAACTGGGCATCGACATGGGCGCCGTGGACCTGGTCATCCAGGTCGAGTCGCCGCCCTCAGTGGCCAGCGGGCTGCAGCGCACCGGCCGGGCCGGGCACAACGTGGGCGACGTGTCCCGCGGCGTAATCTTCCCGAAGTACCAGGGGGACCTGGTCCAGGCGGCTGTGGTCGCCCGGCGGATGCACAGCGGTCAGATCGAGGAACTGCACATCCCCCGCAACCCGCTCGACGTGCTCGCGCAGCAGATCGTCGCTATGACGGCGATGGACGACTGGGAGATCGGCGACCTGGAGCAGGTGGTCCGGCGCGCGGCCCCGTTCAGCGGGCTGACCAGGGCCGTGCTGGAGGCTGTGCTGGACATGCTGGCCGGGCGCTATCCCAGCGAGGAATTCGCCGAGCTGCGTCCCCGGCTGGTGTGGGACCGGACTACCGGGATGCTGCATGGCCGGCCGGGTGGCCAGCGGCTCGCGGTGACCAGCGGCGGCACGATCCCGGACCGCGGGCTGTTCGGCGTTTTCCTGGCCGCGTCACAGCGCGAGGGCAACGGCCGCAACTCCCACCGGGTCGGCGAGCTTGATGAGGAGATGGTCTACGAATCCCGGGTCGGCGACGTCTTCGTGCTGGGCGCGAGTTCGTGGCGGATCGAGGACATCACCGCCGATCAGGTGCTCGTCTCCGCCGCGCCCGGGCAGCCGGGCAAGCTTCCGTTCTGGCACGGTGATGCCCCCGGCCGGCCGGCCGAGCTCGGCCGGGCACTCGGCGCGTACTGCCGGGAACTCGCCGCGGCCAGCCCGCAGCAGGCCGCGGCCCAGCTGCGCGCGGATGGCCTGGACGAGCTGGCCGCCGCGAACCTGGTCCGGTACCTCACCGCGCAGCGCGAGGCGACCGGCTATGTGCCTGATGACCGGACCCTGGTCATGGAGCGGTTCCGTGATGAGCTGGGCGACTGGCGGCTGGTGCTGCACAGCCCGTTCGGCGCGCAGGTGCACGCGCCGTGGGCGCTGGCCATAGCGGCCCGGCTGCGCGACCGGTACCCGGGCATGGACGTCCAGGCCATGCACACCGACGACGGCATCGTGCTGCGCGTGCCCGACGCCGACGACCCGCCACCGGCCGGCATCGCGGAGCTGGCGCCGGAGGAGGTCGAGCAGATCGTCACCGCGGAGCTTGGCTCATCCGCGATGTTCGCGTCCCGGTTCCGCGAGTGCGCCGCCCGCGCGCTGCTGCTGCCCAGGCGCCAGCCCGGCCGCCGCACCCCGCTCTGGCAGCAGCGGCAGCGCTCGGCCCAGTTGCTCTCGGTGGCCGGCAAGTACGGCACCTTCCCGATCGTGCTGGAGACCGTCCGCGAGTGCCTGCAGGACGTGTTCGACGTGCCAGGCCTGGTCAGCCTCATGCGGGAGCTGGCCAGCCGCCAGATCCGCCTGGTGGAGGTCGAGACGCCGACACCGTCTCCGTTCGGCCGATCGCTGCTTTTCCGCTATGTCGGCGCCTTCATGTACGAAGGGGACGCGCCGCTGGCCGAGCGCCGCGCGCAGGCCCTCGCGCTGGACTCCTCACTCCTCGCGGAGTTGCTTGGCCAGGCTGACCTGCGGGAACTACTGGACCCGGCGGTGGTGCAGGACACCGAGCGCGAACTGCAACGGCTGGCCGGCCACCGGGCGTGCCGCGACGCCGAGGACGTCGCCGACCTGCTCGCCGCGATCGGGCCGCTGTCGGCTCCCGAAGTGGCGGAGCGCTGCCTGGACCGGGCGGCGGCGGCCGGCTGGCTCAGCGGGCTGGCCGGGCAGCGCCGCGCGCTTGAAGTCCGGGTCGCCGGCGAACCCCGGTGGGCGGCGATCGAGGACGCAGGCCGGCTGCGGGACGCGCTGGGCGTGCCGTTGCCGCCGGGCATCCCGGCCGCATTCGCCGAGCCAGTGGCCGACCCGCTGGGCGACCTGGTGGCCCGGTACGCGCGCCGCCACGGCCCGTTCACCGCCGCGGCCGCCGCGACGCGGTACGGGCTCGGGGTGGCCGTGGTGCTGATCACCCTGCGGCGGCTCGCCGCGGAAGGCCGGGTCGCCGAGGGGGAATTCCTGCCCGGCGGGCGCGGCACGGAGTGGTGCGATGTCGGCGTGCTGCGGATGCTGCGCCGCCGGTGCCTCGCGAAGCTCCGCAAAGAAGCGGAACCGGCCCCCGCTGAGGCCCTGGCCCGGTTCCTGCCTTCCTGGCAGAACGCACAGCAGCCCGCACCGGCCGGCCAGTACCGGAATGCCGCGGCACGGCTGGGCACCGGCCACCGGGCGGGCCCGGACGCGGTGTACGACGCGGTGGACCAGCTGGCCGGGGCGGCCGTGCCCGCATCCGCGCTGGAGACCCTGATCCTGCCCGGCCGGGTGCCCGGCTACCAGCCGTCGGTTCTCGACGAGCTGACCGCGGCCGGGGAGGTGGTCTGGGCCGGTGCGGGCGGGCTGCCCGGGGGGGATGGCTGGCTGGTCCTGGCGCCAGCGTCCGCCGCCCCGCTGCTGCTCCCGCTGCCGGGCGAGATCTCGGTGACGCCGCTGCACGAGGCGGTGCTCGCCGCGCTGGACGGCGGCGGCGGGATGTTTTTCCGGATGCTGTCCGACCGGGCCGCCGCGCTGCTCCCGGAGGCAGACCGGGGAAGCGCCAGCGACGGCGCGGTCGCCGCGGCCCTGTGGGACCTGGTGTGGGCCGGCCGGATCAGCAACGACACGCTGGCGCCGCTGCGCACCGTGCTCAGTTCCGGGGTGACCAGCAGCCCGCGGACGGCCGGCCGGTCCGGCCGGCCGGTCCGGCCCGGTGTCCGCCGGCCCGGGTATGGACGGCCGGCCATGCCCAGCCGGACCGGGCCGCCGACGGTCAGCGGGCGCTGGTCGCTCGTACTGCCGGGCGAGACCGACCCGACCCGGCGGCTGCATGCCCTGGCCCGCACCCTGCTCGACCGGCACGGCATCCTGACCAGGGGCGCTGTCGCCACGGAGCGGGTACCAGGGGGCTTCGCGGCGCTCTACCCCGTACTGCGGGCCATGGAGGAAGCCGGCCAGTGCCGGCGCGGATACTTCGTCGAAGGCCTGGGCGCGGCACAGTTCGCGCTGCCCGGCGCGGTCGACCGGATGCGTGCCCTGGCGGTGGACGCGGACTTCCCCGCGGCTCCGGAGCCACCCGATCCGTGGGCGGTGGTCCCGGGCGGCACGATGGCGGGGGGTGCGACTAGGGAGGGCGCGGCTGCAGGGGGCGCGGTTACAGGGGGCGCGGTTACAGGGGGCGCGGTTACAGGGGGCGCGGTTACAGGGGGCGCGGCTGCGGGCGGACCGGGCGATGCGGCCGGGCCGCGCGGCGTTCTCGTGCTGGCCGCCGCGGACCCAGCTAATCCGTACGGATCGGCACTGCCCTGGCCGGACCGGCCGGAGGAAACCCCCGGCGGGCACCGCCCCGGCCGCAAGGCCGGTGCGCTTGTCGTCCTGGCCGATGGCCACCTGGTTCTGTACGTCGAGCGCGGCGGCCGGACCCTGCTGTCCTGGACCAGCGACCCGGCCGCGCTCGGCCCCGCGGCCGCCGCCCTGGCCGGCGCGGTCCGCGGCGGCGCGCTCGGCCGGCTCACGGTGGAACGCGCCGACGGCGCGGCCGTGCACGACTCGCCGCTGGCCCAGGCACTGGAATCGGCCGGGTTCCGGCCCACTCCACGCGGCCTGCGCCTGCGCCGTTAGGGCGGGTCCCGCAGATCTTCAGCGGCGCGGATCGGCGCCCAGACGCCGACCCGGGGGCGACCGGCCATGGCGCCGGCGGCCGCCCGGTCAGGGCGGACCGCCGGCGCCATGGGCTATCCCGCGTTCTGGGCGGTGTACAGGACGTTTGACGACGCCAGTGGGGCGAACGGGTGCGGTGGCGGCGTATTCAGGAATGCGTTCGAGATGAGGAAAGCGACCAGGTAGTCGCCGCCCACGCTCGGCAGGAGGCTGACCGTGCAGGGGCTGGTGGTGCAGGTGTTTTCCAGCGTGGCGCCGGTCGTCTCGTCATCAATCCGGATCGTGTCGCCCTGCCCGGTTATGCTGACGTTGGTGCTGGCGGTGTAGGTCCCGGGCGTGCCAATCGGAGTGACTGACGGCCCGCTCAGCGTGATCTGATCACCAGATCCTGTCCAGGTGACGTAGCTGGTCGCCGACTTGGCCTGGATGACAGGCGGCGGATCCGAACTCACGTCCCATTCCGCCACGTAGGCGACGAAACTATGGGTGGTCGCCGCGGGCTGGGTATCCGTGTAGCTGCACGACGTGCCCCACGCGCACTCGCTGAGCAGGGTGCCGGTCGTGGCGTCGAAGATGTCGATGTAGTAGGGCGTCCATGTGACATCGTTGTTCGCTGTCGCCGTGAGAGTGGTCGCCTGGCCGGCCGGCAGCGTCGTCTGGCTGGCGGTCAGGTTCACCACCCAGATGCTGGCGCCGGCCGGTGCCGCGGCCCCCGCGAGCACGCCGGTCAGGCTGATCAGGCCGGACACGGCGAGCAGGGCCAGCCCGCGGGTGGCGTGTTTCCGGTGCCACCGGATCGCCAGGCTTCGTGACAGCGCATGCTTGAGATTCATTTGCCCTCCTGGGGCGTTCGGGATGGAACGGTCATCCCTAGCGTCGGCCGGCACCCCTTGCGCTGGACTTAACGTCCTCTGATAGGCCAGCAGTCAGCTGGCGGCCAGCACGTCAGGAGGCGGCCGGAATAGCTCCCGAGGCCCGCTCGATGAGGCGGGTCGGCACGACATGCTCCTTGGCCGGGGAGGTGTCCCCGTCGATCCGGTGGAACAGGATCTCGGCGGCGAGCGTCCCGATGGCCGCCGGATCCTGGGCCACCACCGTGACACCGGGCTCCAGGAGATCAGCCAACGGGAAGTCATCGAATCCGACCAGGGCTGTCCGGTGCTGCAGGCCCGCCCGGCGAAGCGCCCGGATGGTCCCGATGGTGACCAGGTTCTGCTCACTGAACAGTGCTGATGGCGGGTTCGGCGCGGCGAGCAGTTCGCTGGCCCCGGCCTCAGCGGTACTGATCGTGTGCAGATCGTGCCGGACGAGATCAGGTTCGAGGGTGAGCCCCGCCTCGCGCAGCGCATCCTGGAATCCGGCGAAGCGCTCCTGGGCCGTCGAGATCGAGGTCAGGTCACCCAGGTAGGCGATCCGGCGGTGCCCGTGCGCGATCAGGTGCCGGACACCGCTCGCCGCGCCGGCCCGGTTGTCGGACACCACGCTGTCGGCGGCCAGGAACCGGGGCGGCCGGTCGACGAACACCAGTGCCGTACCCATCTGCTGCTCGTTGAGCAGGTAGCTGTGATCCTGCCCGGCGGGGACGATGATCAGGCCATCCACCCGCCGCAGGAACAGCGCGGCGGCCAGATCCCGCTCCCGTTCGGCGTCCTCATCGAGGCTCCCGGCCAGGACGCCCACACCACGCGTCCGGGCCACATTCTCCGCGGACCGGTAGATGCTGGAGGAGTAGGGGTTCGCGACATCCTCAAGCATGAGCCCGATCATCAGCGACTTACCGTCGCCGCGGCGCAGGCTGCTGGCGGTGAGGTTGGGCTGGTAGTTCAGCTGCGCGGCGGCCCGGTGCACCTGAGACGCCAGCGCGGGATCCACGGATGTCGCCCCGTTGATGACGCGCGAGACGGTCTTCAGGCTGACGCCTGCCAGCGCCGCCACATCACGCATAGTGGGCCGGATGAGCTGGGACAACGAAATCTCCTGATTGGTGCAGAGCAGTTGCCCGGTGACAGCTCGTGCATCGCGTGCGAGATGACCATGGCCCTAGTGACCAGTCACAGGCTAGTCGTATCGGCACGCGGCGGCGGACCCGCGGGGTCAGCCGAGGTCAGCCCGCGCTGCCTGCGGTGCGCGCGCTGGACAGCCTCGAAGAGGCTGCGCGCGTCGGCGGATTCGGCGCCGGCCCGCTCACAGGTGTAAGCCGCGCTCACGCAGGCCCGTTCGATCAGGCGGCGGATGACCGGGACGTCCATCCGCTGCAGGCCGACCGCCGGGCCAGCGTCGGAGGGCACTTCGCCGACCAGCCCGTCCAGCAGCGCGGAGGCAAAGGCGTCCCCGGCACCGACGGTATCCACCACGTCAGCGGGAACCGCCGGGACCGTTATCTCGGCGCCGCCGGGCGCGAGCGCGTAGGCGCCTCCGGCGCCCAGCGTCACTACGACGATCCCGGAGGTCATCCGCTGCCACGCGGCAGCGATTTCCTGGTATCCCTGGCCGGGGTAGAGCAGCGCGATGTCGTCTTCGCTGGCTTTGACGACGTGCGCCAGCGCGAGCTGCCGCTCGATCCGCGTTCGCTCGGCGGCCGCGGTGAACCCGAATCCGCTGCGCACGTTGGGATCGAAGAAGATCAGCACTCCGCCCTGCCGCCAGGCCCGCTGCATGAGTCCTTCCAGCACCGCGGCACCAGGCGCGAGCCGCAGCGCGAGACCGCCGACATACAAGGCGCCGGCATCGGCGGGCAATACGTCAGGGACCTCGGATTCCGCCCATTGCCAGTCTGCCGTCCCGTTGGCGTAGAAACTGTATTCAGCTTTGCCGTGGCCGTCGAAAGAGGCGACCCCGAGCGTCGTTGCCTCGGCGGCCGCGGCGGCCATCGACAGGTCCACGCCAGCGTCATTCAGATGCTGCCGCAGCAGTTGACCGAATGTGTCGGCACCGATGCGGCCCAGGAAGCAGGTTCGCTGGCCCAGACGTGAAAGTCCCACGGCGACGTTGCACGGGGCCCCGCCGGGCCGGGCGTCGAAGTGGTGCTGCTCACCGGGCATCGGCAGCAGGTCAATGAGAGCCTCGCCGGCGACGAGTATCACGGCGTGCTCTCCCCGCGGCGATAAGGGATTCGCGCTGGGTGCAGGCCGCCGCGTTCCGCCGGAGTAAGGCCATGTTCGGTGGGTGTTGCCATCATGACCAGGCTCGAATCAAACGTGACCACTCCATTCGCGGGCGTGTGCTGATAACCGCGTACACGTTCAGCGGCGGTGAATAGCTCAGCAGCGCCGACAATGAAGGCGATCCGATGATGCCCGGCGCCGGCCAGCCGCGCAACGCCGCCGCGCCTGCGCCCGGCATTGGCGGCCACCCGCCGGCCGCGGGCACAGCGGGGCCAGGCCCGCGGCCCGGCGTCACTGGCCGCCCTGCGCCGTCATGTCCGGTGGTCATCGGCTGCCTCACCCTCTGCCATGGCGCTTGCACCTTACCCACCGCGACATCGTTGTCCAACCCCCGCTCTTCGTGACGGGTGCCGGTGGCCCGGCGGTAGCGATGGCGTACACCCAAAAAGTCACTTCCCAGTAACAGTTCGACATCGCTTAGTCGGACGCTGCCTGGCCTATCGCCGGCCAGCACGGGTCGGACATGGCCACCAGCACGGCCGAGACCAGATCGTGTCCCAGCACTCTTGACACCGTTGTCCGAACGGCACAAAGTGTGCGGACAACGATGTCCGTCGCGGCCGTCCCCAGGGATGCCGTCGGGGGATGCCGCAGTCGATCGACGGAGAACTGGGTGACGGGCACACGTAGGCCGGGCGCGTGGCGGAAGAACCTGCCCCGGGGCGACGCACGAAACATCGCTCCCCGCTGCCGTACCGCGGAGATGCGGCTCAGCTTCTCATCGAGGGTCCGGTATGGGTTTTCTCAAGGAGGAACAGTGCTGATCCGCCGAAGTAGGCGCAGTGGGATGATCGCGCTGCTTGCCATCGTGTCCGCAGGTTCGCTCGCGTTGACCGCATGCTCTGGGTCATCCACGGGTTCGTCCGGGTCCGGCCCGGTCACGATCACGGTGGCGGTGACGGCGAATCCTTTGATGACGACGATCGAGCAGCTCACACCAGGCGGGTTCGAGGCCAGCCACCCCAACATCAAAGTGAAATTCGTTACCTACGATGAGAACACCGAGCGGGCGAACGTGGAGAAGGACGTCGCCGCAGGTGGTGGCCAGTATGACGTGGTGATGATTGGCCCGAACGACATAGCGTCGTGGGCGAAGAACAAGTGGATCAGTGACCTGACCTCGTACGCCAGCAGCGATTCGAGCTACGACGTCAGCGACATCCTCCCGCCGATCCGTGACGCACTGTCCTCGGGCGGCAAGCTCTACGCGGTCCCGTTCTACGGCGAATCTTCGTTCATGATGTACAACAAGCAGATGTTCGCCGCGGCCCATGTCACGATGCCCGCGAACCCGACGTGGACCCAGATCGCGGCGCTGGCGGCCAAGCTGAACAACCCCTCGAAGGGTGTGGCGGGGATCTGCCTGCGTGGCAAGACGGGCTGGGGCGAGAACCTCGCGGCCCTCGACACCGTCGTCAACACCTTCGGCGGGCAGTGGTTCGACACGAACTGGAACGCGCACCTGACGTCACCAGCGTTCGAGCAGGCCACCAACTTCTACGTCAACCTGGTCAAGAAGGACGGCGAGAAGGGGGCGGGCAACGACAGCTTCAACGAGTGCCTGAACATCATGCAGCAGAAGAAGGCGGCGATGTGGTACGACGCCACGGTCGCGGCATCGACCCTCGACGCCAAGCCGAGCCCGGTCGCGGGCGATCTCGGATTCGCGCCCGCTCCGGTCATGAAGACCAAGTCGTCCGGCTGGCTGTGGAGCTGGGCGCTGGCCCTGGAAGGGGCGTCGAAGAACCAGTCCGCGGCATGGAAGTTCATGGACTGGGCGACCTCGAAGCAGTACATCGCCTATGACGCCGCCAAGAACGGCTGGGCCAGCGTCCCGCCTGGGACCCGGACCTCGACGTACCAGAACCCGAAGTACCAGGCGGCGGCGAAGGACTTCGCGTCGCTGACCTTGCAGCAGATCAACTCCGTCAACGTCAAGCAGCCCGGGGTTGCGCCGCAGCCCGTTCCCGGCGTTCAGTATGTCGGGATCCCGCAGTTCGAGTCCTTTGGCCAGCAAGTGTCAGCTGAGATCACGGCAGCAATCGACGGCCAGGAGTCGGTGTCGGCGGCATTGCAGAAAGGCCAGTCGATAGCGCAGCAAGCTGTCGTCACGGCCGGCCTCAAGAAGTAACGAGCATGCCCAGCCCTCGCGGCGGCGTCCCGGTCAGCGGCCTCACCGCCGGCCGGCCGGGGCGCCGCCGCGGGGCAAGCCCAATACGACTACCGGGGACATCCGGACCCGTTGGGAGGACAGCTCGTTGGTTAACGTGATCGACTCGGCACCCCCAGTCCCCAAGGCGCCTGCCAAGCGCGCCGGGCAGCCGGGTGCCGGACCGTGGATTCGCCGGGTGCCGCTCGTCCCGGCACTGGTGTTCATGTTTGTGGTCACCCAGATTCCCTTTGTCCTGACGCTCTGGTACAGCTTCCAGAAGTACAACCTGAACTTCCCGACGGCCCCCCGGGACTTCCCGACCTTCTACAACTACCGGCAGATTTTCGGCGACCATGTGTTCCGCATCGCGGCGCTCAACACCGTGATCCTGACGGCTGTGCCGGTCATCTGCGCAGTGGTCTTCGGGGTCGGCATAGCGCTGCTGCTGAACCGGTACGTGTTCGGGCGCGGATTTCTCCGCACGCTGATCATCAGCCCGTTCCTGGTCATGCCGACGGCCGCGGCACTGGTCTGGAAGTTCACGATCCTCGACACGACGTTCGGGATCCTGAACTTCTTCCTGCGGCCAATCGGCCTGGGCAGTGAGAACTGGATCGGCCAGCACTCACAGATCACCATCATCGCGTTCCTGACCTGGATGTGGACCCCGTTCATGGTCTTGCTGGCGCTGGCCGGCCTGCAAAGCCAGGGCGAGGACTTGCTGGAGGCCGCACGGGTGGACGGCGCGGGCAGCTGGAGCATCTTCCGCTCGCTCACCCTGCCCCAGCTGCGTCCCTACATCGAGCTGGGCGTCCTGCTCGGTTCCATCTACATCGTGCAGGCCTTCGACGGGATCTACATCATCACCGCGGGCGGCCCGTCCACCGATACGACGAACCTGCCCTACTACATCTACGAGGTCGCGTTCCAGGCGTACGACATCGGCCGGGCATCGGCGATGGCCGTCATCGTGGTCATCGCGACAATCCTGATCGCGACGGGCGCCCTGCGCGCCGTGTCCAGCCTGTTCAGCACCGAAGGGATGCAAGGACGATGAGCCGGCAGACACGTACCCTGGCCGACCGCCAGGCCAAGCCGGTCACCCGGCTGGTGCTGGGCTTGGCGACCTGGATTGTCGTGCTCATATTCTTCTTCCCCGTCCTGTGGATGGCGCTGACCGGCCTGAAGACTGAACCCGATGCCGATACCAGCACACCGCATTTCATCTTCAAGCCGACGTTCGCCGAGTACGCCTCCGTCTGGAAGGGCGCGGGCGGCCTGAACAGCCTGCCCAGCTACCTTGAGCACTCCGTGGTGATCACCGTCCTGTCGACCCTGGTCGTGCTGCTCCTGGCCCTGCCGGCGGCCTACGCGCTGTCGATACGGCCGGTCACCAAGTGGCGGGACGTACTGTTCTTCTTCATCTCCACGAAAATGCTCCCGATAGTGGGGGCCATCATCCCGCTTTACGTTATTGCCAGAGACCTGCACGTGCTGGATCATCAGCGGCTGCTCGTCGTTCTCTACACTGGGATGAACCTGCCCATCGCGGTCTGGATGCTGCGCTCGTTCCTGCTTGAAGTACCGCCGGCGGTCATCGAAGCCGCCCGGGTCGACGGCGCAGGCGTGCTGCGGCAGATGCGCTCGGTGATCCTCCCGATCATCAGCCCGGGCGTGGCCGCTACCGCGCTCATCTGCTTCATCTTTGCCTGGAACGAGTTCTTCCTGGCGGTCAACCTGACCACGGTCAACGGCGCCACCGTGCCGATCTACCTGGTCGGTTTCGTACAGCCGGAAGGCCCGTTCCTGGCCCATCTGTCGGCGGCCGCGACGGTCGCGTGCCTGCCGGTGCTGCTGGCTGGCTGGGCGGCCCAGGACAAGCTCGTCCGCGGCCTGTCGATGGGCGCGGTCAAGTAGGGGGGCCGGCCTGGCGGCGGTTGCTCCGCCAGGCCGCTGTGGTTCAAGGTGAGGACAACCCAGTGCCGGAGGTGCACAGTGCGAGCGGCAGTCGTTCAGGCGGTCAACGACGTTGATGTCATGACCGTCGAGGATCCGGTGCCGGGCCCGCGTGACGTGGTGGTCGAAGTTGCCGCCTGCGGCATCTGCGGAACCGACCTGCACATCCTGGACGGGGAGTTCGCACCCTCCCTGCCGATCATTCCCGGGCATGAGTTCGCCGGGGTCGTGGTCGCCAGGGGATCCGATGCCCGCGAGCTCGCCCTGGGCGAGCGTGTCGCGGTCGACCCGTCGTTGTACTGCAACGAGTGTCACTACTGCCGGATCGGACACAACAACCTGTGCGAACGGTGGAACGCGATCGGGGTGAGCGTGCCGGGCGGGGCGGCGCAGTACGCCGTTGCCCCGGTGGGCAACTGCGTGCGGCTGCCCGAGCGGATACGCCTGGAAGACGCCGCGCTGATCGAGCCGCTGTCCTGCGCGATACGGGGCTACGACGTCCTGCGGTCGCAGCTTGGCGCGCACGTCCTCATCTACGGATCGGGCACGATGGGCCTGATGATGCTCCAGCTCGCGAAGCGGACCGGCGCGGCATCGGTCGACGTTGTCGACATCAATCCAGAACGCCTGGTCACGGCGGCCGCTCTCGGCTGCTCGTCCACCGCCACCTCGGCCGACGACCTTGACCAGCCGCGGGGATGGGAACTCGTGATCGACGCTACCGGGGCCGGCCCGGCCATCCAGGACGGGCTGTCCCGGGTCGCACCGGGCGGCACCTTCCTCCAGTTCGGGGTCGCCTCGTACGACACCAGGGTCACCATCGAGCCCTA
>Ga0265338_10004262_pt1 | contig 19428 bp, 14 predicted proteins | sample 42126metaG_FD_193579 | JGI IMG/M metagenome (GOLD analysis project Ga0265338, IMG submission 193579) | Rhizosphere microbial communities from Carex aquatilis grown in University of Washington, Seatle, WA, United States - 4-21-26 metaG | ecosystem: Host-associated > Plants > Roots > Rhizosphere...
GACCCACGCTACGGCATTGAACAATCTGGTATTCACGTATTCGCCCATCAGCTCTTTCTTGTTGATGAGCAGCAGCATAAAGATCAACACGAACGGCAGGACGATACCATTCACTACCTGAGAGAGGACGGCAATCTTTATCAGCGGCAGTCCTGGGATGAGCACTACGGCTCCGCCGGCCAAAATCAGCAGCGTGTAGAGCCAGTAAAAAATCGGTGCGTCGCCGAACTTTCTGTCCACGCCGGATTCAAAGCCCAGGCCCTCGCACACTGTGTACGCGGTTGAAAGCGGCAGGATGGACGCGGCGAACAGCGAAGCGTTAAAAAGTCCTACGGCGAAAAGAATGTAGGCGTAGTCCCCTGCCAGGGGCTTCAGCGCCTGGGCCGCATCGGCGGCGTACTTGATGTCGCGGAAGCCGTGGAGATAGAGCGTGGCGGCGCAAGCCACGATAATGAACCACGCAACGATATCGGTGAAGATGCAGCCTGTGATGACATCCAGGCGCGAGGCTTTCAGGCCGCGCCGCGTCACGCCCTTCTCAACCACCGAAGCCTGCATGTAGAACTGCATCCAGGGCGCAATCGTCGTGCCCACGACACCGATCACCATGAACAGGTAGGCCTGTTGACGGAAGGCGTGCGGGTCCGGGGGCTTGATGGTCGCGATGGCCGCGTCCTTCCACAGCGGGTGAGCGATTACCCCGGCCACGATGTAGGTGATGTAAAAGAACGACGCAGCGAGGAAGACTTTTTCCACCGTTTTGTACTGCCCCTTCACAACGATGAACCACACGATCACGCAACATACGGGGACAGTAATGAACCGGGACAGCCCAAAAAGTTCCAGACTAGTGGCGATGCCGATGAACTCCGTAACCACGTTGCCGAAGTTGGTGATGAGAATTCCGAGCATCATGAAAAAAGTGATGCGCAGACCGAACTCCTCGCGGATCAAGTCGCTTAGTCCCTTGCCGGTGACGGCGCCCATGCGGGCGCACATTTCCTGAACCACGATCAGGGCTAACGTGATCGGGATCATGGTCCACAGGAGAAGATGTCCGAACTGTGCCCCGGCCTGGGAATAGGTCAGGATGCCGCCGGCATCATTGTCGACGTTCGCGGTGATGAACCCCGGCCCGACGACGGCGAGGAACAGCAATATCCGGGTTTTCGAACGCTTCAGAAACTTCATGCGCACTTATCGCAGACATATGGATGGAACAGACTGCAGGCACGAACGACGCCACAGGATAAACGCATGCAGGGATTATGACCAAAGAAAAAGTGCGACTCAAAGCAGAATGGGGGATGGCGGAGTTGGTGCTGGACGTGGGTTTGGAGGTTGGGTCCCAGGCCGTCGGTCTTGGGTTAGGGGCGGGGATTAACACAGGTCCGACGCCGAACACACAATGACTTTAGGGCCAGAGTCCTACAACTTCGCCCGCAACATGCTGATCACGTCGTCGGACGTGATGATACCGGTGAGCTTGTTGCGTTCGTCCACGACGGGAAGAGTCAGCAGGTTGTATTTGTCGAACAATTCGGCGACTTCGTTCTCTGAGACGCCCTGGCGGCTGAAGACCAAGGGCTCTTGCACCAGGGAAAGCATGGGGGTCGTCGTCGGCACCAGCACAATTCTGGCGAGGGGCACGGCTCCGACCAGTGTTCCCTGGGAGTCCACCAGATAGATCGTACTCACTGCCTCCACGCCGCCTTCGAACTCGCGCATCGAATCGATGGCGTTCTGCGTAGTCGCAGACACAGGCAGCGCGAGGAATTCCGTGGTCATGCGGCCGGCGGCGGTTTCTTCTTTATGCTCGAGCAGTTCGACGACGTCCTGCTGCGCCTCGGGCTCCATCTGAATCAGGATCTGCTCGGTCCGCTCTTCGGGCAGTTCCCCGAGGAGATCGGCGGCGGCATCGGGGTCCATCTCTTCGACAATGTCGGCGGCTCTGCCGGAGTCCAGCGATTCCACGATCGCCTTTTGGACCTTGGGCTCGACCTCTTCGAGGGCCTCGGCGGCAACGTCGTTATCCAGGGTCTGGAACACTGCCTGACGTTCGTCCGGGGCCAGATCTTCCACGATGTCGGCAATGTCGGCGGGATGCAGCTTGGCGAGGCCGTCGTGAGAGATCTTGAGCTTGACCCGGCGCGCCGGATCGGTCTCGATCACGTCGATGAAATTCCATGGAATGGCGCGCGGCGGAATTCTCCCCAGCAACGCGTGCAATGCCGCCCGGGGCGCCACCCCGCGAAGGAGGCGGCGGATGGCTCCGCGCGCTCCCACGTCCACCGATTGGACGCGCAGCACGGCGTAGGTCTGGTTGGGATCCTTACGTGGCTCCACTTGCAGATCTACATCATTGACCCGCACTACTTTCCGTCCGTTGATGTCGATCACCTGCTGATCGAGCAGGTCGCGCTCCATCAGGAATTGGCCTTCGGCACCGTTGGCGGGCAGCCACTCGGTTGCGGCGGTCGATGCCTTGACGCCACCGTTGATCGATGAAACGGCCGCATAGGGCAGCACGCGATTGCCCGACTTGGTCTTCACGATGAGGGACGAGACTCGGGATTTGTCTTCCTGCGGGGTGAGAGTTACTTCACGGACACGTCCGCCTACCGCGCCAGACGGGTCATACACCGTGGCGCCCAGCAATTCGCTGAGGGCAAGCGTCGTCATAACGCTAGAGAATAGCGAACTCGCGCGCGATTCGGAACGAAAATCGAAAGGGGAGGCGTCGGGCTTTGGACCTCGGACCTCAGACGATGGTCGCACCGATCGAACAGCTGCACACGTCCTCGCGGCCTGACCGAGCTAAATTTGCAATGGCACGTCTAACGAGAAACAGCGAGGACTTTTGCGCTCCTGGGCAAGTCCCAAGATCGGCATCCCAGGCAGAGAACTTCGCCGTCTCCTCCCCGTATAATCAATAACGTGCGCCGCGTCTTCGATATCTTCGGGCAGACCCTTCGAACCCTCTGGGCGCACAAGCTGCGTTCCTTCCTGACCATGTTTGGCATTGCCTGGGGCGTCTTTTCCCTGCTGTTGCTGGTTGGTCTGGGGGAGGGATTCCGTGCCGGCAACCGCCGACAGTTTGACTCGATCGGTGAAAACGTAATGTTCATCTGGTCAGGCCGCGCTCCGGTTCTGCAGGGAAGTTTCACCGCCCTTCGGCAGTATTATCTGACTTATCGCGACTACGAGGACATTCTGAAGGAATGCCCCAGCGTAGGTGCGGCTGCGCCGGCAATCGGCCGGGGAGATGTCCGCGCGGTCAGTGATTTTTTCCAGGCGAGCGGGCAGATCCTCGGCGTGCCCGCCATTTTCAACCAGATCCGCCTTCTGCCGATGAATGAAGGGCGCTGGATCAACGATCTGGATGATTCGCAGAAGCGGCCTGTGATCGTCATTGGCGATGAAGTCCGCCGCACGCTTTTTCCCGGGCGCCCTGCGGTGGGAGCCACGATTTTGCTCAACGGGGTTCAATTCACCGTGATCGGCACTCTGCAGAAGGTGGGCCACGGCGACAACATGAACCTGAATCTGCGTAGCTTTGTTCCCTTTCATACGATGCAGAACTACTTCCGGCCCGTGAATGTTGGAATCGCAACGGACGTGATTTCTTTCATCAACTACCAACCAAAGTCCCGCGCCTTGCATGTCGCCGCACAGCAGGAAGTTCACAAGGTCATCGCGCGCAACCATGGTTTCGACCCCAAGAATCCGGACGCGTTCGACGAATGGGACACGATCAAAACGGTGGATCAAGTCGGAAAGATTTTTGACGCGATGAACGCGTTCCTGGGCAGTGTGGGACTGGTGACGCTCGCGCTGGGAGCAATCGGTATCATCAATATCATGCTGGTGGCGGTGGCGGACCGGACGCGTGAGATCGGGCTGCGCAAGGCGGTCGGAGCGACCAACATGAGCATCATGTTCCAGTTTTTCGTGGAGGGTGTGTTTCTGACGCTGCTCAGCGGAGGAATTGGTATCGCCGGCGCCGCGGCAGCGATGGCTCCTTTTGCCGGAGTGGAATTCATACCGGGCTTCGACGCTCCCAAGCTGGTTCCGACTACAGCCGCGTTGGCGGTCATTTCACTGGCCGTCGCAGGAGTTGCGGCCGGCCTTTACCCCGCCCGCCGCGCTGCCATGCTCGCGCCCGTAGAGGCCCTGCGCAAGGAATAACCAATGCATAGTGACCTTCTCAAACAAGCGTACGCCGCTATGCGCCATGACTTGCGCCGCACTCTGCTGACCATGGCGGGGATGGCCTGGGGCATCGCTACGGTCGTACTGCTGCTCGCCTATGGCAATGGCTTTGGAAACGCCATTGAGACCATCTTTGAGAGCTTCGGCGCCACCTCTGTAGGCGTTTTTCCGGGACGTACCTCGCAGCAAGCCGGGGGCGGAAAGGCCGGAGTTCAAGTTCGGTTTACCAATGACGACATTGAACTCCTGCGCAACAATATTCCCCTCTGCCGCCACGTGGTCCGCATGTCGCAGAAAGATTCGACGGTTCAGAACAACAACCGTTCCTTCACCTTCCCGGTGATGGGGCTTGATCCCTCGATCCAGGCGATTTGGAATCTGGACCTCGCGGAGGGGCGATTCCTCGACGACGCCGACAACATGCAGCACGGGCTCTATGCGGTGATCGCGTCGGAGGCACGTGACAAGCTTTTTTCCGGGATGCCGGCGGTGGGGGAGACCATCCGCATCGACGGAGTGACTTTCGATGTGATTGGCGTGGGAGCTCCTCGCATGCAGGAGGGCGACAACGACAACAACCGCGTCGTTTACATCCCGTATAACTCGATGGATGTTCTGAAGGATACCCACTATCTGGATGGGATATGGCTGGACTCCGCGGGCCTGGACCATGGCAAACTGGAGAACACGATCCGCGGAACTCTGGCAACCGCCCACAGTTTCAAGCCCGATGATCACCGCGCGGTCTTCGTCTTCGATGCCCAGAAACAACTTTCGCAGTTCGGTATTCTCAGCTGGGCTCTGAAAGTTCTGCTGGCGCTGATCGGCACGCTCACGCTGGGGATTGGCGGCGTAGGCCTGATGAACATCATGCTGGTCTCGGTTACCCAGCGCACGCGAGAGATTGGAGTGGAGAAGGCGTTGGGTGCGCGGCGGCACGACATCCTTTTCCAGTTCCTTGCGGAAGCAATGGTGATCACCGCGGCCGGCGGATTCCTCGGGATTCTCCTGTCCTATGCGGTATCGATCCTGGCAGGCCGGATTACCTTCTATAGCGCTTTGGCCAAACACGCCGAAGCCGCGGACATTCGCCTGATTGTTTCGCCCATGATCCTGCTGGTAGCCACCAGCATCCTGGCCGTGGTTGGAATCATCAGCGGGATGGTGCCGGCGTTGCGCGCCGCCAATCTGGATCCGATCGAGGCGTTGCGTTATGAGTGATCTAGCATCTGGCGCGCGGCATGTCTGACGACATCCTCACTTTGCCGCCGCCACCTGCGGATGCTCGCCTCGCTTACGGCCCGGATCCAAACCAGTTCTTCGACCTCCGCATGCCGGCGAAGAAAGAGAAGACCTCGTATCCTCTTCTGATCAACATTCACGGCGGCTACTGGCGCGCCAAGTACAATCTCGATCACGCCGGCCACCTGTGTGCCGCCCTTACGGCGAAGGGATTGGCAACGGCCAACCTCGAATACCGTCGCGTCGGCAATGAAGGCGGAGGCTGGCCCGAGACTTTCGCCGACATCCGTTCGGCGTATCAGTTCCTGAAGCAAACCGCGCCGCAGCGCAATCTTGACCGGCGTCGAATCCTAGTGATGGGCCACTCCGCCGGAGGCCAGCTTGCGCTCTGCCTGGCCGGTCATGAGCCGGGCCTCGCTGGCGTTGTCTCGCTGGCAGGGGTCGTTGACTTGCAACACGCGTATCGGCAGCATCTGAGCAACGACGCGGTCGTCGAGTTCCTGCATGGGAAGCCCAGCGAAGTTCCCGATCACTACCGCGAGGCCGATCCCATGGAACTCTCCATTCCTGGTGCTCAGCAGTGGATAGTTCACGGGTCCGCCGACGACGTGGTTCCCGTCGAGTTCGCTCGCGGCTATGTTGCCGCCAAGCAGAGACGCACGGGCAATGAACGGGAAGATGTACATCCCCTCGAAATCCCCGGAGCTGGACACTTCGACGTGATCGATCCGCGCACACAAGCCTGGAAACGCATTGAGGAGGTTGTGCTCAGGCTATCGTCGTAGGGTATGGCGAAAGGCCTGCCCCTGGGGTAGTTGCCGCGATTTACGATCTCGCATAGAATCCCAACTAAATTTGAATTGGTCTCTCGCGACTCTCGGGTTCGAGAAGTTGCGGTCAGCACGCTCGACACCCTATGCCATCGAAGACTCCGGAATTACCTGCAAGGGATTCCTTTCCAGAAAACGAAGCACCTTACCGGCTATTGTTCCAGAACGGCCACGACGGGCTGGTGTTGACGGCGCCGGACGGAGCAATTCTCGATGCCAATCCCGCGGCTTGCCGCATTCTCGGCCGCACGCGAGAGGAACTGTTGCGAGAGCGACGCGAGGGAGTGGTCGATGCCTCCGATCCCAGGCTGGCGCTTTTGATCGCAGAGCGGCAGCGTACTGGCCGGGCTCACGGGGAGCTAACCGCCCGGCGGAAGGACGGCACGCTGTTCCCGATGGAAATTTCGTCCGTTGTTTTCGAAGGCCCTGACGGAAGTTCCAGAACCTGCATGATCATCCGCGACATTACTCAGCGGAAGGCCGCCGAAGCGGAGCGCGAGCGGCTGATCACCGAACTCCAGGACGCTCTCGGGCGGGTGAGGTCCTTGAGCGGCTTGCTGCCTATCTGTGCGGCGTGCCGGAAGATCCGTGACGAGCAGGGGGCTTGGCACAACCTGGAGGCCTACATACGAACGCACACCGAGGCCGACTTCAGTCACGGAATCTGCCCAGATTGTCGCCGGATGCTCTATCCCGAGCATTTTCGCGGATAACGCCGAATCATTGACACCTCAAGCCGCGGCTCATACGATTCTCGCTTCACGGAAATCCCAATCATGCCGAATTGTGTAAGGCTTCATCGCTTGTCAGTCATCCTCGCGGCTGCGGTGCTGTTGACCGCTGCTTCAGCTCCCGTCCAGCAGGCAGATCCCAGTCGGTACCTCAACGACATCAAGTCGCTGACCACTCCTGACATGGAGGGCCGCGGTGCGGGGACTAAGGGTCTAACCCGCGCCCAGCATCTGATTGAAAAGCGATACAAGCAACTTGGCCTTCAACCCGCGGGAGTCAATGGCTACACCCAGGCATTCACTGTTATCACCGGGGCGCGGTTGAAGTCTGACAATCATTTTTCCGTTCAAACGGTGGAATCCAAGAAAGATCTCAAAATCGATCAGGACTTCGTGCCTTTCAGCTTTTCCTCCTCGGGAGAGGGAGGAGCAGCGTTGGTCTTTGCCGGATACGGCGCCACCGCAGACGAATTCCACTACGACGACTACGCGGGCCTGGACGTGAAGGACAAGATCGTTGTGGTGCTCCGCTACGAGCCCTCGGGATTTGCGGAGAAGAGCGGCCATCATGGACTCACGCAGCACTCCCAGCTCATCACGAAGGCGATCAACGCGCGCAATCATGGAGCGAAAGCGGTCGTCGTGCTCAACGGAAAACTGGGCGATGGCGAGGAAGACCTGCTGACTCGATTCGGCAGCGTCAGCGGTCCGGAGAACGTCGGCATCGTCTTCGTGCAGGTGAAGAATGCGGTGGCGGACTCCTGGTTCCAATCTGCAGGCAAGTCCCTGAAAGAGGTGCAGGAGCAGATCAATGCCAGCACGAAGCCGGCATCGTTTGCGTTCCCCGATACACTTCACGCGTCGATCCACGTCGATATTGAGACGACACGCGCAACGGTCAACAACGTCCTCGCATGGCTGCCTGGTCAGACCGACGAGTACGTGATCGTTGGAGCCCACTACGATCACCTGGGCCGAGGCAACTTCGACTCGCTGGCGCCGTCGCAGATCGGGCAAACCCATCCTGGCGCCGACGATAACGGCAGCGGAACGGCGGGAGTCCTCGAACTGGCGCGCTTGCTCGCGCAGCAGCGCGGGCATCTGAAGCGCAGCATCCTGTTCATGGACTTTGCGGGAGAGGAGCTCGGTCTGCTCGGTTCCGCGGCGTGGGTGGCAAACCCCACACGGCCAATCGCGAAGGCGGTGGCGATGCTGAACATGGACATGATCGGCCGGATCAAAGACGACAAGGTCTACATCGGAGGAGTCGGCACGGGATCCACTTTCAAACCGGTGCTTGAACAGGCACAGAAGGAAACGCCATTCAAGATTGAATACTCCGCCGGAGGTTATTCTTCGAGCGACCACACATCGTTTGTGTCGAAGAAAATTCCGGTGCTGTTCTTTTTTTCTGGCCTGCACTCCGACTATCACAAGCCGTCGGACACCTGGGACAAGATCAATGCGCCGTCAGCTGCCCATTTGCTCGACATGGTCGGCAACGTCGCCGTGCAGTTGGCCAACGCGGCAGATCCGCCAGCGTTCCAGGTCGTCGCTGAAGACAAGCCGCCCGGCGGCGGTGGAGGCGGCGGATATGGCCCCTACTTCGGGTCAATCCCGGACTTCGGCCAAACCGAAAACGGTGTGAAGTTCTCCGACGTGAAGCCGAACTCGCCCGCGGCTAAAGCAGGATTGAAAGCCGGAGACGTCTTGATTCAGTTCGGCGACAAGCCCATCAAGAATCTCTACGACTTTACTGACGCACTGCGGCGCAGCAAAGTGGGAGACGTGGTCGAAGTAAAAGTTCTGCGCGATGGGCAGACCGTTACTGCCAGCGTGAAGCTGGAGCAGAGAAAGTAGCGCAAGAGCAAGAGAAGAAAACAGCCGCGGTGATGCGGTTCGGGGCGACCCGGTCCCGATTGTGGTAATGTTCCGCCTTCTTTGGATGAGGTGTGTGATGAAGCGGCGTTGGGTCATCGTGACGATAACAACCATGGCCCTGGTCGGCGCAGGCATCTTGGTCCGCACCGAGCGAAAAAATCGCCAACTCGCGAAGCGCGCGGCAGCGTACCGCATTCGCGCGGAACAGGGGGATGCAAGATCGCAGTGGGCGCTGGGCGCTATGTATTACTACGGCAAGGGAGTTCCCAAAGATTATGTCGAAGCCGCGCGCTGGTACCTCAAATCGGCCGAGCAAGGAAACGTCGACGCGCAATACTCCATTGCTTCGATGTATTGCGACGGAAAAGGACTGTCGCAGGACTATTCGGAGGGGGCACGCTGGGACCGAAAAGCTGCCGAACAAGGGTATGTTCCGGCTCTATATGCTCTCGGCGTCATTTATAGCCGGGGGCAAGGAGTCCCAAAAGATTACGTAGAAGCTGCTCGGTGGTATCGAAAGGCGGCCGATCAGCGGTATCCGCAGGCTCAATATGCTTTGGGCTTTATGTATTACTACGGCTACGGTGTGCAACGGGATCGAGTTCAAGCTCATGACTTGTTTCAGGAAGCGGCAGCTCGCGGCGACGAGGACGCTAAGCGAGCCCTTGAGTGCTCCAGGAAGGGTATCTCAATCGACCCTGGTGCCGGCCTTAGGGGTCTTCAATAATATCCGCCGCCAGGGAATATCAGCTGATGGTCCCTTATAATCGTCGGTCACCCGAGAGGAATCCCTTGCCCTTCGACGACCTCCGCCAATGGATTGCAGCGCTCGAGCGCGCCGGCGAACTGAAGCGCATCCAGACCGAAGCTGACCCAATTCTCGAGATCGCAGAAATCACCGACCGCGTGTCGAAGAGCACTGACGCCAAGGGCGCCCGGGGCGGGCCCGCTCTGCTGTTTCAGAAGCTCAAGGGACATCCTGGGTCGCAGCTTCTGATCAATCAGTTCGGCTCTGACGCGCGCATGAAACTCTCCCTGGGCGTCAACTCCTTCGACGAAATCGCCGGACGCATCCGCATGTTCATGGACGTCAAGTCGCCCCAAGGATTTCTTGACAAGCTGAAGATGCTTCCGCTGCTGACAGAAGCTGGAAAGTTTTTCCCGCGCACGGTGGCGACTGGACCCTGCAAAGAAGTAATCAAGCGCGACAAGTTTTCACTCCTCGATTTTCCCGTCTTGCAGTGCTGGCCGAAAGATGGCGGACGATTCGTTACCCTGCCTTGCGTCACGACGCGTGATCCGAAATCTGGCAAGCGCAACCTGGGCATGTACCGCATGCAGGTGTACGACGAGCGGACGACTGGAATGCATTGGCAACGGCAAAAGGTCGCAGCCGAACACGCTCGCGAGCACATGCGTGCTGCCGTGGAAGGTAAATCCGCGGCCGTGGACCTCATGGCGCGGTCGTCTGGAGGCGCCGTACTCGTCGAAGGCGAGCGTCCGTCCGGCAAAATGCCGGTTGCTGTAGCCATCGGGACCGATCCCGCCGTCACTTTCTCTGCGATCGTTCCCGCCCCACCTGAGATCGAGGAATACTTGATCGCCGGCTTCCTGCGCGGCGATCCCGTCGATCTGGTCAAGTGTGAAACCGTCGACCTCGAAGTGCCGGCGTCCAGTGAAATCGTGCTCGAAGGCCACATCCATCTCGACGAACTTCGCAGCGAGGGTCCTTTCGGGGACCACACCGGCTTCTACTCCCTCGAAGATCTTTATCCGGTCTTCCATGTCAGCTGTGTGACGCATCGCAAGGATCCGATTTACGCGACGACGATTGTCGGCAAACCTCCGCAAGAAGACGCTTACATGGGAAAGGCCGTCGAGCGCATTTTCCTGCCGTTGATGAAGCTGACGATTCCCGAGTTGGTGGACATCAACCTGCCGATCGAGGGTGTCTTCCACAACCTGATGATCGTGTCGATCAAGAAATCGTATCCGGGCCAGGCGCGCAAAGTGATGAATGCCATCTGGTCGCTGGGTCAGGCCATGTTTACCAAGTGCATCCTGGTGGTCGACGAAGATGTCGACGTGCAGGATCTTGCCGACGTGACGCTAAAGGTCTTGAACAACATTGACCCCGAGCGCGACATCCAGTTCACGCTCGGCCCGGTGGACTCCCTGGACCACGCCTCGCGGTTGGCAGACTACGGATCGAAAATGGGTATCGACGCAACTCGCAAGTGGACGAGCGAAGGCTTTACCCGTCCGTGGCCCGATGAAATTGTGATGGATTCGAGGACCAAGGCGCTGGTCGACAGCAAGTGGAGCGCGCTCGCGAAGGAACTTGGGTTGAAATGATTTGAACTAGTTCTCGATTTTAATTTTCGCGAGGATCTTCACGACTTCCAGGTCCTCAGCCTTCCTGACAGCGATCCTTACGGCTGTTCCCTCCGCATAGCGTTTTGCATCAGCGATAGTGTCGAGTACTTCAGGTGGAAGCGTGCTTTTTCGCGCCACTGCCACCGCCCTATCTCCGAGAACAAATGCGGCAACAAAAAAGCCATCGCGAGGTCCCAGATAAACGATGTTTCGCTTCTTGCGTTGAAGACGCAGCGACCATCCTAGTTTGACGGACGAAGTGTGCCACTCCGCGACGTCAAGTTTATGTTCGCGCTTCAAGTCCGTCACGAGACATTTCCACAAGTCGTGACTTGCGCCCAACACGGATGCGAGCGCCCGATCACCAGGCCGCTTCGCTCGACCCGCAAATGCATTCTGTAGCATGTTTCCATCTCCTTCTCCGCCTGCACGAAGCGGGATTAGCGCCACCACCCAAACAGGGTTCGCGCACCCCACGCGGCGGCGACGCCGAACACCAAGATGAAAGCCGCGCCGATCCAATGATCTGTGGTTGTACTCTTGCTCCAGCCCTGGAGCACTGCAGCTACTCAAACGACAAACAACATGATTGCGCCAGCGGCAAGACTCTTCAGCAACATGATCTGATTCGCCTTTCTCCCGGGTTAAACCAGTCCCGCGCGGAACCGAGATCGATAGTGCTGTATTACGAAGACTTGTGCAGTGACCTCAGTCACCCTCGGGAGGCGCGTCCGAAGCGCGCTCATAGCCCGTGCATTGAAGCACCGGGAGCCTGGGATATTTCGCAAAGGTACGGTCCGTTGCCGATCGCTCGCACAAATAGAAGGTGGACCCACGGTCCGATGCGATCAGCCGCATGAACCGGCAATCGGCGCACAGTCCGGCCCGCAAGTTCCCTGCTGTCGCCGTTGTGTCGGCCATGACTAAGGATAACGCCTCATCGGAATGGAGTCGGGTCGCGCGAACCCCGCACCAAACTAGCGATTCAGTCTCTTCCGGTATACTAGTCAGGTATGCCGGTTCTGCAGAATATCGCCGCTATCGCCAAGGGTATGAGCATCACCTTTATGGAGATGTTCCAGCCGACAACCGTCGAGAATTATCCTGACGGCAAGGGACCGCTGCGCGGCGCCCGTTTTGAATCCCGTTTTCGCGGCGCGCACGTGCTGCAGCGCGACGAAAATGGACTGGAGAAGTGCGTAGCATGCTTCCTGTGCGCGGCTGCCTGCCCGTCGAATTGCATTTATATCGAGGCCGCCGAGAATACCGCCCAGAACCGCGTGAGTGGGGCCGAGCGCTACGCCAAGGTCTACAACATCGATTACAACCGGTGCATTTTCTGCGGGTACTGCGTCGAGGCGTGCCCGACGGACGCGATTACCCACGGGCATGGATTTGAGCTGGCTACGTTCAACGCCAGCAATCTGGTTTACCGCAAGGAGCAAATGCTGGCCCCCCGGCCAGCACACATGGGAGCCAACGTGGTATTCAACCAGGCCGACGTGGACGGTGGGGCGCCGGTACAAATGGTGCCGGGGAGCTAAGCTTCAAGACAAGTTCTAACGTTCAATCCCCCGCCGGTCCCTCCGAGACCGGCGTTCGTACATGTACAGGCGAAAAAGCACGTTCCATGCGGGCTTTGCCCGTTCGGACTGACCAATAATTTTCTGGGGTGAGGACTCATAGGAATGGCTGACTTTCTACAAATCGTGAAAGAACGCGTCGTGGTTTACGACGGCGCAATGGGCACCAACATTCAGAAGCGGAACCCGACCCTGGACGACTACTGGGGCAAGGAGAATTGCAGTGAAGTGCTGGTGCTGAGCCGTCCCGACATTATTCGTGACATTCATGCAGATTTTTTCCGCGTGGGCTGTGACATCGTCGAGACCGACACGTTCGGCGGAAGCGGAATCGTTCTGGGAGAGTTCGATCTGCGGGACCGGGTGCATGAGATCAACGTAAAGGCAGCGCAACTGGCGAAAGAAGTGGCTCAGCAGTTTTCCACCAAAGACAAGCCACGATTTGTAGCCGGGTCCATGGGCCCGACGACGAAGTTGCCCTCGCTGGGGCACATCGGCTTCGACGCCATGGTGGAGTCGTACGAAGAGCAGGCAGCCGCTTTGATTGAAGGTGGCGTCGATCTGCTCCTCATCGAGACCGCGCAGGATCTGCTGCAGGTCAAGATCGCCACGATCGGGGTACTGGAAGCCATGCGCAAAGCCGGCAAGCGGTTGCCGGTTCAGGTGCAGGTCACGCTGCAGGAATCCGGCACGATGCTTTTGGGCACTGAGATCGGTGCCGCGCTGACTGCGCTTGAACCTTTCGATGTGGACGCGATCGGTCTGAACTGCGCGACGGGCCCGAAGGAGATGAACGATGCGGTCCGCTACCTCGCGTTGAACTCCACGAAAGAGGTGTCGGTTCTGCCCAATGCGGGCCTTCCGCAGAACGAGGGCGGACATGCGGTCTACAAGCTCGCACCAAAGGATCTCGCCGACTACCACAAGCACTTCGTGCAGGACTACGGCGTGCGCATTGTCGGCGGATGCTGCGGAACCACGCCCGAGCATCTCAAGGCGGTGGTCGACGCGCTCTCTGGCGTAGAACCTGCCAAGCGCGATGTAAAGCGCGTGGGGGCAGCATCCAGCGCATATACGACTGTTCCCCTCGACCTCGAGCCGAAGCCGTTGATCGTGGCCGAGGAAATGAACACGACTACGCGCGTCGAGCATTTCCGAAAATTGGTGCAGGGGAAGAAATACGACGACATCCTGGCGCTGGCGAAGAAGCTGGTGAACGAAGGATCGCACATGCTGGATTTGTGCTGCGCCATTGTCGGCGAGGACGAGAAGGGTTACATCACCTCCATTCTGGAGAAGATCGCCACGCGCGTTCCGGCGCCGATTCTGGTGGATTCGACCGAGGCGGATGTAGTGGAAGAAGCCCTCAAGCGCATTCCCGGACGAGCGATCATCAACTCGATCAACCTGGAAGATGGCGAGAAGCGGACGTCGAAAGTACTGCCGATGGCGAAGCGCTACGGCGCTGCGGTGATCGCGCTCACGATTGATGAAGACGGCATGGCGCTGACGGCCGACAAGAAAGTGGCGATCGCGCATCGCATCCATGATCTTGCCACCAAGAAGTATGGGCTGGATTCAACCGACCTGATTTTTGACGCCCTGACTCTGCCAATTTCGACGGGGCAGGAAGAATACCGGACCGCTGGCATCGAAACGATCAACGCAGTCGAGCGCATCAAGAAGGAACTGCCGGGCGTCAAAACCATCCTCGGGGTAAGCAATATTTCGTTCGGACTGGATGCGTATCCGCGGCGGGTACTGAACTCGGTATTCATGCACGAGGCGGTCGACCATTGACTCGACATGGCCATCGTGAATTACACGAAGATTTATCCGCTGTACAAGATTCCTCAGGAAGAAGTGGAGTTGGCGCTGAAGCTGATCCGACGGAACGCGGATTCGGATGGCGATCCGCTGCAGAAATATATGGCGCACTTCGCGGGCATGAAAGGCAAGCCCGCAGCGTCGACCACCGCGCATGTGGATACACTTTCGGTCGAGGATAAGCTGAAGTTCGCCATCATCAACGGCGAAAAATCGGTGGGTGATGGAGCGAACAAGAAAACTCTGGAGGCGCTGCTGGAAGAGGCTCTTTCGAATTACTCTGCTCTCGAGCTGATCAATACAGTTCTGCTCGACGGCATGAAGACCGTCGGCGACCTGTTCGGGGCGCGCAAGATGCAGTTGCCGTCCGTACTCGATTCGGCGGGCGTGATGAAGGCCGCGGTCGCTTACCTCGAACCGAAGATGGAGAAGAAGGCCGGGTCGCAAAAAGGCACGATCGTACTCGCCACCGTGAAGGGTGACGTGCATGACATCGGGAAGAATCTGGTCGACATCATTCTGTCGAACAATGGATTCAAGGTCGTGAATCTCGGCATCAAGCAGCCGGGGGATACGATCATCCGCGCAGCGCAGGAGAACCAGGCTGACGCGATCGGCTTGAGCGGGCTCCTGGTGAAGTCGACGCTGGAGATGAAGTACGTCATCCAGGACCTGGAGCGGCAGAAACTGGAGTTTCCGGTGATTTGCGGCGGGGCGGCCCTGACCCGCAAGTACGTCGAGGACGACTTGCGGCGCGAATATGCGAATGCAGTCTTCTACGCGGATGATGCCTTTGCCGGATTGCACATCATGGAGGACCTGGCGACCGAGAACGGCGCACGCACGACACGCCTAACCGAGGGCCGCACCGTGAAGGAATACGCGAAGGCAGCCGCGGTCGACGAAGAGACTGGTCCGGTATTTGCGGAGAGAAGCCCGGTCGTGGGGGACGCTCCCAATATTCCCGCGCCCCCGTTCTGGGGCGTTCGCGTACGCAAGGACTACGATTTGCGCGAAATTTTCGGGTACATCAACGAGACGCCGCTATTCAAGAATCAGTGGCAACTGAAGACCGCTTCGCAGGCGGACTACATCCGACTGGTACAGGAGAAGTTTCGACCGATTCTGGGGAAGCTGGAAGACGAGGTTGCTGCGTCGGGATTGTTTGAGCCCAAGGTCGTGTATGGATACTTCCCGGCCCAGGGTGACGGGAACGACGTCATCGTGTATCAGTCGCCGGATGCGGAGGCGGGACGCCTCCGCGACAGCTGGCGGGATGCCGGCGCCACAGGTACGGAGTTCCTGCGATTTACTTTTCCGCGGCAGCGGGAGGGACGGCGGTTGTGCATTTCTGATTTCTTCGCGCCCAAAGCGTCAGGACAGATGGACGTGATCGGACTTTCGCTGGTGACCGTCGGACACAAGGCTTCGATTGAGACTCAGCGACTGTTTGAGGGCGGAGAGTATACGAAGTATCTCTACCTGCACGGCCTGAGCGTGGAGACGGCTGAGGCGCTGGCGGAGTTTCATCACCGGCAAATGCGCGAGGAGTTGGGCATTGCGGGCGACGATGCGCCGGAGATTCGCGACTTATTCCATCAGAAGTATCGCGGGTCGCGGTATTCGTTTGGGTATCCGGCGTGCCCGAACCTTGAGGATCAGACGAAGCTATTTGCACTGCTGAAGCCTGAAGAAAACGTTGGCGTCCGGTTGACTTCGGGGTTCTTGCTGGAGCCCGAGCAGTCGACCTCGGCGATCGTGGTGCATCATCCGGGGGCTAAATACTTTGTAGTTTAGCCCGTCTGCGCCGGGTCCACGCGTCCACTCGGTGCGCCAGATAATTGCAGAGCACCATGGGAATTGCAAAAACCACCGGAATCGCAACCCGACTGCCGATACCGCCCATGGCCGGGTCGAAGTCAATGACAAGAATGAGGCACCAGAGTGGAATCATCAGATAGAACAACAGGTGCAGCAATCCCGACAAGATTCCTAGTGGCCGGTAGAGCAGCAGCCAATTTTCAAGCCTGACAATCGCCGCTGACCGAAGCGAATTCGGCGAACTCGAAGAACCAACGGGTTCCATTAGAGATTGCGAGAGTCGCTCCAACACCCGGTTCAACTGGCTCACAACAGCGGTCTGGGCATCTTGCACGCTGGGCGTTGGCACGCTTGCTTCGGCCAGAGTTTTATGAAACTGGATTAACCGACCCGCCTCTTCGCACAGATTCGCCTGCGTGGCCCGCGTGCTGGTTCGATCGATCCACGCCTTGGCAAGAGCACCGAGATACGCAGCCAACGGGCCCAGGACTGCAATCGCAAGGTTCTTCCAGACTTCTTCTCCGACTTTGCCCCACTCGATTTTTAGGAGGGCCAGCAGGATCGGCATGTCCACCTCGCATGGATCTTGATTTCTGCGGCAGAATCATCCCTCTTCTGCAACGAAAAGTCACGCGTTTTGAAGGGCCGCCCGCCGATTCTAGAAGGTGGTTTGCAGGCGCAGCGAGTAGCTTCTAGGTGGGGCGATGGCGTTGCCGGAGAAAAGCCCACCGAAGTCGATCACGTTCAAGCGATTGTTGAGGTTCTGCACGTCGGCTTGCAGGTGCATCGAGACTTTGTCGTTCTTGTAGATGTCCGCTCCGGCGGATGCGCCCATTGCAAACGAGGGACGCACGCGACCGCGATCGAAATTAATGCGATCGACCACTCCTTGCCCATATTGGGCGAGCGCATCTTCGTAAGTGCCGGTGAATTCGAAGGGCAAGCCGCTGCCGTACTCGGCCGAACCCGCAATCCACAGACGCGAAATCAACTGGTAGCGCAAGCGCATTCGCACGCTGTTGCGTTGATCCTGGGAATCAGGAAAGTGGCCGGTGAGTTGAGTGGCAGCGTCGACCGCATCGTCCGCCAGAAACAGGCCTCCCGTGACCGGGAACCAGGCATTGCCCACGATATAGGAATAGCTGGCAAAGCCGGAGAAGCGTCCCCATTTTGGAATTTCGATCTTCCCTTCTGCTCCGTAGATCACAGCCTTGTTGAAGGCGATCGGAAAACTGACTGCGGTGCTGAGAATCTGATCGTCGTCGGCGTAGTTGTTAACGTAGCGCCGAAAATAGTTGGCATCGAAGCGGAATTGGCCGAAGAAGCTCTTGGTGCCACCAATCTCAAAATAGTTGCCGTGAGAGGGCTCGACGGGTAGACGCAGAACATTGGGACTGAGCGAAACGACCTGTGAGGAACTCGACAGCAGGATGTTCTCTGAGGAGGGCGTCTGGAATACGCGATCATAGGACGCGTGTACGACCAGTCCCGCCGATGGGAAGAAGCGGGCCACCGATACGCGCGGGCTGAGGGCATTTTGGTTGACCAGGAGTTGATAGTGGTCCCAGCGCAAGCCCGCGCTGATGGTCCAATTGCCCAATCGGATCAGGTCTTGCACATACGCGGACTGCTCAAGATCCGGACGGCTGCCGGCGAATCCAAACGATTGGGGCGTGCCATCGGGGAACCGGCTCGGATCGGTGATGGTGTCACTGAAATTCTCGTGCAGGAATAGAACGTCAGACTCCAGGCCCGCCTTCCATTCCTGGCGGCCGTGATGCACGGAGATCGAGCCGTTGAAGTATCCCTCCTTGAAGTCGTTATGCAGGGAGGCGATGACCGGGGTCGAACTCGCGTTGGAAAACAAGTCGTTGGAATTGTCGCGGACCATGCCGCGCAGGCTCCCGAGCGCGTTCGACGAAAAGACGTGCTGGTAGGAGACGATGCCCATGGTTTCGAAGCTGTCGCCGTCCTGGCGCTGTCCGGCCGCCTGCTGCACCTGTTCGTTGGGAATCTGAAAGCGCGTGAGACCGTGGCGGACGATCAGGCCGAGACGGTCCTTGTCAGTGAGATCGCGTTCGTAGTGAATGGAGAAATCGCCAGTAGTTCCGTTGTTGGTGTAGTTCTGGGGGACTACCGGATTCAAGTAGTGGCTGGTCATGCTACCCGCGGCGCTGCCGCCGAGCGTATTTCCCTTCCACGCGTACTGCGCCTGGGCGAAAGCGCCAGCCGTATCGAAGCTGCCGCCGGAGAGACTGGCTTGACCGTGCAGCCCTGCCTGGGTGTCTTTGAGGGTGTTCACCTCGATGACGCCGCCCATCTTCCGGCCGAATTCCGCAGGGATTCCGGCGGTGTAAACACTCAGGGAATTCACATCGTCCGCTTCGATCTCAGGGCCAAAGCTGGGCGAACGGTTGTCGGTGAGGGGGATGCCGTCAACGACGAACTGAGTTTGGTACTCGGATCCACGCGGGTGCAGAACAGCATTGCCCTCGTAAAGCCATCCCGGCTCGGAGTTCACCAGATCCTGCAAGGAACGGCCGGGCAAGGACGTCGTTCGCGTCTGAATGCTCTGAGCGCCGATCTCAATGGTCGATCCGGCGCGGTAGGGGTCAATGAGCGTGTCGGCATCCTGTACAGTCACCGAGGTTGTGACCGAGGCCAGTGTGAGTTTGACGGAATAATCGATGGGGATAGCCGATCGGATCTCCACCGGAGCAGAGACCTCGGCAAAGCCAGGCTGCTCAATCTGCACGCGGTAAAGTCCAAAAGGCAGGCGTTTCGCAATCAGCAGGCCGGCGTCGTCGGTCACGAACGTGTTGTGATATTCGTTGGCTTCGCTGACCAATTCGACTGTACTTTTCACCCCCAGGCCATGCGGGTCGGTCACTTTGAGGCGCAGTTCTCCGGAGTTGCTTTGCGCCA